>Ga0079992_130094_pt1 | contig 78232 bp, 68 predicted proteins | sample FaiFalFF_MnMetaG_3_FD_69197 | JGI IMG/M metagenome (GOLD analysis project Ga0079992, IMG submission 69197) | Freshwater microbial communities from Yellowstone National Park, Wyoming, USA - Fairy Falls B (FF_Mn_B) MetaG (SPADES assembly) (version 2) | ecosystem: Environmental > Aquatic >...
TCTTCGGCGATGCGGGCTTGTTCGGCGTTGGTCACATCCATGATGACGCCGCCCCGAAGCATTTCCGCCAGCCCAACTTTCACCCGCCAAGTGCCCCAAACGCGTTCGTCGGTCCAGATGGGACGCCCATCCTTCATCACAGCATCACCTCGCCTCTGGAAATTCCGCAAGGCTGTCAGATAAGGTTTCCCCAAGTTGCCGCATGATTTCCGCTAAGACCGCTGAAGCCGTGCTGCGGTCGGCGTAATCGCCCAACGCCACCGTCTGCCCGTTTCTCAAATGGGCGACGAGGGCAAACCGCCCCATCGCTGTCTCGCCGATGAACATCACTTGCACCTCTTCCAAGTTGAGGCAAACATCCCCAACTTTCAACCAACGCAGCCTTTTCACTCCTTCCTTACAAGGCTGGGTTCGGGTTTTAAGCCTTTGCGCTCGCATTCCAAGACGCCCTGGGCGGTGATGCGATAAAGCCCACGACCGCCCATCCCACCTTGCCTTTCCAGCAAGCCGATTTGAGCGAGCAAGTCAAGGTTGCGGGCGAGGGCGATGCGGTCTATCGCAAGGGTTTGTTGCAGTTCGTTCAAGGTCACCCAGACTTCAAACCCTCGCTCCTTCCAGACACCGTAAAAGGCAGCCAAAATTTGGTCACGGATTTCTGCATCGTTCATCGCTATTGCCTCCATCCCTTGCAAAAAACCGAACAGGCGTCACCAATTATAGCAAGGTTGTCTCCCCTGCCGCCCAACCTCGCGCGAAAGGGTTTTGGCGGGACATCTCAGCGAGGTGATTGTCGGATGGCTCGGCGAAGACAAGGGAAAGGAGAGGCGGAGACGATAGCGGTGATGGCGGAATTTGCCGTCCCGCCGGGTTTTCGGTCGGGGTTTGCAGTGCTTTGGGGCAAGCCCAATGTCGGCAAGTCCACGCTGCTCAATCGCCTCGTCGGCGAAAAAATCGCCATCGTCTCGCCCAAACCGCAAACGACCCGCAACCGCATCGTCGGCGTCGTGGAAACGGAGATGGCGCAAATTGTTTTTCTGGACACGCCCGGCGTCCATCATCCCCGCCACAAGTTGGGCGAATACTTGGTCGCCGAAGCGCGAGGGGCGTTGGAGCAAAGCGATGTCGTCCTGTTCATGGTGGATGCGACGGAACCGCCCACGCCCGATGACGAACGCGCCGCCCAGTTGCTCAACAGTTTGCTGCGGGAAGCGCCCCGTCCCGTCCTGCTTGTCGTCAACAAGATGGACGCTGTCTCGCCCGCACTGCTTCAGGAGCGCCGATTACTCTACGAGGCGTTGGGGCGCTACGACGAGACGGTGACGATTTCGGCATTGACGGGTGAGGGCGTTTCGTTGCTGCTGCGGAAAGTGATTGACCGATTGCCCGAAGGACCGCCTTACTATCCGCTGGGCACGGTCACCGACCAACCCGAAAAGTTGCCCATCGCTGAAGCCATCCGCGAAGCCGTCCTGCATTACACGCACGAGGAAGTCCCACATGCCGTCGCCGTCGTCGTGGACGAATTGGAGCATCGCAGCGAGCAATTGGCGTATGTCAAGGCGACGATTTTCGTGGAGAAGGAGAGCCAAAAGGGCATCATCATCGGGCAAGGAGGGCAGATGCTCAAAAAGATTGGGACGATGGCGCGGCAGGAAATTGAGCGTTGGTTGGGCAAAAAGGTTTTTCTGGATTTGTGGGTGAAGGTCGCCAAGAATTGGCGCAAGGACGAAAATGCTTTGCGGCGCTTCGGCTACATCGTGCGAAAGTGACCGTCACCGCATCGCCACCCGTTCTATCGTCCCGTCGGGCAAGGCAAGGAGAAGAACTTTTCGGTCGCCTTCAGGGAGCAAAAGGAAGCGAGACTGAGTGGGAAGAAGCCCCATAAGAGGTTGCTGGATGTGCGCAGGCAGTTGGGACTTTTGAGGATGCCATTCAAATTGTCGCCACTGTTTGCCGTCAAAAAGGGCAATGCCAAATCGGAGATTTATTCGGCAACGCTGCCCATGCCAACGGGAGTGCCACTCTTCCATCCCATTCCCAAAAATTTCAGGTTGTCCGTCGCCATTCAGATCGGCGATGAGAGGTCTGCCAGACAACTCGGCGACTTTCGTCCATTTTTCGGGATTGAAAGCGTCTTTGCCGTCGGGCAATCGCCAGATGGCGCTTCGCCAGACAGAGGCACTTTCCCAAAGACTCCATTGCAGCGGTCGGAGCGAGAGCAGATGAGGATGGAAGCGATGCCGAAAGACTTGGCAGGTCGTGACGAGGAAGCGTTGCCCTTGCAGGTTCAGCGGGGTTCTGGTGAGCAGGAAACCCTTCCAGTCCTTAGGCATTCGCAACGGCTGTGACCGCAAGCGTTGACCGTCTCGCCAAAAGAGTCGCCAAACTTGGGGCAGTTCGGATTCAAGTTCGGGAGAGGGCGGTTGCAAAAGGGCGAGGAAGGCAGGGACAGGACGCTTGAAGGCAACGACTTGAAAATTCGTCGCATTCCAAATCGCCACGATTTCTTTGCGCCCATCCCCGTCCAAGTCTATCGGCAGGAAGTTGAAGCATTGCAGTGAGCCTTGAACGGTGTCTCCGCCGATGTTAGTGCGAAAAGAGAGGCGAATGGGAAAGGGTTCGGAGAGGGCGACAAGGCTTAGGCGCTTTCGCTGGCGGTCAAATGTCCAGATTGCCATCCGATAGTTGTGCCCTTCCCGCTTGAAGCCGACAACTTCCTTGCGCCCATCGCCATCCATGTCGGTTAGGCGCAGGTGATTTACTTCGGAATAGGTTTTGCCCAAGACAGTCGCTGATCTGCCATCGCCCCAAAGGATGGAGCGGGTTTCGCCACCGACAAGGTAATCCAATTTCCCGTCGCCATCTATGTCGCCGACATTAAGGAGAGGGCGATTGGGTTCGTTGGGCAAAACGGTTTTGAACCGCCATTCACCTTGCCCGTCCAACACGAACCAAAACCGTTTTTGCGAACCGTAGACAATCAGGTCATTGGCTTTTCCGTCGCCGTCCTCATCATCCCATACGGGATAGATCGGAATGTCGGTCAGGGTTTCAAAGACGAAGCGATTATTTCGCCAGCGCATTAGCCGTAAAATGCGTCCATCCCAAATCGGCACTGCTTTCACCAAAGGCAACGACGCTTTTCGGATTTCCGTCGTGCTTGGGAAGATAAGGCGAACTTGGGGCAACGGGATGAGCGATGCGGGCGAGGTCGGGGAAGTCGGCAAGCGAAGGAGCAAGGACGGTCGGTTGAAGTAACTCAGCAAGACCTCCGCTTTGCCGTCGCCGTCCAAATCCGTCGCCAGCCAGTTGACGAAATCGGGAGGGACTTGGGCGACAACGGTTCGTTCAATGGGCAAAGTGGGTCGCTTGGAGTTCACCACCAGCACCGCAACGGATGCGATGACGACGAAGAAAGCGAGCAGCCAAAGCCATCGTCGGCGCATCGGCATCACCTGCCCTTGAAATCGTCCCTTCATCCTGCCGCAAAATTGAGCCGAAGGAGAGGGGCGCAGGGCACGCTTAGCCGTTCACCTGTCGCCAATCGCCAGTCGCTTTTCGCTGGTGTCGTGAAGGCGGGATGGCTCATGGGGTTGCTAACACGACTTTGGCTTTGGTGGATGGAGCGGTTTCGTCCGCTCAGCGCGTCGGAACGGGGACGGAGGGCAGAGCGGGAGGCAGCGCTTTACTTGCGTCGGCGGGGTTACCGCATCCTTGCCCAAAACTTGCGGACGCCCTTCGGCGAAATTGATTTGGTGGCGGAAAAGGATGAAGTCATCGCCATCACGGAAGTGAAGGCGCGCTCGTCAGAGGAATTCGGGACGCCGATAGAAGCGTTGCGCCCGCGCCAGCAACAGCGGTTGCGCCGAGCGGGCGAGTGGCTTATCGCCCGAAAAGGTTGGCAAGGCAAAACGGTGCGCTTTGACCTGATCGCCGTTGACTTGGACGAACAGGGCAATGTCGTCCGCCTTGAGCACATCCCCGACGCCTTTTGAAGAAGGCAGCGAGTAGCGAGTAGCCAGTAGCGAATAGTGAGTAGCGAAAGGCAAAGGAACTGGGTCACGCTTTTGGGCACTCCGATGGGGCGTCAAAGGGTTGGAGTGGCTAACAGCCACGACGAAATAGCGAAAGAAGCCTACCGTGCCGACGGCGCATTTTTTGTCGCACCTTTTCGGCACTCCGACGAGACGATGACGCAACGAAGGGGTGAAAGGGATGAACACAACGGCGAAAGCGAAAGAGGAAGGGTTGACGGAAGAGGAGCGACAACGCATCGGATGGTTGGCAGCCATCTTGTGGCTTTTGCCGCCCAAACTGCGCTACCGCTTCTTTTCCGCCTTCCACCCTGATTTGCGTCGCTTCTTTGAGGGGCAGGGAGACGGAGAAGGCGAGGCAGGCGAGGTTGTGGCGAAGGTTGCGGTTTCGGGGGAGGCGTGGGTGCGATGGGAGGGGAAGCGGGGAAAGGAGGGACGAAGGGCAAGGGGCAAGGGGCAAGTTGTGACATGGAAGTTTTTGATGCCGATGGAATTTGGAGGGCAAGTTTTGTCGGTGGCGATAGAAGTGAGGCAGGGAAAGGCAAGGCGATGTCGGGTGCGAGTGGAAGGTGGCGAGGGTTTGGTGGAGGCGTTGATCGCTGCTGTCAAGGGGATGAGGGAGGCGGAGCGGGATTTTCTTTGGGGTTTGATGGACGAGGCGTTGGCGGATTACGAAGACCACTTGCTCGCCACCGACCCGGAGTTGATCAGGGAGCATGAAGAAGCGTTGGCGGAGATTGAGCGGGGCGAGTATGTCATCTATGGCGGTGAGGGGTCGGGATAATGGCGGGGCAGTTTTACGAGGTGCGAGTGGCTCGGTCGGCGGACAAAGACATTCAAGCGTTGCCTTCGGAAATCCGAAAGCGCGTTGAAGATGCTATCCGAGGGTTAGCGTCCAACCCGTTCCCTTCAGGTTGCGAGAAATTGCAAGGGGAGCGCAACCGTTGGCGGTTGCGCGTCGGCAAGTATCGCATCATTTACAGCGTGGACACCGAGCAACGCATCGTGCGGGTAGAAAAAGTCCGCCTAAGGTCGGAAGCCTATCGGTAAGCAACGGAAGGAACTCTTCGGAGGTGACTCCATCATGCGCATCGGCGTGTTAGCCATTCAAGGCGATTTTGCGGAGCACATGGCGATGTTGCAGCGGTTGGGCGTGGAGGCGGTGAAAGTGCGGTTACCGCAGGACTTGGAAGAAATTGACGGCATCATCTTGCCCGGCGGGGAAAGCACGACGCTGGGCATCGTCGGGGTGCGTTACGGCGTCTTTGAGGCGTTGCGGGAGCGATTGGAAGGGGGACTGCCTGCCTTCGGGACTTGCGCGGGGGCAATCGTGTTGGCGCGGACGATTTTGGAAAGCGACCAACCCCGCATCGGCATCTTGGACATCGTGGTCAACCGCAACGCTTACGGGCGACAAAAGGACAGTTTTGAGGCGCCCATTCGGGTGCCGAAGTTGGGTGACCCGCCCGTTCGGGGCGTGTTCATTCGGGCGCCGATTATTGAGGCGGTGGGGAAAGGCGTGGAAGTGTTGGCGGAGTTGGACGGGAAACCCGTTCTGGTGCAGCAAGGACGCATCCTTGCCAGCACTTTCCATCCCGAATTGACCGACGACACCCGCATCCACGAATACTTCCTTCGGCTTTGTGGCTAATGGATGAAGCCGATGCGAGGGAGTGGCCAAAAGCGGACGAGGGATTTGCCGATGAGGGCATCGTGGGGCACAAAGCCCCACGAGCGGCTATCTAAACTCTGGGCGCGATTGTCGCCCAAAACGAAGTAATGCCCTTCAGGCACTCGCACCCACAGTTTCCCCCAGTGCATTTCTATCAGGTGGCGATAGGTGGTGTTCCAAGGCGTTTGCTGCAAGTAGCCATCGGGGAAAACATCGCCGCCTGTCAAGGGTGGGAGGTAAGGTTCGGTCAATGGCTTGCCATTGACCCAAGCGCGACCTTGCTCCACCCGCACCAAATCGCCGGGCAACCCGATGAGCCGCTTGATGTAGTCGGTCTGGTCGGGTTTGCCCGATTTTTGCAGGGCTAACTCAGGGGCTTTGAAGACGACGATTTCCTGCCGATGAGGCGGGCGGAGATGATAGACGAACTTGTTAACGAGCAAGCGGTCGCCGATGAGCAAACTCGGCTCCATAGAGCCTGACGGGATGAGGAAGGCATGGACGACGAAGGGGCGGATGAGGAAGAAGACGAGGGCTAAGGCAATCATCAAGGAGTCGCACCCTTCCATCAGGAAGTTTTGCAGCCGCTCGTCTTCCCATCGTTCGCGGGAGAGGGCGAGGCGCAATTGCGCCAGCACGAGGAGGACGCCAACGACGATCAGGTAGCCCCAGACAGAATCCCAAGCAAACGGCACAACCCTTCGCCCCTTCGCTGCAAGGGTCAGTTGGATGTTTCTTTGGCGGCTTGTCGGTCTTTGAGGGCACGGCGCAAATCTTCCTTGATGCGGGCTTCCTTAGCGGACATGCCCCGCAGGTAGTAGAGCCGCGCCCGACGCACCCGACCGCGCCGAACGACTTCTATGCGAACGATGTTGGGCGAATGCAAGTAAAAGGTGCGTTCCGTCCCGACGCCGTGAGCGATTTTGCGGATGGTGAAAGTGGCGTTCGTGCCTTCGCCGCGCCGGCGGAGGACGACGCCTTCAAAAACGGCGACGGGTTCGCGCTCCTTGCGCCCTTCCTTTTTCTGTTGGTCTTTCTGTTGGTCGCCCGTCGTCACCTCTTCTTTGGACAAGCGCACCGTCACCCGCACTGTGTCGCCCGGGCGAAAGTCAGGGATGTCAGTGCGCAAGTATTTCTGCTCCACGAGCATCAGCAATGGATGACGCATCCTTTAACGCCTCCTGTCCCTTGATCGGGGAAATCGCGTTGGGCGGGCAAAATTTTAGGGCAGGCGCTATCCAGACGACAGTCAAGTCGTCTTGGGCGATGGAGCGGATCAATCCGTCGTGCACGGTGCCGTTGATGCGCAAGGCGTGAAGCAAGGAAGGCAAATGGGGGGCAGCGCCATCGGTGGTGACTATCCAACCCACGACTTTGCGGGTGCGCCAGAAAGTTTTCGCCAAAGTCGGCAGGATGCGGGTTTGCTGACTCACTGGCGTCCACCATCCGATGCCGAAGCATCCGACGCTTTCCCATTGCACTTCCCGCCCCGAAAATTTGCCCATCAGGTAAGTGATGCCCACGCGGTCGCTAAGGGATGGCAAGGAAGCGAGGATTTTTCGGACGGTCGCTATCGGGCGACCGTGCAATGTCGCCAACAACGCCCGCACCCAAACGAAGTGCAAGAAAGTCTCCAAATCGTTTTTGCTTAAATCCAACAAGACAGCGGCAGCACCCTGAGGCGTTGAGATGAGGGTGAGGCTGTCGCCACCGATGATTTTGTGGTGGCGCACCCACCGAGATAAACCTTTGGCGAAGGGTGTGGTGACCAAAGTCGCCCAGACAGGATGCCAATCGCCCCAATCAAAAGGCGGGCGACGCCGTGATGGCACTAACCAAAGAAACGCCGCCAACGAAAGGCAAGGCAACCACCACAGCGGTTTGACACTGAGCGATAGGAGTGCGAGTAGCGTCGCATTGAATAGCCACAGTCGCCACTGCATCTCTTTGAGCCCCTCACAGCAAGCCTTCGGAAGGCGTGCTAAATTTTTGCCCGACCAACGGACAATGGCGAGATGGCGAATTCCTCGGCGAAGGAGGCAGACGAACATGGCGGCTGTGCGCGTGGCGATCAATGGGTTCGGACGCATCGGACGACAAGTTTTGAAAGCCCTGCTGGAGCGCCATCCGGGCGTCGCCGACATCGTGGCGGTGAACGATTTAGCCGACCCCGAAACGAACGCCCACCTTTTCCGCTACGACACCAACTACGGGCGCTTCAATGGCACAGTGGAAGTGCGCGACGGCAACTTGGTCATCAACGGCGACGAAATCAAAGTGCTGAGCGAGAAAGACCCTGCCAAGTTGCCTTGGAAAGAGTTGGGCGTGGACATCGTGGTGGAGTCAACGGGCATCTTCACGGACGGCGCGAAAGCCCGCGCCCATTTGGAGGCGGGGGCGAAAAAGGTCATCATCAGCGCCCCTGCCACCAACGAAGACATCACCGTCGTCTTGGGCGTCAACCACACCGCCTACAACCCGAAAGAGCACCACATCATCTCCAACGCATCCTGCACGACCAACTGCTTGGCGCCCGTGTGCAAAGTCGTGCACGAGCGGTTCGGCATTGAGTTTGGGTTGATGACGACCGTCCACGCTTACACCAACGACCAACGCATCTTGGACTTGGTGCACAAAGACTTGCGGCGGGCGCGAGCGGCGGCGATGAACATCGTCCCGACGACGACAGGCGCCGCTAAAGCCATTCATTTGGTGCTGCCCGAACTGAAGGGCAAGTTGCACGGCGTCGCCTTGCGCGTGCCTGTCTCCACTGTCTCCGTCATTGACCTGAATGTCGTGACGAGCAAGAAGGCGACGACCGAGGAACTCATTGACGCCTTCAAAGAAGCGGAAAAGACGCCTTGGCGGGAAGGCGGGCTGGGCGGCATTTTGCGCGTGGAGACCGACCCGTGCGTCTCTAGCGATTTCAAGGGCGATGCCCATTCCGCCATCGTGGACGGCGACCCCTCATTCACCTTCGTCGGTCCTGGCGGGATGGTGAAGGTGACGGCGTGGTATGACAACGAATGGGGCTATTCCTGCCGTGTCGCCGACTTGATCGCTTACATGGTGGAACGAGGCATTTAAGCCCAATCTGTGAGAAGGGAAGGAAGGGCGATGGCGGAGCAATCACCGAAGGAGATGCGATTGGTCGGTTATGTGCGCAGGCAGGCATGGGAGGAAATCCAGCAGCGCCAACCTGTCCGCCTGCACACGGGGGCAGCCGTTTACAACTTGCCCTACCTGTTCACGGAGCCGCAGGAGGATGGCTATGAGTGGCTGGAAGTGGAGGTGACTTGGCGGGTAGTCCGAACTGTCCAACGGACAACTTAAGCGCCTAAGAGGGCGATGTGTTATCCTTTTGACTGACGGCATGAAGGCGCTATGCGAGGTGATGTCCGATGTTAATTCGCCGAAGGACTGCCGAGCCGCCCCAACCGACACCGACCGCCCCGACGGCAGAACCGACGGATGGGCAGGCGAGGGAAAGCCCACCAACGGAAGCCCCGTCAAGGTTGGTGCTGACCATCCCGAAGGAAGAAATCTCGTGGGAAGACCCTGCGCCCATCGGCGACCGCCCGCGACTGTCCAAAGAAGAGCGGGCGTTGATTTTGCGGTTGCGGGGAAAGGTGCATCAAAGGGTCGTGTCGGATTTTGAGCGGGGATTTGCGCGGGGCGTGGACATGCACAATCCCCAGCAATTGCGCCCCTTGGTGGAGAATGTTGCCCAAGAGATGATGCAAGAGGAGGAAGTCGCCCTGCCCGCCAAACTGCGGGAGTTGCTGGTTCAAGAGGTCTTGGACGAAATCGTCGGCTACGGACCGCTGCAAGCCTTCTTGGATGACCCGACCATCTCCGAAATCATGGTCAACAGCGCCGACAAGATTTTCTACGAGCGGCGGGGACGCATCTACCTGAGCGACCAACGCTTTGACAACGACGACCATGTCCTGCGCATCATTGACAAAATCCTTTCGCCTTTGGGGCGACAAGTAAACGAACGCATCCCGCTGATGGACGCCCGCTTGCCCGACGGCAGCCGCGTCAATGTCATCATCCCGCCCCTCGCCATCAAAGGTCCCTGCATCACCATCCGCAAATTCTCCCGCAAGCCCTTGACCATTGAGAAACTCATAGAGTTCGGGTCGCTGACAGAACCGATGGCGATTTTCCTGCAAGCGGCTGTCCAAGCGAGGGCGAACATCATCGTCTCAGGCGGAACGGGTTCGGGAAAGACGACGATGTTGAATGTCCTGAGCAACTTCATCCCGCCATGGGAACGGTTGGTGACGGTGGAAGATTCCGCTGAGTTGCAACTCCAGCATGAAAACTGGGTCGCTTTGGAAGCCCGACCCGCCAACATTGAAGGGATTGGGGAAGTGACCATTCGCGATTTGGTCCGCAACGCCTTGCGCATGCGTCCCGACCGCATCATCGTCGGCGAATGCCGAGGTCCTGAGGCGTTGGACATGATTCAAGCGATGAACACGGGTCACGACGGTTCTATGTCCACCCTTCACAGCAACTCACCCCGCGACACCATCTACCGCTTGGAGACGATGATCATGATGGCGGGGATGGAACTGCCACAAAAAGCCATTGCCCGTCAGATCGCGTCGGCGGTGCAATTGATTGTCCATCAGGCGCGCCTTTCCGATGGCAGCCGAAAAGTCACCCACATCACCGAAGTGCAAGGCTTGGAAGGTGACACCGTTTTGCTGCAGGACATCTTCGTCTTTGAGCAGCAAGGGATTGACAGTCAGGGCAAAGTCATCGGTCGGCATAAAGCGGCAGGCTTCCGTCCCCTTTGCGCCGACCGCATTCGGGTAGCGGGCATCAACTTGCCCGAAGATTTGTTCTTCGGCGGCTGAGGCGAGAGGTTCGCTTGCCTGCCCGAAGTTTCTCGTTGGCTAAGGACGGTGACGAGCGATGACGACCCAGACGCAAGTGACCCTTCCTGAAGAGCGGGAACGCTTCCCCCTGCTGACGCGCCTTTTCTCCCAGACCCGCTTGGCGCGCCAATATAGCCGCAAGATGATGGCGGCAGGACTTCCCATTCGGGGCGAAGAGTTTCTCATCCTGCTTTTGTTCACGACCGTCGGCTTGGCTGCCATCGTCACCATCCTTTCCCGCCAGTGGTGGGGTTTTTTGGTCGGCGGTGCTTTGGGTTTTTACGCCCCCAACCTTGCCCTCAACTGGCGCATCGCCCAGCGAAAAACTTTGCTGGAAAATCAACTGGCGGACGCTTTGACGATTATCGCCGCTGGTTTGTCGGCAGGCTACAGTTTCCTGCAAGGGGCGAAGTTGGCTGCCGACCAATTGCCCCCGCCCATCTCGGAGGAACTGGAACGGGTTGTTCGCCTTTCGTCGCTGGGCATGCCCGTAGAACAAGCCCTGCAAATCATGGCGGAACGCGTTCAAAGTTACGACTACGACATCACCGTCTCCGCCATCCTTGTCCAGTTGCGGCGGGGCGGTAACCTGTCCCGCATCCTCAACACCATCGCCGAAACCATCCGCCAACGCATTGAACTTCGGGGCGAAATCGCCGCTTCCACCGCTCAGGCTCGCTTTAGCGGCTGGATTTTGATGGCGCTGCCCTTCGCCGTCGCGACGATGGTCTTCATCATCAACCCCCAATGGATGCGCCTTTTGCTGGACACCGAATTGGGGCGGAAGATGATTTGGACAGGGGTCGTCATGCAAACTTTGGGGATGCTGTGGATTCGCAAACTTTTGCAGGTGGAGTTGTGAAGGGAGGCGCGAGGCGATGTCTCTGGAACTGATGTTCGTCATCGGCTTGTGGGTATTGGCGTTAGCGATGACGGGCGTTTCCATCCTGCAAGAGGTGCGTGCCCGCCAATTGCGGGAACGGGTCGCCCGCCTCGTCCGAACCCGCGTGACGATGGAAGAAGAAGAGATGCCCACTGAAATGCCCGAAGACGAAGAACTCCGTCAATCCATCGCCCAACGTCTCTTTCGTGCCTTCCTTCTGCCTTGGATACAGCGGCTCAGCCGTTTGCTCCCTCAAAGCGGGGCAACTTTGAAGGGGACGGAAGAGTTGCTGGCGATGGCGGGTTATCCCTTCGGGCTGACTGCCAGCGATTTCATGGGATTGCGATTGCTCTGCACTTTCGTCGGGGCAGCCTTAGGCGTTCTCCTTCCCATCCCCCTCTCCCTTTGGCGTCCCGATTTCTTTGTCCCGTCCCTTCCCCTTTTTGCGGCGGCGATTTTGGCGTTCGCAGGTTTTCTCGGACCTGTCTTCTGGCTTCGGCGAGCGGCGACGCGTCGCCGTCACCTCATTCGCCGCCAATTGCCCGACATGTTGGACTTAATCACCCTGTCCATAGAAGCGGGATTGGCTTTTGACGGGGCGGTCTATGAAGCGGCGCGTCGCTTCAAAGGACCGCTGTCAGACGAACTGATGAAAGTGATGCGGGAGGTCACCTTAGGCAAGCCCCGCGCCCAAGCCCTTCGGGATATGGCGGAGCGGTTGAAACTGGAAGACATCTCCTTGCTGGTTTCCGCCGTCCATCAAGCCGAGACTTTGGGGTCGCCCCTCGCCAACGCCCTCAAAGCCTTAAGCGAAGAGTTGCGCAAAAAACGATTGCGCATGATCAGAGAGCAAATCGCCAAACTGCCCGTCAAACTGATTTTCCCGCTGGTGCTGTTCATCTTCCCGACGCTGTTCATCGTCATCCTCGGTCCTGCCGTCATCCAAGTGCTGCGGACGGGTTTGGGGGGTTAATCGCTCAAGGCGCGCTCTATGGCTGTCATGATTTCCCGCACTTGCGGGTGTTCGGGGGCGATTTGATGCGCCCGCAACCCATATTCCCTCGCCCGACGGGGGAAACCCATCTCCAAGTAAAACCGCGCCCAATGCAAGGCTTCCTCTAACTCGGCAGCGGCTTCCTCAGGAAGGGCAATCGTTTGCTCGTCAGCAAGCCGACTTTCTAACGCCTTCAAGCGTTCCCGCAATTGCTCTGCCAATTCCGCCGACGGTTGCAACCGCATCGCCCGCTCGTAAGCGTCCCTCGCTCGCCGCCGTCGTTGCGCCGCTTCCAACGCTTGCCCGAACCAAAAATGTGCCTCTGGGTTTTCGGCATCCACATCGCATGCCTTGCTCAAAACGCCGATGGCTTCTTCCGCCCGTCCCATTTCCACCAGCAACCGCCCCAATGCGATCAGCGGGTCAGGGGCGTCGGGGTTGAGTTCCAATGCCTGCCGAAGCGCCGTCTCCGCTTCTGAAAGATTGCCCCGCTGCCACGCTTGAAGGGCGCGCTGGTAATGCGCCCGCGCCTGACGGACGATAGCCTCCGCCAATTTGCCGTAGCCGAAGCGAATCAACTCCCGTCGCTCCGCCCAAAGTTTTTGTGCCCGCTCTTTCTCTCGCCTCGTTCGGCTCATCGTCGCTCCGCTCCTTTCGGCAAGGTCAACGATTTGCGCAAGGAAGCGTCCAACACTTGCACCTTCCCTTGACGCAACCATCGTTCGGGCAAAGTCAACTTCAATTCCGCCGCTTTCCGCCGTCGCAGGGAAGCGATGACTTGCCCTTGAACTTCCTCAAAGGTTTTCCGCTCCGCTGGCATCCGCTCTTCCAACTTCACGATGACCCATTCACCGTCCAACGGAACGGGACGGCTGAACTCGCCGACTTTCAATTTCCGCACGACGGCTTGCAACTTCGGGTGCAAATCTCGCACAGAGACAACGCCCATGTCGCCACCATGTTGGCGGGTGGCGGGGTTGACGGAAAAGTGGCGGGCAAGGTCGGCGAAGTTCGTCCCGTTGCGCAGCCGAAGGGCTTGATAGATGGCTTCGGCGTTCTCTTTGCTCTCCAAAGTGATGTCGCGCAGGCGCACCCGTTCGGGGCGTTCAAACTCGTCCCGATGCGTTTCAAAGTAGCGGCGGGCTTCCGCCTCGCTTACTTCCGCCATCGCCCAAGCCAATTTTTCCAAAAGCAACTCCGTCTCCACGAGATGGCGGGGCGTGGTGGGCGAAAAGCGACTCTTCAGGGCGTTTTGCACCTCCGCCTCGCTGACGGTGATGCCTCGCTTTTGTGCCTCCGATTTCGCTATTTTCCAGACGAGCAACTCCTGCAAAGTCGCCGCGCCGTAGCGTTCCCAAAGGGCTTGGCGCAACTCCCGTTCCGTCACGACGACGCCATCGGCGCGGGCAACGGGACGGTCACGCCCTTGACAACTCATCAGCAGCACCAACCCGAAGAAGGCAAATAGCCAACGAGCCATCGTCCAACGCCCTCGCTTGACAGGATAGATCGGTGTCGCAAAATTAGCATGCCACTTCATCCCGACGACGCCACCTCTCAAGGGGGTTCACCGACATGGAACTTGTCCAGTCCATTCGTGCCGTCATTGAGACAGGCGGCAAACAGTATGAAGTTGCGCCGGGGACGATCGTGCGAGTGGAGAAATTGGAAATCGCTGAGGGCGAAACTTTTGAGACCGACCGCGTGCTTTTGGTCCGCACGCCCGAACAAGTCCTCGTCGGCACGCCTTATGTGCCCGGCGCCAAAGTCGTCGCTAAAGTCCGCCGACATGGGCGCGGTCCGAAAATCATCGTCTTCAAGTTCAAGCCGAAAAAGCGCTACATGCGCAAGAAGGGGCACCGCCAATGGTTCACTGAGTTGCAAATTGAGCGCATTGAAGTGCCCAGCGGTTGAGCCGAGGTGACACACGATGAGCCTTACCATCGTCAAGGGCAAAGTTGCGGGCGAGCAAATCATCCAGACCGACGAACCCTTGCCTTTGCCGCAAGGGCAAGCGGTTTTTGTCATCGTCGGCGAACTGGACGCCGAAAGCCTCGGCGATTTGGCGGAGAAGTGGGCAAGGGAAGGCAAGGGACAGGACGCTTTTGAGTTGCTGCGCCGTTACGAGGCTGTCGTCTATCAAAAGTTCGTCCATCCCTTCACCGACTTCGTGGTGAAGCCGCTGATAGGGCGGGACGATGTGAGCCAAGCGATAGAGTTGGCGCGGCAAATCGCCGACGACACCGACCACGACATCGCCCTCGGTCACATCATCTTGCACCTGAGCCGTAAAGGCGAAATGGAACGGGCAAAAACCCTCTTGGAAGCGATGCGCATCCCCAGCCGACGCCAATGGCTTGAGTTGCTGTTGAAGTGGGATGCTGCGATGCAAGAAGCCCGACAGCGCCTCTCGCCGGAAGAGTTGCAACGCATCTTTGACGATGAACGGGGCGATTAGTGCCATGCCTTTGTATTTGGTCAACGCCAACATCTGGTTCTGGCGCTGGTTTGATGTCTTTCCCGAAGCGGTGCGGCAGCGCTTTCAAGTCCCGCCAGGCTTTTCACCCGATGAGATCGCTCAGGAAGTGCTCACCTTTTTCAGCGAAGTGCCGTCGGAGCGGATTTTCCTAACTGACTTCACCTTGCACACCATTGGCATTCGGCTTGGGCGCGCTGGCTTGTGGGATGTCTTCGTGGAATTCGCTCAGGCTTGGACGCCTCGCCTCGTGCGGCTGGAAGGGCAAGAGTTCGCCGCCCTTCGGGATGTAGCGGTGTCATTTCAACTGGACTTTGACGACGCCTATCAAATTGCGGCGATGAACAAGTTGGCGGCGCAAACGGGGCAATCCGTTTTCATCGTCAGTTACGACACCGACTTTGACCGCACGCCTTACGGGCGAATGACGCCCGCACAAGCGTTAGACTTAGAACGACGGAGGTGAGAGACGATGGCGCACAAGAAATCGGGCGGCGCCAGCAAGAACGGGCGCGACAGCCGCTCCAAGCGGTTGGGTGTCAAGGCGTATGGCGGTGAATTCGTGCGGGCGGGTCATATTCTCATCCGCCAACGGGGGACGCGCTTTTTGCCCGGGCGCAATGTCGGCATGGGCAACGATTACACCCTGTTCGCCCTGACCGATGGCGTCGTCGTCTATGACCGCAAGGGCGACAAGGTGCGCGTGAATGTCTTGCCCGCCCCGACGGCTTAAACGAACCGCCGCCGAAAGCGGCGAAGGGGCGTGACAGCCATGCCCGAAGACATCGTGCTCATCCCTGAAACCGAAAAGCAGTATCCCGACGAATGGCTGCTCTTTGAAATCGTGGAACTGGACGAACAAGGTTCACCGTTGCGGGGGCGCCTTCTGGCGCACTCGCCCGACCGAAGCGTCATAGACGAGGTGCTCTTGAAGACCCGCCCGACACGCTTTTACATCGTCTGGACGGGCGAAATCAAGGGGATTTTCGTGCTATGCGCCCAATAGTGCGAGTGCCCTTTTTAGCGACGGCGCCGTTGTTGGTCATCCAGTGCTTCGTCTGGCGCGGGAATGGGATGGGTGTCCTGCGGATGGCGGTGGACACTGGCTCTTCGTTCGTGATCATCAAGCCCGAAATTTTGTTGACGCTGGGCTACGACCTGACGGCAGCGCCCCCGATGACGATTTACGGCATCCACGCCCAAGCCCTCACCGCCCCGCAGGTGACGCTGGAACGGTTCGGCGCCATCGGGGCGGAAGAGGCAAATGTGGATTGCTTGGCGCTAAGCCTTCCGCCCCAAGTGGGGTTGGATGGCTTGGTCGGGTTGAGTTACTTGCAGCGCTTCTCGCTGATCACCTTCAACTTCTCGGACAACTCCCTGACGCTGCAGCGGTGACCTTGCCGACCCTTCGCCATCGTTTGCCCGCATCTTTCTGTTTCGCCTCCGAGGTGACTTGGCGATGCATTTTGTGGACGAGGCAGTCATTCATGTCAAGGCAGGGAATGGGGGCAATGGGTGTGTGGCTTTTCGGCGGGAAAAGTTCGTCCCGCGTGGCGGTCCTGCGGGGGGCGATGGCGGTCGGGGCGGGCATGTCATCTTGCTCGCCGACCCGTCGGTGAAAACCCTTGTGGACTTGCACCTGCAGCGGACTTACAAAGCCGAGAACGGTCAACACGGACAAGGCAGCAACAAGCACGGGGCGGATGGCAAAGATTTGGTCATCCGCGTTCCTGTCGGGACGGTTGTTTACGATGCCGAAACGGGTGAGTTGATTGCCGATTTGGTGAAGGCGGGACAAAGGGTCGTCGTGGTGCGGGGCGGTCGGGGCGGACGGGGCAACGCTGCCTTCGCGACACCCACCCGCCAAACGCCTGTCTTCGCCGAGTTGGGCGAACCGGGCGAGGAGCGGACTTTGCGGTTGGAGTTGAAGTTGCTGGCTGATGTGGGCATCATCGGCTATCCCAATGTCGGCAAATCCACGCTGATCAGCCGCATCAGTGCTGCCCGCCCCAAAATCGCCGACTACCCTTTCACGACCCTCGTGCCCAACTTAGGGACGGTGCGGGTGGACAATTTCAGTTTCGTCGTGGCGGATTTGCCCGGCTTGATTGAGGGCGCCCATAAAGGCGTCGGGTTGGGGCATCAGTTTTTGCGCCACGCCGAACGGACTTCCCTCCTTTTGCACATGGTGGACATCGCTGCCGTAGAAGGGCGCGACCCTATCTGCGACTTTGAGACCATCAACGAAGAGTTGCGCCTTTACAGCCACGAACTGGCGAAAAAGCCCCAAATCGTCGTCGCCAACAAAATGGATTTGCCCAATGCCCACGAAAACTTGCGGCGCTGCTTGCCCTATTGGCGTCAACGAGGTTATGAAGTGTTCGCTATCTCCGCCTTGACAGGTGAAGGGATTGAACCCCTCGTCTATCGGATGGCAGAGTTGGTGAAGGCGATGCAGCCGACGGCACCTTTGCCCGAAGCGTCCGAGGAAGTCATCGTCGCCCCACCTAAGCGAACCGAAGCGCCCTTGACAATTGAGCGCTTGGACGAAGAGACTTGGCTCGTGCAAGGAGGCGAGGTGGAGCGGCTCACACGGCTCATCAATGCGTCGCACCCGCAAGCCTTAGCGGAAATCAAGGAGCGCCTCCTTCGGCACGGCATTTGGAAAGCCATCCGAAAAGCGGGAGCGAAAGCAGGCGACCGCATCATCGTCAACGGGTTGGAGTTGACGATGGATTGAGCGCTAAGGTTTTTGGCTCGCTTCGGCAAGCCATTGCGCCATCACTTCGTCCAGCAATCGCCACGCATCGTCTTTCGTTTGCACTCGCCCATCCAAGACGGCTTCTTCCACCAAGCGCAAGGCTTGACCGACGAGAGGCGACGGTCCGATGCCGTAGCGCTCCATGATTTCGTGTCCTGTCACCAACCGAGGTCGTTGGCGCATCTCTTGCAGGGCGAAGTGCGTTTCCAACAAGCGGCGCAGGACGAAATAGTGGCGTTGGCGATGTTCGTCCGTCATCGCCGCTCCCTGAGTCGCCATCAAATCGGCTGCCGACAACGCCACGCAGTAGATGCCCGCCAAATCACCGAGGTCACGCCAAAAGCGCCGCAAGGCGCGCTCCGTCAATCGGCGGGCGCCCGCTAACGAAACGGGACGCATGTGGTAGCGCACCAGACTGACGACGATGCCCTTCTCCCGCCGAGACAAACGCAACCGTTGACAAATCGCTTCCGCCTTTTCAGCCCCCACTTTCTCATGCCCGTAAAAATGCACCGAGCCATCGTCGCCGACCGTCATCGTTTCGGGTTTGCCGATGTCGTGCAAAAGTGTCGCCAACTTGACAATCCAAACACCCGTGCGCCGATAACCAAAGCGCTCATTGAAAGCGTCCCGCACCCGCAAAAGGAGCGTGTTAAGCCCTTCGTCTTCCGTCTCCCCTCGCAGCACGCGCTCTGTTTGCCGAACGGCTTCCAGCGTGTGGCAAAAGCCGTCCAAGTGATGGTAGCCAGCGGCAGGCACTTTTTTCAGCGGCATCAATTCGGGCAGCAAAAAAGTCAGCACGCCTGTTTCGTCCATCAAAGCGAGCATCTCGGCGGCTTGAGGCGTTTGCAAAGTCCACGCCAGTTCCATCGTCAATCGTTCGGGCGCGGCGTTGAGCAGCAAGGGCGCCGCTTCGGTGAGGGCAACTTTTGTCTCGGGGGCGATGGCAAAACCCAGAGTGGCGGCGAAGCGGAAGGTGCGCAGGATGCGAACAGGGTCATCTTGCAGCGCCCGCTTGTGCGTCAGCACAAGCACTTGTTGGGCGATATGCTGCAACCCGCCCAGCGGGTCAAGGATGATGGCTTCGCCGTGCTGCGTTAGTTCAACGGCGTCAACGGCGAGGGCATTGCAAGTGAAATCCCGTCGGCGCAAATCGCTCTCCAAGTCGCCTTGAAGCGCCGTGAAATCGGCGACAGCATCGGGGTTGTCTTCCAGCCATCGGGCTAATCGCACCGTCGGCAAGTCATCGTGCAGCCGAACGACCCGCCCTCCCACTTGCTTCGCCAACTGCTCCACAAAAGGGAGCGGGTCGGAAGAGACGGCGAAATCTATGTCCAGCGACTGGCGATTAGCGATTAGCGATTGGATTCCAGTCGCCAGTCGCCAGTCGCCAGTCGCTACAAAATCCCGCAGCCATCCCCCGACGAGGTAAAGGCGCAAGCGATGTTGGTTGGCGAGGGTTGCCGCCGCTTTCACCAACTGCGCCAGCGGTTCGGGCATTTGGTCAAGGCGCAAGCGCTCGGCAGTCATGGTGCGGTCACCCTTTCACTTGGACAGCAATCGGGGCAGGACGGCTTTGGCGATGTCCCAAAGTTGTTTTGCCCGATGCAAAAAGCCCCGCCAACTTTTCCCCAACGCCCGATGCCCGAAAGGGATGGGCACTTCCACGACCCGAAAACGGGCTCGCAACGCATCTATCGTCAACGCCGTCTCCACCGCGTAGCCATCAGCGATTTGGAGGCGTTCCAACACAGTTCGGCGCAAGGCTCGTTGCCCCGACAAAGGCGCTTGCGGTTGAAAACCTGTCGCCTTTCGGATTGCCCACGCCGCAAAAGTCTTGACAATTCCGAAGCCTCCGCCCTTCGGGTCGGGGGGTGGGGCGGCGATCGCCATGTCGGCATCGCCCCGCCGAACCCATTCCACCAGCGTCCAAAATTTTTCGGCGTCGTCGCCGATGTCGGCGTCCACGAAAAGCAGGATTTCGCCCTTCGCTTCGGCGATGCCCCTTCGCAAAGCAGCCCCCTTGCCGAAGGGACGAGGGGCGAGGGACGAGGGACGAGAGAGGCGGAAAACTTTGGTCGCCCCCGCTTGGGCGGCGACGACGGCGGTGTCATCGTCGGAAGCGTCGTCCACGACAATCAGTTCCCAAGCCAACCCGCTTCGTTCCGCCGCTCGCTTCAAAGCGGCGATTGTTGGGGCGATGCGGTCAGTTTCATTGCGGGCGGGGATGATGATGGAGACGAAGGGTTCAAGTTGGGCAGGTTTCTGAATTTCCAACCGCTCGTCGCTCGCCATCGGCGTCACGCCCGTTCACGGTTGACCGCAGAGGCGGCGGTAAAGGTCCAGCACCTTTTGGACATAGCGGGGCGTGATGCCATTTTGCGGGATGCCGCCCGCTTTTGCAACGGCGTTTGGTCCAGCGTTGTAAGCCGCCAGCGCCAAAGCGAGGTCACCGAAACGCTCCAACTGCTGCCGCAGGTAGCGGGCGCAACCGTCAATGTTCTGGATGGGGTCGTAAGGGTTGACGCCCAACCCCGCCGCCGTCTCTGGCTTGAGTTGCCCCAAGCCGATTTCGCCTTTTTTGCCGATGGCGTTGGGGCGGAAACTGGATTCACAAGCGATGACGGCGACGATCAAACGCGGGTCTATGCCGTATCGCAAGCCACAGCGGATGATGGTGCTGGCGATGGCATCGGCTTGCTCGTCGGTCAAGTTGGCGTTGAAAAATTTCACGGCAGCCCGATAATGGGGCAGCAACCGTTGGACTTCGCTTTCCATCGGGCTGAGGGTCGTGCGAAGCCGCGCCTGCAAAATGTTCAAACCCCGCGAGGGAAGGGAATGCTGCCGCTGCTCTGTCAGGGAACTTTGTCGGGACGGCTCGGTCTTGGTCAGCGATTCTAAGGGCACGATGACAATTTTGGGCGTGGTCGGGGAAGGTTCTTGCGGCTCGGTCGGCGATGGCGGAGAGATTTTCTCCGCCCAAAATTCGCCGTTTTCGTTGACCCGATAGAGGGCGGTGATTGCCACACCCGTCCGCACCCAGTTGGGAAGTTTGTCGGTGGGCAAGTGCAGGTAGGTGACGACCTGTTGGGCAGAGAGGATGGCTAAGGTCGCTCGGTTCAGCCCGACGATGATGCCCCGAACGCTCCCGTCCAAACGCAAAAGTTGCGTTTGAGGTGGCTCTTTCTCCGTTTCCTGCATCGCTGGGGCGACCGAGACCATCGCCATCAGCAACACCAGCCATCCAGCCCGCCCCATCGTCAACCGCCTCCTTGCAGGCTCTTGTTTGCAGAACGCTTTTGATGATGCCACAGCCTTCCTGAAAGGCAAGAGGGTTGACAAATGGGACGGGATGTGGCATAAACTCGTCGGTCAGCAGCCCTTAGGCGTGCAGAGGAGGCGAGCGCCATGTGGCGGGATGGAAGCCAGCGACGAAGGTTTTGGTGGTTGGTCGGCGTGTTGGGCATCTTGGCTTTGGGCAATGGATGGGGGCAAGACCAAGCCATCCCCAAAGTCACCTTCTTGGAGCCCCAAGAGGATGCCGTTATCCCCGCCGATGCGGAAACGGTCACCATCCGTTTCCGCCTGACCAGCCCCGATGGGACGAACCTGATGCGCTATCAACCCTTTGTCAATGGGCACCCAGGCAACGACCCCATCCCCATTGAACCGCCATCCCCTGAGGTGGAGTTGGCGCTGGTTTGGCGGGGTGTCCGCCAGTTTCCCGACGGCGTTTACACCATCACCATCCGCGTCGTGGACGCGAAAGGGCGGGAAGGGAGTGGGTCGCTGCGACTGATCAAGGGGCAAGTGTCCCGCCCCGCCAAAGTGGACATCGTTAGCCCGACCAGCGGCGCTTTGGTGCGGGGGACGGTCATCGTCTTCATTCGCGCCCGTGATGACAAAGGGTTGCGGGGGTTAGTCTTGCGGGCGAAGGAGCAGGCGACTTCCCGCGACCAGTCCATTTACACGGGGACTTTGCGAGGGCAGGAAGTGGAAGTGCAGGTGCGTTGGGACACAACGGTCACCCATCCCAACACGGGTGAACCGCTCTTCCCCGACGGCGTTTACCTCTTGCAAGCGTGGGTCGTCAACGAACAGGGGCAACGGACTTTCTCCAACGAGGTGTTGGTCATCGTCCAAAACAAAGTTGCCCAGCCCGTCCTATCTCAAGCGACGCCCGCCCCGCCACCGAGAGGGGGCGCAACCTTAACGACCGCTACTACGATGGCAACAACGACCCTCGCCCTTCCGAGCGTCGCCATGACACCCTTGATCGCCATGCTCAACCCCTTGCCCACGCCGACCTCTCGCCTTCAACCGCAATGGACATCCCCGTCGGGCACGCGCCCGTCTCCCCGATTCGCCGAAACGATGCCTCGCCCGCTCGGTGTGATGCCTGTGCCCTCCGCCCCTTCCACCTTGCCCTCCCCTCAAACGGCGCAAGGTTTGCCCTCTTCCCGCTCGTCCCTTCAAATCGCTGAAGCGATTTCTCGCCCCCTTAGCGTGATGCCCACGCCCTCCGCCCCTTCCACCTTGCCCTCCCCTCAAACGGCGCAAGGTTTGGAACTCTCTCGCTCTGTTTCTCCCGTCCCTCAAAGCCCGTCGTCACCACCTCAGCGAGCGCCCTTAGCGTCGGGCGTTTCTGCGCCCTTGTCGGCTCAACCCCGACCGACGATGGGCGTGCAAACTTTCCGAACTGACCTCGCCCTGCCGAAGGCGACGGGGCAAGTAGGGGCATTGCCCGTTCTCCCCAAGCCTGAGGGGATGAAAGCGTCCCTGCCAGAACCTCCTCGTTTTGTCTTGCTGACGGCACGGCGAATGGCGATGGCGTCACCTTCAGGGTCATCAGTGGCGGCGTCGTTGCCTGAACCTGAGCGGGTTTTGCCCCTGCCTGAGTTGCCCCATCCCGCTGCGCCGATGCCTGCCCGCCAGCAAGTTCGTTCGCCCAAACTCCAGCCCCTACATGGCTTCCGCTACACTGCCATCGCAGGCGACACCCTCCAAAATTTGGCGGAGCGGTTTGGCGTTGAGCCCGAAGTGCTGGCGGCTGCCAATGGATTGTCTGTTCGCGCTCCTTTGCGGGTCGGTCAACAAATCTGGGTGCCTGCCCCGTCGGTGAAAGTTTGGGTGGATGACCGCCTCGTCAAAAGTGAGACGCCCGCTTTCCTTCGGGACGGGATGGTCATCGGTCCCTTCCGCGCCATTGTGGAAGCCAGTGGGGGCGTCGTGGATTGGGACAACACCCACAAGCAAGCCATCGCCACTCTGGGGTCGTTGCGTTTATTGGCGACCATCGGGCGGAAGGAACTGACGGTCAATGGGGAGCGGCTGGTTCTCCCGATAGCGCCCTTCCTGTTGGGCAATCGCACCTTCCTGCCTTTGCGCTCTTTAGGGCAGGCATTGGGCAAGTCAGTGGAGTGGCAAGAGGGGACGCTTCGGCTGCGGACGCCCGAACAAACGGGCGAAAAGTAAACCTCAAAGCGGGACTATCCCTTGCGCAATTGGGCGAGGGTGCGTTGGATCGCCCGCAGGCATTTCGTCACCGTCGGTTTGGAGACGCCCCGCTTGGCGGCGATTTCGGCGGGACGATAGCCTTCCACCAGCAACAGCAAGACTTCCCGTTGTGTCGGCGTCAAGCGAGCCAGCAACTCCCGCATCAGGCAGCGGGCTTTGAAGATGGCTTCAGGGTCGTCGTTGCCATTGACCGAGCAAGCGAACAAGCATTCGTCCACGCCCAACCGCTCGCACAAAACACAAAGGCTCTCCACGACGACGCCACTGCGGGACTTGCTGTCTATGCTTTTGCCCCGCCGAAGGACATCAATGGCGTGGCGATAGCAGGCGCGGAAGATGTAAGCGTCGGGCTTGTCACTCAACTCCTTCCATCGCTCCAACAAAAACAGCGTCATCTCGCTGACCAAATCCTCTCGCAACTCTCGGTCGGCGGTTAGTCGGGCAGCGATGTCGTAAAGGCGTGGGCGGGCTTCTTCCACCGTTTGCAAGGGCGCAGCGCTCACCGAAAAAGTCACCTCCAACAGGTCGGGCGAAGCCTTTTCCGTTGCCTCAAAAAGCCAGGCAGGGAAAAAGTTGCGGCATTCGGCGGGGAAAGGTTTTGACGGAGCGCAAAAATGCCGTCAGTTATGGCAGCGCCGTCAGCAAGCGGTCTATGCCCTTCAAACTTTCGCCGATTTCGGCTCTGGCGACGGCGGGTTTCTGTCGCTCCAAAGCGTCCAAAGCGTTCAGCAAACTGGCACGGGTTTGGGCGATGGCAGCCAATTGCTCGTCCGCCCGCCATCGTTGTGCCGCTGACCGCAACGCCCCAATCCCGTCCGCCCATCGGTTGGCTGCCAGTGCCTTTTCCGCTTCGGTGATAGCCGTTAAGCCCTCCCCAGAAAGCCACTGGCGGGCTCGCGAAAGCCACGCCTTTGCAAGGGCGAGGTCAGGCGTCGGGGCTTTCTGCAGCGCCTCCAACCGCAACGCCGTCCGCCAAAGCACCAACGCAGGGGAACGCACCTCAATTTCGCTCAACCCTTGCTCCGCCAGCAACAAGCGCATCCGAACCTCGTCGGGCGGAAGGCGGTCAAACTGCGTCCGCAACGACTCCAAAATCGCCCGCACGCTCCGAACTTCATCCGCCAACGGCAAAACTTCAACAGTCGGCGTCGGTTGGCTTTTTGGGGTCGGCGCCGCTGCAGGTGTGGGAGATGGCGAAACTGGCGGAGTCAACTTTTCGGGCGCAGGCGGGGAAACTTTCTCACCCGTCGGCGAAGGTGTCGGAGAAGTTGCGGGTGAAGGTGTGGCGGAAGGGGTTGGGGCAGTCGGTGACGGTGCAGCGGTCGTCATCCCCGTAGCAGGCGCAACGAGGGGCGCAGGTTTGGGCGCCTCCGATGTTGGCTTGGCAATTCTGGGGCGGGGGCGTTCCGCAACTAAAGTCGCCTGACCAACCTTTTCCCCCGTTTGCACTCGCCCACAGCCGACCAACCCGATGGCGACGATGCCGACAAAAACGAAGCCTGTCACCCGACGCATTCGGCGTCCCTCCTTTGTCAAGCCCTTTTGTCAAGCCCGTTAGCGGGCGAAGGGCATCCGTCACGGACGCAACAAAGCGGCGGCGCCATAGCCGACGACTTCGCTCAAATCGCCCGTCACTTGCCCCGAAGTGCTGTAGCCCAAGATGATGCCTTCCGTCGCTCCCAGCCCTTTCGCCGCTTCCACGACGGGGATGGCAACCAACACATCCGATTGGCTGGGATAGCGCCGCACACAATCCCAAACGCCATCGGCGTCCAACGCGGTCAACCGTTCCAGCGTCTCTCGGTCGTGCCGTTCGGCGACGACATGGGGTTCGTAATGGGTGAAGTCGCAACTGGCGATGAGCACGACATCGCCATTTTGTTGCCGCACCACTTCCGCCAACACCTGACCAGCCCGCTTCAGTTCGTCCAACTCATGGCAACTGACAGCGATCGGGACGATGGCAGGCGTTCGGTCGCCGAAGATGAATTGCAGGAAGGGCAACTGCACCTCAATGCTGTGTTCGCCGTGACCGAACCCGCCCAAGTGCGGGTTGAAATCTTCGGCATAGCCCTCGTCGGCAGCGACTAAGGCTTGCGCTAACTCCTCCGCCACCTTGACTTGCCCTAAGGGCGTCTCCCAAGCGCCTTTCGTCCAGACAGCGAAAGGGGCGCCGGGGCGATAGTGAGCGGGGGCGAACAAAATTGCCACTTGCGGGATGCCATCGTCCGCTAACGCAGCGTAAGCCCGCGAAGCCGTCATGCCCGAATAGATGTAGCCTGCATGTGGCACGACCAGCCCGACGATGCGGCGTCGCCCTTGCTCGTTCACCTTCGGCAAAGCGCCGTAGCCGAGTTTGTGCCGAAAACACCATTCCAGTTGCTGCTGCAAGGCGTGCGGATGGTGTGGATAAAACATGCCCGCCACAAGGGGATGACGCACCATCGCCATCACCGTCCCGATGCGCCCTCACAAGAGGCGCGGGTTGACTGCCGTCCCTGTCTTCGCCGAAAGCAACCCCGCCTCCAAAATCGCCTGCACGCCGACATTGAAATCAGGCGAGACAGTCAAGTGCAGCGGTGTGCCCTCAAGGAGTGCCGCGACGAAATGCGCCACGCCGCTTTGGAAGTTGGGCGGCAACGCATCGGCAGCGACGAACTCTTCTTTCCCGTCCCGCGTTAACAGCACTCCTGCTTGCCCTTCCCGTTGCGTCACCGTCAAAGCGCCTTCCGTCCCGACAATCATCGGACCACCCGACACCGACCCGCCTTGACTCCACGACGCTTCCAACACCGCAAAGGCTTTCGGGTAACGGGCGACCAAAATGGCGTTGTCTTCCGCATCGCCGAACGGTTTCGCCAATCGGTCGGCGACGCCCAGAACGCTGAAGGGCAACTCGCCGAACCACCACAGCGAAATGTTAGCGCCATAGCAGCAAAAGTCCAGCAATGCTCCGCCGCCCAGCAACCGTTGATGCCACCACGACCTCGCTTGCTCTTCGGGCGACAAATGCGCCAACGGTCCGCGATGCCCTGCCCGCCAGCGGAAATAAACGGGTTGACCGATTGCTCCCTCGTCCAGCAATCGCTTGGCGGTGTGCAAGGCAGGATTCCAAGTGCTGGGATAATTGACCATCAGCAAAGTGCCACCCTTTTGCGCCGCTGCCAACATCCGCCGCGCTTGTTCTACGGTCGCCGCCATCGGCTTCTCCACGAACACGGGCAACCCTTTGGCAGTCGCCAATTCCACGACCTCATGATGCTGGGCGTTGGGCGCACAACAAAGGACAGCATCCAGCGGCTCTTTGTCCAACATCGTCTCGGCGCTCAGGTAAACGCGGGGCACTTGCAGTTGGTCAGCAAGTTGTTGGGCTTGGGAAAGGTCATCGTGGGCGATGGCGACGACTTGCGCCTGCGGATGGGACTGAAACGCTCGGATCAAACTGGGGGCATGGACATGCGCCAAACTCACGACGCCGACCCGCAACGGACGCTCCCCCATCGGTCCATCGCTCCCTTCGTTTTGAGTTCGCCACTAAGATTGTGGCGTGGCGAACAGGGAGCGCAACCGCCGCAAGTTTTCCGCATGCTTGCGCTCGGCTTGGGGCGTCTCCAAAACGATGGGCAGCGACGAAAAATGGGGGTGACGCAACAGCGCCCGAAACCCGTTCATGCCGATATGCCCCTCACCGATGTGCCAATGACGGTCCACGCGGCTTCCGAAGGGACGCAGGGAGTCATTGGCGTGCAGTAATCGCACCCGCTGCCATTCAACCGTTTCCGCAATTTCCTTCGCCAGCGCCGCAACGCCCTCTTCCGTCCGCAGTTCGTAACCCGCCGCAAAAAGGTGGCAGGTGTCAAGGCAAACGCCGACGAGTTCGCAGGGCAAATCGCCGATCGCTGTCGCCAGTTGCCCCAACCGAGCACCCAAGCAACTTCCTTGCCCCGCCGTGTTCTCCAAAAGGAGCACCACGGGCGTTGACGAATTGTCAAGGTGGTCTAAAAGCCAGTGCAAACTATCCCGCAGGCGTTGAAGCCCGCTTCGTTCGCCGCTTCCCAAATGCGCCCCCGCATGGACGACCAAAAAGGCGATGCCTAACCGCTGGCAGCGACGGGCTTCCTCCAGCAACGCTTGACGGGAAAGTTGCAACACTTCTCGCTTCGGCGACGCCAAGTTGATGAGGTAAGCGGCGTGGGCGACAAGGATTTGGGGCTTCGTGCGAGAGCGAGCGTCCAAAAACGCTGACACCGCCGCTTCCGTCAGCGGCGGTGCCATCCATTGCATCGGGCTTTTCACGAACAGTTGCACGACTTGACAACCGAGTTGAGCACCCAATTCCAGCGCCGACGCCAAGTTTCCCTGCGTCGGCAAGTGAGCGCCCAGCAACGCCATCGCCTTCGCCACCTACATCAACGCTGTTTGCCACTTAACGCATCCCGCAGCACGGCTTGCCTTCGGGCGCGCCGGGCGCTTTGAAGGAATGCCCGCATTCGCACTCAGCGACAGCGTTGGGGTTGTCCACGCGGAACCCGCCACCCATCAAGTCATCGTCCTCGTAGTCAATGACCGACCCTTGCACGAACTGAAGGCTTAGCGGGTCCACGACGATGCGCACGCCGTGCGACTCAAAGATGGCGTCATCGTCGTTGACCTTCTCGGTGATGCCCAAGCCATACTGGAAACCGCAACATCCGCCCTGCATGATGAACAGGCGCAAGGCAGCGTTGGGCTTCTGCTTCTTCTCCAAAATCGCCTTGACGATTTCGGCTGCCTTCTCCGTCAAGGTCACGGGCATGACGGTCACTTCAGCCATCGTCCATCCCTCCTTGCGTGGGTCGCCTTGATTATGCCACGCCTCTCAAGGCAATGCGGTGGCAAAATGGGGACGCCACTCATTGAGACGGAAAGGAGCGGACGGAGAATGGATTGGGCATCAAAGACGCGTCCTGCCATCCATCGCCTCAAACCTTATGTGCCAGGCAAACCCATTGAGCAAGTCCAGCGGGAGTTGGGTTTGACGGAAGTCATCAAACTGGCGTCCAACGAAAATCCCCTCGGTCCGTCGCCCAAAGCCCTTGAAGCGGCGATGCGGGCGTTGCAAGATGCCCATCGCTACCCCGACGACAGTTACTACCGCCTGCGGCACAAACTGGCGCAAGTTTACCAGATGCCATTGGAGACGATTTTGCTGGGGCGGGGTTCGGACGAGTTGCTTTTGCACATCGCCCAAACTTTTTTGGGCGAAGGCGACGAAGCCGTCATGAGCGACCCGTCCTTCGTGATGTATGGCATCCTCACGACCCTGATGGGCGCAACGCCTGTCAAGGTGGCGCTGAAAGATTTCATCCACGATGTCGCCGCCTTGCTGAGCGCCATCACCCCAAAAACGAAAGTCGTCTTCCTTGACAACCCTAACAACCCGACGGGAACGATTTTGCGGGAGCGGGCGGTGCGGGCGTTGCTGGACGAATTGCCCGACGGCGTTTTGTTGGTGCTGGACGAAGCCTACGCCGAATTCGTGGAAGCGACCGACTATCCCAACGGGTTGGATTTCGTTCGGGACGGACGACCCGTCGTCGTCCTGCGGACTTTCTCCAAAGCCTACGGCTTGGCAGGTTTGCGCATCGGCTACGGCTTTGCGCCGCCCGAAATCGCCCGACTGCTTTTGAAAGTGCGTGAGCCTTTCAATGTCAGCAGCATCGCCGCTGCCGCCGCCGAAGCGGCGTTGGACGACCGCGAATTTTTGGAGCAGGTGCGCAAAACCGTTTGGACGAGCAAGCGGTTGCTTTATCGCGGTTTGGAACAACTGGGCATCCGCTATGTGCCGACGGAAGCCAACTTCGTTTTGATGGATGTCGGGCGCGATTGTCGTGCCGTTGCCGATGCGTTGTTGCGCAAAGGCGTTATCGTCCGCCCTTGCGATGTCTTTGGGTTGCCGACTCATTTGCGGGTGGATGTCGGCACACCCGAACAAGTTGAACGCTTCCTCGCCGCCTTGCGGGAAGCCCTCGCTGCCACCTAAGGATGCGCCCGACGGACGGGGGCAAATCGGGATGGGCGAACTCGTTAAACTGCACGGAATCGCAGGAATGCGATTGGACGCTTTCTTGGCGCACCACTTGCCTGACCTTTCGCGCTCCCGCTGTCAACACCTTATTCGCTATGGCGCTGTGCAGGTCAATGGGGTGACGGTGACGAAACCCAGTTTTCTGCTGCAAGGCGACGAACAGGTGACGGTGCGTTTGCCCGAACCCGAACCGACCGATTTGCGACCCGAACCCATCCCTTTGCCCATCCTCTACGAAGACGACGACTTGCTGGTTGTCAACAAGCCACGCGGGATGGTCGTTCACCCTGGTGCGGGCGTCAAGAGTGGGACGCTGGTTCATGCCTTGCTGGCATTGGGCATCCCGCTTTCGGACATCGCAGGACCGCAACGGCGGGGCATCGTCCATCGGTTGGACAAAGGCACTTCGGGGGCGATGGTCATCGCCAAAACGAACTTCGCCCATTTGCGGTTGGCGCGTCAGTTTGCCGAACATCAAGTGGACAAGCGCTACCTTGCCCTTGTCGTCGGCGTGCCTGACTTTGAACACCGCATCGTCGCAGCGTCACTGATGCGCCATCCCGACGACCCTGAACGCTTCACCGTCGCCACTCGCCCATCGCCTCATGCCGTTGATGCCGTGACGGAATTTTGGGTGCGACAGCGCTTTGACGGTTTTGCGTTGTTGGAAGTTCGTCCCATCACGGGGCGAACCCACCAAATTCGGGTGCACTTGCAGCATCTGGGTTTGCCTGTCGTCGGCGACGAAACTTACAACGGGCGGGCGAAAGCCTTGCGGGTTGCCCGCAACCAAAAACGCTTTGACCTCGCCGACCGCATCGCCCAATTGAATGGCTTCGCTTTGCACGCTTGGCGGCTCGCCTTTGACCATCCTCGCACAAAGGAACGCTTGCAAGTGGAAGCGCCCGTCCCCAAAGACATGGCGACTTTGCTTGCGCTCCTTTCAAAGGCACCTTAACCTTTCGGGCTTCGCCCATTGCAGTTGATAGCCCATCGTGGCTGATAACTTGCTGCGGCTGATAGCCTGTCGTGGCTGATAGCCACTCCAACATGGCTACTCGCTCTTTTTTGCCGTGACAGCCTCAAAGTTCAGGGCGTAAGTGGGGCGCTCGCCTTTCAGGGCTTGGACGACTTGCTCGGCGACTTTCCGCCGCAACTCCCAAAGGGCTTCCTCGGAATACCAAGCCCAATGGGGCGTGGCGATGACTTTCGGATGGCAGACCAAGCGCGGGTCGGGATGCGGCTCGTTGACGAACACATCTAAACCCGCCGCCGAAACGATGTCCTCGTCCAACGCCCAAAGCAACGCTTCCTCATCCACCAAACCGCCTCGTGCCGTGTTGACAAAAACGATGCCCCGCTTCATGCGGGCGAAAGCGTCGCGATTGAAGATGCCCCGCGTCTCGTCGGTCAAAGGCGCATGGACAGAAATAGCGTCGCTGCGTTCCAGCAAAGCCGCAAACTCCACTTTCTCCGTCCCGTGCAACAGCATCTCTTCGTCGGGCACATAAGGGTCAAAGGCGATGGGGCGAAAGCCAAAGGGGTAAAGCAACTCGGCGACGCGACGAGCAATACGACCGAAACCGAAAAGCCCCACCGTTTTGCCGATTGTCCGATGGACAGGGGCGATAGTTCGGTAGTTTTGCCACTCGCCTCGCTTCAACCCTGCGTCGCCGACATGCACCTTCCGCCAACAACAAAGCAGCAAGGCGACGGCGTGGGTGGCGACTTCGTTGACGCTGTAATCGGGCACATTGCACACGATGATGCCCTTTTCCGTCGCGGCAGCGATGTCCACATTGTCCACGCCGACCCCGTAACGGACGATGATACGGCAACGGTTCAAGTGCGCGATGACCTCTCGGTTGATAGGGCAGCGGTTGGTGATGACGGCATCAGCATCGGCGGCTAACGCTGCCGCTTCCTGTGGCGTCCGACAATTGCCGACGACAAGCGTGATGCCGTGCTCGGCGAAAAAGTTTTGCTCCCACGAAAAGTCGGCAAACTCGGCATCGGTGATGACGGCGGTCGGCACCCTTGTCACCTCGCCTTGCCAACGGTTGTTGGAACGGCTGTTAGCCACCATCCGTCGGTCACAAACTTAACGGCGGCTTCAACTTTAGCGACGGAAGGAGTGGGATGGCATGGCAGGGTTGGTTGTCGCCCCGCAAGTGTTGGCAGTGGAAGAAGGCGTCAAAGTTTTGCGGCAAGGCGGCAACGCCGCCGATGCGGCGGTCGCCGCAGCGATGGTGCAGGGCGTCATTGACCCGCAAATGTGCGGCATCGGCGGATTCGGTGTCGCCCTCATCTACGACGCTAAGGCAAAGCGCGTGGATTGCCTTTCCTTTCACGCCCGCGCAGGAAGTAAAGCGACGCCCAACATGTGGGCAGATAAGGTGCTGCGGGAAGCGCCCGACGGTTTCGGCTTCTTCCTTCGGGATGCCGTCAACGATGTCGGACCCGCTTCCGTCGGCGTTCCGGGCACGGTCGCAGGGCTTTATGCCTTGCTGCAGCGTTACGGCACTTGGTCGTGGCAGCAAGTTTTGCAACCTGCCATCCGCATCGCTTCGGAAGGATTCGTCGTCAGCGCCGAACTGGCTCGCAGTTGGAAAGTGCGCGAGCGTTTCCCTGAACGCCCGTCTTTACTGCAACGGTTGCAAATGTCGCCCGAAGCCCATCGCCTTTTCCTCAAACCCAACGGCGCCCCTTACGACGCAGGCGAAGTGTTGCGCAATCCCGATTTGGCACGCACCTTGACAACGCTGGCGGAAAACGGTCCTGACGAGTTTTATCGGGGCGCTATCGCTGCCGCCATCCTCGCCGAAGTGGAGGAACGGGGCGGTCATTTCACCCGCCAAGACTTGGGGCGCTACCGCGTCCGTTGGCATGAACCCCTTCGGGCAACTTATCGGGGCTATGAAGTCGTTTCCGCTCCGCTGCCTGCGGGGGGCTTGACCGTTTTGCAAATCCTTCGGTTGCTGGAAGGGTTTGACCTGACGAAGTTGGGGCACAACTCGCCCGATTACTTGTTCGTCGTCGCCCAAGCCCTCAAGGCTGCTTTCACCGATAAGGTGAACCACTTGGGCGACCCAGAGTTTGTGCCCGTGCCCGTTGACGAATTGCTTTCCGACAGGCATTTGTCGGCGTGGCGGGCACGCATTGAACGGGGCGAAGTGCTGACAGTGCCCCGCCTGATTGCCGAGCCGCACGGCACGACGCATCTCACCGTCGTGGATAGCGACGGCAACATCGTCGCCTTGACGCACACGCTGGGCTCATCGTCAGGCGTCATCCCGCGCGGGACGGGTTTCATGCTCAACAATGCGATGGTGGGCTTTCATCCCTTGCCCGGCAACCCCAACTCCATCGCCCCCGGCAAAGCGCGCCTTTCAGGGATGGCGCCGACCATCGTGTTTCGCGATGGCGAACCGATGTTGGTGCTGGGCGCACCGGGCGGCGCCCGCATCGTCAGCGGCATCGTGCAAGTGTTGCTGAACATCGTGGACTTTCAGATGTCACCGACGGAAGCCGTCTCTGCGCCCCGCTTTGATGCGCAAGTCCATGCCATTGAGTGTCAAGCCCGCATCCCCTCGTGGGTGCTGGACGAAGTGCAACGGAAGGGGCAACCGTGCGTCAAGTTCCCGCAAAGTTATGGCGGCGTTGCGTTGGTGCAGGTGGCGATGCGACAAGGACGCCGATGGGTCGGCGCTTCCGACCCAGCAGGTGGCGGCGTCGCTTTGTCAGCATGATGGCACGCAAGGAGGTGACCGTGATGAAGCGGCGAGAGTATGGGCGCTACATCGTCAGCGACCCGAAGGTTTGTCATGGAGCGCTGACTTTTAAGGGCACCCGCATCCTCGTCTCCGTCGTTTTGGACATGGTGGCAAGGGGCATGAGTTGGGACGAAATCTGCCGCGAGTTTCATAACCACATCAGCAAAGAGCACATCGCCGAAGCAGTGAAGTTGGCGAAAGATGCGTTGATGCGACAGGTCAACCGATGGCGAGTGGCGGTGACAAAGGTCGGGAGTGCCCGATAATCGTGTCAGGCTAAAACATCCCGCCCAATCATTCGCCACTCGCCATTCGCTGCCGTTTTGGTGCCTCACAACTTCAAGTCAATGATCGCCGAGACACCGACCCCCGTGACCTGCTTGATGCCTCGGGTGACATTGACATCGGAGACGGGCACCAAAATTTTCGCCCGCGCCGAACCCATCAAGTTGGCTTCCAATTGGGCGACGGCTTCCACTTTCTTGACGAGCCAAGGCGAACCCATCACTTGAGCGGCGCCGACCCGAAGCCCTTCTCCGACACTGATGATGGGGACGACTTTGGTGGACTGGGCTTTGATGCCATTGCGCCCCATCACAGAGTTAATGCCCTTGTTCAACTCGTTAGCGAGGGCTTTTGTCAGGACAATTGCCCCGATGCCCTTCAAGATGCGCTCCTGCGCCAACACGCCACCGACCACGACGGCTGCGACCAACGCAACACCGATGAATCGCTTCATCGTCTGTCACCTCCGAAAAGGGTTGACGACCTGTTGGGCTATCGCCTACTCATTATGGCGTCCTCAGTGCTTTCCCTTTCCCTGCCCTTTGCCGTGCCCCTTCTCGTGCCCTTTGCCTTTCGCCTCCTTTGCATCTTCGTCGCTCTTTTGGGGAGAAGGCAGCCAATCGGAGGAGACACCCAACTTTGCCCGCACCTTTGTCCAGTCCTTGCCTGATTGCTGCCAGATGACCAGCACTTTGTCAGGGGATTGGCGGGTTGCCGAAGCGACTTGCAAGGCAGCGATGACATCGCCCCAGTTCAGCCCTTGACGGCGCAGGACGACGATTTGTTCGGAAGGCGTCCCGAAAACTTGCGAGAGCACCGAAAGCCAAACGGACGCTTCCAAGTCGTCATCGCTGAGTTTGCTGAGGGCGACCCGTTGCTTGTTGAAGGCGCCGGGATGGACGCCGAGTTGGTGGGCGATGACACCCCAACCGTGCCCTTTGCTGTGCGCCTTCAAGATTTCCCGCAGGTCTTTTTTGCTGACTTTGGCAATGACGACGGCAGGGGCAAGGGCAAAGACAGGCGTCGCCGCTTCCTTTCGGGTGCTGATGACCATCGTCATGTCCACGCCGAAAGTTTTCGCCAAAAGCAGCGCCGCTGCCGCTTCCTCCCAACTCAGCCCACCCTTGTGGGCGATGGCGGTGATGCTGAACTCTTGGGCGAAAGCGGCATGGAGCAAAGAGGCAGCGACGGCTAAAACGCTCCAACGCTTCATGGCTTCTCACCTCGCTGAAAGTCTCGGCATCATTGTGCGGTGAGGAATGGGGCGGCGCTGCGGCGCCGCCCCGTTCGCTTTACGGAAGGATGACCAACTTTTGCAATGCCGTTTCCCTCGGCGGTTGGGTTGACAAGATGCCCTTGACAAAGTAAGTGCCAGGTCGGACGGGGTTGCCGTCGTTGTCGGTCTGAGCCCACTCCTCTTCAAACTCCAGTTCCTGCCCCGGCGAGAGGGTGATGGTTCCGAAGGCTAAAGTGAACGCCTTGCCGTGCGACCAAACCCAGAAGATTTGTCGGTCAAGCGTCATCACCACGAAGTCGTAACGCTGTCCCGATGGGAAAGTCAAGGTCACGGGTTGGCTGCCTTTGTTTTCCACCTTCAGGCGCATCGTGACTTTCTCACCTGCACGCACCTGAGGTTCTACCTGCAATCGCAGCGAAAGATGTCCCAAATCGGTCGGTGGGGGAGCGGAAGCGGGGGTGAGGGCAAAGTTGACGGTCACGGTCTGCCCTGCTTGCAAGTTGTCCACTTCCTGCGCCTGGGCTTGATAGCCGCGGGCGAACGCAGCGATGAAGTAACTGCCGGGGGGCAAAAGCAACTGGTAATGCCCGTTGTCGTCAGTAATCGTGCCATCCCGAATGGGCGGGATGGTCGGGGGAAGGTGACCGAAATTGGGCGGGGCGCCTGGGTGGGCGTGGTCGTCCTCTTCGGGGCGAACCCAGTGGGGTTTCTTCCGCCCTTCCGCTTCGCGCCAATCATCCCAGTCCCACCAGGGGTCGCCCTTGCGGACGGCGACGATGACGGCGCCAGCAATCGGTTGCCCTGTCACCGCATCGGTCACTTGCCCTTGGACGATGCCGACGGGCATCTGAAGGACAAAGTCCACCGTCACCGTCGCATTCGCTTGGACAGTGATGTCCTTTCGGTCTTCGCCCAACCCGCGTTTGAAAGCGATGGCGGTGTAAGTGCCAGCGGGCACGCCCGTCAACTCAAAAGTCCCATCGGCTTTGGTGAAGGTGAAAAGCCAGCGATGGGGATGGACATCGGGATGCATCTTGCCCTTCTGCATGGCGCTCATCAGTTCGCCGACGGTCAGGAAAGGCGGGGGCGGAGGTTGAGGTTGGGGAACGGGTTGCTCTTTCGGGATGAGCCCGACGAGGGCACCCGCAACCGCCACGAGTTGCCCGTTCACCTGTGCCTTGACCGTCCCGACGACCGTGCCCACTTGAAGCGGGCGAGGATGCAACCCGAAGTCCAAAGGGACAGTGCTGAGGGCTTGCACGCTCACCGTTTGAGCCGCAGGCTCATAATCGGGATGGCGGGCTTCCACAAGGTAATCGCCGGGCGGGACGAGCAACTCATAACTGCCGTTGTCGTCGCTGAAAGTCGTGAAAGCGGGACGCTCGGAAAGGTCGCCCAGTGTCTCTTGCTCGCTTTGAATGGGATGGGCGATGAGGCGGGCACGGGCGATAGGTTTGACCCGATTGCCGTCGGCATCCACTTCGGCGACAATGCCTGAGATTTTGCCCATCGGCTGTGGGACGATTTCGCCGACATCCGTTACTTGGTTGGGGCGAACGAAGGCGACGATGACAGCGCCCTGAAGCCCTTGGGCGTCTTCTACCGTCAGCGTCTGCCAACCTGCTGGCACACCGTCAACGCGGAAAGTCCCGTCCACTTTGACTTGGACGGCAAGTTTTTGCTTGTCTTCCGTCCCATGCACACGGGCGATGAAGCGGCTGAAGGAGGCTTGGCGCGTCCCTGAGTTGGCTAAGCGTCCTTGCACACTTCCCATCGGCGCGATTGCCGTCCCGCCACCATTTCCACCGCCTTTGATCGGCGCTTTGCCACCTCCGCAACCGACAAGTAAAGCGACGACGACACTGAACCCAATGAGTGACCACCGATGCATCGTTCATCCCTTCTTTTCAGATGCTCACATTTTGCGCCGCGCTGGTGCGGGCGGCGTTTTGCACCCGCACTTGCACTTGCCCCGAAACGCCTTGCGGAATCGTCACGCTGATTGTCGCCACGCCTTGCTCGTCCACGCTGGCAATCGTGGCGACGACCGCTTGCGTGTCACCGAAGCGGACGATGACTTTCTCGTTGGCACTGCCTGCGTTTTTGACCTGCAAATTCAGCGCGCCGTTCGCGACTTGGGCGCTGACGATTTGGGGCGTGAAGTCAAAGTGGACAGGCGTGCTACCACGAACTTTGAGGGTGACGGATTTGCCCAGGGTCGTCGTGATGGTTTCGTTGCCGATGGTGGCTTGACGGCGCACCTGCACCGTGAGATTGTCACCGCCTTGCAAACCTGACCGAAGGAAGAAAGGCGTGCTGGCTTGCTGTTGCGGTTGCCCGTTGATCAGCACTTGTGCCCCACTGGGGTTGCTGGTGACGACCAGCATCACAGGAAGCGCTTGTTGAATTTTGTCATCCGATTCGTCGTCCGACGAGAAGTCCACTTGCGTGAGGTCTATGTCCTGAAGGTTTTTCTGGGCTTGCACAAAGGCGTTGATGTCCAAGTCGGGGGGCACAGTGTTAGGCGCTTGCTCCAATGCCGCCGTCGCAAGGGTTGTCGTCGGGTTGATGTCGGCTTGCTGCGTCGCATTGACACGGACGACCGCAACCGTTTTGTGCTTGCGGCGTTGGGCGATGCTTCCAGCGACAAAGTTAGCCGTCACCACGACAGTCGCTTGCGACACATCGGGCGGCAAGGGGACGGTGACGCGATATTGCCCACTGGCGATGACGCCACTGGCAACTTGGTTACCGTCCAAGTAAACCTGCACGGTGCCTGAAGCGACGGGGGTGAGGGCTTGTCGCCCTGGCAGGGTTTGGACGGTGCCCGTCAGCGTCCCTGACGGACCGCTGACCCCGCCGCCTCCGCCACAACCCACCAACACTGCCATCAGCCCCATGAGGCTGGCGACTTGCCATCGCTGCGACCCGAACCGACGGAACATCTCGCTCGCCTCCTTTGCTTCCTTCGTCCAGTCCCATTATACCACACTGGCGGAAAGTTTCAAACCCGTCCGTTTCAGTTAGACGCAAGTCTGGCACAACTTGTCAAGCAAGCGAAAGGGCGTTATAATGAGGGGCAGGCGAAGGGAGAGCAAGGTGACCGACGATGGAACTGGACTTGACGACGCCAGAGGGGCGAAAACGGCAAGGCGAGTTGATTTTGCGGGCGATCAGGGAAGCAGGTTTGTCCGTAGAGCAGGTCGCCAAAGACATCGGCTGCTCGCGGGCGCTGCTTTACCAATACATTGCGGGCACGACCCTTGCCCAGCCTGACAAGTTGACCCTCATCGCCCGCCGAACGGGCAAGCCGCTGGCGTATTTTTACGGGGCTGACCTGCGAGAGCGACCCTCGGTGGAAGCGGAGCGGGCAGCCTTAGAGCAGGAGCGGACGGAGTGGGAACGCCAGCAAGCCGAGGAGCGGGAGCGACGGCTTCGGGAGCGGTTGGAAACTTTGTTGGCATTGGCGGACGCCCAATCAACTCCGCCCAATTGGAAAGCCGCTGCGTCCACCTGTGAGCAAATTTTGCCGTTGGCGCGGGAGTTGGGCGACGAGCGGGCGGAAGCCCTCACCCTTTTCCGCTTGGGCAACTTGCGCTTGTTGCTGGGCGATTTGGACGGGGCGGTGACCGCCCTTCAGCAAGCCCGCACCCTTTTTGAGCGCCTGAATGATGCCCCTTACGCTTTCGCTTGCCGCCAGAGCATCGGGCGGGCATTGCTGTTGATGGGGCGTCTTGAGGAAGCCGAAAGGGAGTTCACTCAAGCCGCCCAGAGCGAGCATTGGCACAACCGTTGGGAAGCGATGGTTGCCCTCGCTGCCGTCGCCGAATGGAAGGGCGATTTGCAGCAAGCGATGAGCCATTTGGACGAGGCGGAAAGGTTGAGCGAGCAAGCCCCCAACGAGCGGGCAGCCCAAATCGTTCGTCTCTTCGTCGCTGCCAATCGGGCAAATGTCTATTTGGCATGTGGCGATTTTGCGGAAGCGTTGAAATTGGCGAAGGTGGCGGGGGAATTGGCGGAGCGGCTCAGCGACCGCGACCAGCAATTGGAAAATTGGCTGACGCAAGCCGTTTGCCTTCGCCATTTAGGCGATTGGGCGACAGCGTGGGCGTTGGCGGAGCGGGTTCGTTCCCTTTCGGAATTCGCCGATGAAGCCGAGCGGGTTGCCGTCGCCGAAACGGTTTTGGCGACCATCGCTGCCATCGTCGGCGATTTTGATCAGGCAAAAGAGCGGGGAAAGGATGCGTTGGTGATGGCTCTTCGCCTGCATTCCCGTCAAGGAGAACTTTGGGCGCACAAAGTTCTCGCCGAAACTTATTTGCGTCAGGGGCAACCCGACGATGCTCGCTATCATGTGCAAGCGGCGGCGGAGTTGGCAGAAGGGATGCGCCATGCGATGGAGTTCGCCCATGCCCTTTGCCTTCGGGCATGGATGGCATGGCAACAAGGGCATTTGACCGATGCCCAGCGAGATGCCCAAAGAGCCTTCACCCTCGCCGACGAGAAAGGGATGCGCCACTTGGCAGGCTTAGCGGCGTGGCTGCAAGGGCAAATCGCCTGCGCCCTGTCACGGGACGAGGAAGCCCGCCGATGGGGCGACGAGGCGGAACGCTTTGCCAAAGAGACGGGCGATGCCGAACTGTTGTGGCGTTGCCTTGCGGCGAAAGGGGAACGGCATTGGGCGAAAGGCGAAAGCGACCTTGCCCTCGCTGCGTGGCAGGAAGCCATGACGATGCTGGAAAGTTGGCGCTCCCGATGGCGAGAAGAAGGGCACGAAGACACTTGGCTGGAAGACCCTTTGCGGCAGCGGATTTGTTTGCTCTTCGCCCGTTGCCTCGTTCAAACGCACGGGCAAGAGGCTGCCGACGCCTTCATCGCCCAATTGGGTTGGCTTCCCTTGCAAGAGCAATGGGCGATGGAGAGGGGTAAAAGGTGAGCGGACAAAAGTCGGCGAAACGATTTGCCCGCCTGTTTGCCTCGTTCATGGGCGCAGCATCGCCGAGCCAAACTTTCTGAGGTGACGGGTTGTGGGATTTTGGCGCTGGCTCACGCTTGGAGGGTTGGCAGCCATTTTAGTCGGCTGCAATGGGTTGTCGGGGCGCAATGTGCCCATCGGCAATCCGACGACGACCGCTACCGCCCGCTTGGCAGGCACGGTCGTCAGCGAACAAGACCCGACCTTGCCCATCGCAGATGCTGAAGTTGTCGTGCAAATCGTCGCCGATGGGACTTCCTTTTCGGCAAAGACCGACACCGACGGCAAGTTCGTCCTGTCGCTGCCGAAGGGCAAGACTTATCAGGTCAGCGTGCGACCGCCTGCTTTTCTGGCAACCCTTTTCCAATCGGCGGAGGCAGAAGTGGAAGTGGACGACGATGAGGTGCAAGTCGTCATCCCGCTTTTGCCCCGCGATGTTTCGCCACCGCCTTTGAAAATGCTGCGGGTTATCCCTGATGCCGTGACCTTGCGGGTCGGCGAGCGCCAACAATTTCAAGCCCTCATGGACAGTCAACCCCTTCCGCTCCGCCCTGTCTGGTCGGTGCACGGTGGCATCGGTGTCATCACCGCCGATGGCTTGTTCACGGCGACACGACCAGGCAAAGGGGAGGTGCGGGTGCGGGTCGGCAACTTGCGCGCCGAAGCCCAAGTGACTGTCCGTTCCTCTGGCGATTGATGCGAGACGGATGTGCTAAATTTTTGGGTCGGTGATCGCCATGACCCAAAAGCGTGCCGAAGAACGCCTCCGTCGGTTGGGGCTGTCAGGGGTCGCCTTGTTGATTGCCCTTTTTGCCATCATCGTCATTCATCAGTTGCGCCAGCAACGCCCCATCCCCCCGCCCGTCACTTTGCCCAAAGAGCCCGCCACCTTGATGCTCCTTGTGACCGCCAATCGGCAGGGCAAATTGGAAGTGTGCGGTTGCCCTGGGAAACGGGCGGAGGATTTGACGCGGGTCGCCGCTTTGCTAAAAACGACCATTGATCAACATCGTCGTCGGGGCACGCAAGTTGCCCTCATAGAAGGTGGTGACTTCCTCGGTGAGCCCGACGCCACGCCGTATCTCCTGCGGGCTTATCAGGCGATGGGCTATCAAGTCATCGCCCTTAGTCCCCGTGATGCCAAGCACCTTTCCCAAATTCGTGCCCACGCCAATGGCTTGCCTTTGTTGCCGCCCCAACGCGATGGCGACAAACCCGACGCTTTTCCTTTGCGGTTGGGAGAATGGAAGGTGGTGCTGGTGAACTTGGGCGAACCGCCGTCGGTCACCGAGGAACGGGCATGGCAACCCATCGCCACCGCTTTGCGTTCCCTTCGCCATCCCCACACTTTGCTCGTCGCCCTCGCTTACACCGACCGCAAAACGGCAGAATCCCTCGCCCAACGGTTGAACGGATTGGTGGATGTGTTGTTGGTGGATGACAATGTGACGGACGGGAGCATCTTGACAGCGGATGGGACGCAGGCGGCGGGTCGGCAAGTCGGCAAAGTTTTGTTGGCGTCGCTTCCCCAATTCCGCTCCCAAGTTCTGTCGGTGATGCTATGGGCGAACGGAAAACAACCTGCCCCAAAACTGGAAGCGATGGCTCTCAGTTCCTACGGTCAATCGCCCGACCCGAAGGTCAAGGAAATCGTGGACGCCTATTACACGATGCGCCAAAAGAAACTGCAGCGGGAGATGCAGCGGTTGCTGGCTGTCGCCCAAAAGCGTGACTATGTGACGCCCGAATTTTGTGGCTCGTGCCATCGGGCGCAATATGACCAATGGCTGACGACCCGACACGCCCAAGCCATCATGACCCTCAAGGAACGAAACCGCATGGACAAGCAATGCCTGACTTGCCATTCGTTGGAGTTCAAGATGCGGGGCGTCGTCACCGTCCTCAAAAATCGGGGCGTGGAGTGCGTGGATTGCCACACGGAATTAGCCGACCCGACGATGGCGCGGATGCACGGTCAGCGCCCTGGGGAGCGACCGACGGTGCCGACAGTGACCGAACAAATCTGCGTCCGTTGCCACGACCGAGAAAACAGCCCCAAGTTTGATTACCGAACTTACTTGCCGAAGGTGACGCATTAGACGGGCAAGCAACTGGGTTTTGCTCATTGACAGCGCGCCTAAATGCGTCTAAAATAGCAAACGCAACGAACGGCGCATCGCACCTTGAAAATGGCTTCGGCAGGGCGGTGGCAGGACGACGCATTCCCCTTCAATTGGGCATGCCCCAATCCGAATTTATGGGTGAGCCTTTTTGTATCCCGCAACGCCAAAGGGGGCGTTCATCCATGACGGAACAACGAACGAGCCTGCACGCCGCACAATCGGGGGACGGGGCGGTGGGACGGCAAATCTTAGCAGAGTTGGCGTCACTGCACGACGCCCAGCGTTACCGTGAGTATCACTGGGAAGGTTCCTTCGCCGATTACTTGGAAATCGTCACCCGCAATCCTAAAGTCGCCCGCAGCGCCTTCCAACGCCTCTACGACATGATCATGCACTTCGGCTTCACCGAATACACTCAGCACAAAGAGAAACTCGTCCACTACCGCTTCTTTGATGACCCCATCGGTAACGGCGAAGACGCCATCTTCGGCTTAGACCGCTATTTGATGACGCTGGTGAACATCTTCAAATCCGCTGCCCGCCGCTACGGGACGGAGCGGCGCATCATCTTGCTGCACGGTCCCGTCGGCAGTTCCAAAAGCACCATCGTCCGCCTGCTGAAAAAAGGGCTGGAATACTACACCCGCCTTCCTGAAGGCGCCCTTTACTCCTTCAGTTGGGTCTTGGAAGACGGCACTGTCGTCCCTTGCCCCCTCAACGAAGAGCCCCTCAAACTCATCCCGCCCGAAGTGCGGGTGCATTTTCTGGAACGGCTCAACGAGGGCAAGACAGAAGAGGAGCAAGTTTGGGTGGAGGGAGACCTTTGCCCCCTGTGCCGCTTCTACTTCCGCGAGTTCCTGCGAAAGTATCAAGGTGACTGGCAACAAGTCGTGGACAAACACATCCGCGTCCGCCGCGTCATCTTCAGCGAAAAAGACCGCATCGGCATCGGGACTTTCCAACCCAAAGACGAAAAGAACCAAGACAGCACCGAATTGACAGGCGACATTGACTACCGCCTCATCGCCATCTACGGCTCCGACAGCGACCCTCGCGCCTTCCGCTTTGATGGGGAATTTTGCATCGCCAACCGAGGGCTCATTGAGTTCATTGAGATGCTCAAACTGGAAGTCGCTTTCCTGTATGACTTGCTGGGGGCTTCCCAAGAGCATGTCATCAAGCCCAAAAAGTTCGCCCAGACCGACATTGATGAGGTCATCATCGCCCACACCAACGAACCCGAATACCGCAAACTCCAAAAGAACGAATACATGGAAGCCCTGCGCGACCGAACCATCAAGGTGGACATCCCCTATGTCCTCAAACTCAGCGACGAGGTGAAGATTTACGAGAAGTTCTTCAACCCCCGACGGGTCAAAAACAAGCACATCGCCCCCCACACCTTAGAAATCGCCGCCATGTGGGCGATCCTGACGCGCTTGGAAGAACCCAAAAAGTTCCACCTGACCTTGATGCAGAAACTCAAACTCTACGACGGCAAAGCCTTGCCTGGCTTCACCGAAGACCATGTTTTAGAACTTCGGGAGGAAGCCACCCGCGAGGGCATGTTCGGCATCTCCCCCCGCTACATCATGGACAAAATCTCCAACGCCCTCGTCAGTGAAGAGAACCCCCAATGCGTCAACCCCTTCATGGTCATGAAGGAACTGGATGAAGGCTTAGACCATTACTCCCTCATCAGCAGCGAAGAGCAACGCAAGCGCTACCGCGAGTTGCTGGCGGTCGTTCGGCAGGAGTATGAGGAAATCATCAAGAACGAAGTCCGCCGTGCCATCACCGCCGACGAGGAAGCCCTCAAGCGCCTGTGCCAAAACTACATTGAGAATGTCAAGGCGTATGTGCGGGGCGAGAAAGTCCGCAACCGCTACACGGGCGAACTGGAGGAACCCGACGAGCGCTTGATGCGTTCCATTGAGGAAAAGATTGACATCCCCGAATCTCGCAAGGACGACTTCCGACGCGAAATCATGAACTACATCGCCAGCCTCGCCTTAGAGGGCAAGCAGTTTGACTACAAGAGCAACGAACGCCTGCTGCGGGCGCTGGAACTGAAACTCTTTGAAGACCAGAAAGACTCCATCCGACTGGGCGCTTTAGTCACTGGCGCCATTGACAAGGAGACGCAGGAAAAGATTGATGTCATCAAGGCACGGCTCATCCGCGACTACGGCTACTGCGATGTCTGCGCCACCGATGTCCTGACCTATGTCGCCAGCATCTTCGCCCGCGGCGACATCAAAGAGCGCGAGGAAGCGCGCCGATAAACGAACACAAAACAAGCGGGCAGGCGTCTGCCTGCCCGCTTTCCTTTTGGAGGCGCATCGCATGCGAACGGCAACCCTGACCCGTGATGAAGTAATCCAACGGTTGCGTCAAGCGGTGGCAGCGATGTTGGGAGAGTGCGAGGTGGAGTTTGTCGTTTTGTTTGGTTCGTTTGCTTATGGTGAACCTCACGAAGGCAGCGATGTGGATGTGTTGGTCGTCTTCCCCGACGAGACAGACAAAGGGCGACGGGAGAAAGCGGAGGCGATTTTGCGGGAAGTTTTTGGGAGTGGGTTGGAAGTTCACTCTTGCACGCTGTCTGAGTGGCGGCAGGCGTTGCTTCGGCGAAACTGGTTTGTGGCGGAAATCACCCAGAAAGGCATCCCCATCTTTTCCCGTCGCCACTTTGAGGATGTCATGGCGGAGGTGGAAAAACTCATGCAACAAAGCCAAAACCTTTACCCTTACGAGTGGCTGGATTGGGCGGAGCAAGATTGGGAAGTCGTCCACTTGTCGCTGGACAGAGGCTTAGTTTTCGTCGCTGCTTATCATTTGCAACAGGCGGTAGAGAAGTGGTTGAAGGCATTTTTGCTTCATCACGGATGGCAGTTAGTTCGGACGCACGATTTGGAGGCTTTGTTGAGGGAAGCCCTTCAACATGAACCCTCCTTGCAGCAATATCAAGGGATGTGTCAGAGGGTGGGGAAGTTCATAGCGGCTCGTTATCCTGGTTTGGCTGATCCGCCGACGGGGGAGGAGTTGAGGCGGGAATGGATTCCGCAGGCGGAAAGGTTGCGAGAGTTCGTCCGAAAAGCCTTAGGCGTTCAAGCGTGAAGGGCGTCATCAAATTGCGTTTTGGGGGCGAGCACCTTGAACCAACAACCTGACAACGGACAGCAAGCGCCCGCGCGAGGGGGCGGGAGTTACGACATGGTAGAACGCATTGAACGCGATGCGGCACGCTTCCGCGACATCGTGAAGGGCAAAATCCGCCAGAACTTGCGGAAGTTCATCACCAACACGGAATTGATCGGGCGACAGGGGCGGACGATTGTGTCCATCCCCGTCCCGCAGGTGGAGTTGCCCCACTTCACCTATCGCCTGCGCGACACGGGAGGCGTCGGACAAGGCGAAGGGGAAGAGGGCGACATCCTTTGGCTGGAAGGCGAGGAAGGCGAAGGGCAACGGGGGGCGGGCTTTTTGCCAGGGCTGCATCCCGTAGAGGTGGAAGTCTCGCTGGACGAGTTGGTGGAACTGTTGGGTGAAGCGTTGGAATTGCCGAGGTTGCAACCGAAAAGTTTCGGTCAACTGCAATCGCCCAAACCCCACTACAAAAGCATTCGCCGTGTCGGACCTGAGTCCTTGCGTCACTTCAAGCGCACCTATCGGGAAGCGCTAAAGCGGCAGATTCTGAGCGGCACTTACGACCCCAACGACCCGAAAGTCGTCCCCATCCGCGAAGACCGTCGCTACCGCAGTTTTGAACTCGTCCCCCAACCCGAAAGCAAAGCCGTCATCTTCTTCATGATGGATGTCTCAGGGAGCATGGGCGACGAGCAAAAAGAGATCGTCCGCATCACCGCTTTTTGGATTGACCAGTGGATTCGCCGCCACTATCAGGGCATAGAGCGCCGATACATCGTCCACGACGCTGCCGCCCGCGAAGTCCCTGAAGACCTGTTTTATCGCCTGCGGGAAAGTGGCGGGACGAAGATTTCGTCGGCATACAAACTCTGCGCCAAGTTGATTGAGGAGCGCTACCCGCCTTCCGAATGGAACATCTACGCCTTCCACTTCAGCGACGGCGACAACTGGGAAGAAGACGATGAGGATGCCTTTGAAGTGCTGGCGGAAAAATTACTCCCGCAAGTCAACCTGTTCGGCTACGGGCAAGTTTACAGCCATTGGGGGACGGGACGCTTCCTTTACGACCTCGCCGACGAGTTTGAAAGCGAATTTGACAACTTGCGCCTAACGGACATCCGCAGCAAGGACGACATTTTGGACGCCATTCGCGACCTTTTAGGTAAACGACCCGAACAACCCCGCCTCATCCAACGCCCTCGCCGCCGCTCATAAAGCGGGCAGGTGGGCAGGTTGACCGTAAGTCGGCGGAATGGGGGAATGGAGATGCGCTGCTGGGGTGTCGTGCCTCTTTTTGACCCGACGGACGGCACCACCCTTGTGCCGCCACCTGCTGAAGGGCGGGGTAATTGGGCGGGAGCGCCCAGCGTCTGGTGGGACGAAAGCGGTGATGTGTGGCTGGTCTATCGCTTGCGGAAACCCCATCCCCATCGGGGCTATTTGGTGCGCATCGCCCGCAGCACTGATGGCATCCACTTTGCGACCGTTTGGGAAGTAAGCAAGGAGCAGTGGGGCACGGAGAGCATGGAGCGATGCGCCCTCCTTCGCCTTGAACCCAACCGATGGCGATTGTTCGTCAGTTTCGTTGACCCTGCCGACCGACGCTGGCGCATTGACGCCCTTGACGCCCCCTCGCCTGACCGCTTTGACCCGACGCAACGGCGCAAAGTCTTGACAGCCAACGAAGTGGGCGTGGAAGGCGTCAAAGACCCCGTGATTTATCAACTGGCAGGTTTATGGCTGATGTTCGTCAGTTTCTCGCCGACACCGCCGTCCGTCACGGAAGAAATGCGCCAAGCGATGCATGCGACGGGCGATGTGTTTGCGACGGGGCTTTCCCGCAGCGCCACAGGTTTGACAATTAGCGCCGATGCCGAAAATTGGCACTGGCAAGGCGAGGTGTTCAGCAATCGCTTTGGCGAATGGGACGGCTATGCGGGGCGCATCAGCAGCATCGTCTGGTTGCCACCTGTCTTCGTTGCCTTTTACGATGGCAGTCGCACGGTGGACGAAAACTACGAGGAGCGGACAGGCATCGCCTTCAGTTTTGACCTTCGGCGTTGGGAGCGGGTGAGTTTGAGCCGACCCGCCCTCGTCGCCCCGTATGGGACGGGTTCGTTGCGTTACTTGGATGCGGTGCTTGTCGGCGACGAGTTGTGGTGCTATTACGAGATGAGCCGACCCGACGGCAGCCACGAGTTGCGGTTGAGCCGCAAGAAAGTAGGGGCGCAAGGCTTTGCGCCCTAATGCCTCACAGCGAACGGGCAAGGAAGGTGATTGACCGATGGGAACGCAACGGGGGCGTCAATTGTTGGAGCGGTTGCGGGAAGTTGTTTTTGTCGGCGACGGGGCGATGGGGACGGAACTTTGGCGGCGGGGCTTCCCGCAAGGGTTGCCACCCGAACAAGCGAATTTGTCCGCCCCCGATTTGGTGCGAACCATCCATCGTGATTACCTTTTGGCAGGCGCCCAAATCGTCACGACGAACACCTTCGGGGCAAACCCGCTGCGGTTGCAGCGTTACGGCTTGGACGGGCAATTGCGCGACATCGTGGCAACCGCTGTTCGGTTGGCGCGCGAAGCGATCGCTGAAACGAGCGCCGATGCTTTCGTCGCTGGTTCGGTTGGTCCCATCGGTCGGTTGAAAGACCCGCTGGAATTGAGCGACGAAGAGTTGGAGAACGCTTACCGCCAACTCATCGCCGCCCTTGCGGAAGCCGATGTTGACCTTTTGCTTTTGGAGACCTTCGTGGATTTGAACGATTTGCGGAGAGCCGTGAAAGTTGCCAAGCAAGTTTGCGACTTGCCTGTCATCGCGCAGTTGGCGGCGATGGATGAAGGGGAGCGGAGCACGGAAGGGCGGGCGGCACTGGCGGTCTTTGAGTTGGAGCGGTTGGGCATTGACGGCATCGGGACGAACTGCGGAATTTCGCCGACGCGCAACCTGAGCATCGTGCAGGCACTGGCGAAATTGACCGACTTGCCCATCACGGCGTTTCCTAATCTCGGCTATGCCCAATATGTGGACGGGCGGTTCGTCTATTTGGGCGAACCCGACGAGTTTGCGAAGTTGGGCGAAGACCTTTGGCAGGCAGGGGCAAATTTGATTGGCGGATGCTGCGGGACGACCCCCGAACACATCCGCTTGCTTGCCGAACGCTTGCGAACGAAAGCACCTCAACCCCGCATCGCCCGCCGCATAGAAGTCAAGCCCGAAGAGCAACCGAAACTCAAATCACCCATGCCCAACTTTCTGGGCAAACTTTGGCGCGAACCCATCGTCATCGTGGAGTTAGACCCGCCACGCGGGCTTAATTACGAGCCGATTTTGGAAGGGGCGAAATTGTTGGCGCGGGCAGGTGCGGACGCAATTAGCCTCGGCGACAACTCCTTAGCGTCGGTGCGGCTGAGCAATTTGGTGATGGCGTTTTTGATGCAACGGGAAGCGGGCATCCCGACCATTTGCCATTTCGCTGGGCGCGACCACAACCTCATCGGGGCGCAATCGCTGTTGATGGGGATGGCGGTGTTGGGCATTCCCGCTGTCTTGGCGGTGACAGGCGACCCCGCCCGCTTAGCGCCCGATGTCGGCGCCAGCAGCGTCTATGACCTGAACAGTTTCCAACTGATGGAGTTGCTGAGCAAACTCAATCGGGGCGTCAACTGGGTGGATGCGCCCATCGGCAAGCGGACGGACTTTTTGATCGGCGCAGGCTTCAACCCCAATGTGCCCAACTTGGCGGCGGAAGTGAAACGGCTGAAACGCAAGGTCGCTAAAGGCGCGCAGTTCGTCCTGACCCAAGCCGTCTTTGATCCCGAACGCATCAAAGCGTGCGGGCAAGTCATGGAAGAAGTCGGCGTCCCGATTTTCGTCGGCATCGCCATCCTCATCAGCGCCCGCAATGCCGCCTTTTGGAAAACCGTCCCTGGGGTGCGGTTACCCGACGAAGTGCTGCGCCGCATGGAAAGTGCCCCAAAGGAGCGACAACTTGCCGAAGGCATCGCCATCGCCCAAGAGTTGATTGAAGTTGCGTTGGCGCATTGCCCAGGCGTTTTCCTCGTCCCACCGTTTTCCCGCGCCGAATACGCCCTGCCGCTGGTGGAGTTCATCCGCAGCCGCTCATGGCATCGTTTTGCGAGATGACCGAAAAGACGAGCGCGCCCTGTCGCTTGGGGAGCGTTGCGAACTGAAAAAGGGCGGGAGCGGAATGAAGGCAGAGGCGATGTTGTCAAGGGCAAGGCACATCGCTTTGTTCGGGTTGCTGCTGCTAACGGGATGGAGCGGTTGGACGGCATGGCGGGAATGGCATCCCGAAGCGCGCTTCGCTTTCGTGGATGTCGGGCAGGGCAAATGCTTGCTCGTCATAGCACCCAACGGTCGGACGCTAATGATAGACGGCGGCAGCCATGCTTACGGCGAGGATTACCGAGGCGCGGAAGTGGCGGAGCGAACCATCTTGCCTGTCTTGCGTCGGCTGGGCGTGCACCGCTTGGATGCCGTCCTTGTCACCCATCCCCACGATGACCATTGCAACGCGCTGCCTGCGGTCGTGCAAGCGTTTCCGCCCACTTTGTTTTGGCAACCGATTGTGTCCAGCATGGAAACGGGTTACCTTGCCCTTGAAGCGGCGATTCGGCAAGCAAGGGCGAAGGTTGTTCGCGTTCGTCAAGGGCAGAAGTTGTGGCTGGATGTCCGTCATGGCGTCGTCGCCGAAGTGCTCGGTCCGCCTGACGGGATGCCAGCGCGTTCGTCGCCAATGGATGCCAATGACGCTTCCGCCGTTGTCAAGGTGCGGTTTGGTGCGGTGAGTTTGCTGGCGACGGGCGATGCGGGCGAGCAAGCCCAACGATGGCTGTTGCACAGCGGGGCGGACTTGCGGGCGACAGTGTTAGATGTGCCCCATCATGGCTCTCGGCATGTCCTTGCGCCTTTCCTTCGGGCGGTGCGTCCAAAAGTAGCGGTCATCTCTTCAGGGCGTAATAATCCCTTCGGGCATCCCGCCCCTGAAACGCTGGCGGCGTTGCAAGCCTTAAACGCCACGATTTGGCGAACCGATGCACAGGGCGGGTTGCTGGTCTGGACAGACGGGCGGCATTGGCATCTTTCATCCCTTCGGTAGCGGGAAAAAGCCAATGCCGTAAAAGCCAATGCCGTCAAGGAGGTTTTGGCGTTGACGGTCTCGCAAGAGTTTGAGCAGGCTGCCCGTGCGATGGCGGCAGTGGCGGAGGCGGTGGAGAAAGTCATCCTCGGCAAAAGTTACGCCGTGCGCTTGGCAGTGGCGACGCTTTTTGCCGAGGGTCATTTGCTCATTGAAGACATCCCTGGCGTGGGCAAAACGACTTTGGCGAAAGCCTTAGCGAAATGCATCGGCGGGACTTTCAAGCGCATCCAATTCACACCTGACCTGTTGCCGTCCGACATCACGGGCGTGACGGTGTTCAACCAGAAGACGGGCGAGTTTGAGTTTCGTCCCGGTGCGGTGTTCGCCAACATCGTTTTGGCGGATGAAATCAACCGAACGACCCCGCGAACGCAATCGGCTTTGCTGGAAGCGATGGGCGAGGGACAAGTGAGTGTGGACGGAGTGACTTACACTTTGCCTCGCCCCTTTTTCGTCATCGCCACGCAAAACCCCATTGAGCGGCACGGCACTTACCCTTTGCCCGAAGCCCAACTGGACAGGTTTTTGATGCGGGTGCACTTGGGTTATCCCCAACCCGATGAAGAAGCCCTCATCTTGCAACAGCAAGCCCTTGAACACCCGTTGGAACGCTTAGAGCCCGTCCTTGACAGTGCGGGGGTTTTGGCGGTGCAGCGGTTGGTGCGGCAGGTGCATTTGAGCCCCGCCCTTCGTCGCTACATCGTCCAACTGGTGACAGCCACCCGCCAGCATCCCGCCGTTGCCTTGGGCGCAAGCCCTCGCGGTTCGTTAGGGTTGATGCGGGCAGGTCAGGCATGGGCATTGATGCACGGACGGACTTTCGTAACGCCTGATGACATCAAAGCCGTCGCCGCTGCGGTCCTTTCCCATCGGCTTATCCTCAAGGCAGAGGCAACCGCCCGTCACTTAACCGCCGAGCAAATCATCGTGGAAGTGCTTCACAATACTCCGCCCCCTTTGGAGCGATGACAAAGCCCTTGGGGGAAAGGGAGCGAGGAAAGCATGGATGCCCAAGACACTCAAAAGTTGCCCGATGACACGGAGACGACCCTGCTAACGCCCCGCCTTCGTCGGACGGCGTTGGTGACCGCCATCATCGCCTTCGCCTTAGTCAGCCTCGTCTTGGGCATCCCGTTGCTGTTCCTGATCACTTTCAGCCTGATGTTGCTTTGGGCATTTGCCTTCTTTTTTGCCCACTGGCTTTTGCATCCCCTGCGGCTGGAAGTGGTCGCCAGCCCTGAAGTGGTAGAGGGGCAACCGACGACTTTGCGCTTGCGGTTGGTGAACGAGGGGCGATTGCCTCGCTTCCTCGTGGAGGCGCGGGTGAGTTTGCCCAGTGGGGCGCAAACGGACCGACCTCCGCACCTCGTCTTTGGGCATGCCACCCGTCAACAACCAGCGGAAGCGACCTTGACAGTTTGGTTTCGCCGACGGGGTTTGCATCCCGTCGGGACGGCAGAACTTTGGGGGCAAGACCCCTTCGGGTTGTTCATCGTGCGGCGGTCGGTGAAGATGGATGCGACCATCCTCGTCTATCCCCGACCCAAGCCCATTGACTTGACACCGCGTGGTGCTGAGCAAATCCCTCGGTGGGAGGAGACGACCGCAACTCTTTGGCTGCCGACGCCGACAGGCGCAGAAGCGTGGGGCGTCCGCCCTTATCAACCGGGCGACCCGTTGCGCTACCTCCACTGGAAAATCACTGCCCATCGGGACGAGTTGTTTGTCCGCCAGATGCTGCCTGCCCTGCGGGAAGGTTGCTTGCTTTTGCTGGACCGCCATCCCCACGCCCATTGCCCCTTGGAACGGGACGCAGGGCGCGGGACGAGGGACGAGGAGGGAGAGACGACGCTGGATGAGTTGGTCAGGATCGCCGCTTTTTTGCTGCGGGAGTGGCTGCAGGGCGGCTATCAGGTGCATTTTTGGGTGCCGCCCGACCCGCCTTTGACCGTGACGGGCAAAGACTGGCACGCCCTTTGGCGCTCGCTGGCGTTGCTTGCCCCTGAGCCTTACATGTTGCCTGACGATTTCGCCGAGCAAGGTGTGGGCGTGATTTTGACGACGCCTTTGTCGCCCTTCTTAGCCCAATTTGAGCGGGCGGCGCAGGCAGGTTGGCTCGTTTGGCAATTGTCGTGGCGCTCACAGGAAGTAGCCATCCCATCACGCCCGATAGGGGCAGGGGAGGGAAGGGTATGACGACGCGAAAGTGGGCGGCTTTTTCGCCCCTCTATCTCGCTGCCCTCGTTTTGTTGGCGGTGGATTTCTGGATGGTCGGTTTGACGGTGGAAAGTCCTTCCTTTGCGTTGATGTGTTTTTCGCTGGCGAGCCTTGGGATCGTGGCGAATTTCCTTCAAACCCACACCGCTTGGGGCAAAGGCATCGGATGGCTCCTTTGGCTGGGCGGGCAAGGGACACTCCTTTCCCTCTTGGTCACCCAACTTCCCCTCGCCTTCTTAGGGAACGCCCCTGCCGATATCGCATGGCTGGCGGTGATCAGCATCGTCACTGTCTTGGTCGCTTTCTGGGTCGGGCGAAACTGGGGGCAATTTTACGCAGGGCTTTCCTTCCTCGTCGTCCCCACCCTTTCCCTCTTTGGGCTGATCATCCCGCTGTTTGTGACGACAGAGAGTGTCTTGGGCATCGTCATGGCGATGGTCATTGGCTTGTTCTTGGTCAGCGCCGAGAGCCTTTTGATCCGATGGCAACGGGGACATTTGGGCACTATCACCGCGCCGATGTTTTTGCGCTACTGTTGGCGATTAGCCGTGACCGCCAGCGCCCTCGTGTTGACTATCGGCTTGCTTTTAGTGCCCCCCGCCACCCTTTTGCAAGAGCCCTTAAGCCGCCAATTGATGCGCCTGCCCCGCCTTCGGTTCGCCAGCCTCGTCGGTGGCGGCGTGGAATTCCCCGATGTCTTCACGATGCCCGGCGGTCCCATCAACTTGCCCGACACTTTGCTTTACGAAGTGCAGGGCACGACTTATCCCCGTTGGCGAGTTCGTTCTTACACCCATTACCTCGGTTCAGGTTGGCGCGTTAGTCCTTTGGACACCGAGCCTCAACTACCCCTCTCGGTGCGCCCCACCGACCGCCCGGGTGTCGTGGAGTTGGTCTGGGAAACCAATCCATCCCCTCGCCTGCCGACCCAAACCGCCATCGTCACCGCCCCTTTGGGTTTCCTGAATGAACTGCCCGCCCCTGGCGTCGTCCAACGGCTTCGCATCCGTCAAACTTCGCCCTTCCTTGTGCCCCGAACGCCCAGCGGTTGTCTGTTGCCCGCGCGTCAACTGGAAACTTATCGCTATCGCGTGAGTGCCCGTCCCCTCCCCGAACTTCCCCCGCCTCCTGACACCGACCCGCCCTTGACACCCATAGAGCGGCGTCTCCTTACCGCTTTCCCTTACTACTTGCATCCCGTCCGCCTCTTAGCCCAACAAATCACGCAGGGCTTGGACACACCTTACGCAAAGGCGAAGGCTTTGGAAGCCTTCCTTCAGACGCATTATCGCTATTCCATTTCCCCTCCGCCTGCTTGGCGCGAATCTCGCGATGTCGTGGCGTTCTTCCTTTTTGAAGCCAGAGAGGGCGCTTGCGATTGGTTCGCCAGCGCCCTGACCTTGATGTGCCGCGCTGTCGGCATTCCCGCCCGTGTCATCACGGGCTTTTACAGCGATGAAGTCACCCCCGAAGGGACGCTTTTGATTCGCGCCAGCCATGCCCACGCTTGGGTGGAAGCCTACATTGACGGGCGCGGTTGGGTCACTTTGGACGCCACCCCCAGTGGCGCCATCACCCGTCGCCAAAATTTGCTCCAACGCATGCAGCAATGGCTGTCCCGCTCCTACCGCCTCTCCCTTGTCAGTCCCAATTTCATCTGGTGGTTGGTTGTTGCCCTTTGGATGATGGCTGCCTTCCCCCTCGCCGTTCAAGCGGGGCGCCTCGCTTGGGAGACTTATCGCCCTAAGCCCCGTTGGCGCCGCCTCGTGGACGCTTACCTTTCCGCCGTCCGTTATGCCCGCCGCTTGGGTATGCCCCTTGACATTCGCAACACCCCTTGGGAAAACGCCCACCGATGCGACACCATCCCTCGCTTCCCCCTCGCAGGCAAGTCAGCCTTCCGACGCTTGGCGGATTTGGTCGTGATGACGCTTTACGCAGGCGTTGAACCGTCCGATGAAGATTGCCAAGCCGCCCGCCAAGCCTTGCAAACTTTCCGCCAGCAAGCCCGCAACTACGCCCGCTGGTTCGTCCGCTCCCAATGGTCGTGGCAATCCGTGAAAGAGTGGCTAACTCGGTGGTGACGACGATGCTCAAGATGCCCGCCTGGTCTGTCAAGGGGATGATTGTTTCGGAACATCCGCTCGCAACGCTGGCAGGTTGGCAAATTCTTCGGCAAGGCGGAAACTTCGCCGACGCCGCTGTCGCCGTCGGCGCCACCCTTGCCGTCGTCACCCCGCACCTTTGCGGGTTGGGTGGCGATTTTTTCGGGTTAACTTGGCTGGCGAAAGAGCAAACTGCCCTCGCTTTCAACGGCAGTGGACGCGCCCCCAAAAATCTTTCTGCCGCCGATTTGCGCCGACGAGGTTTGCGGACGATGCCCACCTACAGCGCTCTTTCTGTCACCGTCCCTGGCTTGGTGGATGCCCTCTGGCAACTCCACCAACGCTTCGGGCAACTGAATTGGGCATCGCTGTGGCAATTCGCTATCGCTGTCGCCGAGGAAGGGTTCGTCGTTTCGCCCAAACTTGCCCACGCCATCGCCACTAATGCCGACCGATTGGCGCAAGACGAAGGCTGTCGCGCCGTCTTCTTTCGCGATGGCAAGCCCTTGACCGCAGGGCAACGCCTTTGCCAACCCGCTTTGGCGCAAACCCTCCAGCGCATCGCTGCGGAAGGACGGGACGGGTTTTATGCGGGCGAGACGGCGCAAAAGTTGGCGACCCATTTGCAACGCTTTGGTAGCCCGATAACGCCCGACGATTTCGCCACCTATTGCGGTGAATGGACGCAACCGATTTCCCTGCGCTACCGCAATGTCACGCTGTTGGAACTCCCGCCTAATTCGTTGGGCATCGCCACGCTCCAAACGATGGCGCTGCTGCAATCGTTGCCTGTCAATCAGTGGAAAGCGGCGGAATTAGTCGCCCATGTCGCCACCATCGCCGCCCTCGTCGCCGAAGAGCGAGACGCTTACCTTGCCGACCCAGACTTTGTGCCTCATCCGCCCGAAACGCTTTTGAGCCCTGAACACCTTGAGCGCTTGCGCCAACGCCTTTCGCAACCGCCCCTTCGCTTGGCTTCCTCGGACGGCGACACGACCAACTTCGTCATCGTGGACGCCGACGGCAACGCGTTGTCAGCCATTCAAAGCCTCTTTCACGCCTTCGGCTCAGGCATTTTGGAGCCGCAAACGGGCGTGCTTTTCCAAAATCGCGGCGCCAACTTCGTGCTGACGGAAGGGCATCCCAACGAACTGATGGGCGGCAAACGACCCCGCCACACCCTTTCGGCGTTGCTGGTGTTGGACGAACGGGGCGAAGTGAAAGGGCTTTTGGGCACCAGTGGCGGCGATTTTCGCCCGACCATTCACGCTTGGATTTTGCTCCGTTGGCTGGATTTCGGGATGTCGTTGCAAGCGGCGATAGAAGCGCCCCGTGCCCTTTGGCTGGGCGGGCGAACTTTGCTGGTGGAGCAAGGGTTGACTGACCCGACAGAGTTGTTCTCCCTCGGTTGGCAACCGCAACTCGTCCCTTACCCTGGCGGGACGGGCGTGGCGCATGGGATTGAGCGGGTCGGCGAAAGTTGGTGTGGCTGTGCCGACCTTCGCGGCGACGGCGTTGCCTTGCCCCTTTGATGGCTAACCCATCCGCTTCGGTTTCCCGTCGTGGCTGATTGTTTTCGTCGTGGCTGCTGCCGTTTTCCGTCGTGGCTGTTTTTTCTGTTGCGGCTGATAGCCGCTCCAACAATTCGCCCTTCGTTGCCGTTCACCAGTCGCTAATCGCCCGTCGCTGCCGTTTGACCATTCGCCCGTCGCTAATCGCCATTCGCTGCCGTTTTTTTTCGTCGTGGCTGCTTTTTCTGTCGCGGCTGATATTCGCTCCAACAGTTCGCCAGTCGCTGCCGTTTTGACCAGTCGCTAATCGCCAATCGCCAGTCACTGTCGTTTTTACCAGTCGCTAATCGCCTGTCGCCAATCGCTGCCGTTTGACCATTCGCCACTCGCTATTCGCCAATCGCTGCCGTTTTCACCAACCGCCGCCTCCGCCGCCACCGAACCCGCCGCCCGAAAAGCCGCCGCCCCCACCACCGCCACCAAACCCGCTGAACCCGCCGCCAGCGCCCGAACCCGAACTGCGGGCGGGCGTGGATGGAAAGACGCTGTTCATCGTGGACACACTGTCGCCGAGGCTGTAAACAAAAGTGCGGGGCGTGAAAGCCGTCGGCGTCCATCGCTCCGACTCAAACCATTCAGGCGGCTTTTGCAACAAGCCCTCAAACTTTTCCGCCCACTCATCGGCGATGCCGAAGACGAGGGCATAAGGCAGCACGCGGTCAAAAAGTGTCGGGTCTTCCTGCAGCATCCGTTCCAATCGGTCGCGCTCCACCCGTCGGATGAACTCGCGAAAGCCGAGGATGTGCCAAAGGGCTTGTGCCCCTTTGGTGGTCTTGCGGGGCATGGCGGGCGCAAAGAGGGCGATGAACGCTCCCGACAGCGTTGCACTCAACGCCAGCGCTAAAGTGCCAGCAAACCCCACTTCCACCAACACCCTTACCGCCCAAAACGCCACGAACACCCCAAGGGCTGCTACGACGATGCCTGATGCCAAATAGCCACTTCGCACCGTCTCTGGGTTGCTGGCGAAATAGCCGCCCCGCGTCAGCGAGCGATAAAGCACCGTCTTGGCGTTTTGCAGGTAGGGATAAAACCGCTCCCGCAACTCCGAAAGGCGCACCGATTGTGTCGCCTCACCGATACCCAACCGCAACCCGTCCCAAACGATTTGCTCGTGGTCTTTCAAACCGTCGCCATCCCGCAAAAAGATGAACTCGTAGTCGGTGCCCCGCAAAAACAGAAACTTGGTCGTTTGCACCTCGCGGATTTTCAGGTAACCCTTGACGGCAAGGTCAATGACCGTCGCCACGATGTCAATGTTGTCGGCGCGTTCGTCCAGCAAGACGCCGACTTCCGCAGGCGTCAAGTTGTCGGGTGGGCGATATTGCGGGACGAGGGCTTCCCGCCAGATGGGGTCGCGCCCATAGTGCCAGTAGTTCCAGCCCATCCAGCCCAAAGTCAGCAACGGCAACAACGCCGCCACGATGAACATCCAATTGTCCATCAGCCACCAAACCGTTTGCCGCAGCAACGACGGCGGACGCAAAACGCCTTTGGGGACGCCGACGACCACTGTCAACCCTTCGCCTTGCCGCAACATATCTGTCGCAAAAACAATCCGACGGTCTTCCATCCACGCCCGACCATTCTGCGCTCGTGAACCGAGCCATCCCGTGTAAAAGGTGAACCGCACCTTGCGAGCGTCCACGCCTTCTGGCAGCGTCACGACACAAAGGGCGCGGGCGATGTCCCACTCCCATTCGTTGCCCGTCGCGTTCCAATAAAGTTCGTCGTGGTCGGGAAAAGTGTTGATGGCGCGGGCGACGGTGTAAGTGAGGCGGTAAGTTTGCAAACCCGTGACAGTTCGGTTGGGATCGCCGATGCGCCAGACAAGGTAGTCTCCTTCCCGCCAAACCTTGACAGGGAGCGCCTGACCGTTGGCATCGGTGACCGATTGCAACCGCATCCGCAAGTTGTAACGCAACGGGATGCCCTTGACTTTTCGGCTGTAGCGATAGGGCACTTTGCGATAAATGCCGTGACGGGGCAATTGCCCGAAGTTGACGGCAATCGTCTCCGTCACCGTCAAGGTGCTGTCGGCGTGCAGGTCAATGTGGATGCGGTAATCGGCGATGTAGGGCGGGATGAATTGCGCCCCCGCGTTCCTAACAAGCAGCAGCAAACCGATGAGCATCCATCGCCTCATTCGCCCTCATCTCCGTTCACGACGCCTTTTGCAGGAAGGCTCGCAAAACTTCTCGGTTGGGTCGGCGCAACTCCATTTCGCCCGCCTGCAAAGTCGTCACCAGCCAACCGATTTGCCGAACTTGCATTACCGTTCCGTCCATCGTGACTGCTGGACTTGATGCGCCTTCAGCATCACTGCCGCCCACAAATCAGGCACATACTCCCGCAAGGGAAACAGCAACACCACCAGCAAGGCGAAAAGTGCCAGGGCAAGGAGCGTCCCCCCGCCACCTGTCAAGAGCGCAAGGGCAAAGATGAGCGCCGCTGCCATGACGCCCAACCGAAGCGAGCGTTCGTCCCTCGGCAGGTCGCTCAGCATCTGGCTCATCTCGTGCAACCGCTTCAAACCAACCCAACCGATGGCAAGGATAAGGCAGGCTATCGCTAACCGCAGCACCAATTCCCAGATGGCTTGAAGGGCTTGAGCCGTCGCTGTCATGCCCAGCAATTCAGTGGATGCCAGAAGTGCCAGCAGGCACAAAAGCACTGCAACGGCTCCGTTTGTCGCCCGCAAAACTGCCTCGGACAACCGCTCCCGCACCTCAGGGGCGACGGCATCTACGCGCTCACGGACAACGGGATGTTGCAAAAGGCTCGCCACGCTTTGGTTGATCCAGTTGCTCAGCCACAACGCAGCGCCCAAAGCGAGGGCGATAAACCAAAGGCGTCCCGTCAAGGTGAGCAAACTGTCGGCGATTTGGGAAAGTCCATGCTGTCGGGTGATCCACCAAAGGGCGATTGACCAAACCGTTCCGACGCAAAGGTAGCCAGCGACATCGGACGGCTCTTTGGGGCGAGGACGGTTTGGGGCGAAGGGTGTCCGCAAAAGGTCGTCTATGCCGAGGCGTTTCAGCCACGCCCGAACGATAATGCCCACAAGTTTCCCGCCGACCAAAGCGCCCACGAGGACGAGCGCATCCCAAATCCCTTGCCGTTGAGTGAGCCATAGGTTTTGCCACCAACGAAACCCTTCAGCCAGCCATGACTTTTCCGCCATGCCCCATTCACCCCATCGGCATCGGGAAAGGTCGTGCCCTTGATAAGCCAAAAGGTTCGGGGCAGTGCTCTCCAACCGCCGAAAATTTACCTCGGTGCGTCGGGAAGTGCTTGCCTCCCAAGCCCTCTCACCGCAGGAAAGGGTTAAGGGCGGAAAACGCACTCCTAAGTTTGCGGTTGGCGAAGGACGAAAGAACGCTCAAAGCGGTCGTCGGTCTGGCGGGACGATAACCGCTGGGGCAAAAGGGGCGCCTCCTAAAACTGCCAAAAGGCAAGGTGGCAGCGACGCTTCGCCTGTAGGTGCGATTTGCAGTTGATTGTTGCGTCTTCCCTTGCGCGCTCTATCGCAGGTGCAAAGTGGTGGTCGCTTGAACTTGTCGCCCCTCCTCATCCACCGCCGTGATGCGCACCAAATAAATCCCTTGCGGGATAGGTTGACCGTTGATGCCGTTGCGTTGCCACAACAACCGATGGTGACCCGCTGTCCTCTGTTGAGACGCCTCTAAGAGGCTGATGCGTCGTCCCGTCAAAGTCAACACTTCCACTTGGGTCTGGGCAGGTCGGGTTAAGCCGAATTGGATGGCAACTCCCTGACCCCGCAAGGATTCCGCTTTCAACCCGACGATGCGCAGCAACCCCGTTTCGCCCGCAACGATGACCAATTGGAAGATTCGTCGTTCAGCCACACCCCGATTGGGTGTGAAGGTGACGGTCACAGCGGGCGTCGTCCGCAAGTATCGTCGTTGCCCTGTCGTCTCGTCCACCAAGTAAGCGCTCAAGCCCTTCGGCAAGTAACCCAAGTCTGGGAATTTCAACGCAACTTTCTCAACGCCCTTGTCAGCCTCTAACACCAACCGCCATCGCATTCGCCTGTCGCCATCGGTAACGACAGCGCCCCAAGCCCGCCCTTGCTCGTCCACCAAACTCAACCGCACCGCTTGCCCTTCAGGGCTCGCTGGCGGTTTTTGCGCCCACATTCGGTTGGCGTTTTTGCCGACGACAACGACATCCCTGAACTCGCCCGCTTCCGCTTCAATGCGGAAGAACCAGCCATCTATCTGGCTTCGCTTCCGTGTCACCAAAACGCTGCGGCTTTGGGCGGGGATAAGCAACTGGCACGGTTCGTGGGCATAGACCCAGTAGCCCTTGAAGACATCCAGCGTGCTGAATTCACCGATGTCAGGATAGACCAACTGATAGCGCCGCTCGGCATTGCTGTATGTCCACGCATAAGGTTCAACCAATGGGTTGCCCGGTTGAACGAAAGCGATGGCGGCTGTGTCTGGGTCGCTGGGTCGCTTGACACGCACATCCCTCAAGGCAACGCTTCCGAGGCGAGGTAAACCGATTAAGTTCCAGCCCGGTTGCAGGTTCAAAACATGGGGGGCATTGTCTTGTGTCCTGACAGGGACGCCCGCCAACTGAATGGCGCGTTCGCTCGGCAACTTCACGAAGTAACCTTTGCCAGGTTCTATGGCTGGAAGTTCGTTAGCGAAGCGATACTTGATTTCGCCAGCCTTTTGCGGGTCCCACCAAGCGACTTTCGTCTCTTCAGGGGAAGCGAAACCGAAGACGGCTTGGGGTGATGGATCAAGCAGTTGGATGGGGACGGAGACCAATGCGACACCCTCAGGCAACAAATGGGTGATCCGCATCGGCGCCACTTCCACGCTCATTTGCAAGCGGTTGTTGAACTCCTCCAACTCGTCAATGCGGGCGTCAGGGTCGGCAACAACCACCACATCACGGGTGAGCAAACCGCGATGGGCATCCCAAAGGATTTCCACTGTCACCTCGCCATTGGCAGGAATTTCTGAGACGGTTGCGTCACCGATAGGCACATCTTGATGCAGGAAGCGGACGACGACATTTTGAGCCGTCTCCCCGCCGATGTTGCGGACGACGGCACTCAGCCGCGTTGAGCCATTTTGCTCTGAGGTCACGATGGTGACGGGCATCAAATCTGGCAGACTCCTCACCCGCACTTGACCTGCCAAGGCAAGCCTCGTGGTCATCGTAACGGCATCAGCCTCAATGGCGATGGTGTATGTGCCCGCAGCAACGAACCGCCCATCATCGGTTCGCCCATCCCAAGTGACCGTGTTAGTGCCCCTTAGGGCGTTAGGCAAGGTCAAAGTCCGCACGACGAAACCGTCATCCTCGGTGCTCTCACCCGCATAGACTTTCACTTGCACGGTCGCTTGCTGGGAAAGGTTGAAAGCGATGTTGACCGTTTCCTTTGTGAGGCGGATAGTTGAGGGCGTGACGGAAACGCTTGTGATACTCAACGGGCTGCGGGTTAGTCGGGCAATGCTTTGCGCCAACGGTTGCTGACGGCTACGAGGAGTGGCAGTGATTTGAACGGTATATTCACCATCGGGAGCGGGCTCTCCACTATCTGTCGTCCCATCCCAAGTCAGCGTATGTTCGCCAGCGGAGAAAGGTTGTTCGTTAGACAGCGTCTTGACTGTGTTGCCTGCGCTATCAACCACCTTCACGGTCAGGTTGGCATCACCACTGAGCCTGAACGAAATGCTCAGCGTGTCGTCCAATCCGTCGCCGTCGGGGCTGAAAGGCTCTGGAGAGAGGGTGAGGTCGGTAACTTCAATGGGTGCCGACAAGTTAACGACAAATCGCCATTCCCTGCGGCTTGTATTGCCTTCGTTGTCAGTCGCTTCCACGGTGACAGTGTGTTGACCTTCAGCCAAGTCTTGGGCTCGGAAACTGAAGCGTCGGGTTGTGGGATCATAACTCGCCTCAACGGGTTGACCATCCAAAGTCATGCGCAGGGACGCAAGGTTCAAACCTGAGATGGGATCGGCAACGGAAGCGGCGATCACTGGGGTGCGGGTGCGGACCGTGGCATTGTCGGGAGGAGTTAGGTCAGTGATGGTCGGCGGCACAGCATCTCCAGTGGTCAAAAGCACGATGGTCGGGACGAAGGAAACATCAAACTGTTCAAGGGTCACCCGAACAAATCCCAATCCGCCAGCCATGCGGTTAGGCAATTGAGCGGTAACGGTGAGGCTTTGAGAAGCGTTGGGGGCAAGGGACGGGAGGCTCCAAGTTGTCTGGCTCAACTGAATTCCTGAGGTCGGGGTGAAACGCACCGTGACGGGTGGCGATGATTGACCGCCCAAATTTGTCACGGTGAAGTTGATGCGCCATTGCGTTTCGCTTAACTGCTCTTCTGTGTGACTGACACGCAAGAGGGGAGGGATGGAGACCCCCAGAGATTGCAAGCGCTGAATAGCGGCATCCAACAATCCCATCGCTTCGCTCGTCTTCTGCAATGCCTCGTCGGCGGCGGAGAGAGCCCTGTCACGGGCTTCTTCGTCCTCAGCGGCAAGGTAACTCCCCAATTGCAACAAGAAGCGCCTGCGGGCGACATCGGATTGGTCAGCAGCCTGAGAAGCCTGCCGAGCGGAGGCAGGGAAGTCGCTGTCCCGCTCATGTGCGACGGGAACGGCGGTGAGCACCAAAACATCTTTCGCCCGCATCGCATCGGCAACGGCGGCACTGGCTGATGCCAGGGCAGGTGCCAACTGCAAGACTCGCTCGTAGTTGTTTTGCTGCAGGGCAGCCCTGATTTGGTTGACGATATCGGCATACTCACTCAACTGCCGACTTCGGGACGGAAGGGGAGCAAGCCGTCCTCCGCCAGACACGAAGTTGAGAATGTAAGCAAGGCTTGAGCCGATTGTAATTCCGCCAGGCAACGGTGGGTAAGGTGCTCCCAGTGCGTCCCTGAAAGCCAGGATTTGCAACTGCTCGGTAAGGTCGGCGGCAACAGGGGCAAGGACAACGGTGAGCAGCGTTTTGATGGGTAAAATTTCATCCACAATGCTTGCGACGAACTGTGCTGCTTTGTTGAAGAAGTGCTCCTGCCCCGTTAGAACCTGCTGGCGGTCAAAGTGATTTGCGATGGCTCTTGTGATGTTGCTGATGGGGCTGGTGACAGTATCAAAAACTTGCCGAACACCCGCAACATTTTGTTGGGCGGTTTGGATTTTTCCGACCAAAGTCGGGGTATCTCCCTGGAACTCATACTTGCCGAAGCGAGAAAGCAGCGTTTCCAACGACCGCTGGGTTCGTGAGCGGTAGCCAATACCACTCACAAGGGGAAAAGCCAGCAAGTTGTCGGTGTGCACTTCAGGGACGAGGGGAAAACTGATTAGCCCTTCAGCAACGAGGTCGGGCAAGTTTGATGTCCAGGAGGTGATATTTGCCCCCGCTTGTAATGCCTCCGCTACTTTTTCCAGAACTTTGTCAATGATCTTATCCAGCAACTCGTTGTTGGTCTTGAGGTTGAAGCCTAAGGCGCTGAGGGCACTTTGTATAGCGCCTTTGAGGTCTGCTTTTAAGCCACTGGAGACCATACTACTAACCGCCTCATGGAGATCTTTGCGGTAGTCCATTAAAACTTCCATGACCTTTTCAATTTCTTGATCGGTCAAACTGGTTCTGGCTTTGAGATAGATCACTACATCGCCGAGGGCTTCGTCTGTCAGCCCTTTGTGCCTTCGGATGGAGGTAGCGATAGCATCATTGATAATGGCTGGAATGAGATCAAGAGTGCCGGGAGGTAAATCCGCACGGGAAAATCTCTGATAAATTGTCTCTTTCAAGGAATTGGTGAAACCGATCCCTTTGCCCGCTTTGATGCTAGAGGTAATGATGTCGGCGATTTTTCCAGTGATGAGGTCAATCACGAAATTAACAATGGCTTTCACCGCTTCCTTCACATATTCCTTCATGTTGGGGTGGGCGGTGCCGACGAGTTCGGCGTAGGCTTGAAGGCGTTGGGCAGCCTCTATGACTTTGCGAACTTTTTCTGGGTCAGTTTGATAGCGCAACTCCCAGAGGTAAGGGAACTCGGTCCCAAACCCGAAGCGCTCGTTGAAGTCGGGAAGCCGATAGCCCAGCGAACCAATCTGTTGATTTACGCTGTTAGCCAACCGATCAATTTCAGGGACGAAAGACATACGCACGGGGTCAGTCAGAGACCAGGTGGGGCGATTGGTGTCCACTTCAAAGCGGAATTTCCCTGCATCGGGTTGAACCTCGGCGTCTTGAGGTCGCTGATATTGACCTTGCGTCTTTACGGTTTGCTCCAAATCGGGATAAGTGAGGGTGGCATCGGCGCCGACAATGGGTCGTCCGGGCTTGAGGGCGACGAGGAAACCTTCAATGATGCCTGGCAGGACTCGCAAGCCGTTCTGTTCCACCAAATCAACTTTGCGAGGTTCTGGGTCTTTAAAGCCTTCCTTGTGGAAGGTCAGGAAAGCGTCACGGAAGACACGGAACTTGGCTTCAGCCCTGTAAAGAGGTTCGCTCTCGCCTTCAGTTATATCCTCGGCGGTGACCGTCACCTCTATAAAGCCGACATCCAAAGCCTGCGGCGGTTTGTAAGGGACGGCATGGACGACGGGATTTGACTCCAACGGTGTGGCGATTTTTTCGTCTTTTTCTTTTTCGTCACGACCCACCGTGACTTTGAACCGTCGCCCTGTCACCAAGTAATCACCGCGCACTTGGGGCGTTGTCGGCTGGGGATAAGTCGGCTCGGAGAGGTTTTTGCCCAAGAAGACCCATATCTGCCCTTCCGATTCAGGACGGGCTAAGAAAGCCTTTGGGACTGGAGCGATCTTGACATCCAATTTCGGTTTCATGTCTACGGTAACCTCAATGACCTTGCTTGCACGAGAGTTGACGGGCACAGTGGCAATTCCTGCGTCGTTCGTCCTTACGCTTCCGCCGCCTACAATTTTCACCACGGCGTCTTTCAAAGGTTTCCGCTCCAATCTGGGCGGGTTCTCTTCGTTGGGTTGGAATGCGAAAACCTTGACCTTGATTTCCTTGAGGTCAGGGGTCTCGCTACTGGAGATTTCTATCGGCAATTGATTTATGCGGCTCCCATCCTTCTGACCACGCACAAACTCGTAGTCATCCTTAGCGACTTCCAACTGGATTTTATAGGCAATGAACCCTTGCACTCGCTTGAAGGCTTGCAATTCTCGGTTGTTTTCAGGGTTGGCGAAGAGTTTGACCAACAACTCGCCGGGTTTGCGAGTGGTGAAGCCAAAGGCGAACGAACCTTCAGGGGAAGTTTGCTTGGTTTCGCTGGAGAAGCGCGGCACATCTCTGCCTAACTCTGTGAACCAAAATTCGGCGGTGACCGTTGCCCGCAGCCCATTGTTTTCATCGTCGGTCACTTTGCCGGCGATAAGAACTAGCGCTTCTCCATTGACTGTCAAATCCACGCGGAAGCCTTCTTCAGGTTTCGGCTTCTCAATGGTGATTTGGATGCCGCCGACTTTGACCGTTGTCTCCCTTGAACCAGTCGCCGTTTGACCGCAGCCTGAAGCGACGACGGTGACGGTGACGGGGAAGACGATGTTGCCTTGTTGGTCTGTTTGGGTGCCAGCGGGAATATTGGTCGGTATCCAAACACCTTCAAAGGAATTCGCACTGACTGCCCGAAGGGCGATGGGGGTGTCGCCATTGCTGAAAGTGGCGACAACCGTGCTGACGCTGATTTCACCGTCTCCCGTCACCACAGCCCGCACCCTCACGGGTTTGCCTCGCTTGAAAGGCGGTCCTTCTCCAGCAAGTTCCACACTGACCGTGCTGGGTTTGGGTGGGGTCTTCGTGAGGACATTGCAAAGCCGTTCGGCAATGTCACGGGCTTCCGTCTCGCTGTTGGCTTGCACCGCAACCTTGAAGGAGCGGGTGCAAATATCCAGTTTGAAGTTGGAGGCGTTGAGGAAGTGGGCGTCGTTGAAGTTGCTTTTGCGGATGTTCAGTTCCGCACTGAGGATGCCGTTGCTGAATCGGACGATGACATTGGGTTGGTTAGTGCAGTGGGTTGCTTGCACTTGCTGCGTGATCATCCGTTCGCCCTTCTCAACGATGAAAAACTGTCCACCTGCTTGGCGGGTCGGGTTGTCAAAGAAGCGGACGGGGATTTGTTGGGTGCGATTGGCATAAGAGACTTGCAGGTTGAAACCAGAGCGCAATTTTTGGACGATAGGTTGCACCGCTTCGGCTGGCAGCGTTCGGACTTCCTCAGGCTGCATCGTCAATCTCGCCGACCTGCCGACATCGGGCGGGAAGATAGCCTGCGGCGGGATGGGGAAACTGAACACGCCCAACGGGATGGTGTTTTGCAGGGAGGCAATCTCCACGCCGTTCAGCAAGATGTAAAGGTCAAAGGGACGGAAGTTCCAGCCCACATAAGGGACGGAGTTTTCAAAGGTCACCCGTGCGTCAATGATGTCCGATGGGCTGAAGGGGCGAAAGCCGGGAGGGAGCAGCATCGGGAAAATTTTGAACTCAATGGACTGCCCTGGGGCGAGGAAGGCATGTTCAATCAACGGTTGCATGCCGACTTGACCTGCTACCAAATCGTTGGGGCGAATGGTCACATCCGTCGCAGGTTCGTCACCGATGTTGGTCACTCGGAAGGTTTTCACTTGCGTCAACGGGTCTTCGGCGATTTGAACGATTTGAAGGTTGGCACGGGGTTGCCTCACTCGCATCCGAACGATTGCCTCATCGGTGAGGGACTCTGGTTCGCCGACGGTTTGGACGCGCATGCGGAAGGTGTAATCGGTCTGGCGGGCATCTTGAAAGTGAGCGGCGAAGGTGATAGTTAGCATTTCGCCTGGGTTGATGGTGGCTGGTTCATCAAAGGTGCCCGGACCCATTAAACCTGCAGGGGCATCGTCGTAGGGATTATCCACCAAGTCCACTTTGACCGTGTGGGGTCGTGTGTCCGTGTTGATAACAGCGACGGTTAGGCGTTGGTCGTAGTCACGGCGGACTTCGGCGGAATATTCGGGTTGGCTGAAGACGACTCCGCTGGTGATAAAAATTCGGCGTTCTTCACTTTGGCTTTCACCCGTTGCGCTGACGCTGCGGACATAGAACAGGTAACTGGTGTTGCGGCGCAAACCTGAGACGACAACCCTGTGGAAAGTCCCTGCCTCGCCCTCAAAGCGCTGATAGGTCGCGTCGGTGGGGCGCTTGATATAAACCTCGCTGGTGGACGGGAGTTGCGTGCGCCAAGTGAAAGTGACGGTCGTTGAACCCAACCGTTGATTGTTGGCAGGGCTTATGTCAGTGATGATGGGGCGTGTTTCCACTCGCAGGTTTTGCGTGGCTGTCAACGATAAGGTTCCGACTTGCCCTTGCAAGGTGACGGCAAAAGTTTGGGATTGCGACCAGTTGCTGGGGACGGTGATGATTAGTTGACCTGTCAATCGCCCGTTGGCGGGGACGAGACCGCTGACGGGTTCCACCGTTGCCCATCCATCGGGCAACCCGCTGACGGTCATGGTCGCCGTCCCTTCCGCTGCGCCGCTGTTAGTGATTTCCCAACTCAGAACGACTCGGTCGCCAGGACCGACGAGGGAAGGTGGCGCGCTCAAGTTCAGTTGCAAAATGGGGCGGGGAGCGACCGTCAAATTCAATCGTTGGGTGAGGGCATTGTTGGTTTCATCACTTTCAGGCACCCGATTTTCTGGGTCAATTTCCACCGTGACCACATGGTCGCTGCCTGGGACGGCAAGCCAGTCAAAAACGATTTGCCTCTCTTCGTTGGGGGCAAGATTGCTAAGGGCAAAGTTGCGGACGAAACCCGTGTTAAAACTAACCCGCACCGGGACATCTGACGCCCATGCACCAGCACCGGCGTTGCGGATGGCGACAGTGAAGCGGACGGAAGCGCCTTGTTGAACGCCTGTCTGCGGTTCAAAGGTGAGGCTGGAAACGACAAAATCGGGGGCAGTAGCGGAGTAGTCAACGGTCGTCTCCAAAGTGTTGTTCGTTTCGTCCGCTTCCACGATTTCGTTTCGTGGGTCTACAACGACACGCACTCGCCTCGCTTGCCCGGGTGTGACTGTCCAGTTAAAGGCAAATGTCGCCATCGGTTCATTGGCATTTAGCCGAACATCGGCTACTTGTGTGCCCAAGGAGACGCCATCAACGAAAACTTCTACAGGCAACCGACCCGTGTAATCGGCACCTTCGCCCTTGCGAACGACAACCTCAACGCGGGCGGTTCGCCCTGCTGGGACTCCTTCGGGCACGATGCGGACGCTTTCTGCGACGAAATCGGTGCGCTCAACGGTCAAGGTCAACGAAGTTTGGGCTTCATTGTTAGTTCGGTCAGCATCGGGGAATTGCCCGTTGGGGTCAAGGATGACTTTCACCGTCGGGTTGTTAACAGGTCGGTCAATGACCCAAGTGAAAGTCACCGTCGTTTCCACACCGCTGTCCAAGCCACCGACGAACGCGTTGCCCAAAAGTTGGTCGTTCAAAAAGACATTGATGGGGATGCCTGAGGGGGCACCGACAGGCAACCGATAGTTGCCACCTCGGTTGGTGATGTTTATGCGGATAGTCACGGGTTGACCGTAGCCGATGGTGGGGGGCAAAACGGCGTTGACACTCGTGACGGCGTAATCGGGCGGGGGGACATCGGGCAAGTTGAAGGTGGCGACATCGTTGGCTGGGTTAGCATCGGCGAGGTTTCCTTCAAAGACAAGCCTGACCCTCACTTTTCGCCACTCAAACAGCCGAGAGAACGGTCCGAAGGTAAAATCAACGCTGCCGTTGGGGGGCAGTCCGTTGCTGAAATTGCGACGATCTGTCGTGGCGATGGCATCGTTGGCATCCAAAATTTCTGCGATGACGGAGAAGTTAAGCCGAGTAGCAATATCGCCGTTGCGGACAGAACCTTGGATGCGGAAGGGTTGCCCCGTGAAGGGGTTTTCGGGGACGAGAACGGCGTTCAAAGCGAAATCGGGGGTCGGAATTTCCGAAACTTGCTGTTCAGTGGCATTGTTCTCTTCGTTGGGTTCGGGCAAAATGTTGTCGGGGTCAACGACAGCCCTCAAAGTGTGGGCGCCTGGCAAGACGCGCCAGGAAAACGCCAGCGTCACATTTTGCCCCGCTGTCAAACCCGCATCCAGTTGACGCGTTCCAACCCTTTGACCGTTGTCCAGCAAAACGACGGGGATGGGGGCAATTAATCGTCCCGTGCCACCAATTTGAACCGTCACTGCGACGGTAACAGTATCGCCTGAAACGAAACCAGATTGGGGGTTGAGGGCGATGGAGGTGACAGACAGGTCGGGGGCGGTGATTTCGGGCAGTTGTCTTTCGGCGACATTGTTGTCCTCGTTGCTTTCGGGGATGACGCGGGTTGTATCGGCAAAAACTCGGAGGGTGTGTTGACCTGCCTTCGCCACCCAAACGGCTTCCACAACGGTGCTTTGTCCACCTTGCAGTCCTGCCACGCTTTGGGTTAGGGTTTCCCCTGCAATTTGAAACTCCACCCTGAAGGGCACAAGGGTTGTGGCGCCGATGTTTTGAACTGTCGCCCTCAAAGTGACCCTCTGTCCGTGACTGAGATTTTCTGCGGGCGAAACCGTCAAGTCGCTGATGGTCAAGTCTGGCAGGGGGATTTCTGGCAGCGAAATTTCCCTGCTGTTGTTACCTTCGTCGCTTTCACCGACAAAATCACCCGCATCCACTACCGCTTGAACAGTCCTTTGCCGTGCCCGCACTTGCAAGGGGACGGTAATCGTTTGCGATTGACCACCCACCAAGCCACCAGAAATTGTCCTTTCGCCGAAAAAGCCACCGTCAACGAACAAACGGACGATGAAATCTCCGACGGTGTCGGCGCCGTTGTTGGTGACCGTCACTGTCACTTGAACCTGCTGACCGTCAACGAGGTTTTCGCTGGGGGAAAGGGCAAGTTCGGTTACCGTTAAATCGGCTGGTGGGATGGGAGTCATGTTGAGCAAAAAGCGATTGTTGCCCTCCTCAACTTCGGGGACATTGTTGTAAACATCGGCGATGGCTTCCAATTGTTGGACACCGCCACGAGCCCGCCAAGGGAGGGCGACTTCCGTTTGACCGCCACCTGCCAAATTGGACACAAATCGCTCACCGACGAACCTACCGCCAGCAAGGAAACGGACATAAAAGCCACTGGATGTGGGGTCAACACCTGTGTTGCGGATGACCGCCTTGAGGGTCGTCGGCGTCCCGTCTTTCAAATTTTCTGAGGGTTCAACGGTTAGCGATGCGACGGTCAAATCCACATCGGGGATGACAGTGATGGTGGCACTGTCGGTGTCCACCCGCCCAGCACTGTCGCGCACGCGCACATGGATGAGGAACTGTCCCAGTTGATTGAACACCCAGCGGACTTGAACGCCCGTCGCGTCATCAAATTCGCCGTCGTTGTCCAAGTCCCATTCGTAACTGACGATTTGGTCAACCGAGTTAGAGGCGGAAGCGTCCAAAATGACCTCCCGACCCCGACCGACCGTTCGGTCAGGGATGAGGGCTTGAATCCCCGCAGCACCACCGAAGACGAAAGTCACCGTCAACTCCCAAGATTGCCCTGGCGCTAAATCCCCCACATTCCACTGAAGCCCTACGCCAGCATCGGCAGTGCCCGTTGAAGGGAAGCGGTCTTGATTGTTCAACTCCCCATCCGTCCAATCGCTGTCCAAGACAAAATTCCAAACACCCGTGCTGTGTCGGTCAGAGCGGCGGCTGCCGAAGAAACCGATGCGAAAATACCTGTCGTCGTTCATGAACACCGTGTCACTGTTGGCGTTATACCAAGCGTAGTCGCCACCAGAGTCCACGATGTCAAAGTCAATGATTTGGAAAAAGCGAAGGTCTGGGATGGTGGCGTTGCCCGTGTTGGTCAGGATGTAAGTGATGCGGAATTGGCGGACAGCCCCAGGTTCAAACTGAACGCGACGAAGGATTTGCAATTCCTGATTGAGGTCGGTTCGGCGGTAACGCAATTTGGCTTCTGCCAGACGGTCGGGGACGAGTTCCTGAAAGGGTTGGATGACCTCCATGTCAAAAGACGAAACGCCGCCCCACTGGGGCGTCCAGACAGGAAAATGTTCGCTGAAGACGGCATCGCCCCATTGATTGGGGGCAAATTGAAATGCCCAGTAATTGCTTCCTCGCGGTCCGACATTGATGTCCAAAAAATCATTGCGGGCGACAAAGTTACCGCCTGAAATCCCTCGCCCAGAGGGCAGGGCATAAGGGGAGCGTTTCTCTTGGGCAGCCGTCGGGAAGGCGAATAGACCCAACAGCCCCACCAAAACAACCGCCCAAACAATGCTCTGCCTGCACCGTTGCATGACCTATTCACCTCGCATCGCGTTTTTCGCCTCACATTTTAGTCCACAACCCTGACGGAAACTGTGACAACCGTCACGCACACCCTTATGGCGCTCCTGCAGTTTTCGGTCAGGCAGGAGCCCGACCCTCCCAACGACGCAACAATTTTGCATCGCAACTCTTGGAGTGTAAAGATTCATGCAGGCACATGCCCGATGTTATCGCCTTCCATCTTATGCTGCCCGCTTGGCTTTGTCGGCTGAATGGCAAGGACTAAAAGCGGACTTGAGGCGCTTCCCGCGCTTCTTCTTCGGCAGCGAAGAAGGGTTTGGAGCGAAAGCCACAGAGCGCTGCGATGAACCCGTCGGGGATGACCGCCAAGCGGGTATTGTAGTCGCGCACGACGGCGTTGTAGTAACGGCGGGCGTTGGCGATGTCTTCTTCAATGGCGGAAAGTTCCCGCTGCAGAGCAAGGAAGTTTTCGTTCGCCTTCAACTCAGGGTAGGCTTCTGCCAGCGCAAAAAGTTGGCGCAAAGCAGCGGTCAGCATGTTTTCGGCTTGCACCCGTTGTTGCGGGTCGTTGGCAGCGACGGCAGCGTTGCGGGCGTTGATGACGGCTTCCAAAGTTTGCCGTTCGTGCGCCGCATAACCCTTGACCGTCTCCACCAAGTTGGGCACCAAGTCGTGCCGACGCTTCAACTGCACCTCTACATCGCTCCACGCATTGTCCGCCAGCACGCTCAACTTGACCAGCCGATTGTAAGCGGCAATCACCCAAAACACCAAAACAACCAGCAACACCAACACGACGAGCAATATGACGCCCATCGGCGTTCACCCCTTTTGAGCGTGCAGTTCTACGATGGCGCGCTTCCACGCCTACAACCTTGCACGCTTACACCGCACGCTTTTCTCACAACCGAATATCGCCCCGTAGGAAGCGGGGACAAAAAGTGAGCGGGACGACGACTTGTCCACCCTTCGGGATCAATCGCTGCGTGTCGCCTTGCCAATCTATGAGCGTGACCGCTCCCCTTGCCTGCAACCTGATAGGCACTTCCAACCCGTTCACTTCCGTCCAACCGACGAGGATTGATTCACCGTTGCGTTCAAACCGCAGTAGGATGGCATCGTTGCTGCCCAACTCTATCCGACCGACAAACTTTGCCCCGCCAAGTTGCTCGCCCATCACCCGCAACTCTGTCTGAAGGATGGGGCGATAAAAGAAGCCCGTGTCGTCGTAGTTCCAACTGAAAAAGAGCACGCGTTCCGCTCCCGCTGCGACGGAATGACCGAAGGCTTTGATGGGCGAGAGGCGAAGTCCGCCTTCCGTGCCAGGGTGCGTCGTTGCGCCTTTTGGTAGCCAAGTGCACGGCATCGTCGCTGCCTGCTCGGTGTTCCAGACAGGTTTCTGGATGCCCGCTTCCTTCATCGCCCGAAAATAATCGCTGAAAGAAGCGGCGTGCTGGGGCGGCGCCAAAGGGTAGTGGACGCTCAGGACATCAAAAAGGTCGGGACGCTTCACCAACTTCCGCAGCACATCGCCATAAGAGCCTGACGCTGGTCGCAAACCCAGAAAGAGTTCGCCCGCCACAATCGTCGCCTTCGGCTGCACTGAGCGGATGGCTGTCGCCGTCCATTCCAAGTAGGCGATGTAGTCGTCGGCAGAGCCACGAAAGTAACCGCCACCATCAGGCTCGTTGCCGATTTGCCAAGTGTCGCAATAAGCGCCATAGCGGTGGACGACTTGCTGGACAACTTGTTGCCATTTGGCTTTCTCGCGGGGCGGCGTCAAGTTCAGCGTTGCGTCCCAATCGGCGTGAGCGCCTTTGGGGTCGCGGGAAATCCAGTCGGCTTGTCCCAGAAACTTCAGGACAATGCGCAAACCCGCTGCCTTTAAAGTTCGCAGTGTCGTCTCAAAGTGGCGGTAGTCCCAATCGTAAACGCCTTCACGGGGATTGATGCGGCTGAGGGGGATGTCCAGCCCAACCCATTGAACCCTTGACGCTTGAAGGGCTTGCACATGCTTGGGCAATTCGTCAAGGGATGGGACTAACATCAGCACTCCGAAAGAGGCGCTGCGTCCCTGCTGCGCTTTCGCGGGTTGACGAGCCTGACCAAAAAGCCAAAGGGCAAGCGAGGCGAGAAGGAGACCGAGCCAACGCATGACCACTCACCGCCTTTCCCGATAGGCGGGCTGTTCATCCCTTGAGTGCTCTTGTCCGTCACAAGACTTCAATGGCTTCGGGATAAGAGCCGAGCACCTTCAAAAACAGGCACGCCTTGCCCAACTCGCTCAACGCCGCTTGCACGGGTTCGTCTTGCACATGCCCTTGAAAGTCGGCGAAAAACACATACTCCCAAGGGGCATGGCGGGCGGGGCGGGACGCAATCATCGTCAGGTTGATGTTGTGCTGGGCGAACACGCTCAGGGCGCGATACAAAGTGCCTGGGCGATGGGGGACGGAAAAAGCGATGGTCGTCTTGTCCACGCCCGATGGCGCTGTCATCCGCTTGCCCAAAACCCAAAAGCGGGTCAAATTGAAAGGCACATCTTGAATGCGTTCTGCCAACACTCGCAACCCATAGGCATCGGCAGCGCGTCGGGGTCCGATGGCAGCGCCTTCGGGGTCGCCAGCGGCTCGCTCTGCTCCTTCAGCGGTGCTGGAAACGGAAATCCATTCCGCTTGAGGCAAATAGGTTTGCAGCCATTGACGACATTGGGCGAGGGCGATTTCGCGGGAATAAACCCGACGGATGTCCGCAAGGGACGCCGCTTTGGACAGCAAACAATGTTGCACTTCCAACAACACTTCGGCGACGATTTTCAAGGGCGTTTGCAAGAGGGCATCTAAGGTGTCACCGACGGGTCCTTCGGCAACATTTTCGGCAGGGACGATGCCAAAGTCCGCATTGCCCCGCTCCACCTCCCGAAAGACTTCGTGGATCGTTCGCTGCGGGAGAGGCTCAATGAAAGTGCCGAAATGCTCTTCGCAGGCGAGATGGGAGAAGGAATGGGGCGGACCGAGGAAAGCGATGCGCGGCGGGCGCATGACGGCGCGGCATGCCGAAAGGATTTCGCGGAAGATGGCTTTGATGGCTTGGTCGGGGAGGGGGTCGTGGGGCAAGGAAGTCAGGCGGGCGAAGATTGCCCCTTCCCGTTCGGGATGGTAAAGGGGCAAGTCGTTTTGCTGCTTGAGCAAAGCGATTTGCCGCGCCAGTTTGGCGCGCTCAGTGAGCAAGCGAAGGAGTTGCTCGTCAATCTCGTCAATGCGCTGCCGCCAATCGTCCAACGATGCCATCCTGCCTGTCACCACCAAAAAAGTTTTCCCGCACACCGCCTCGCAAGGATGCTGGCGGCGCCAAAAAGTTGACGAAAAGGATAGCGCTTCAATTCCAGACCGCCAGATCGGGTGGGGTGCGCCGACGGCGAGCGGCGTCCGTCTGCAATAACTCCCGCCAGACCGTCGCCCGCTGCAATCGTCGGATTTCTCGGCTGAGGATGTCCAGTTCGCATTGCAGCAACTCCGTCAAATCTTCCGTCTCCAAAAGCCGTTGCTTTTCCCGCAGGGGCAAATCCAACAGCGCGCCGATGCGGAAGCCCAATGCCGCCAAGTCCGTCGGGAGCATCAAATCCGCCAAAGCCAACTGGTCGGCGATGGCTTTCAACTCCAAGTAGCGGTAAAGGAGGGCTGATAAGCGGTTGGCGATGCGGGTTAACTCAGTGGAAATCGTCCCGAAGCGATTGGGCAACAACTCCACCCGCGCCATCGGATAAGGCTCGTATTGCAGCAACTCCACGATTCGGAAGCGCTGCTCACCTCGGACGAGGACATTCAGCCCGTCGTCCTCCGCCGTTTCCACATGCAGGATGCGGGCGATCGTCCCGACTTCAAAAGGCTCCGCCATCCCTTCCCTTCGTTGCCGAGTGAGCACGATGCCCAAATGTCCATCTCCTGTCAAACATGCCTCCACCGTCGTCCGCTCCTGATCCTTCCGCAAACGCAAAAGCGATTTGGCGCCAGGGAAAAGGACGGTCGGGGAGAGCAACAAAGGCACATCGCGACGCACCCTTTCGCACCCCCTTACGGAACGACTTTGTTGAGCGGATACTCAATGATGTCACGCGCCCCCGATTCTTTCAGGCGCGGGATCAAATCCCGCACTTGCATTTCGTCCACGATGACCTCTATCGCCACCCACTCCTCGTCTGCCAAAGGCGAGATGGTCGGCGCTTTCATGGCGGGCAACTCCCGCAGCACCCGCCCCAAATCCTTTTTGGCGACATTCAACTTCAGCCCGACTTTCTGCTGCGCCATCAATGCCCCTTGCAACAAAAGCGCCATGTGGCGGATTTTCCGCTGCTTCCATTCGTCCGCCCACGCCTTCGGGTTGGCGATGAGCCGCGTCGTGGATTCCAACACCGTCTCAATGATGCGTAAATTGTTCGCCCGCAAAGTGGCGCCCGTCTCCGTCACATCGGCGATGGCGTCCACTAGTTCGGGCACCTTCGCCTCCGTTGACCCCCACGAAAACTCCACCTGCGCTTGCACACCACGCGCCTCCAAAAAGCGACGGACGGTGTTGGGCAGTTCCGTCGCAATGCGCTTGCCCTGCAAGTCTTCTACTCGCTGATAGGGCGAATCGTTGTGGACGGCGATGACCAACCGCACCTTGCCCAAGCCTTGCTTGGAATAGACAAAATCCGCCACCTCAACGACTTGCCCTTCCACGCCGTTCTCCACGATTTGGTCGTAGCCCGTGATGCCAGCGTCCAGCACCCCTTCGGCGACATAGCGGGGAATTTCCTGCGCCCGCAGCAAGATGGCTTGAATTTCTGGGTCATTGATGCGCGGAAAATGCGAGCGCCCCTCAATGTGCACTTCCCAACCCGCCGCTTTCATCAACCGCAAGGTCGCTTCCTGCAAACTCCCTTTGGGAAGCCCGAAACGCAACCGTCGTTCCATCGTCGCTGCCTCCTTGAACCGCTTGATTGCCATCAACGAGCCTGTCTAAGTTTTGCACCGAGGAAGCAACTCAGACACGAAGTAGATGCGCAATTTCACACTTCCGCTCCCCCGTGCCTGCTTTTCCTCGGACGGACTTGGACGATGGCGACTGACTCGCTGTAATCGTCCACCATAACCGCTTCCCCCGTTCGGTTCAACTCCCGCAAGTAGTGGCGCAACTCTTTCGCCATGTAGTCATGGCTCAATCGGTTGATGGCGTCCACATCTTCCATCGCCGTCACCTTATGGCACAAAATCAGGTCGCACTGGCTCAAAACTTCCCGATCAATTGCCCCAGGTTGTTGGGAAGCGATGATCAGCGATAGCCCAGGTTGCCTGCCTTCTTTCACCCATTGAATCAACGGCTCTTTCGCCAAAGCGGTCTTGCCTGCTGGGACAAATTCCTGAGCCTCATCAATTGCCAACCAAACTTTGGGCACTTGAGTTGAGATGCCCAATTCCTCTTGCAACCTTGCCTCTTTCCGCTTCCTGAACAAATCTCGCACCAAAACCGCTGCCACCAAATTTCTCAAACTCACCCGCCCAACTTCCAAAACACCTAAGTCCACGACATTGACCGCGCCAATCCGAAAAACTTCCAGCAACTCGTAGTATCGGGTGCTGAACAAGTCCCAATCGTTGGCTGCGGTTTCCAAGCGCAAAACGAGGGCTTGGATGCTCGTTTCTCGAATAAGCGGGTCGCTGTAGATTTCAGCAATGATGTCGGAGACGGTGAAGAAACGCTCGCGTGACCTCTGCAGTTTGCTAACTGCGCGGTAAAGCGCCAAACCCATCGGAGTTGCAATGTCAATGCCGAAGAGTTCAAGCCAGCCATCAGGCGGTAAATCACCGGGGTTAAGCCTAAGGGGCACGACTTCAACGCCACGCCTTTCAAATGCTTCCACCACTTCCCGCCCGTAGCGTCGGTAAGGGTCACCCGGAACGAGCAACCTAACAGGGACACCTTCGGCGAACATGTTCCAATCCCACAACAACCGTTCCTGCTCCACATTGGGCAGAACCATCGTGTGGAAGTTGCGCATTGGGTCAAGGACGATGACCAGAACATCGTCCCGCCTGACCAATTCCTCCAAGAAAACGCCCATCGTGTAAGATTTGCCGCTTCCCCGTTTCCCGCAAATCAGCACCGCCCTCGCTCGGCTATCATCAATGAAAACCGTCTCACCCGAATTCCTGTCACGCCCGAGGGAAATCATACCTTCACGCCCCTTTCTTTCACTTCACAGCCTGCCAAATTTGCCTACTCAACAAAATCCCCGACCTGCCGATTCGCCGACCCCACGATTTGTCGATAAATTCGGCTCGGCAGGAGCCTCGCCCTCCCAGTTCGCTTACGACAACTGCAACTCGCTCAGAACCAAAACTTTCAACTCAGTCACCTTCTTAAGGGTCGCATCGTTTGTCAGGAATGCATCGCAACCTGCCTTGATTGCCGTTGCCAATTGCAAAGCGTCGGGTGTCCGCAAGTTGTAACGAGCCCTCAAGTCGGCGGCAATTTTTGCCGTTTCAGGATCAATGCTTACCAGTTGCATGTTCGCGCTGTTGGTTAGCAAGTCCCAATATTCGGACGCAAGCGCAGTATTGCCCTGTCTCAAAGGTAAGACTAAGACTTCCGTGACCGTGATGACAGAAGTCACGCCAATAATCCGACCTTCGTTGATGCGCCGAAAAACTTCAGTGACCAAAGCATCATATTGGGCATGGGCTTCTACGAAGTAAATGACTGGCGGAGTATCTAAGGCAAGTTTGACAACACCTTGCAACGCCTCATCCAACCTCATGGTCGGTGATCCCATTCCCTTCTCAACTCGTTGACATACTCTTGCGCATCTATGCCTTGCCAAATTTCTGCACCCAAGCCGTGCAGTTCCATGATGCTTCGTTTCGGCTTTTCCTCTTCCTTCGTCTCTGCAGCCAAGTCTTGTGCAATCATTGCCAAGAGGCGAAGGCGCTCGGATAG
>Ga0079992_126822_pt1 | contig 77797 bp, 74 predicted proteins | sample FaiFalFF_MnMetaG_3_FD_69197 | JGI IMG/M metagenome (GOLD analysis project Ga0079992, IMG submission 69197) | Freshwater microbial communities from Yellowstone National Park, Wyoming, USA - Fairy Falls B (FF_Mn_B) MetaG (SPADES assembly) (version 2) | ecosystem: Environmental > Aquatic >...
AGAGCAAACGCCTCGAGCAGGTGCGGGTAGAAGTGGAGATTACCTATCTGCTAATGCATGAGCGCACGATGTCGGGGGTTGCACGCACTTACCAGCGTTATCACGCTTTCCACTCTCACTTTGTCAAGAGCAGTGGATTAATAGAGATCCCTATCGCGTTGGATGCAGACCAGAATTATTTCTCTCGAGCCCACCCTGATTTAGCACTGAAGTCACTCGTGCTTAGGGCGCGCTTGTTAGCGCCAAGTCGTTCGCCTTGGCGCTCTGCAAGGATTGATTACCTTTATACACCATGGGGAGATTAGGCATGCGAGTCGCACTGCACTTGGAATTTGCCAAAGCCCTGAAAATGGGCACTGAACGACCGCTCACACTTGCAGAATGGCATCGTAAGCGTGAACCTGTTCAGTGGAAGCTCTTACAAAGAATCGAGGGAGCGGAGGTTCCTGCGTTAGTCCGAGCGGGTATTACCCTTCAGCCAATCGATTCACAGAGGGAGACGCGTTGGTATCGTGTAGAAGCACAGGCGGTCTATGAGGTTATTTCCCAGCGCGATTGGGGACAACGCCGCACGGTTGAGCGTTGGCATGTTCAATGCGCGCTTCCCTTAGGTGTGCCTGTAGATTCAGGTGTTCACTGGGAGTGGTGGGATTTTGGACAAGATTGGGATTACTGGTTTGATCGTGACTACTTTATTAATGTGATAATAGTACGCGGGCGATTACAAGCGCCTACACTTGGCAAGTGGCAGGCGATCCGTATTCCTATCCAGTTATCTTTTGGCTAAGATGCTTATACAATCCCGTGTTGGGAATAGATTGGGGTAAACTTGGAGGGCGTGAGAAGAAGGAGCGCAAGAAAGAGCGACGCGAACAAACAAAGCGAAATCCTGTCTCGCGTAAAAGACCTAAGTAAGCGGCTTTGGGAAGGTGGGTTTCTTATGAGGCGACGATCCCTTCCTATATGGATACTAAGCCTAAGTGCCACTTGTATGATAGGTATTCTGCTCCTTGTTGTCGTGCTGATTCCGCTGGAATGGAGGCGCTACGAAACCACTCAATGGATTAAATTAGGTGACACTTTTCATGCTCGCCTGATTGTTGAAGGGGTGCAAACCGTTTACGAGAGGGTGCCGATTCTTTACTCTCTGGCTGCCTACCAGAGATCAGCGTTCTATCCCTTTGCGCATCCAGTGCCTCCCTGCGAGGCGACCACAATGTCGATGGGTTGTGAAACAGCACAAAATATGGTGATATTTCGTGTGACAATTGTTCAACGAGAGAGGCGGATAATCATCTCTAGCCAGCCTAAGAACCTGCCAGCTGCGGAGAAGCGAACTCGTCAGCTTTTTGCATCTTATCTAAGTGGTACGCGATGGTGGTATGGGCTGGTTCAGCAGGTAAGGGCGAACACCCATGAGCGTACAGATTACATACGCAAGATAGTTTCGAAATGGTGTGGATATTCGGTGACCTTGCGCCCTATGCCCGTGCTTCCATCATACGATCTACCTCGTACTCCTGAAGAGGGAAGGCACTATATTCGCTGGTTGAGCGAACTGATCGGTTTTGATCAGCTGGTAGACGGATGGGGACAGTCGGTCCGTTGGGAAATCCGTAAGAGCTACATAGTTTTGTGCAGTGCAGGAGCAGACCATCAGTGGGATACTGCAGATGATGTCGTGGCAAGATTGCGCCTCGGTCAGAATTGAGCGAACGCTACTTGTGCCCTAAATACAGAAAGGCTTATAGTGCAAGCGGCTAAGTCAGAGCCGTTCCGTTCACAAACGAATCGAAAGCACTGTAACGGCCACTTTGGTTCATGGGCGGTTGTTAGGGGATGTGGGCTCGAGTCAAAAGCCGACCGCTACGCCTACGATGCGTGAGGGAACTTGGTTTATCGTGCGGGCACAACGCAGCAGCCGTTCACTTGGAATGGGGCGTATGGGTACGAGTGGGTGCCTGAGACAGGGCTGTACCATGTGGGTGCACGGGAGTACGACCCCCGCACCGCCCGATGGCTAAGGAATCCAATAGACGCCGCTTCGGTCAACCCGAAGTTGCAGTGCAAAGGGAGGATGGGCGCATGGACCCGTCATCGGGCGGTTCCATGCGCCCACTGGGCTATCGCTGGATATCGCGTCGGCGGAGGAACGCGGGTAGTTCGTAATCCTCCGGATTAATGGAACGCTCGGTGCTATTTGGGTTTGGGGTGGTGGGGGGTGTTGCTGGGCGTGCAGGCGGACGCGATACGGTCGGCTGAATCAAGATAGAGGGTGTGGTCTCCTCTTTGGGGGTCATCTTGACCGCCGCCTGATCAGTGGGTGGGGTTGGAAAACCGGTCACCAGCAAGGTGATATAGACCACATCGTTGCTTGTCTCATCGATGACCCAACCCCAGCAGATGTTGGCGTCTTCGGGATCGGCATGCTGATAGAGCAGGTTCATCGCCTCTTCGATTTCGTGCATGCGCACATCGGGCGGGGTGGTGATGTTGACCAAGATGCGAGTTGCGCCGTCGATGGAGGTTTCAAGTAGTTTGCTGGTCATCGCGTTTTGCATGGCTTGCAGCACGCGGTGTTCGCCCGTGCCCTTACCCAGTCCCATCATGGCGGTGCCGGCTTCCTGGAAGATGGCGCGCACATCGGCGAAGTCCACATTGATAATGCCGGGTCGCTGAATGATGTCGGAGATGCCTTGCACGCCGCTCCGCAGCACATCATCCGCCATGCGGAAGGCTTCGGTCATGGTGGTGGTGCGGTCGGAGATGTCCACGAGTCGTGTGTTATGGATGACAATCATCGCGTCGACATATTGTCGGAGCTGTTCGGCGCCCGCGTCGGCGATTCGGGCGCGGCGTGGTCCTTCGAAACGGAACGGTTTGGTGACGACGGCGATCGTGAGCGCGTTGAGGTCGCGGGCGATTTCGGCGATGATGGGTGCAGCGCCAGTGCCGGTGCCGCCGCCCAACCCCGCCGTGATGAAGACGAGGTCGGCGCCTTCGAGGATGTTGGCGATGTCGTTGCGGCTTTCTTCGGCGGCTTTGCGTCCCACTTCAGGGTTGCCCCCTGCGCCCAGCCCGCGCGTAACATTCGGACCCAGCTGGAGTCTCTGCGGTGCGTGGGAAAGGTTAAGCACCTGCGCGTCGGTATTCATCGCAATGAACTCCACGCCTTGAATGCCTACCTCGATCATCCGGTTGACGGCGTTGCTGCCACCGCCGCCTACCCCGGCGACCTTGATACGGGCTTGCATCACTTGCGCTTTGTCAGCTGTAGCACCCGATTCTACGACTGTCTTTCCCATGGTCGAACTCCTTTTTGGGTTGGTTGTTTTTATCGTCGGAACATCCGTTTGAACTTTTGGACGAACATTTTCCACAGTTTGAGCGGCGCGATTTCGTCGGGGTGGAGCATCCGTTCCTGCGCGCCGATGAGCAGTAGTCCCACAGCCGTAGCGAACGCTGGTTGCCGGATGCTCTCCTGGATGCCGGGATGCCGCTCGCCTGTGGCGAGGTGGGAGAGGGTGGGTATACCGATGCGCACGGGTAGCGAGCCGAACACCTGCCGCCCCAGATCGGCGGTGCACGGCAGGCAGGAGCCGCCGCCGGTCAGCACCACACCTGCCGCCAGTCGGTCCGCCAGACTCGATTTCTGGAGTGCCGCGTAAGCCAGTTCCAGAATCTCGCGCATGCGTTCTTCGATAACCTCCGTCAGGATTCGGCGGGGCACGCGCCGCTGCTGCAAGGTTCCGATTTCCTGATAGGTGACGATTTCGTCATCGGGCACGCGCTCCGCCAGCGCACAGCCATACTCCCGCTTCAAGCGTTCCGCCTCGTCGGGGGTGGCGACGCGGAACATTAAGTATACATCATGCGACACATTGTTGCCGCCCAGAGGCACCACATCGGTGAATGCCAGCCCGCCTTCGATAAAGATAGCAACATCGGTCGTGCCACCTCCGATATCGATGAGGGCCACCCCCACCTCGCGCTCCTCCGGGCTAAGCACCGCCAGCCCCGAAGCGTATGGCTCCAGCACCAGCGCCAGCGGTTGCAGCCCCGCCCGCTCAACGCACCTTCGAACATTCTGCAGGAAGGTGACCTTTCCTGTCACGAGCAGCGCCTCCGCCTGCAGGTGGTTTGCGCTCATGCCGACGGGATTCGTGATGCCACGCTGGTTGTCCACGATATAGTGCCGAATGAGGGTATGGAGCAGTTCGTGGTCGGGTGGCAGAGCAACCTGCAGCACCTGTTGGCGCAGGCGCTCAAGGTCCTCTTCGGTGATTTCGCGGTCGGGGCGGGTAATAGCGATTTCGGCGCGACGCTGAATCGTCTCGATATGGGCGCCTGTGACGCCCACGAGGGCTGCGCTGAGGTGCATGTCCGCCATCGCCTGCGCGTCATGCACCGCTTGCTCAATCGCCATGACCGTCTGGTCGATATCGATGACCATCCCCTGGCGCAGTCCGCGGCAGGGGGCGACACCGTAGCCCACCACTTGGAGCGCATCCGAGGCGGTGGACTGCGCCACCAAGCAGCAAACTTTGGTCGTGCCGATATCGAGCGCAACAATCGGGTTCATCCGCGTGTCCTTCGGAGCGACCACTGGTTCAGATAATAACGGCGAATGATGGAGAGGTTGAGAAACATTCGCCCACCCAGTGTGACGACCGCTGCCAGGAACAGATCGACCCCCATGCGGTCGCCCAAATAGGCTAACAGCGATGCCAGCAGCGCGTTCACGATGAAGCCGGAGATGAACACATCAGCGTGGAACCGTCCTTCGAGTGCGGCGCGCCAGCCACCGAAAGCGGTATCCAACCCTGCCAGCGCCGCCAACGACAGATAGGACGCCCACTCCGCTGGAATCGGGATGTCCAGCAGCAGATAAGCCAGCAATAGCCCCAGAAATAGACCCAAGATGCCAATGGCAATCACTTTGCTCCCTCCTCGGACGAGACCGGTTTGGCGAAGCGGAACTGAGTCGAGCCGGTGTAAGCCGGGATGCGCACCTTTTCCAGCGCGCGCATTTCCACCATTTTGGGGTCCGCTTGCATAATATCTGCCAGCACACCCCCTGGCGTTTTGAGTGCGCCCAGCAGCGTGTTCGGGTCGCCAATCGCATGGATGGTGAAGGGCGATGCCATCTTCATATCGTTCACATAAATCACGGGTCCCACGCAGCGGATGGCGCTGGTGGCGATTAGTCGCTGCCCGTTAATCGCAATAGCCTCTGCTCCCGCCTGGCGCAGCTCGTTCACCACCCGCAACAGGTCATAGTCGTGAATGATATAGAGATCGATCAGCAGCGATTCGGTGGAGCCGGGCTGTGGGCGGCGCTGGCTGTCGCGTAGAATCAGTTCGATGCCGGGTCCTTCCACTTCTATCAGCCCTGCCAGCATCTTAGCAGCCTGCAGGCTGTCGTTCAGCACCCGGGCTTGCTCGGTGCCGGTCGCCAGTGCGTTCTCCAGTTCGGTCGTTTTCTGGCGCAGCTGACGAATCTCGGTTTCCAACGCCTGCACGGTACGCTTTTCCTGCACATAGGCGCGTGCCAGTTCGGGCAGGCGCGTGCTGGGTAGCTCAGCGGTGTGCAGGCGGAACTGCGCCTTGAGCGCGATGCCCAGCAACACGCCCACCACCGTCCAGATGGCGAAAAAGATAATCGTCTGAGTGCGCCATTCACCTGTTGCCATTGTCTTGTTCACTCCTCATTGCCAGCCGCTTGACTGCAGGATGGGACGGGCTTTTGAGATCGATATACTCCCATCTTGCCTGTCGGCTCATCGGGCTACTCACCACCAATCGGATTACCTCTGCCTGTTGCTGCCATTCCGCAGCGTCTCCCAGTTGGAATCGCAGCGGGAGACCACCCTCCATCTGACAGAGAAGGTTGAGTTCCCCATTCGGCGTCAGTTCCACCTCCCAGCGAGGATGATTCTCCCCGAACGCAAGGGGTTGCTTCCCTCCCTGAGGTTCCCCTCGCGAAGCGGGGGGAACCGTATCATGCAGCGCCTGCAACAGTTTGAAGGCACGCTCGAGGGGCGAATCGGGTTGCAGCGCGCCTTCATCAGGTATTGCATGCCCCGCAAGCAGCCGAATCATCCCGCCGGGCACGCTGTGAGGGGGATTCGGGGATGAGAAGACGATTCCTGCTGGGTCGATAAAGATTTGCCGGTTTGCCGAGTCGCGAATCGCCACGAAAGGCTCGCGCGGTTGAAGATGGACCTGCAGTCGGGCAGGGAGCCGAGGCACTATCTGCACCCGTGCTACCCAGCCGAGCTGCGCCAGCTCCGCCTCCAGCGCGCCTGCGCTTAGCTGAACCCCATAAGGTTCACGCCAGAGTGTGCGCAGACGCGCTTCGATCGCCGCGTGGGCAGCCGGGGGCGCGCCCGTTATCATCAGCACGCGCGGCTGCATGCGGGGCGATGCCCACAAACTCACCACCAACGCCAACCCTGTTAGCAACCAAAGGGTCGATTCGAGATGGGTTGCCCGGAGCCACCCCCGTTTGGTGGGGCGCTTCGGGGCACGCTGCCGAGCGCAAGCGGCATGGGGTGCGATGGTCCCCACATGCCAATCGCTGTGCAGGGTTTGTGAACGCCTTTGCCGTGTGCGACTCCGGTGCTTTCTCATTGCCAGCCCTCCAGCGCATCCTCAATAAGGTAGGTAATCAGTTGCGAGAAGGAGATACCGGCTGCCTCCGCGCTGCGGGGGAGCAGGGAAGTGGGCGTTAAGCCAGGGATGGTGTTCACCTCCAGCACGAAGGGGGTGAACTCGCGCAAGATGATGTCCACGCGACTCATGCTGCGGCATCCGAGGGCGAGATGGGCTTGCAGCGCGGTCGATTGGAGCAACTCCCGCATCTCTTCGGGTAAGCGAGCGGGCACAATCTCCTCGGTCATGCCGGGGGTGTATTTCGCTTGGAAGCCGTAGAAACCCGTTCGGGGCACAATTTCGACGGGGGGCAGCGGCTGGGGATGGCGTGTGCCAATCACGGGCACCGAAACCTCCACGCCCTCGATGAGTTCCTCGATGAGGGCGCGCTCGTCATAGGCGAAGGCTTTGCGCAGGGCGCGGGGCAACTGCTCCCACTCCCAGACGCGCGTCGTGCCCAAAGTGGAGCCACCTTCGTTCGGCTTCACAATCAACGGCAGCCGCAGGTTCGTGATGCCAGGCACATCGAACGGTGCAAAATCATCGGGCAACTGGGCGCGATGCACCAGCACGCCCGGCGGGGTGGTCAGCCCCGCCGATTGCAGCACGATTTTGGCGGCATATTTGTTCATCGCCAGTGCGCTTGCCAGGATGCCGGAGCCGGTGTAGGGGACACCGAGCATCTCCAACAGCCCTTGGATGGCGCCGTCCTCGCCGTGCCGCCCGTGCAGGGCGATGAACGCAAGATCTGGTCGCTCACCCTGCAGGAGGTCGAGCAAGCCCCAAACCTCTTCGCTGCCGTGCAAGCGCGCCGGGTCCACTGGGATGCCGATGAAGCGGTCGGGGTCTAATGCCTGAAGCACACGCATGCCCGACAGGATCGACACATCGCGCTCCGGTGAATCGCCGCCCATCAGCACGGCGATGCGCAGGCGTCGCACCTGACCCCGCGCTTCCAAGAGGCGGATGAGCATCGGCGCGACGCGGTCGATGTCGCCCGCACCCATCGTGACCACCACATCGCCCGGCGAAAGGTGCGGCAGCAGGCGGGCAGGAATCTGCTCCTTGATGGGCACATAGAACACGGTGGGATGCCCTTGTTCCAGCAAGCCGTCGGCAATCAGCGACGCGCTCACACCCGGGATGGGTTTCTCGCGGGCGGGGTAGATGTCGGTGATGACCACGCTATCCGCTGCTGCCAGGCTACGGATGAGACCCTCCAACTGGTCGCGTGTGCGGCTGTACAGATGGGGCTGATACAAGACCACAAGGCGACGGTTGGGGAACCGCTGGCGCAACGCGGCGAGAGTCGCCTCGATCTCGGTCGGGTGATGGGCATAATCATCCACGAAGGTGATGCCCGCCACTTCGCCGACAAGCTCTTGCCGACGCTTCACCCCGCGGAAGGCGGCGAGCGCACGCCGCTGCACCTCGAACGGGATATGGAGTATCTGAGCCACGGCAATCGCACCCAGCGCGTTCTGCACATTATGGTCGCCGGGCAGCGGGAGATAGAAATCTGTTTCCTCGCCACTCGCCAAGTTGCCTCCCTCCTGCAGGCTCCCCCCACTTCGTGAGGGGAACCGAAGGGCAGGGGAGAGAATGAGGCGAAAGTGGGTGCCCTCTGGGGTGCGCTCCAGAATCGCGCCCCGCAGCTCGTTGCTCTCACCAAAGCCGTAGAGCAGGGGAGGGCGCTCGCGCCTGCCGTGCGCATGGAAGCGGCTGCACACCGCCTGAACACCCTGATTATCACCGCAGCAGATGATATAGCCACCGGGGCGCACATGCTGACAGAATCGGACGAAGCTCTGCTGCAGCCTTTCAAAAGTGCCGTGATAGTCCAGATGGTCGGGCTCCACATTGGTCACGAGCGCGATGTCGGGTTGCAGGTCGAGGAACGATTCATAGGCTTCGCAGGCTTCCACAACCGCCCACTCGCCCTTGCCCAGTCGGATATTGCCCGCCCATGGGGGTTGGGTGTGCATCCACTCGCCGCCGAGCAGCACGAGGGGGTCATAGCCCGCCTCTTCCAGGATGGCGGCAATCATGGCGGTGGTGGTGGTTTTGCCGTGTGTGCCGCTGACGGCGATGGTGCGGTAGGGTTTAAGCAGCCAGCCCATCAGTTGCGAGCGCCGCCAGATGGGTAGCCCACGACGCATCGCTTCGATCACTTCGGGGTTATCGGGGTGAATCGCATCGGAGACCACCACCCAGGTGGGGTCATCCATCTGCGTCGGGTCATGGGGGGTATAGGCGTGGACACCGCGTGTGCGCAGCTCGGCAAGTGTGGGGGAATCGTGTATGTCGGAGCCGCTGACACGCCCGCCCAGCTCTGCGAGCCAGCGTGCCAGCGCCGACATGCCCGCGCCCCCCACGCCAATCAGGTGAAACCGATCCTGCATGCTGGGTTCACGCCCTGTGGTCAGCGGGATACCAGTGGGGGATTGCATGGCGATACCTCCTTACTGCGTTGAGTCGGACGCGTCCGACCCCACGCTCTGAATCACTTTCAGCACGCGCGCGGTGGCATCGGGAATGGCCCATTGGCGCGCGTGCTGGCTCAGCTTCATCCGTTGCGGGGGGCAATCGCGCAACATCCGCAACGCATGCGCCAACCGTTCGGGTGAAAGCGCTCGCTGTTCGATGAGCATGGCGGCTTCGCGTTTTGCCATCGCCTCACCATTATACCGCTGATGCCCCCCAGCGGCGTGGGGGTAGGGGATGAGGATAGCGGGCAGCCCGTTCAGTGCCAGCTCGGTAATCGTGCCGGCACCTGCCCGCGCCACCGCCACATCGGCAGCACGGTAGGCAAGCCCCATCTGTTCGGCATCCAAAAAGGGCAGGGGACGATAGTTGCCGTTCAGTGCCAGGCGGTCCGCTGTGGCGCAAACCGTTTCGTAGTGCGCCTCGCCTGTGATATGCAGCCACTGCAACTCGCTCGACGGCAGATATTGCACCGTGTTCAGCACCGTTTCGTTGAGCGATTGAGCGCCCTGGCTGCCTCCCAGCACCAACACGGTGAAGCGGTCGGGCAGCAGCCCAAAATGCGTTCGCGCCTCTGCTGTAGTGATGTCGGGGCGATAGGTGCCGGCTCGGGTCGGCAGCCCTGTACGGAAGGTGGGCACATGGGAGGGGAAAAGGGATGCCGCCTCCTCGAAATTCAGGCAGACGGCATGCGCCCAGCGTGCCAGCCAACGGTTGGCGCGACCGGGCATGGCATCTGGTTCCAGCAGAATAATCGGCTTACGGCGTGCCCGCTGTGCCAACGCCACCGGCACCGACCCGTAGCCACCTGTGCAAAAAAGCAGGTCCGCGTTGAACTGCTGGAGTGCCCGCCTCGCTTCACGGCTCGCGCGCCAAAGCGTGAACCACATCCGCCACGGGCGGCGTGCCGCCGGGCGCAAACCGCTCATATCGAGCAACAGGGCAGGGAAGGGGAGGGCAAGCCGTGCCTCCAACCCATGTTGCGCCCCTATAAAGAGCAACGAAGCGCCCTGCTGCTGAAGCGATTCACCCACGCACAGCAGCGGAAACAGATGCCCACCCGTGATGCCACCCGCCAACGCCACTCTCATCGTGTCTCCCTCGCAATCGCCTGCGCAATGCCCAACGCTGCCATCAGGCTTATCAAGGCGGAACCACCTGCGCTGATAAAGGGCAGCGGCAATCCCACAGTGGGTATCAAGCCGGTCGCCATCCCGATATTGACCAGCGACTGAAGCCCAATCCAGAGTGCCAGCCCACCCGCGAAAAGCCGACCGAATCGGCTGGGCGCACGATGAGCCAGACGCAGGCAAGTTGCCACCAGCCAGCCCAGCAGTCCGATGCACACCAAACAGCCCACAAAGCCTGTCTCCTCCGCAATTGTGGCGAAGATATAGTCGCTCTCGGCAGTGGGGAGGTATCGCTTCTCACGCCCCTCCCCAATCGCAAGCCGAAACAGCCCGCCACTCCCCACCGCTATCTGCGCTCGCACCATCTGATAGCCCATATCATACTCATAAGCCCACGGATCGAGCATCGCCACGATGCGCTTGACGCGATAACTCAATCCGTTTGCGTGCGACCCCCCCGATAGAGAAGGGGAGCCTATCTGACTTTTGAGGTGGGGCAGACCGATGAGCAAAGCGCAGATAACCAGCGAGCTAACCGCCCAGAGCCCAATCCGCGCAAGACGCTCGCACCCGCAAAACGCAACGCCAACTCCCAGCAGCAGGATGAGCGCCATCGTGCCAAAATCGGGCTGACGCTCAATCGCAACGAGCGTTAGCAACCAGAGGGCTACCAAAATGCCTTTGCGCCAGTCCACCATCGGCTTGCTGTAGAGTGCAGCGAAAAAGAGCAGGGTCGCCAACTTGAACAGCTCCGATGGCTGGAAGCCCACACGCCCCAAGAACGGCATGGGGAACTCAAGCCACCGTTCCGCGCCGTTGCGTGTCGTGCCCAGCCCCGGTAGCCACCACATCGCCAGCAACAGGAGGCTCAACGCTACCATCCAGAACCACGCGCTCGCCTGCCAGAAGCGCACCGGAATATGCGACAAGCTCACCATCAGCCCAACACCAAGCAGCACCCAGCACACCTGCTGCAACACCGGACGAAACGGCTCAAGAGGCGAGTGGGGTAGTGTGCCAAGCTTCAGGATGCCACCGATGCTTACACTGGTGAGAAACACCAGCCCGATAACCGACAGCGCCACTGGCAGCCAGAAAAGCGCAGGCATAGGCACAAGGGTGGAGGTATGGCGTGCCGTGCCGCCTACACGCCTCTGCGACACGGCGGCGTGGCTACTTGGAGATGTGTAAGCAGAAGCGGGTGAAAGAACCATCTGACCACCCTGGGTGGTTCGCTCCGGATAGTGACGATGCACGGCTGAACCCTGTCGCCTACGCCTTGTAAGTTTCATTTTTGCCTCCCCAACTCGCTTCTATAGCCTTTACTAACGCGCGGAACCGCTCGCCGCGCTCTATAAAGTTGCGGAACTGGTCGAAGCTGGCACACCCCGGCGCCAAAATCACCGTGTCGCCCGGTTGCGCCATCTGCATGGCACACTCCACCGCCCGTTCGAGCGTGCCCACATACTGACCCGCTGAGTAGCCCCGTTCCCGCAAAGCTGCTAAAATACGCTCCCCATCCCGACCAATAAGCAACGCCGCACGACAGTACCGCTGAATCGCCTCCGCCATCGCCTCAATCGAGCCATTTTTATCTACACCGCCCGCAATCACCATGCACGGCTTGGACACCACGCGCAGTGCATGCTCCAACGCCGCCGCGTTCGTACACATCGAGTTATTGATAAACGCCACGCCTCCCGCCGCCCCAACCCACTCCATGCGGTGCGGTATACCCCGAAAGGTGCGCACCCCCTCCCAAATCTGTGCCTCACCACACCCCACGAGACGAGCCACCAGCACCCCTATCTGCAACGGGAGCCTCATCAAAGAGGCAAGCGGCGTAAGCGACTCCAGAGCCGCATCCACTTCGCCAACCGAAAGCTCCGTGATAAGATGTCCCGCGCGCTCCACCTCATGCAAGCCGTGGCATTGTTCAGCACGCAACCAACCGAGCAGCTGCTGAATACCTGCATCCGCCCCGTTCAGAATCGCCCAGTCCGTCGATTGCAGATTGTGCAGCAATCGCCCTTTGGCACGCGCATACGCCTCAAACGAACCGTGATAATCCAGATGGTCAGGCGTGATGGTGGTGATAATCGCGATATGGGGGCGGAACTGATGCACATTTTGCAGTTGGAAGGAACTCACCTCGGCAACAAGCCAGTCGCTGCGTTGCGCCACGAGCGCGGCAGCCGTCAGCGTCTGGTCATGCGCTGTGCCTGCGATATTGCCACACAGAAACGCCGATTTGCCCGCGCGGGTGAGCAGGTGATGGATGAATGCGGCGGTCGTGCTTTTGGCATTCGTGCCGGTGACGGCGATAATCGGCGCCTGCGCCAGCCGATACCCCAGCTCGATTTCGCTCCAAACGGGGATATGGCGGACGCGTGCCTCCTCAAAAAGCGGATGATGCGGGGGCAGGGCAGGGCTGACAACAACCAACTCAAGCCCCTCCCAGTCGGGTATATCACGCCCCGTAATCAGACGCCAGCCCGCTGCCTCAACGGTGAGATGGGGGTTGCGGTCATAAAGTGTGACATGCGCGCCAAGCGCCAGCAAGGCACGCGCCGCGTCCAGACCGCTGCGCCCCGCGCCCACCACCGCCACATGCTTGCCTTGCCAGCTCATCGTGTGCCTCCCGATAGGATATACGCCATCACGCCTGCCAGTGCGCCCACCAGCCAGAACCGTCCAACGATCGCGCTTTCATGCCAACCGAGCAGCTCGAAGTGGTGATGGATGGGCGTGGCGCGGAAGAGGCGTCGCCGAAGCAACTTGACCGCGCTCAACTGCACCACCACCGACACTATCTCCCCCGCAAACACCAGTCCTATCAGCACCGAGATACCCGCTTGGAGCCACCACCCGCCCGGTTCGAGCCAGTTGGCTATCCCGATTTCGCGCCAGGTAATCAAGCCGAAGGTCGCTCCCAGTGCCATCGAGCCGGTATCGCCCATAAACACCTGCGCGGGGTGAATATTCCACCAGAGATAGCCCAGCGCTGCACCGCACCAGAGCAGCGCGGTGAGAGCACTCACCGTGTCTCGGCAGAGCGAAGCCAGCAATCCGAACGCAATCACGCTTAAACCCGCTGCCAAACCGTCCAGACCATCGGTGAGATTGAAAGCATTCACCCAGCCGACCACCCACACCAGCCCCAGTAGCCATGAGAGAATCGTTCCCTCACCGAGCGGGGCGTGCTGTTGGGGCGGGGGCACGCTACCCAATAGCTGCAGCGGCACCGCATGCAGCAGCGAGAGCGCAACGAAGGCGACCAGAAATTGCAGCAGCAGTTTCGTTTTCCATTCCAGCCCGCGTCGACCCAGCCAGCGACGCACGAGGTAGTCGTCGAGGAAGCCTATCAGGGCAAAGAGCAGGGCAGAGGCGAACAGGGCAAGGAGGGGAGTGAGCAGGAGATGCCCGTGCATGCCCGCAATAAGGTGAAGCCGAGGCAAGAGGCGATTCGCATGGGGAGGGAGCTGGCTCTCGGCGGGAATGAGCGCCAGTGCGACCAGACCGGCTGCGACGCCCAGCAGCATCAGGAACCCGCCCATCGTGGGCGTGCCTTCCTTGACCCGATGGGTATCGGGCGCGTAGGCATAGATGCTCTGCCGAATGTTGAGCCGCGCCAGCGCCCCAATGATCGGCTTGCCCAGTAGAATCGCCACCAATGCGGGAACGAGTACCTCCATCACACCTTCACGCCCATGATACGCTCAAGTCCAATGGCACGGGAGCCTTTGAGCAGCACCCAGTCGCCTTTTTGCACATTGCGCCAGAGCCACTCGCCTGCGCCCAGCGGGTTCTCGAAGTGAAGCACCCGCTGGGCAGGGAATCCGCCCTCCTTGGCGGCAGCCGCCGTCCATAGCACATCGGTTCCGACCAGAATCAGGTAATCCAGCGGCTGAGTGGCGAGCCAGCGACCCAGCTGCCAGTGTAAGCGCATGCTGTAGGCTCCCAACTCCTTCATATCGCCGAGTATTGCGATGCGTCGCTGGGCGGGTGCTTGATAAAGCAGCACATGCAGCGCCGCGCGCATCGAATCGGGGTTCGCGTTGTAGGCATCGTTAATCAGGGTCCAGCCGCCGGGCTGCGGTTGGATGCTCATGCGCATTTCGGGCAGCTGCACTTTTTCCAAAGCGCGTGCCGCCCGATAAGGCTCCACGCCCAACGCGACCGCCACGAGCATCGCCGCCGTCGCATTCATCAGGAGATGCTCACCCAAGTAGGGAAGGGTTATCTCCACCTCCTCCGACAGGTCGGGCTTGTCTGAACGGGGGGACATGTCAGACGGGATGTTGAGCCGAATCAGCCCGCTGGTGCTGTCGGGTGCGAGGTGCGTTTCGACGAGACAGGCGTTCGATTCGGGGTGTCGCCCAAAGGTGAGGGCAGGGCAGGGCGCTTGATCGAGCAGGAACTCATAGAAGCGGTCATCGCGCGGCAGAATCGCCAGCCCATCAGGGGGCAAGGCGCGGAGCAGCTCGCTCTTCGCCTCGGCAATCGCCTGACGACTGCTTAATAGCTCAATATGCGACCAGCCAATCTGGGTGATGACGCCGATCTGGGGGCGCGCTATCTCGGCGAGATAGGCGATTTGCCCGCGCCCGCGCATCGCCATCTCCTGCACCAGCACCTTGTGGTAGGGCGCCAGCCCGAAGATGGTCAGTGGCACACCAATTTCGGTGTTCCAGTTGCCGGGGCTACAATAAACGGCGCCGGGGAAACCCCCTTCGAGCGCAGCAGCGGTCATGGCGCGCGTGGTGGTCTTGCCCGTGCTACCCGTAATGCCAATTACCTTTAGGTGGGGCATCTGCATCCGATAGTGGTGTGCCAGCATGCCGAGCGCCTGCAGCGTGGAGGGCACGCGCAGCAGCGGATAGCCCTCGGCGCCAATCGGCAGATACTCCACCACCGCTGCGACCGCGCCCTTGGCGAACACCTCCTGCAGGTATTGATGCCCATCAGTGCGCTCGCCACGCAACGCAAAGAACAGGTCGCCCGGCTGTACCGCGCGACTATCCGTCGTGACCCCCAGTACCTGCTCCTCACCGGTGAGCAGGGCAGGCAGGGTTGTATGCAACGCTTCCGCAACCTCACGCATGGTCATGGGACTCATCTCGGCTCCGCTCCTCGTCCAGAGTTCCCGTTATCGCGTGCCATTAGCTCCAGCACGGTCTGACGGTCGCTGAAGGGCAATCGGGTTGTGCCGATAATCTGGTACTCCTCATGGCCTTTGCCAGCGAGCAGGATAATCTCGCCGGGAATGGCTTGTTGGAGCGCTATGGCGATGGCGGTGCGTCGGTCGGGTTCGACGGCGACCACTTTAGAGCGCAGCTCGGTCGGAATGCCTTCCAGGATCTGTTGCAGGATGCGTTCGGGAGGCTCGGTGCGTGGGTTATCGGAGGTCAGGATGACCCTGTCGGCAAGTTCAGCGGCGATTGCGCCCATTTTGGGGCGTTTGGTGGGGTCGCGGTCGCCCCCGCAGCCGAACAGGATGGTCAAGCGGGTCGGCTGTAAAGCGCGCGCCGCATGCAGCAGGCGGGAGAAGGCGTCCGGCGTGTGCGCATAGTCCACTATCACCTCGAAGGGTGCCGCAATCGGCACGCGCTCAAACCGCCCTGGCACGCGCGTCACTTGGAGCAACCCCTGCTGAATCGCTTCGATGGGCAAGCCGAGACTGAGCGCCGCTGCAATCGCTCCCAGCGCGTTATGCAGATTGTAAGGCGCACTCAACCGCAGCTGCACCGGGAACATGGTGGCTCCGCCGGACCCGCCGAACACGTCCGACTCGTCTGACTTGTCTGACCTGTCTGACCGAACAACAAACCGAATGCCCTCGACGCTGAACTGCACCTGCTCGGCGCGCACGCGAGCATCTGGATGGGTGCCGTATGTCCACAGCGCGCCCTCCGCACGCTCGGCAAACCATCTGCCCCATTCGGCATCGAGATTAATAACGGCGCGGAACGGCTTGCCCGATTGACGCGCCAAATCGGTAAAAAGACGCAGCTTGGCAGCAGCATACGCCTCCATCGTCTTGTGATAATCGAGATGGTCCTGGGTCAAATTGGTGAACACGGCGGTGTCGAAACGAATGCCATCGGCGCGCTGTTGATCGAGGGCGTGTGAGGAGACCTCCATCACGGCGGCGTGTGCCCCCCGTTCCCACGCCTGCTTCAGAATCGCTTGCAGTTCGAATACTTCGGGCGTGGTCAGCCCCGTGAGCCGCGACTCGGTTTGGTCGCCATGGGGGAGGGTAGCACCCAATGTGCCGATGAGGGCACAGGGCTGTCCTGCGGCTTCAAAAATGGCGCGGATGAGATGGGTGGTGGTCGTTTTGCCATTTGTGCCTGTGACGCCGACCACGATTAAGTGTTGACTGGGGTCATCATAGAGGCGTTGGGCGATGCGCCACAGCGCGTCGCGGGTGTTTTCAACCCAGCCCCAAGCGGGCGCATGGGCAGGCACCGCCTCGGGACGGCTCACCAAGAGCGCCGCGGCACCGCGTGCCAGTGCATCGAGGAGAAAGTCATGCCCATCCTGCTGCGTGCCAACAAGCGCCACGAACAGATCACCCGGCTGCACGCGCCGCGAATCGACCTGAATTCCCTGCACAAAGGCGTCCCCGTGCAGCCTCCAGTCCATATCGAGTGCTTGCAACAGCTCGCTCAGTCGCTTCATGGGCAACTCCTGTTCAGCCTTCCTGCAATCCCCTGTGGAGGGGAGGCGATTTAGACAGACCGACCGGGTCGGACGGGCGTGTTCGGCTGGGTGGAATCCGCCAGTACCAGAGCAGGAACTGGGCGATTCGGCGGAAAGTTGGTGCCGCCACCTCGCCTCCATAGTACCCGTTTCGAGGCTCGTCTGCCAGCACCATGACGATGGCGCGCGGTTCGTCTGCGGGCACGATGCCGATGAAGGAGGCGATATACTTGCCGGGCACATAGCCGCGATGGGGGATAGCTTTCTGGGCGGTGCCCGTTTTGCCCGCGATCCAGTAGCCCGGAATCTGGGCGCGTTTGCCCGTGCCCTCTTCGACGGCACGCAGCAGCCCCCGCAGCACGCTCCGCGCCGTTTGAGGCTGAATGACGGTGGAGCGGCGCACCTCGCTGCGCCCATAAAGCAGGTGGGGCTGTACCCAGCGTCCCTCATTGGCGAATACGCCATAGGCAGCCGCAAGCGCAAGCGGGGTCACGAATAGCCCCTGCCCGAACGCCAGATTCGCTGCCCGCAGCGCCCGTCCGTAGTTCACGCGCTCCGGCGGGTCAGTCCAGCCGCTCCACTCGGCGGGTAGCTCGACCCCTGTCGGCTCCAGCAGGTGGAACCGCTGAAGCGCGCGGTAGAGCCGTTCCAGCCCACAACGCAGCCCGATTTGCGCCGATGCAATATTGCACGAATTTTTCAGTACCTCTTCGGGTGTCTGCCAGCCATGTCGTCGCCCATGTAGCACACAGCGAATGGGCTTGCGTCCCACCTTGAAGTTGGCAAGGCAGCCGAATCGGTCGCTTGGGCGGATGATGCCCTCATCCAACGCCGCCGCGATAGTGATGGGCTTGAGGGTGGAACCCGGCTCGTAAAGGAAGGTGATGGCGCGGTTGCGCAGCGGTTCCGTGCTGCGCGCCAGCTCCTTGCGCGTGACGGGGTCAAAAGTGGGGCGATTGGCGAGCGCAAGGATTTCCCCTGTATGGGGGTCCAGCACCAGCGCCAGCGCGCCCACAGGCTTATGCTGACGATAAAGCGCATCGAGCGCCTCCTCCACCGCTTCCTGGATGGTGCTATCGAGGGTGAGGCGCACAGGTTGACCATCGATGGGCGATTGTCGGGCGCGAAGCGTTTCGGGAATGATTACCCCGCCCGGAGCGATCTCACCCTCCTCATAGCCGTTGCGACCTTGCAAGACGCGCTCCATTTGCAGCTCGATGCCACAGAGCGGTTTGAGCTGTGCCCCATGCTCTCCGCTCTCCTCCACTGTGGTCAGTCCAATAACCTGGGCGGCGAGGCGTTTTTCGGGGAGTTCGCGTGCGGGGATAACCTCCCGCATCAGCAGGGCAGGTCGCTGGCGCATCGGCATCGCGCGATAGGCTTGCAGGAACGGTTCGGCGCGGTGCTGGGGGACGAAGGTGGCGACGCGCTGATAGCGGGCGTTGCGCGCTTGGGACTCGCGAATGGCGGCTTCTAATGCTTCTTGCGACAGTCCCAAACCGTGTGCGAGCCAGCGTGCCGTCTCGGTGGGGTTCCGCACGGTGCGCGGGTCGATGGCAAGGTGATAGTAGAAGGTGGTCTGGGCAAGGGGTTGTCCATGTCGGTCGAGGATGGCGCCGCGTCGGGCAAGGAGGGGTCGTCTGCGCTCTCGGCGTACACGCGCCGCGTGCCGCAGCGCTTCCGCCTCCAGCACCTGCAGGGTAAACAGGCGTGCCACCACCACTGCGCCACCCAGTGCAAGCAGCCCCCCCATGATGTTAAGTCGCTGCTGCTCCTGCTGGCGCAGGCGCGCTTCCGTACCCGTTCGCACCGTGACCCGTCGTGCCATGATTACCTCCTGCGTTGATTCAGGTTTTGCAGGATTTCGGGGTTGCGCTTGTTGGATCCACGCCGCGCCTGTTCGATTCGCATGCGTGTGTCAACCTGAGGCTCCCCATAGGAGGGAGACGCAGCCGTTATGCCCGATGGGGTGGCGATGGGGAGCAGCCAGGCGTTCTGGTTCTCGGCGCGCACCATACCTTGGGCTTCCGCCCAGCGTCTTATCGCCGGCTCGCTGGTGAGCGTGTCCAGATAAGCCTTTAACTGCTCGTTTTGCTGCTGGAGGCGGCGCGATTCCTTGTCCAGCCATTTGAGGCGTGCCGCTTCGAGGTTGAGCAGAGCGAACCCGCTCAGATGGAACGCAAGGAGAAGCAAGCCGACGATGGTGGGCAATCCCAAGCGGACAAGCTGGTGCCAGCTTGCAACGCGGTGTGCAGGGCGATGGGGCGGCACGGGCTGGACGACGGCGTGGGTCGGGGGCGTGGGGGCGACACCCTTCGCCCGCCGCATCGACTCCGATCTCGGTAAAGTTTTCACTTTCGTTGCACCTCCCTGTCCTCTTCTTGGTCAGGCAACCCGTTGTGCGACGCGCAGCTTGGCACTGCGGGCACGCGGGTTCTGACAAATCTCCTCCTCATCTGGCTCTAACGGTTTAGGTGTAAGGATTTCGAGCAGTGGTGGCTTTGCCGTGCCAGGCGCATGCGTCACGAAGGCGGGCTGGCGCGCACTTAGATGGCGGAACGCATGTTTGACCGCGCGATCCTCCAGCGAGTGATAGGCTAACACGGCGATACGCCCGCCCACGCGTAAGCAGCCGCAGATGGCTTCCAGCGATGGCTGCAGCTCTTCCAGCTCGCGATTGACCGCGATGCGTATCGCCTGGAAGGTACGGGTGGCGGGGTGAATGCGTTTGTCTTGATATTTGCGTGGGATGGCTTCCAGCACGGCAGCAACCAAGTCGCCTGTGGTGTTCATGCGTCCTGCTTCACGCCGCCGAATAATGGCGCGCGCGATGGGATTTGCCCAACGCTCTCCACCATAATCGCGCAGGATACGCGCCAGCGCCCCCACGGAGATGCGTTGCAGTAAGTGTGCCGCTGTCTCCGGTTGTGAGCGATCCAGCCGCATATCGAGCGGCGCGTCATACCGAAAGGAAAGCCCGCGTTCGGGGTCATCCAGCTGGTCGGAACAGACTCCCATGTCGATTAAAATGGCGTCGACTTGCGCGATACCTAATTCGTCCAGAATGGCGGGCAGGTCGCGATAATCGGCGTGGATAAAGTGCTGGGTGAGTGGCAGGTCGCGCAGATACTGGGCTGCCCGCTCCAGCATCGTGGTATCGCGGTCGAGGGCAATCAGTATTCCCTCGTTGCCCAGTCGCTCCGCCAAGGCGCGCGCATGCCCACCCGTGCCCACCGTGCCATCCACCACGATGCCACCCGGTGGCGGGTTGAGCAGATTCACGACCTTGTCCAACATCACAGGCTTGTGCATAGGCACCTCAGATGTTTAGCTCCACGGCGATTTGCATCAGTTCGTCGCCCTTCTGCAGCTCGGCTTGCATCAGTTCGTCGTAAACTTCGCGGCTCCAGATTTCAACCCAGTTCGCGCAGCCAGCGATAAGCACTTCCGAATTGGGTTCGATTTTTGCCCACTCGCGTAGCTCTTGCGGGATGGCGATTCGTCCCTGGCTATCGGGTGCGACCTCAGCGGCATGGGCATAGAGAAAGCGTTGCAGGCGAATTTTGCGGGAATCGAACAGGGCGCCTTTGTCAAACTTTTCGCCCAACTGCTTCCACTGGTCGCTGGTGAAGATAAAGAGGCAGCCATTGAAGCCGCGCGTGATGTAAAATCGCTCGCCCAGCATCGAGCGGAAGCGCATCGGGATCACGATGCGCCCCTTGTCATCGACCGAGTAGTAGCTACCACCTTCGAACTTCGCCATTCCGCTCTACCTTCTCTCGCTGCCCGCGCGTCGAACTTCCACTGAGTTTCCACTCAGTCTCCACTGAGTCTCCACTCGGCTTATATTATAGCACATCGATGCGCGTTTGTCAAGGGGTTTCCTTCCACTAACCCCCAGATTTGGGCAAATTCGCCCCCAAATCCCGACATATTGGGGTTGATTCGCACCGAAATATCGCCTTTGTGGTGTAAAATAGAGGGTATGGCGGGCTTTAGGATAGGGATTAATCGGTGGACGCTGCCGGGTGGCTGGGATGTCAAGACCTGCTTGCGTGCCGCCAAGGAATCGGGTTTCGATGCGATAGAGTTCAATATGGAGCTGGAAGGCGCGCTCACGCCCCAGACCAGCGATGCAGAGGCGCGCACCATCCGTCAGATGGCAGAGGAGATAGGGATTGCGCTCAGCGCGCTCTCCACAGGTGTCTACTGGGGCACGCCTTTCACCCATCCGGAGGCGTCGGTGCGGGAACGGGCGATGGAGCTATGTCGGCAACAGCTCCGACTGGCAGCCGCGCTCGGTGTGGACGCTATTTTGGTGGTGCCCGGCGTTGTGACGCCCGATGTGCCCTATGATGTCGCCTACAGCCGCGCCCAGCAGGCACTGCGCCAACTGGCGCCCGAAGCGGAACGCCTCCGCGTCACCATCGCCGTCGAAAATGTGTGGAACCGATTCCTGCTAAGCCCTTTGGAGATGGCGCGTTTCATCGACGAAATCGGCAGTGAGTGGGTGGGCGTCTACTTCGATGCGGGCAATGTGTTGGCGTTCGGCTACCCGCAGCAGTGGATTCGAATCTTGGGACAGCGCATTCGGCGCGTGCATGTGAAAGATTTCCGAACGGACATCGGCAATCTGCAAGGGTTCACCAACCCGTTGCAGGGTGATGTGCCCTGGCTGGAGGTGCGCGCCGCGCTCGAAGCGATAGGCTATACGGGCTACATCACGGCGGAGGTCAGCGGCTATCGAGCCTTCCCGGAGTTGGGACTGCGCCATATCGCCGATGCACTGCGCGTGGTATTCAAGTGAATCGTGCCATGCGCCGGCGCCGCTCCAGATGTTGCTGATACATCTCGCGGAAAATCTCGAAGCGAACGGCGTGATAGTCGGCGGTAGCGGGATTCGGTTCCACGACACGCTCCGGCTGGCTCATGGCGTGCATCGCGGCGGGCAAGGAGGGATAAGCGCCTGCTGCCACTGCACCCAAAATCGCGCCGCCCAACAGCATCGCCTCCGGCTCACGGTTGATAATGATGCGGCAACCGGTGGCGTCCGCATGCTCTTGCAGCCAGTAGCGGTTGCGAATGCTGCCACCCGTCGCATAAATCTGCTCAATCTGATAACCCGCTTCGCTGAGCGCGCGCAGCACATCTCGAATATTGTAGGCAAGTGCCTGGAGCGTGGCGTAGTAGAGCAGGGCGAGCGATTCGGGACTCATGTCGAGCGTCAAGCCGTCCACAATGCCGCGTGAATGGGGGTCGCCATAGGGGCTACGATTACCGTAATGGTCGGGATAGACATGGAGCAGGCGTGTGAGCAGCGCGGGATAGGGCAGTCCGGCACTCAGCTTATCAATCAGCCGATTGGCGACTTCATACACGCTGATGCCGTCGGCTTGCGCTTGCGCCTCCAGCACAGCATATTGCGCATGGTGCTGCAGGGTGTAGTCAATTAATGCGCCCGCCGCCGATTGACCGCCCTCGTTCATCCACATCGTGGGCAGCACCGCGCCGTAGTAGGGTCCCCAGACGCCGGGCACAAAGCGCGGTTCACGCGAGAGCGCCATCAAGCAGGAGGAAGTGCCCCCGATGAGCGCCATCGCGCGCTCCAGCAGCGCCTCGTCCAACAGCGATTGCCCGCTCCAGACCGCACCCAGCAGCCCCACCGCGCCCGCATGCGCATCGATAATCCCCACCGCCACCTGTGTGCGCTCGGTCAGACCTAAATGGCGCGCCGCTTCGGGTGTGAGCGTCCCTGCCGATTCGCCCAGCGGACGAATGGCATCGCCCGCACGCCCACCCTCCAAAATCGATTCGATGCCCAGCGCGCGCAGGTAATGCTCATCCCAGCGCGACTCGTGTGCCAGATAGGTCCACTTGCACACCTTTGTGCAGACGCTGCGGATGTTGTTCCCTGTGCTGCGATAGACCAGGAAGTCGGCTAAGTCGAGGAACTTGCCTGCGTTTTCGAAGACAGTGGGCATGTGGCGCTTGAGCCAAAGCAGCTTGGGTGTCTCCATTTCGGGCGAGATGACGCCTCCCACATAGCGCAGCACCTCGTAGCCGCCTGCGTTAATCTCCTCCGCTTCGCGTGTGGCGCGATGGTCCATCCACATGATGATGTTCCAGCGCGGGTCGCCTGTGGGCGAGATGCTGAGGGGCTGATCGGCGCGATCCAGCACCACCAGCGAGCAGGTGGCGTCGAAGCCGATGCCTATCACCGCTTCGGGCGGCACATTCGCCTGCTGCACCACCTGTCGCACAACCGCACCGACTGCGTTCCAGATTTCTTCGGACGATTGCTCGGCGTATTCGGGCATGGGGCGGTGGATTTGGATAGGCTCGGTTGCCATCGCCAGCCGCGTGCCCGTGAGGTCAAACAGTCCTGCCCGCACACTCGCCGTGCCGACATCAACGCCTATCGTCGCCAGATTGTGCTGCTCCGCCATCGCCTTGCCAAAGTTCGGCGTAAGCGCGGGATTTCCTGTGTGGTGTGGAACATCAGCCGAATCACTCGCTTGGCTCGATCAGCTGAGGGTCATCATAGGTGGGATCGTTCACGCGCGGGCTTACAGGATAGGCGATGAGCGCATCATCTGGCGCAGGACGCAGCAGACTTAGCCACTGTTGCGTGTCTGCTCGCTGAACGGTTGGCTCCAGCCATCGCTCATAGGCGTCATCGGGCAGAATGGCAGGCATCCGATCGTGCAGCGGGCGGATGAGGGCATTCGCGTCGGTGGTGATAATCGTGCAGGTCTGCAGCTCGGAGCCATCTGCGCCTTGCCAATATTCCCACAGCCCTGCCAGCGCCAGCAGCTTGCCATCCCGATGGCGAATGAAGTAGGGCTGCTTCCGATTGCCCTGCTTTCTCCACTCATAGAAGCCATCAGCAGGGATAATGCATCGCCGATAGCGCAAGGCATTTCGGAAAGCGGGCTTTTCTGCCAGCGTTTCCGCACGGGCGTTGATGAGTCGATGCCCGATTTTGGGGTCCTGCGCCCATGCGGGCACAAGCCCCCATTGGAAATGGGTCCACTCGCGCGTGCCCGTTTCGCGCACCGTTCGGATAGCCAACACGGGCTGACTGGGTGCGATATTATAGCGCGGCGCGATGGGGAACGGGAGCGGCAGTCGGAACTGCCCCTCCAGCCGCTCGGCTGCTGAATAGAGCGCGAATCGTCCACACATAGGCGGTTCCCTCCTCATCTGTTTCGATGGGTCAGCTGGGTACGGCGGGCTGCAGGCGTTCGCCCGGTTGGGGGCGGTAGCCGTTGATAAACGCCTTCGCGCTCATGCGGGCTCGATTTTCGGGTTGCAGCTCCAAAATGCGCAACGCACCCCTGCCACAAGCCACGACCAGCCCATCCGCATGCACCTGCAACAGGACACCCGGCTCGCCCGGCACCTCTGGCGACGGGATAGGCTCGGTGCGCCAGATTTTGAGCAGTTTGCCACGCCAGTAGGTACATGCGCCGGGCTTGGGCGAGAAGGCACGCACCCGATTGTGGCACCGCTCCGCTGGCTCCTCCCAGCGAATAAAGGTGTCCTCCTTGCGGATGAGGGGAGCATAGGTTGCCTGCGAATGGTCTTGAGGCGTGCGCGTGAGCGTGCCCTGCCGCAGCCGTTCCAAGCCCTCTAACAACAGCGACGCCGCACGCTCCGCCAGTCGCTGTTCCACCATGCCCGCATCCTCTGCTGGGTCGATCGGCTCCACCACCTGCAGATAGATGTCGCCCGCATCCATCTCAGGAGTCATCTCCATCAGGGTGACGCCTGTTTCGGTCTCGCCGTTCAGAATCGCGTGCTGAATGGGTGCAGCACCCCGATACTTCGGCAGCAGTGAGGGATGCAGGTTCCAGTTGCCCAGTGGGGCAATCTGCAGCAGCTCAGCGGGCAAAATCTTGCCATAAGCCGCCAGCACAATCAAATCGGGTGCCAGTGTGCGCACCTGCTCGATGAACGCCGGGTTGCGGCAACGCTCAGGTGTCCACACGGGCAGACCTAAACTCTCCGCCACTTGGTGAACGGGTGTTTTGGTCAGGTGCATGCCGCGCCCCGCTGGTTTAGGAGGCTGGGAGACCACACCGAGCAGGGGATAGTCTGCGGCATGCAGCCGTTTCAGTGCGGGCACAGCGAATGCACCCGAACCAAAGAAGAGGATACGCGGTCGTGCTTCAAAGCTCATCTTGCTCGCCCTCATCGGGCACATCCCAGTGGAGCGTTTCGGGGATTACGCGGTCGGTAAATAAGATGCCCTCCAGATGGTCCACTTCGTGTTGGGCAATCCGGGCTTCGATGCCCTTGAGATGGAGCCGAATAGGTTTGCCGTGCCGATTCAACCCGCGCAGCACCACCGATTCGGCACGCTTCACATCGCCATAGAGACCGGGCAGGCTCAGGCAACCTTCCATCCCGACGACCTGCTCGGTGGAACGCTCCAGAATTTGCGGGTTAATGAGGACACGCAGCGGCTGTTCGGGCGCCTCAATCAGAATCACGCGCATCAGCACCCCCACCTGCGGCGCAGCCAGTCCTATGCCTTGCGCCCGGCGCATCGTGGTCAGCATATACTCAATCAAAGCCTGCACATCGGTGGTCAGGCGTGGCACAGGGCGCGCCCGCTTGCGCAACACCGGGTCGGGATACTTCACAATCCCATCGGCGCGCTCATATAACCAACGATACTCCGCCGGGATTTCCAGTTCCAGCGTCTTCATGCCCGATAGGATTATACCCCACTGCCTGTTCCCTGTTAGCCACGCGGTGTCAACAGCAGGATTGAAGGGCTTCAAAGCGAAACGAGAGGCTATGCAAACATCACGACTGCCAGAGCCGAAGGTTGAGAAGTTGCCCCGATGGCGCGGGTTCAATCTGCAGAACAAGTTCCATCGGGACTGGAGCAATACCCGCTTCGAAGAGCGCGACTTCGAATGGATTGCCGAACTGGGCTTCAACTTCGTTCGGCTACCGATGGACTATCGCATCTGGACCGATGCCGATAATCCTTACCGCCTGCGCGAGGAGGAGCTGCGCCAGGTTGACGAGGCGGTGCGATGGAGCGAGAAGTATGGCATCCATGTGCAGATTAATTTTCACCGTGCGCCGGGCTACACCGTTGCTTCGCCGCCGGAGCCGCTGAATCTGTGGCGCGACGAAGAGGCTCAAAAACTGTGTGCCCACCACTGGGCACAATTCGCACGACGCTACAAGGGCATCCCCAACCGACAGGTCAGCTTCAATCTCTTCAACGAACCGTCGCTGGTAGATGCCAGTAGCCATCGGCGCGTGGTGGAGCGTGTATTGGAAGCCATTCGCCGAGAAGACCCAGCGCGGCTGGTGATATGCGACGGGCGTGATTGGGGGCTTACACCCGCTGAAGAGCTGGTGGAGCTCAAAGTGGCGCAATCGACGCGCGGCTATCAGCCCTTCCGCTTGACCCACTACAAAGCCAGCTGGGTGCAGGGCGCAGACAAGTGGGAGCCGCCGAACGACTATCCCTTGCGCGAGGGCAACACCGTATGGGACAAGCAACGCCTATGGGAGACCTTCTATGCCCGCTGGAAGCAGTTGGAAAGCAGGGGTGTCGGCGTGATGGTGGGCGAGTTCGGCGCCTATAATCAGACGCCCCACCGCGTGGTGCTGGCATGGATGCGCGACCTACTGGAGTTATGGAAGCAGGCAGGCTGGGGCTGGGCACTCTGGAACTTCCGCGGCGCATTCGGCATTCTCGACAGTGAACGCCCTGATGTTACCTATGAATCGTGGCGCGGGCATAAGCTGGACCGCCAGATGCTCCAACTGCTCCAGTCGGGATAGAAGGTATAATCGAAATCGCTATGGGAACCCTGCGCGAACCTGAACCGAATCGCTATGAGGTGCAGAAGGCGACCTGGCGCGTGAAGGTTGGACTGGCAGAGATGCTGCGTGGCGGCGTCATTATGGATGTGACCGACGCCGAGCAAGCCCAGATTGCCGAAGAAGCGGGCGCGGTCGCCGTGATGGCATTAGAGCGTGTGCCTGCCGATATCCGACGCGAGGGCGGCGTTGCCCGCATGGCAGACCCACTCAAGATTTTGGAGATTAAACAAGCCGTCACCATCCCCGTCATGGCGAAATGCCGCATCGGGCACTTTGCCGAAGCGATGATTCTGGAGGCGTTAGGTGTCGATTTCATCGACGAGAGCGAGGTGCTGACCCCTGCCGATGAGGAGCATCATATTAACAAACACGCTTTCAAGGTGCCCTTTGTGTGCGGTGCGCGCGATTTGGGGGAAGCGTTGCGCCGAATCGGAGAAGGCGCCGCCATGATCCGCACCAAGGGCGAAGCGGGCACGGGCAATATTGTGGAGGCGGTGCGCCACATGCGCGCTATCATGCGCGATATCCGCCGTATCCAGAGCGCGCCCGAAGAGGAACTGATGGCCATCGCCAAACAGCTTCAGGCGCCCTACGAGCTGGTGCGGGAGATTCACCAGACAGGCAGACTGCCCGTGCCGAACTTCTCGGCAGGTGGCATCGCCACGCCTGCCGACGCTGCCCTGATGATGTGGCTGGGTGCAGAAGCCGTTTTTGTTGGGTCGGGTATTTTTAAGTCTTCCAACCCGCGTGCGCGTGCCCGCGCCATCGTGGATGCCGTGACCTACTATCGTGAACCCGAAATCCTTGCCGAAATCTCCAAGGGATTGGGCGAAGCGATGCCCGGCATCGATGTGCGCAAATTGGCAGAAGAGGAGCTACTCGCCGTACGAGGCTGGTAGGGAGTGTGAAAGGCATGGGCACCCTGAAAACCAAAAAGATGACCGCCGCCGAGTTCGCCGTGCGCTATGCCGACCGCGACGAACGCGTGGAGCTTATCTGTGGCGAGGTGCATGAAATGTCGCCGGCGTTGCCGCCGCATGGGATGCAAGTGGTGCGTATCACACTCCCTATCGCCCAGTTCGTGCAAGAGCGGGGACTGGGCGAGGTGTTCGGTGCCGAGACCGGCTTCACGATTCGCCATCCAGATGGCACGGAATCGGTGCGTGCCCCCGACCTCGCTTTTATCTCCGCGGAACGGCTGCCACCTGACCTCCCGCAGAGCTTCTGGGAAATTGCACCCGATCTCGTGGTGGAGGTTCTCTCACCCAGCGAGAGCCAGCCCTATGTGCAGCAGAAGACCGCCATGTGGTTGGCAGCAGGGGTGCGATTGGTATGGAATGTAGACCCCTATCGGAAAACGGTGACGGTGCATCGCGCTGACGGCTCCACCCAAACCCTAAAGCCAGGCGACACGCTCTCTGGCGAAGATGTGCTGCCGGGCTTCGAACTACCCGTCAGCCAGATATTCCAACCTGTGCGCAGTAGGCTGCGATAAGGAATGAGTGGGCAAATCGGCATTTTGGCACTACAAGGCGACTTCGATAAGCATGCAGCGATGCTGCAGCGCATGGGAGTGCCCCATCGGGAAGTGCGCAAAGTGGCAGACTTAGCAGAAGTGGATGCGCTCATTATTCCCGGCGGCGAAAGCACCACCATCGGACGCCTGATGGCACGCTACGAGCTGGACCACGCCATCCGAGAACGCGCGCAGCAGGGCATGCCCATCTACGGCACCTGTGCCGGCATGATCCTACTGGCAAAAGAGATTGCGGGCAGCCAGCAGGAACGGCTGGGACTGATGGACATCGAGGTTATCCGCAACGCCTTCGGGAGCCAGATCGAGAGCTTCGAAGCGGATATCCCCTTCAAGCCCTTTGCCGAACGCTCTGTGCGCGCCGTCTTTATCCGTGCCCCTATTGTGAGCCGGGTTGGTGCCGGGGTGGAGGTACTGAGTGAGTTCAACGGCAAGGTGGTCGCCGTGCAGCAAGGGAAACTGCTCGCCACCGCCTTCCACCCTGAACTGACCGACGATGACCGTGTCCACCGCTACTTTTTGAGCCTGCTGAAGTAAAACATGGGGTATAATACTGACGCTATGATGGAAGCGCCGAGTCCAGCCCTGCCCAAACTGGAATTGCCAACCGAGGACGGCATTCCGATGGAGAACGCATGGCACCGAATGCAGATGGATCTGCTGATTGAATCGCTGCTGTATCACTGGCGAGAGCGCAGCGACTTCTTCGTGGGCGGCAATATGTTCATCTACTACAGTTTTGAGCAAGCGCAGAGCGTGATAGAGGGGCGTCCGCTTTATCGCGGTCCCGATTTCTTCGTGGTCAAGGGGGTGGATGGCACCAAGCCGCGCGACTGCTGGATTGTGTGGGAGGAGGCAGGGCGTTATCCCGATGTGATTATCGAGTTTCTCTCGCCCACCACGGCGGATCAAGACCGCTATGTGAAAAAGTCGCTTTACGAGCAGGTGTTCGGCACCGAGGAATATTTCTGGTACGACCCGCTCACGCAGGAGTTGATGGGCTTTGAGTTGGTGGATGGGCGTTATCAGCCGAAGCAGGCTAATCCGAGCGGCTGGCTTTGGAGCAAAGTATTGGAGGCGTGGCTGGGTGTTTGGGAGGGGGAATATCAGCGTCGTCGTATGGCGTGGCTGCGCCTCTATGATCGAGAAGGTCGCTTGGTGCCTACCCCTGCTGAAGCCGCGCAACAGCAGGCTGAAGCGGAGCGTCTGCGCGCTGAAACCGAACGCCTACGCGCGGAGACCGAACGCTTGCGTGCGGAGCGTGCCGAAGCCGAGCTTGAGCGGTTGAAATCGCTGCTACAAGCGCACGGCATCGAGCAGGAACCTAACGCTTGAAGGAGGAATCCAATAAAACATGCCTGCGGTTCTGGAGCGTGCAGTTCAGCGTGAGTCGGCGGCAACGACCATCTTTCGTGAACTGGTCGGCATAAACTTGGCGGATCGGGCACAGGTGCGCCGCCTTATCCCCCCTCGCGGCAAGCCGTGGCGTTCTATCCCGCTGGTGAATGCCTACGAGTTGGAGGCGCGCTGTGAATGGCTGAGCCGACGCAGTATCAAAAAAGAGAGCAAGCTGTTCGCTCTGCGCCTTGCCGTCGCGATGTGCGACCTCACCACACTGGAAGGGCAAGACACCGTCGAGAAGGTGCGTCGCCTGTGCGCCCGCGCGGTCCATCCCTATACGCCCCGTGAGGGCATGCCGCCACGGGAGGTGGCACGCGTGCCCCATGTGGCGGCTGTCTGCGTCTATCCGCAATTTATCGCTGTCGCCAAGCAGGCGCTGCAGGGCACAGGGGTTAAAGTCGCCGCCGTCGGCACAGCGTTCCCATCAGGGCAATATCCGTTCCACCTCCGCTTAGCGGATGTGAAGTGGGCTATTCGGGAAGGCGCGGATGAGATCGACATGGTGCTCAACCGCGGGCTGTTCCTGCAAGGCGAATATCGGCGCGTGTTCGACGAGATTGCTCGTGTCAAAGCGGTGTGTGGCGACCGCGTGCATCTCAAGGTGATTCTGGAAACGGGCGAGCTGGGCAGCTACGACAACATCCGCAAAGCCGCTTATATCGCCATGATGGCGGGAGCCGACTTCATCAAGACCAGTACGGGCAAGATTCAGCCCGCCGCAACGCTTCCTGCTACCCTCGTGATGCTCGAAGCCATCCGCGACTTTTACGACGCGACCGGGCGCGCCGTGGGCATGAAGCCCGCAGGGGGTATCCGCACCGCCAAAGACGCCATTCGCTATCTGGTACTCTTGCACGAAACGCTCGGAGCCGACTGGCTCACTCCAGAACGCTTCCGCTTCGGTGCCAGCTCGCTGCTGAATGACCTGCTGGCGCAAATCGTCAAGCAAATCACAGGCGCCTACCGCGCCAGCGACGAATTCTCCTATGACTGACCATCCAGTCAAAATCTGGGGTCATATCAGCAGGAATCGGTGTTGCGATGGTGTATAATAGCGATGCATCCCATACTCATTGAGGAGGTTAACGACGATGCAGAGCAAGGGCTTTACACTGATCGAGCTTTTGGTTGTGATCGCCATTATCGCTATTTTGGCGGCGATCCTTTTCCCAGTGTTCGCTCAAGCGCGCGAAAAAGCGCGTCAGACCCAGTGCATGAACAACCTGAAGCAGATGGCAACTGCCACTCTGGGCTATCTCCAGGACTATGATGAGAAGTTTCCTATGGCAGTTTATGCCCCTGCCTTTGGTGGTCGCAATGTACCGCCCGGACAACCCTGTGCTTTCACCTTGTTCGACGCGATTGACCCGTATCTCAAGAATCTTGATGTGACCAAATGCCCTTCGGAGCCGACCGCCCTCTATCTGAATGCCGGTTTTCAGACGGTTCTGGGCATGCCGACCTGCAACTTACCAGAAACAATCAGCTATATGTTTAACTACGATATCTGCCCGCCTGGTGTCACCCCCTTGGGTCAAGGGTCGATAAGCAAAGGCACGGTCTCAATCGCAGAGATACCCTATGTTGCGGAGACCACGATCAATCTGGAGGCAGACATTGGGCTTTCTGGCAGCTGCGCCTTAATGAAGCGCAAACCTACAGACGGTTCGATTAGCTTTCCAATACCTTTAAGGGCTCGCCACAACGAGATGATTCAGGTGAATTATGCGGACGGACACGCGAAGGCGGTCAAGGGGCGCAAATATGCTGGCACCGATTGTTATTACCTTTATCCTGCTCAAAGCAGTAATCCCGTGTTTGATCAGAGACGGAATCCCAACTTATGGTGTGTTGGGTCAGGTCCCTATCTGCGTCCCTGTGACTACGCGCCCAATGCAAACCCTTATGGGCAATGTCGCCCCTACATGGAAGGCATCATCGACCAAGATCAGTATGGGCAGTGTTATCGCTACATTCGTCTGTAGTTTTACATGACCCTCACCTTTCGGGCGTGGATTTTGGTTGGTGTGGGCGGGTTGATCTCGCTATTGGGGATTGCCCGCCCTGCTTTGTTCGTGTGGGTTGTGCCATACGACCTGCTGGTGGCGGTGCTGGTTGCCTTGGATGCGCTCTGGCTGCCGCGTGCGGCGCGCTTTCGTGTGGCGCGTCTGCATGAAGCGGTGCTGTCGCTGGGTACGGCGAACCGCATCGAGCTGATGCTAAGCGCGGCGATTTCGGCTCCTCTGCGCGTGCGCCTGCGCGACGAGCCGCCACCCGACTGCACTTTTGACCAGCGCGAGTTCGATGTTCTGCTGCGCCCTGAAGAGCCTGCATTAGTGCATTATCATCTCACCCCGCTTTATCGGGGTGAGGCGCGCTTCGAAGACATCTTTCTGCGCGTGGAGGGGCGGCTGGGACTGGTTTACGGCTTCTATCGGTTGCCCGCACGCGAGCGTGTGCCCGTCTATCCCAACCTATTGCAGATGCGTGAGTACGAGCTGTTGCGCCATCGGGGGCTGCTGCGCCAGATGGGTTTCCGCCAGACCCGCCTGCGCGGGTTGGGCACCGAGTTCGAATCGCTGCGCGACTACACCATCGACGACGAGTTCCGCCGTATCGATTGGAAAGCGACTGCACGACGCGGCAAGCCCATCGTGCGCGACTATCAGGTGGAGCGCAGCCAGAATGTGCTGCTGCTGTTCGACGCAGGACGCAATATGTTAGCGGAAGTGGAGGGCATGCGCAAGTTCGATGCCGTGCTGAACACAGGGTTGATGCTGGCGTATGTGGCGACCCAGATGGACGATAAGGTGGGGGCGCTCGTGTTCGCCGATGAAATCGACCAGTTCATACCACCACAACGCGGGCGTGGGCAGGTCGCCAAGCTGGTGCAACAGTTGCATGCTGTGCAGCCCCGCATGGTGGAAGCCGATTACCTGTATGCGATCACCTATCTGGCGCAGCGTTGGCGCAAACGCTCCCTGATGGTGCTCTTCACCGACCTTATCGATCCCGACGCCTCGCGCGTCTTGCTCCAAGCCATGGCAGGGCTGGCGCGCCAGCATCTATGTGTCTGCGTCACGGTTTCAGACCCACGCCTGCATGCATGGAGCCAGCAAACACCGCGCACAGCGGAGCAGCTCTATCGGCGCGCTATCGCCACGCAGGTGCTAACGGACCGCCTCGCCGCAGCGCGCACGCTGGAGCGCATGGGCATCGCCACCATCGATGCCGAACCTGAAACCCTCGTCTCCGCTCTGGTCAATTTCTACCTGCAGGTGAAAGCACGCGGCGGACTATAGGCGGGATGATGCCTCGATGGGTATAATCAAAACATGGCACTCAACTATTGGGACTATATCGAGATACGAGAAGGCATTTGTGGTGGGCAACCCGTCATTAAGGGGACACGCATTCCCATCCGAACGGTACTTGCATGCCTGGCTGCTGGGGATACGATTGAGCAGATACTGGAGGAATTTCCGTTGCTGACACCGGAAGCCGTACGGGCTGTAATTGCGTTCGCCGCTCAATCCGCTTTAGAAGACATCCCATTACCCCCGATCCCTGCTGTTAAGCCATGAGGATTAAGTTGGACGAGAACCTGCCGCGTTCACTTACTCGCCTACTAAACGCTTTGGGATATGACACGCTAACTGTATATGACCAGTCGCTGCAGGGTTGCGACGATGCCGCCATCTGGAACGCTGTTGTTCAGGAGCAGCGATTCCTGATTACCCAGGATGTAGAATTTGCTGACCTTCGCAAATATCCCCTCGGTAGCCATTCGGGCGTCATGCTTTTGCGTCTGCAATTTCCCAATCGTGAGCAAATTGAGCGAGTCATTCACGAGATTTTTCAGCGCGAACCAGTAGCACAGTGGCATGGTAGTCTGGTCATCGTATCTGAACGCAAGCTGCGTGTTATCCGACCAGAAAAGCCGAACCACCCAGAGAACTCGTAAACGATCCTTGATTAACTTGATTAAATTTGAGCCCCACGAAAGACGCGCGCTAACTCCTTTTCATGCTCGATAGGGGTTAGGGCAATCACGGTGTCGCCCGGTTGCAAGATAAGGTTAGACAGTCCCAGTGTCAATTGCCCATGGCGGATGACGGCGGCGAGCATCGTTTTGGGAGGCAGTTCAATCTCGCCTATCGCTTTGCCTGCCACAGGCGATTCGGCAGCGACCTCCGCTTCGATCACCTCGATCTGCCCTCGCATCACGGCGCCGATGGGCAACACCTCGCCGTACTCGACCTCCTGCTCCAGCAAGTTGAAGATAAAGCGTGTACTGCAGACCGTCTCGTGGATGCCCAATCGGAAGAAGATGGCTTCGTGGCGCGGGTCTCGCACGACCGATAGCACGCGCGGCACCTTGAAAAAGTTTTTGGCGAGCTGGCAGATGATAAGATTATCCTCGTCGTCGCCCGTGGCTGCCACCACCACATCGGCGCGGCGCGCCCCTGCCTCGCTCAAGACGCGCACTTCGCAGGCGTCGCCATACATCACACGGTCGGATAGCTCATCGCTGAGTTCCGCTGCCCGTCGCCGATTCTTCTCGATGAGCAACACCTCATAGCCACGCTGGTGAAGCGCCTTCGTTAGGTGATAGCCAATATCGCCTCCACCGGCAATAATCACATACATTTCTGCCACCTCGTTGTCCAATCCCATAGTATAGCATGCCTACAGTTCGAAGGTCTCGCCGAAATAGTATTTGCGTGCGAGCGGGTTAGCAATCACCTCTTCTGGTGTGCCTTGCGCTACAATCACGCCGTCCGCCAGAATGTAGCTGCGGTCGGTGATGCGCAGCGTGGCACTCACATTATGGTCGGTGATGAGGATGCCGATGCCGCGCCGGCGCAGTTCCAACACAATCTGCTGCAGTTCCTCGATGGTTTTGGGGTCGATGCCAGTAAAGGGTTCATCCAGCAGCAGGAAAGCGGGTTCCAGTGCGAGGGCGCGAGCAATCTCCACGCGCCGCCGTTCGCCACCAGAAAGCACATTGCCCCGCTGATGGCGCAGGTGCAGGATATGGAACTCCTCCATCAGTTGTTCGGCGCGAGCACGCCGCTGGGCTGCAGGCACGCCGTTCATCTCCAGCACCAGATGCAGGTTCTGCTCCACGCTCAGATGGCGAAACACGGACGGCTCTTGGGGCAAGTAGCCGATGCCCAATCGGGCACGGCGATACATCGGCAGGCGGGTAATCTCGCGCTCGCCCAGAAACACGCGCCCCCCGTTCGGGCGCACCAGCCCGACCATCATATAGAAGGTGGTCGTCTTGCCCGCACCATTTGGACCCAGCAGTCCGACAATCTCGCCGCGTGCCACCTCCAGCGACACATCGCGCACCACGGGCTTCTTACGGTACGATTTCCGCAACCCTTCCGCTCGCAGCGTCATCACTCACCCGTAAATTTTACCTCCTGGGAGCAGGCTTGCTAAAAGGCAGCACCACCACTTTCACTCACTGATGCTGTCAGGCTCTTCACAGTATCTTCTTATCACTGAAGGCTCTATTGGGCACAACCATTCGAACCTTCCCTGAGTTTTAGCGTGTTGCTTTAGGATACGGCTGACACAGCTCTAAGTCAAAATCTCTATAATGCCGAGTATTGAGGGTGCATAAGGGGGTTGCACGCACGACAGCGACAGCACCCACTATAGCATCTATGATACTCAGCCGCGTCTTAAGGAAATGTGCCGTATAATGCATCAGTGCCACTTGCATCTCTCTATCGGTCGGATACCAGACATCTATCGGCGCAATCAGCTGCTCCACCGTCTGGAGATCTGCTTTACTACGGCAACCTTGAACCAGCTCCATTACGCATACCGAAACGGTAGCAGGCGGCTCCGTCAGAGTGGCTAACCACTCTATTGACGGAGGGTATCCCCGTAACACATCGATGAGAATGTCTGTATCCAGTAGGTATTTCATCGTTGGCGACGGGATGCTCGCTTGCGCAGTTGACGCGCCCACACAGAGCTGGAGACAGCATGACTGCGGTTTGCCCACGCTCCGATGACACCTGCTGCACGCCACTGGGCCACTATCTTCTGTCCAGTGGAAGGCTCGTCGATAGGCTCAATCGTGACGCGCACGCGCTGTCCCTCCGGCAGGCTCAGCGGCTGCTCCAGTATCAGTTGACACGCCTTGTATCGCGCTTCCACCGTGATAGGCATTGCCATTGACCAAATTGTACCCCAAGAGGCGTGCGAGCAAAGGGCGCAATCTTCGCGGAGGAGGTAAATCCTTGTGTACTGCAACCTTCCTGGTGGACTGGAGCTTATCCAGTGCAAGTTTCGCTGTGGGATGAAAGTGCCTAACAGGAAGCGAGGCGTTCCAAGGGAAATAAGAAAGCACGATGAGCCGACCGCTGGGTTATTGGGCATTGGTGTTGCACTCGCATATCCCCTATGTATTGACGCACGGCAGGTCGCCCCACGGCACCGACTGGCTGGTGGAGGCAGCCACCGAATGCTATCTGCCGTTGTGGGAGTGGAGTCAGCGACTGCTACAGCAAGGCATCCCCGCACGCTACACTATCAGCTTCACCCCCATCCTGCAGGAGCAGCTGGCAAGCCCCGCTTTCCTTGCCGAGATGAAGCAGTACCTCCACTTCAAGCAGGATGCGGCACGCCACGATATGCAACAGTTCCGCCAGCAGGGGAACCGCTGGCAAGCGGGGTTGGCGTACTTCTGGCTCCAGTTTTACGAGCGTCAGGAAGCCCTGCTGAACGAGTTGGAGGGCGATCTCCTCTCAGGCTTTCGCCAGCTCCAGGAGGCAGCGGCAGTTGAGGTTATCACCAGCGCGGCAACGCACGGCTATCTGCCCCTGATTGGGCATGACGAGTGTGTGCGAGCGCAGGTGCTGCTGGGCAAGGCAACCTATCAGCGGCACTTCGGACGCGCGCCCAGCGGTTTCTGGCTACCGGAGTGTGCGTATCGACCGGGCTATCGGTGGACGCCACCGGTTGCACGCGAGGTGATAGCGCCCTACGAGCGGGCGGGTATCGAGCAATTTTTGAGCGAGGCGGGCATCCAGTACTGTTTTGTAGACACCCACATGCTGCGTGGAGGCGAGCCGTTGGGCACCTATCTGGCGCGATTTCCCGCCTTAGCCCAGCTGTTCAAGCAGTTTCAGCGTGCCTATCAAGGGGAGCGTGCTGACCGAAGCCCCTATCGCGCTTATCAGGTCCCTGCACCCACACCGCTCGCCGTGTTCGCTCGCGACCCTCACACCACACTGCAAGTTTGGAGCGGTGAGCATGGCTATCCGGGCGATGCACGCTATCTGGAGTTCCACAAGCAGCACTATCCGGGACGCTTGCGCTATTGGCGCGTGAGCCAAAACAAAGCCGACCTCGCTGCCAAGCAGCCTTACGAACCGTATGCCGCTTTCGAAGCGATTCAGTCCCATGCGGACCACTTCGTGGGGCTACTCAAGCGGGTGCTGGGCGAGTATCGTGCCCTCACGGGCATACCGGGCGTGCTGGTCTCGATGTACGATACCGAGCTGTTTGGGCACTGGTGGTTCGAGGGACCCGAATGGCTGGGAATGGTGATTCAGCGCATTGCTGCCGACCCCGATCTGGAGATGATAACCTGCTCGGACTATTTGGCGCATTTCCCACCTGATGAAATGGTGTTGCTGCCGGAAGGCTCGTGGGGTGAAGGCGGGTTCCACTACATCTGGCTGAATGAGCAGACCGCGTGGGTGTGGGAGGCGACTTATCGGGCAGAGGCGCATTTCCTGCGGCTGTTGCGTGCCTATAGCGACCATCCCGCGCTCGAACCCTATCTCATCCAATTGGCACGCGAGCTACTCCTGCTGCAGGCGTCCGACTGGAGCTTTCTCATCACCACAGGCGCCGCACGCGACTATGCCGAGTTGCGCTTTCGAGACCATCTGCGCCGTTTTGAGGCGATTGCCACCCTTATCGAGCAGGTTGGCTCGGGCAAAGAGCCGGCGGCTTCGCTCCTCGCCTGCTACCAAGATAGCCTCTCCCGCGAACCGATTTTCAACGACCTTCAGCTGAGCCTATGGCTACCTGCAGGCTACAAGAGGAAGGAGGATTAATCAATCGGATGAATACGCCTTTGGTGTGGGGTGTCCAACCGCTGGTGAGGTTCGGTTCCTGCCAGATAAGGGTGTCCATATCGGCGACTTGGGGTAAGGGTTGATCCGCCAGCCGGACTTGCTTCACATGGCTGAGACCGCTGATGAACACGAACAGTGCTGGCACGGCAGCGGGTGGCTCCAGCTGAATCGCCAATTGCCCATCGTTCAGTGCCACGCTTTTCAAGCCCGGTGCGGTGACGGCGACTCGTCGTCCCTCTACCTGCACCACGCGCGTCAGCGGTTCAAGCGCGAAACCCATCTTGCGTGCCAGTGCAGGCGGTATCAGACGCGGATTCAGGTCCCAGTAATACTCTTCGGTGCCACGCGGGATGCTAAACGCATCGGGATAGAAGCCCTCATCGCTTGGATAGCGTTCCGTGACCCACTCCTGTTGCTGCACGGCACACAAGGTGATGGTGTCTGCCAGCCGACGCCACTCGAGGGTGCGGTCATATTCGGCAAGGCGATAGAGCGCGTGCGCATAGACCAGCCCGTTCCACTGGACCGCCACGCCGAACCACGGCTGTTGTGAAAGCCATGTCACGCCGAACACGGGGATGCTGGCGCCGCGCATGAGGGGTCGGTCCGGGGCATTCCAGAGGTAGAGAAAGGGAATTCCACGGAGGGCCCATCGTCGCGCCTGCTGCAGATAGCTGGCTTCGCCCGTTGCCTCGTAGCCATCCAGTAAGGCATTCACGCAGTGGGGGACAGCCAGCACATCGGGCACATGGAGCGGCAGTTCCCAGGTCTGGGCGCCCTCTGGGCGACGCTGTTTTTCGAGGAAGCGCAGCGCGCGCTGGAGGCTTTGGAGCGCATCAGGCTCCAGCGTCACCAGTGCATAGCGTCCCACCCGTGCCGCATGCTCGCCCGTGTGCCCACTGGAGGTGTCGCCCGCCTTGCCGAAGATGCGGTGGCGCTCGCTGGTGGGTTGCCATGCCCAGCTCCCATCTTGACGCTGGGTTCGGAGCAGCTCGCGTGTCGCCCGCTCCCAACTCGCCAGCAGAAGCGGTAGCCTCCCCAGATAGAACGCCATCTCCCAGCCCATCGATTCGGGTGCAATCGCTTCGATGGCGCTCCGCACCTGCTGGATGGCGCGGGCGCGGTCGCCATCATCTGGCGGTTGCCGGTGTGCCAACACCCATAACCCAAGCGCGACCAGCGGGTCATAGTAAGTGGGACCCGTATTGGTGTGTCGCCATGCGCGCTGGTTCGGGTCCCAGCTATTGAGCAGTCCGCGCAGGCTAAGTGTGAGGGCAGCCGAATCGTTGCGCTGGGGTGCTGGTGGATAAGGCATATCGTAGAGGCGGAGATGGCTCTCGATGGCTTCGCTGATGTCGCGGGCTGCCGACTGCACGATAAGTGTTGCGCTGAGCCGAACCGAATCGCCTTTCAGCAAGCGGAACGGCTCGCGTGCTTGGAGACTATTTTCATCCGCCCAGCGTGGGATGGTCGGTACCCAGAGCGCAAAGCGATGGAATGCCCCATGTTCCAGCCAGTCGGGCGAGAGGAACAGTGCGTTCGGTGTCTGCAGCACGCCTGACCAGCCCTGCTGCGCATCCCAGTGCAAGCTGATGAGCCAGTTGCGCCAGCGCACCGCCATCATCGGCACCGTCACCTTGTACGGGTGAGGCGAAAAGCGCAGATGATAGGGTGGCGCCGCGTTTTCCTCGCCTGATGAGCGCTCCCCATCCAAGAGATACTCCAGTCCCGGAAAGAGCGCCTCCTCTTTACGCTCCCCGAACGAGCCATCCCCGACACGCCAATCAGGAAAGCGAAATCGATAGAGGTGCGCGTTGACGGTGCTGGTCAGCTGTGCAGTACTCTCAAGACGGTTCTCCACCAATCGAAAATCGATGCGGGCACGCCCGACCAGCCCCATGCGTCCCTGGAGCGATAATCGCAAGTTTGCCTCATCAAAGCTGGCACTCTCCAGCACAAACGGTGCCGATTTGGGAGGTGCATTCTCGGCGTTCAGGATGGCATCCGCGACCGTTGGCATGCTCGCCAACTGAACCCACCGCTCGCCTTGCCGACCAAACAAGCGCACAGCGAGCCGGCTGCCCCAAGCGGGACTCGCCACCAGCCGCAGCCACTCATTCTGCAGCACCAAATGTTCGCCGAAGCGTCGAGCGATTCGACCCCTTTCAGGCACACCTGCTGGGAGACTGGACACCACAGGCGTCAGAATCACGGCGTCGTTGCCCGCAGCAGAGCGCAACCGCAAGGCAAGCTTTGGACGCGCGCCCACCCGAATCGTGAAACGCAACACACGGCTCTCGCCAGGCGACAACAGCGTGAAATCGGCATCTGGGCTGTCCAGCACCTGCACATCCTGCAGTGGGTTCACCTCAAGGCGTAGCATATCGTTGCGCCATGTGCCCATGCCGCTGTTTTGCACGATGGCGGATAGCTCCACCGTTTCGCCCGGTCGCAACACGGCAACGCGCGGATAGACCCCTCTCAAGCGCAGACGCGGCAGGTAAGGGTACACGCGAGCAACGGGCGCCTCTCCTTCCGCCTCAAGGGTTGCCTCATACGCTCCTTGAAATCCATATTCCAGCCAGACGGTTCGGCGAGCTGGCAGCCTGAGCTGAAGCGGGGGGTGGTGAGGCTCGGTTGCGTGTTTGTATACAGGTTTTAGGCTCAAAGTTATACTCGCGTTGCTCTCTAACTCCAGCACCCCTTCAGGCGGTAACAACCGAGCGACCTTATGGGCGAACCGCTCGCGCAGGCGCAGAAGGCGCGGCTCGGCGATATACGCCCAGTCGTAGTGGGTGTTGGCTTTGCCCTCAACCACGAACTCCAGATTTACCGTTTGCCCGCCGAAGGAGGAGAGATCCGCCGAGAGCGGCTGCCAACCTTTCACGGCGCAATCGACCTCTGCCATCAGCTGTTGATTGACCATCAGGCGTGCCCGCACACCGTCCCATGGATGCGCCGGGTCATCCTCTGGGATATTATCATCCAGTCCTGCCCATGCGAGCAGCACCAGCTTTTCCCCTTGGCTGACGGCAGGGAGGCTCAGTTTGAACAGGATACGCGCCGGTTTTTGTGTTGGGTGCAGAAACCCACCCTGCCTCGCAACGCCCCCAGAGCGGACCGTGCGGACGACAGTGGGTGAAAGCAGCCCATCGGTCTGACCCGATTGCCAGTGGGCAAGCAGTTCCACAAGCATCTGGGCGCCATCGGCGGCAGGTTGCGCCTCCATCAACATGAGATATCCCAGCAGCGCCGCTATCGTGAATGCGCGTCGCATCATCCCATGCCCATATTGCCTTCTGGGTCGCCCATCATGCGTGGAGGCGGTGCGCCGGGCACCAAGTCGGGCGAATAGAGGTCAACGCGCGTGCCAAACTTCGGGCTGGCGTAGGGCAGGTGCGTGCTGCCGCGTGCCAAGATATGCAGGTAGTTCGCGCTGTCGCCCTCGAACGGCTCACCGTGGTTCCATGGCACCCACGAGCGGGCGTTGCAGTAGTGGCACACGAAAGCGCGTCGCCAGCGGTCAGCGGTACGGTTCGGATAGGAGCGGTGCAGCAGATGCCCATCGAAAAACAGCACATCGCCCGGTTCCATCGGCACGGGGATGGGCGGTGGATATCGGCGCACCACGCGCGTCAGTGTGTTGACCTCATCGTCCAAGTGGCTCACATTCTCGACGGCGTGGAGGTCCTCAAAGGCGTTGGCGGCATGCACTTGCCCAAACGGCGTGAAGTGCGGTGGGTAGATGGGTTCACAGTGCGAGCCGGGCACGACCCAGAGGCAGCCGTTCGCCTCATCGGCAGGTTCCAGCGCCAGCCACGCGCCAATTAGCGTATCGGGGTAGGTAGTAATATAGTAGGCGTCCTGATGCCAGCCCTGCCCGCCTGTGCCGGGCGGGTTATAAAACAGCATCGTCTGCAACGCCAGCACATCGGGACCGATGAGCGCCTCCAGCACATCCAGAATGCGCGGGTGCAGCAAGCCCCACTCGGCGACGGGGTCAACGCGATGTAGCTGATGCACGCGCGTGCCGCGTGCCACCTCGTGAATAGCGGCTTTTTCGGGTTGGGAGAGATTCTCTGGGGGCTGCCAGCGTGCGTCCGCCCATTCTCGCAGGCGCGCCACATCCTCAGGCGGCACCAACTGCTCGACCTTCAGGTAGCCCTCGCGCCGATAATGCACATACTCCTCCACGCGCACCCGATAACGGTCCGCTCGCTCCACTGCGTACGGTAAATAGGGCATAGCATCCCTATAAATTCAGTCATGCCCCACCGAATCCTGCCAACTGATTGGAGAAAGGGGATATCATCCACCGATACCGCCACATAGCGCCCTGCAGAACTTAGTACAAGTCGACAAGCACGAATGCAACCTGCGTGCCACTCACCTGTACCTCAAATTTGTTTTATTAATTCTTCTATTATAATTAACAATTTTTTATTGCTTCGATGACATTTCTCAGACTGGTGCATGGCAAATTTGTATCTACCCCCATCAGGTGAATACAAAACCTCATCATTAATGTAAGTGCGAAGAACATGCAAAAGTCCACGAACACGTATACCCTCATGGGTGACCCATTCTTTCAAAAGAGCTTCAAGTTGTTTGTACCCCTTACTGCTAAGGGGACGCCTCAGAAGCAACTGAATCATTCGCTTTCGAAAAGCAAGATCACTATAGCTGCAATCTGTTTTGTATAATATTGGTATTACAATTATTTCAAGCTCTCTTTGAGAAATATTCTCAAAAACATTCTCCAATAAATCAAGACAATCAAAGCGGCGATTCTTATCTACCAAACACTCAATCACAGTTTCTATTCCTATGCGATATCCCAAACGAACTAAAGCTGCCCACGATACCAGCTTAAAGTCTGTATTTAGCAAATACAGCAGGGTTGACTCAAACTTGCGCAAATCTGCACCGATTAAAACCAAAGCTCGTATGGCTAACTCTTTTGCACATGGTAGTGCGTCATCTGCATCAAATGCAATTCTCTCTAATGTATTTATTAGACATTTATTATTAGCATAACCTATCCAAACATATCGTATGGGATCTCTTCGTATACGCCATAACAACTCGGCAGTCTCCCAAGATTCAGGATACTGACTGAAAAGTATATGCGCAGCTTTATCCGCGCGGTAACCCAATTCTGACAGAGCAATTTCAAGTAGCTTTTCAGCTGGGCGCTGACTTAGCTCGTTCCATTCACGATCCTTATGAGTGAAACTTATCTCTATAACATGCCTCCACTCCTCTGTAAGTGGATCATATGTATACTTATATCTCATGGTCTACCTCCAATCACCAGCTCCGCCATTTTATGAGTATACCCTGGTATTGGGTAAGCCGATTGTCCTTTCGAAACACGCCACGCAGAGAGGGATTTACCCCTCCGTACTTTCTGTGTCGTCACGAAACCCTTGCTCATCAGTTCCATCGCCTTCATCGCTGTTTCCTCCTGTCTCATCCGAGGGGCTGTTTTCCCCCTCCACATATATTAACGATTCAAAACCCCGTTTCGATGGGTCATACCCGAAAAAAGCCACGAATTTCGCCCGCAATGCGGGCAAATATCCCCGCAAAGTGCTGGCTTTGACCCCCAACCGCTGCGCCGCCTCTGCCCACGAATAACCCGCCAAGCGCAATTCCAACACCTCCCGCAACCGCTTCGGCAGCGAGGCAAGAAACGCTTCGCTATCCACCTCTTCCTGCACCTGCTTTGCTATCTCCACGCACGCTACCCCTTCGGGCAACGCTTCCCACGACAGGTGGGGATGATCCTTTATGGGACGCTTCGTTGCGTTGCGCATCGGTGCGCTTCTCCGTATCCCCAAAAGGTCTTGTATCTCAGCCAATGGGTTTGATGTAGCGTTTTGGGATGCCCCAGGGTGAGCGCCAGTTGCGGGCGAGCAGGGCATTGGCTTCTTTATCTCCGATAATCTGGGCTCGCTGGGCATCCCAGCGGATGGTGCGCCCTGTGCGGTAGGCAATATTGCCCAGCAGCGGCACAATCGTTGAGCGCACACCTGCCAGAATATCACATGCCAGCGGCACACCCTCTCGAATCGCCCGTAGGAAGTTCACGGCGTGCGGTTCGCTCTGCGGCGAGCCACCCCGCTGATACGCCGGGATGCGTTCCTTTTCGGGATGCACTTGCAGCCCGCCCCGATCCACGAAGAGGCTGCCGTTCGTGCCGAAGAACATCGTGCCATAGCCGCGCCCATTGGCGGGGAAGCTGTTCGCAGCACGATGCGAGTAGATGAGCAGCCAATCTTTGAAGCGGAACAGGCACTCCACCGTGTCGGGTGTTTCGCGGTTGTCGCGCAGGGCGAACTTGCCACCGGACGCCGACACCTCAATCGGGTTATGCTCACCCATTGCCCAGAGCGCGATATCGATGAGATGCACACCCCAGTCGGTCACCTTGCCGCCCGCGTAGTCCCAGAACCAGCGGAAGTGATACAGGCAACGGTTCGGGTTATAGGGGCGTTTGGGTGCGGGACCCAGCCACATATCCCAGTCCAATCCGGGCGGTGGGTCGCTGTCGGGCGGGTTGCCGATGCCGTCGGGCGATTCGTTATCCATGTTCCAGCAATGCACCATCGTGATTTTGCCCAGCTTGCCCGAGCGGACAATCTCCACCGCCTCTTGGAAGTGTTCGCCACTGCGTTGCTGCAAGCCGACCATCACCACGCGCTTATGCTCGCGCGCGGCGTTCACCATCGCCAGCCCCTCCACCACATTATGGGAAGCAGGCTTCTCCACATAGACATGCTTGCCCGCCTCGCAGGCGTCGATGGTGATGCGCGCGTGCCAGTGGTCGGGTGTGGCGACCACAACCGCGTCGATGTCTCGACGCTCCAAGATGCGTCGGTAGTCGCTATAGGCATCGAAGGAGCGTTGCGCCATCGCTTGGAACTCGTCGATCTGCTTGCGATAGGGGTCGCAGATAGCGATGATTTCGCATCGGTTTCCGCCGTGTCGTGTGAACATGTTGTAGTGGTGGCGCCCAATGCCACCACAGCCGATAATCGCTAACCGTACCTTCTCATTCGGGCTGCCCTGAATCAGTCGCATAGCCGGTTCCCTCCTGCTATGGTGAAGGTTCATCAGCCTCCAACATTCTCCTGCATTAGTGTCGGAGCACTTGTTGCCACTGTTGGAGGGTGTCGATGTCGGTACCGATTTCGGCATAGGGGCAGAGGATGGCGCGTGCGGGCACGCCCAGTAGTTGTTCGGCACGACGCTCCACATCCCGAACGCTTAAAAAGCGGGGTGAAACCCACTGCGCCAGTAGGAAGCGGATGAGGATGCCGACACCCACATAGAGGGCGAGGCGGAGGGGCTGTTTGCGTGCGGCATAAAGCGTCCGCAAGCGTGGCAGTTCGCGCAGAGCCACCTCGCGCCGTGCCCAGAAGAGATTCCCGCCCGTCAACTCGCCTTCGCGCAGGCGAACCGTGGTGCGCTTCATCTGGGGAAACTTCTCGCGGCAGAGGGCGGCAGGCACCACCGCATAGGTCAAGGCAGCCCCGCTGCGCAGGCTCTCTTCCAGAAAGAAGCGCACACTCTCCGCCGTCAAAAAGGGTACATCGACCGACACGAACAGCACCGAATCGGTCATGCTGGCTTCCAGTCCACGCTGCACGCTTTCCATCAAGCCGTCGGGCGGGGGCAGGACTTCGTAGCCCTCGCCGGGGGGCACATCGCCCACTATCAAGATGCGCCCGATTTCGGGCACGCCCTGCAGCGCGCGCAGCACATGCCGATACATCGGCTCGCCATGAATCGGCACCAGTGCGCGCATGGCGGCGCCGCTGGCGCGGCGCCACGCTTCGTCTGTCGCTCCACCTGCCAGCACAATCGCGGTTGTCATCGCAGATAGCCTGACTAAAAAAGACCCCCCTCCCACGGTGGTTGGGAGGGGGTATCGTTTCACACGCTCATAAGCAAGTGCGTTGTCGCCTATGGGTTAAAGCCTCGTCCACCGCCGAAGCCACCCCCACCGCGCGGTCTACCAAAGCCACCGGCTCCGAAACCGCGCCCACCTTGGAACTCGAAGGGTTTACCCAGCATCTGCTGCCACTTCTCGCGTTGAGCAGGCGTCAGCACCTCCAGAATCTTCTTCTCGGTCTGCTCGCGTACCTTTTGGAACTCCTGCATGCGCTCACCGGGTTGACCGGGCTGACCGCGCATGGACTGGAAAGCCTCCTGAATGATACCCCGAATCTTGGCTTGTTGCTCCTCGGTCAGCCCTACCTGTTTGGCGACTTCGGGCTCGGTCAGGGCGAACGGTCCCTGCCATTGGAGTTCGAGTTCGCGCAGCCGTTTGCGCTGGGTCTCGTTGAGAATCGTATCGGGGTCGTATTTTTGGCGAAGCTCTTGCATCCGCTCGCGTCGCTGCTCAGGTGGTAGGTCACGCAGCTGTTGCATCGCTTGCTGCATCTCTTGGCGGAGCTGTTCCAGCTTCGCTTTCTGGGTCTGGGAAAGATTCAGCTCCTTCTGCACATCTTCGCGCATCAGCAGCATCATGCCGAGATTGCGTCCCATCATGCGCCCGCCAAAGCCGAAACCGGGCTGCCCTTGTCGGCGGGGTCGCTCCGATTGCTGTGCCAACGCTAAGCTGCTGAGCGCCAAAGCGACAACTCCAAGCCAAAGCCACTTCGTTCGCATCGTCATACCTCCTCCTCGTCAGTTTTGGGAACCTTGCGGTTCCTCTGAAGGTTTAGACGATGGGCATGATGCTTTGTTCGGCAGGAAGGTGGCGGTGGGTGGCGAAGGAAATTGCTATGCTCAAACGGGAGGTCTGGGCAATCCCCATAGGGATGTGGGTGCTATACGCGGTGTACGCGTTCCTGACCGCGGTGCTGCGTGCCTATTATGTGGATGCGGAAGGCGTCCGCCATGCCGCGCTCATCGCGATTGGACCCGATCGGACGGAGCTGATGTTCTGGAACGGGCATGCTCCGCTGGGAATGCTCTTGATGTGGCTGCTTGTGAAGCCCCTCTCGTACCTTATGCCCGTCATGGAGGCGACGCAGCTGGTAGCAGCGATTGCCGTTGCATTAAGCGGGTTAGTGCTCTTTCGGCTCATGCGCCTGACGGGGCTTTCAGCGGGGTTGAGTGGCTGGCTCACCTTCCTGTTTTTAACCTCGAATGTCGCGTTGGTGAGTGCGACGATGCTCGGTTATGCAGCCCTGATGCTCTTACTGATAGCCATCTGGGCGCGTGCGGCGATTCGCTTCCTGGTTCCGCGCGAGGCGGTCACGAGCGACCTCATGCGGATGGGATGGCTCAGCGCGTTGCTTGTGGGGTTGAATCTCTTTGCGCTGGTGCCAGCCGCTGTGTTGGGGGTCTTGGCGACGCTCCGATTTCGGGCAGGTGCGTACTGGGCGGCGCTCGCTGCGGGCGTGTTGGTGATTTATCTCGGTGTCTACTTGGTTGTGCTACCCGCGCAGGTTCGGATAGGCGGGGTGGAGCGGGCGAAGCCGTCGCTTCTTGCATGGCTCTGGAAGGGCGACGGCGGCTCGTATCTGGACCCGAGCCCACTCTCCGGCATCTACTGGCAGGCACTGGGTGAGCAAGTGCAAAATATGCTGCTCCCATTAGGACGCCCCTTCCGCGTGCGCGATGCCTATCAGTATTATCTGGGCGGCACTTTTATCACGCTGCTCAAGGCGGCGTTCCTCGTGCTGCTGTTCATCTTCGTCATCACCCTGTTCACGATTCGGGCAGGGGGCGAGCGTATGCCTGTGGAGCGACCGGTGCAAGCCTTACACCAGTTGGCGGTGGGCACATTGCTGCCGATGCTGCTTCTGTTGTTGCTTTGGCAAGGGGATCGGCAAGCGCTTTATCTCTGGACGCTTTTCTGGGTGATGGTGGCGCTCAGTGGCTGGCTCGCCAGCTACGAAGAGGGGGCGATTCAGCGGCTGGGCTATGCGCTGGCGCCGTTGGTGCTGGTGATGGCGGTTTTCGGCTTGATGAAGATGAGCGCGCTGCACGCACCGACCCATGACTCCGCGCGTCAGGAGGTGGAGGCGGCAGCGGGCGGGATTCGTGCGGGCGATATCCTGATTGCATCGGGGCGATTAGCCGACCTGCTGCGCTACTACACAGCGGGCAAAGCCCTTGTCGTTGCCACCGAGTACTGGACAGCCCCTGATGCCGACCTGCAACGGTTGATGGACGAAGCGCGTCGGCAGAAACGGCGCGTCATCATCTGGGAATACGCGCTCCAGCCCGATTATTACCGCTATGCCCGTTCCGCTGCGCCCTCCGAATGGCTGGCTGCACTGGAGCGTGCCCAGCAGACTATTAAGCAGCTTGGAGGTGCCTATCTGCGACGCTATGAAAAGATGGTCGTTTACCCCACGATGTACGAGTGGTCCGGCGAGGTGCTAACCTTCGAGTAGCGCATGCTTGCCCCCACCCCAGCCTATGATAAGGGCATTTTTTTTTTTCGATGGATGGAGAAGGGCGCTCTGAGCGGCTTATCGATGGGAGCCGCCCCTCCCGCTTTGCCGAGAGGTGTGCGAAACGAGTTGCAGGAGCGGCTGAAGCGACAGGCTGCTACCCACTAAGTTTAGCTCCCTTCCTGGCGGTCGCCGCCGGTTTGTCCGCTTTGCAGTTTGCGCTCCAGTTCCTCCAGCTCTTTGAGTACATCACCCTCGGCGACTGCGGCAGGCTGCACGGTGGGTGCGGTATCGACCGTTGCGGTGGGGCTCAACCCCAAGCGTTGCTCCATTTGCTTCAGCTCCTCCTCGGCTTCCTGATCGATTTGCGCGTCTTGCAACGCGGCGATGCGCCCCTGCAGGCTCTGCGCTGCCATCTCTTGACGCGCGGCGGCTTCCGCTTCAGCTCTCTGAATGCGTTGCTCGGCGGCGCCCCAGCTCGATTCGAGCGCTTCGACCGAGATGCCCTCCAACGCTTTATTGATGGCATTTTGAATCTGCGCCTGTTTCCAGCGCGCTTTGAGAGCGAGCGCCTGCGCCGTTTTTACACGCACCTCCTCTTCCTGACGACGAATCGCTTGCTTGACCGATTCGACCGTCTCGATGGCTTGCTGCAAGGAGGCGCGTAGCGATTCGAGGGCGCCCTCCTGTGCCTTTTTCTCGCGGATAATCTGGAGTGCGAGGTCGCGCTTGCCCTGTTGGAGCGCCAGTTCCGCCTTGCGCTCCAGGTCGCGCACCGTCTTCTCCAGTTTGTCCACCTCCGCCTGCAGCAGGTTCTTCTGGGTGATGGCTTGGATGGCGCGCTCGCGATTGCGTGCCAGTGTCTCCTGCATCTCGCGCCGTGCTTGATCCAGCAGGATTTCGGGGTCCTCCAACTGTTCCACCTTGCCCGTCACCCATGCGACCAGATAGCGCCACAATCGTGCCAGTGCTTTCAGCATTCTGTTCCCCCTATTGGTTGAACTTATGCGAAGTATACCCCAACCCCGACAGATAAATCAAGTTTCACTGAGGGTGTTCGAAGATTAGGGTGCGGGAACCGCACCCGTACCGCGGGGCGGGTAGGGGCACGGTTCCCATGCCCTTGTAAAATCGCCCTAAACCACGCAGTCGAAGCGATTTTTCGAACACCCTCCCCCTACCCCTTGACTTTTTTGTCATGGATGGGGTATTATAAGGGGTGTCGCAAGGGAGTGCGACCTTCAGCAGGAGGGCACCATAGGCAACCTCCCTGAAGCATCTGGGACATGGAGGTCCCTTTTTCTCTTTTTTGCCCCTCGGCAGCATAGCAAGCGGCAAGCTGTAGGGGCGGGTGAACCGCGTCCCTGCATGAGCAATCGGGTGCTTCTTCAGGTGAAGTTAGCGTGCGACCGTGCCATATAGCCGATCCCCGAAGTCACCCAATCCCGGAAGGATGAACTTTTGGGTGTTCAGGTCGCGGTCGAGCGAAGCGGTGTAGATGGGAACCTGTGGGAAGCGGCGGGCGAGCCGTTCCACACCCTGAGGCGCTGCCACGACGCAGATATGGACAACATCCTCGGCGCCCGCGTTAAAAAGCACCTCCATCGCCTGCTCGGCGGAGCCACCCGTCGCCAGCATCGGGTCGAGCAGCAGCACGCGGCTCTTCTCTAAAGGCGGCAGTTTGCAGTAGTAGGCGCGTGCGATGGCGGTCTGCTCGTCGCGTTCCAGCCCGATATAGCCCACTCGCACATCGGGGAACAGCTCCGTGATGGCATCCAGCATGCCCAGCCCCGCTCGCAGGATAGGCACTGCCACGATGGGCTTGGCAAGCGAGTAGCCCTCCGTAGTTTCCAGTGGGGTGCGCACGGGGTGGGTTCTCAAGGGGAGGTCGCGCGTGGCTTCGATGGCGAGCAGAAAGGTCATTTGTCGAGCCAGCGCGCGGAAACGCGCTGGCTCCGTCTCCACATCGCGCAGGCGCGTTAGGATATGCTTCACCAGCGGATGCTCCACCACATGCAGGGGCATGGCTCACACCATCTCGTACAGTCCGGCAGCGCCCATTCCGCCTCCGACGCACATGCTAACGATGCCCCACTTCCCGCCGCGCTTGCGCAGTGCGTTCAGCAGGGTGGCGGTCATGCGAGCGCCCGTTGCACCCAGCGGATGCCCCAGGGCGACCGCGCCGCCGTTCACATTAAGCCGCTCGGTTGGCAGGTCGGGCAGCTGGCGCAGCACCGCCAGCACTTGCGCTGCGAACGCCTCGTTAATCTCGAACAGGTCGATATCCGCCAGCCGTTTGCCGGTTTTTTGCAGCAGTTTGGGGATGGCGTAGGCGGGTCCGATGCCCATCGTTTCGGGTGGCACGCCCGCTAAGGCATAGCCTGCGAAGCGGGCGATGGGCTGAATGCCCAACGCCTTCACCTTGCGCTCACTCATGAGAATCACCGCAGCGGCGCCATCGCTGCGCTGGGAGCTGTTGCCCGCGGTGACGGTGCCATCCACTTTGAACACGGGCTTGAGTTTCGCCAACGCCTCCATGCTGGTATCGGCGCGCGGACCCTCGTCTCGGTCAAACAGGAAACGGTTTTCGTGGAGGGTGCCGTTCTTGACGACCTTTTCACATACTTCGACGGGGATGATTTCGCCTTCGAACGCGCCTTCCGCCTGCGCTCGCAGTGCCTTCTGATGGCTTTGGAGGGCGAAGGCGTCCGCTTCTTCGCGCGTGATCCCGAACTGCTGCACCAGGTTCTCGACGGTCAAGCCCATACCGAGATAGGCGTCGGGATAGTGCCGTGCCAGATAGGGATTAGGGCGGAACACATGTCCTTCCATCGGCACCATCGACATGCTCTCAGTGCCGCCGGCGATGCCCACTTCGATCTGCCCGGTCTGGATGCGCTGGGCGATGATGGCGATGGCTTCCAGCCCGGAGGCACACATCCGATTGACGGTGGCGGCGGGCACCTCCACAGGTAGACCGGCGCGTAGCACCGCGATACGGGCGACATTCATGCCCTGTTCCGCCTCAGGCACAGCGCATCCCAGCACCACATCTTCGATCTCGCTGGGGTTCAATCCCGGGACGCGCTCCAGCGCGGCGCGGATGGCGGTCGCAGCCAGATCATCCGGGCGCGTGTTGCGCAGAGAGCCGCGCGGCGCCTTTCCAATTGCCGTTCGTACAGCCGCAACTACATAGGCATCTTGCATGGTTTCACCTCTTTGCTTGCTCCAGGTTAACAACGGTTCCCATCAGCGTTTTTTCTGCGCTGCTGGTGTCTTGTCCTTGCAGGGCGCGGATGGCTTGCGTGACCTCTTGCGCTTCCTGGATGCGTCCCTGTTGGATGAGCAGGGCACGGGTGCGCTCCAGCTCCTGCAACGCTTGCATCTGGGAGAGTTGCTGCGTGCGCATCCCCATGATGGTTTTCTCCAGTGCGCGTGAGGTCACAGCGAGCTGCAGTTCGTTCGCCACGCGCGGGTCTTGGGGCACATTGGCACGGGCAGGGTCGGTAACGAACTCCAGCACCACCTCGCCCGTGAGCGTCTCGGTGCGCCCTGTGAGGTTATCCTCATAGGTCAGCTTGAGCCGGGCGATGCGATAGATGCCGGCGGGATGGTTGGGGAACTCCAGCTCCAAGATGGGGGTGAGTTGGCTGCCGCGCTCCACATCCACCAGGCTCAGTTCGGCGGTGCGTCCGCGCAGGTGCAGCTCGCCCCCAAATGCCTGACGCACCTGCACCCAGCGCGCCAGCTGAACCTCCAACTTCAAATTGCGCGCGACCACCGTCATCAGCCGCTGCAGCTCCTGCTGGAAAATTTCGGGGATTCGCTCGGGGCGGTCGATGTAGTAATATTTGCCACCGCTGCGTCGCGCGATACCTGCCAGCAGCTCCTCGTTATAATCGGGACCGAAACCGAGTGCGGTGATGTGGAAGTGATGCTCCTTCGCCCGTGCCGCCACCCCCACGATGGTGCTGAAATCTTTGATGCCGACCGTTGGCTCACCATCGGTGAAAAGCATGAGGTGGCTCTGGTAACCGGGCAGGTTCACGGAGGTCACCTGCTGAATGCCCAGCACCAGTCCATCGTAGAGATTGGTCGTGTTGCCGGGTGTGAGGCGATTGAGATGCTCCTTCACCAGTTGCTTGTTCACGATTTTGCGGGGCGGCATCAGCACCTCGACGGTCTCCTCGAAGGTGACGATCGATAGCACATCCTGATCGCCGAGCAGGTCGACCACATAGCTGCAGGCGCGTTTGACATACTCCAGCGGGGTGCCCTCCATCGAGCCGCTGCGGTCGATGACGAGGCAGAGATTGAGCGGCGCGCGTCCGGTGGCGGTCTGGGCACCTGTGATTTCGACGAGCAGCCCCTCGCGTGCGATGCTGTTCGCCAAGGCGACAGGTCTGCCCAGCACAGGGTTCATGGTAAGGGCACGGGTAGGAGGCGCACCTAATCCCGGCACGGCTTGCGTGCGGTTCGGGTCCACTGGCATCCCCATCGCCTGCGTTCGGCTGGGGTCCGCTGACGCCCCTATCGCTTGCGTGCGATTCGGATCAGCAGGTTGATCGAACGCCTGTGTCCTGTCCATCGCTGTTCACCTGCAGCATAAGTATACCTCTACCATCTGCTGCAAGCGCCACGACGCCTATAGAGTGTTGCAAAGTGTGGATTTATGAGGTGTGCGTGAGGGTAGCTGGCGAACAAAGCCCACGAACACCGACCATGAGCCATTCGGAAGACAAATTGTGGGCGGTGCAAAGCCTTCGGGCTTACCTTCGCCACTTGGAGCCTGAATGTGCTGTAGGGGCGAGGTTGCCTCGCCCCTATTTGTTGGGTGTAGTTTATCACGCGCTTGGCTAATCCCCGCTGTCGCTGAAGAAGACCTCCACGGGGATTAAGCCCATTTGCGCCGCGCGCCGGAACGCCTTCACCCGATTGTTCACATTGAGCTTCTCGTAGATGTTCGCCAGGTGGAAATCCACCGTGCGCTTGCTCACGAAAAGGGCATCCGCCACCTCTTGGGAAGAGCGTCCCTGCGCGATGAGACTCAGTACCTCGATCTCGCGCTTGGTCAACCGAACGGGCTTCTGCGATTGCCAGTTCCTTTGGCTCATAGTTTCGCCTCCACTCTGTTGCGATGGGTTTCCGCCGCCCGTATCGGTCTTATTCCACATCCCGTTCGCCTTTTCACATAGAGGGTTGTTGTGCATCATCCGAATCGGACGCTATCAGGCGGTCTTGAGTTCCTGAATCGACCCACCAGTCGAAAATGGGGTATCATGCAGGGCATATTCTCAACGAAGGAGGTTATGCCAATGCAGACACCGAGTTTGCGTGGAGGCGAGTTTTTATTGCGTGAGGTGGAGCCGTCGCAGGTCTTCATCCCTGAAGATTTCGGCTCCGAGGAGACGATGCTTGCGCAAGCTGCCGAGCAGTTCGTGCGGGGTGAGGTTCTGCCGCGCAACGATGCCATCGAGAAGCAGACCGAAGGGCTTACCGTGAGCTTGCTTAAAAAAGCGGGCGAGCTGGGGCTGCTGGGGGCGGATTTGCCCGAAGCGTTCGGTGGGCTGGGCTTGCCCAAGACCACCAGTACCCTGATAGCGGAGAAGATGAGCCTCCAAGCGTCCTTCGCTGTCTCGTGGGGTGCGCATGTGGGCATCGGCACGCTGCCCATCCTCTTTTTCGGCACACCAGAGCAGAAGCACCGCTACCTGCCAAAACTTGCCACAGGCGAACTGATTGCCGCTTTCGCCCTCAGCGAAGCCAACTGTGGCTCCGACCCGCTGTCCGCTCGCACCAAAGCCACCCTCGCCCCAGACGGCAAGCATTACCTGCTCAACGGCGAGAAGATGTGGACCACGAATGCGGGCTGGGCAGACCTCTTTATTGTGTTTGCGAAGGTCGACGGCGAGAAGTTCACCGCCTTCATCGTGGAGCGTGGCTTCCCAGGCGTTTCGGTCGGGCGCGAGGAGCATAAGATGGGCATCAAAGGCTCCAGCACACGCCGCGTGATCCTGGACAACGCCCAAGTGCCTGTGGAAAATGTGCTGCACGAAATCGGCAAGGGACACCATGTCGCCTTCGGCGTGCTGAACATCGGGCGGTTCAAACTCGCTGCCGCCGCGCTGGGCGGCTCCAAAGAGGCGCTCACCATCGCCACCCGCTACGCCAAAGAGCGCCAACAGTTCGGGCAGCCTATCGCCAACTTCGGGTTGATACGCCACAAACTGGCTGAGATGGCGACCCGCATCTATGCCCTCGAAAGCACCGTCTACCGCACCGCCGGCATGCTGGACGAGGTGTTCCACGACATCGACCCGCTGGCGCCCGACGCGAATGCCCGCTACCGCGAGGCGGATGAAGAGTACCCCGTCGAGTGCGCCATCCTGAAGGTCTTCGGCTCGGAAGTGCTGGACTATGTGGCGGACGAAACGGTGCAGATTCACGGCGGGTTCGGCTACACCGAAGAGTTCCCCGCTGCCCAAATCTATCGCGATAGCCGAATCAACCGCATCTTCGAGGGCACCAACGAGATTAATCGGCTGCTGATGCTGGATCAACTGATGCGCCGCGCTCTCAAGGGCAAATTGCCCGGTTTGATGGAAGCCATTCAGGCGATTCGAGCCGAACTCAATCAGCCCCAGATGCCTACTCCTGACCCCCTCGACCCGCTGGAAGCCATCGGGCGATACATCGTGAACGCGAAGAAGGCGATTCTGATGACCGCGGGTATGGCAGCGGAGCAGGTGGGCACCGAGTTGGAGGAGAAGCAGGAGATTGTGGCGCACCTGGCGGACTGCCTTATCGCGCTGTACGCAACCGAGAGCGCGTGGCTGCGCACACGCAAACTGCAGCAGCAGGGGGTCGACATCACCATCCCGCTGGCGATGACCCGCGTGTTCGCCTATGAGGCGTTCGATGCCATCGAGGCGCATGCGCGCCGCGCCCTGCACGCCTTTGCGGAGGGCGACCTCCTTCAGATACTGCTCGCCGCGCTCAAGCGCTATATGCGGCGCACCAGCGAGGTCAACACTTTCGCGCTGCGTCGCCAGATTGCCGACTATGTGATCCAGCATGAACGCGCCTGGAGCGCGATGTAGGGGCTAATCGGTGTGGACGCTGCCCCCACCCCAGCCCTCCCCGTCCACGGCTCATTGCACGACACTTTTTGAAGACCCTCTCCGTTAGGTTCCCCATGCTTCGCAAGGGGAACCTGTAGGAGGGGGTGGGGCAAAATCTGCCTCACTTCCAGTTCGCCCAAAAACTGTCGTGTAATGAGCGTCCACGGGGAGGGTGTGGCGGTGCCTCTGCGTTCACGGGGGATTCAGAGCGGTTCCTCATCGGGCTGCCAACCGTACTTGCCCACCAGCGGCACGAAGACACACTCGCCATAGGTACGGGTGAAGAGTCGATCGCCCTGCTTGATAATCAAGGTCAGCACCTGCTGGGTGCGCGAGCCGAGCGGAAGAAGCAGTCGCCCATTATGGGGTGAGAGCTGCTCCAGCAGCGGGGGCGGCACGCTGCCCGGCGCACCCGCCGTGACCACAATCCGATCGTAAGGCGCAAGAGGTGGGAAGCCGCAGGTGCCATCTCCTATCACCAACACAAAAGGCGGAAAATGCAACGCGGTCAGCAGCTGAAAGGCACGCAGTGCCAAGCGAGGAAACCGCTCCACGGTCACCAACTCCCGACAAAGCAGGGTCAGAATCGCCGCTTGATAGCCCGAGCCAGTGCCAATCTCCAGCACGCGCTCATCGCCCTGCAGCGCCAGCAGCTCCGTCATCGTGGCGACCAGCGAGGGCTGGGAGATGGTCTGCCCCTCCCCAATCGGGAGGGCATGATCGATATAGGCGTGCTGCCGATACTCTTCGGGCACCATCAGGTGGCGTGGCACACGCCGAATGGCATCCAGCACGCGCTCGTCGCGCACGCCCTTCTCGCGAATGAGCTGGATGAGTTGTTCCCGCTCGAATTCAAAATCGGCTTCGTTCCCCAACACTGGGGATAATTCGGCGCCAAACGCACCCTCCCTGCACACACCAGCGGCAAGTTATATCGGGTAAACTCCTCGATACTATGGTGGAGACCCATTTGAGCGATGTGCAGGCACAGGTGTGGCAACTGGACCAGCACTATCTGATGCGTACCTATCGGCGTCAGCCTGTGCTGTTCGTGCGTGGCGAGGGCGCCTATCTGTATGACCCGCAGGGCAACCGCTATCTCGATTTTCTGGCAGGGGTCGCGGTCTGCAATGTGGGGCACTGCCATCCCCATCTGGTGGCTCGTATCCAGGAGCAGGCGGCACGGCTGATGCATATTGGGAATCTGCTGTTGAGCGAGCCGCAGGCACGTTTGGCGGAGCGGCTCTGCCAGCTAACCGGCATGGAACGCGCCTTTTTCTGCAATTGCGGCGCAGAGGCTTGCGAGACCGCCATCAAAATTGCCCGTAAGTTTGCCAACATGCACAAGCAGACGCCCGATTACGAGATTCTGGTGCTACACCAGAGCTTTCATGGGCGCACGATGGGCGTGCTTTCCGCCACGATGCAGCCGAAGTACCAGAATCCGTTCGTGCCGCTGCTGCCCGGCTTTCGCGCTTTACCCCGCAACGACCTGCAGGCGCTCCGTGAGGCGTTCAGCGAGCGTACCGCTGCCATCTTCCTCGAACCGATTCAGGGCGAGAGCGGGGTGAACCCGCTGACCGATGAATACCTGCTGGAGGCGCAGTCGCTTTGCCGACGCTATCACGCGCTCTTTATGATCGACGAGGTGCAGACGGGCATGGGGCGCACGGGGCGGTGGTTCGCCTATCAGCATTTGGGGCTTGAACCCGATGTGGTGACGCTGGCGAAAGGGTTGGGGGGTGGCTTCCCCATCGGCGCGTGTCTGGCACGCGGTATCGCCGCCGAGATTCTGCAACTGGGCGACCACGGCTCCACCTTCGGCGGCAACCCGCTGGCATGCACCGCCGCACTCGCCACCCTCGAAATCATCGAGCAGGAGAACCTCTGCGAACGCGCGGCACAAGTAGGCAACTACCTGCAAGCACGCCTGATCGAGCTGCAAGCCCAGGGCGCCCCCATTCGGGAGGTGCGCGGACGCGGGCTGATTATCGGCGTGGAGCTGACCGAACCCATCGCCCGCGCCGTGGTCGATAGAGCCTTCGAGAAACGGCTCATCATCAACCCCGTGGGCGAGACCATCCTGCGACTCGTGCCACCACTGGTCATCAGCGAGCAAGAAGTGGACGACGCTATCGCCATCCTGAAGCAGGTCTTTCAGGAGGTGAAACCGTGAGCGCGATGCAGGTGGTGGTGTTGCTCTACGCCCTGATTATCGCGGCAGGGGGCGTGATGGGCTATGTGACTGCCAAGAGCACCATCTCCCTCATCAGCGGGCTGATAAGCGGCGCCCTGCTTTTGGGAGCCTTTGCCCTGACCTTCCGCTACCCCAAACTGGGCTTCGGCTTTGCCGCGCTGATTGCGCTGGCGTTGGGCATCTTCTTCCTGATGCGCTTTCTCGAAACGGGCAAATGGATGCCCGCTGGAATCAGTGTGGCATTAAGTGCCGTGATGCTGATTCTCATGCTGTGGAGCCTGCTACGCCCGAATCCGTGAGGTGAGTGCGATGGCACAGGATAAGATAGTGATTCGGGGAGCGCGCGAGCATAACCTGAAGAATCTGCATCTCGAGATTCCGCGCGACAAGTTGGTGGTTATCACGGGCATCTCAGGCTCTGGCAAGTCGACGCTCGCGTTTGACACACTTTACGCGGAGGGTCAGCGCCGCTATGTGGAGAGCCTCTCCTCCTACGCACGCCAGTTTCTGGGAGTGATGGACAAGCCCGATGTGGATTCCATCGAGGGGCTGTCTCCAGCGGTGTCCATCGATCAGAAATCGACAAGCCATAACCCGCGCAGCACGGTGGGCACTGTCACCGAGATTTATGACTATCTGCGTCTGCTGTTTGCCCGGGTGGGGCGTCCGCACTGCCCCCGCTGTGGCAAGCCCATCACGCGCCAGACCGTGGACGGCATCGTGGACACGGTGATGCGCCTCCCAGAGGGCACACGCATTCAGGTGCTGGCGCCGGTGGTGCGGGGGCGCAAGGGTGAATATCGCCATGTGTTCGAAGAGATTGCCCGCATGGGCTTCGTGCGGGTGCGGGTGGATGGGCAACTCTATGAGGTGAACGAGGTACCGCCCCTTGACCGCTATCGCCAGCACACCATCGAGATTGTGGTGGACCGGCTGGTGGTGCGACCGGGCGTGCAATCCCGCTTGACCGAGGCGGTGGAGACCGCTCTGCGCCTGGCGAAAGGGCTGGTCAATATCCAGATTGTGGACATTCCTTCGCGTTAGCCTGAATTCAGGGGCTAATCGGGTGTATATTCTAACTCGATGTCGCCGATGCGCACGATATCGCCCTCTTGGGCACCCAGCGCTTTCAGTTGCTTGAAGATGCCCAGCCCGCGCAGCCGTTTCTGCATGCGGTGTAATGCCTCCTCGTTTGTCAAATCGGTTACCTGCACAATTTCGCGGGGTAGGTCGCCTTCCACCACGAAGTGGTCGCCCTCACGATAGACTCGAATGGGTGTCAGTTGGCGGCGCGGCTCGGTCTCGGTAGGCTCGGTTAGGGGGCTGGGTGGCGGAAGTGCTGCCACACGCTTTGCCAACTCTGCCACGAGCGCCTCCACCCCCTCGCCCGTGTAGGCGGAGATGAGGTAAACCGTGCCATCAGTCCCCTGCAGGCGCGCCTGCAGCGCCTGGCGAAGGGGTTCCAGTTGGCTCCGGTCGGGCACGGTATCGATTTTGTTGAGGGCGACGAGGGCAGGCTTTTGGAGCAAGACGGGGCTATAGAGCTGCAGCTCGCGCTGCAGAATGTCCAAAGCGGTTAGCGGCTCTGGCTCGGCATAGGGCGAGGCGTCCAACAGGTAGAGCAGCAAGCGGGCACGCTCGATATGCCGCAGGAACTGATGTCCCAGCCCTACACCGGCGTGCGCACCCTCAATCAAGCCCGGAATATCCGCCATCACGAAAGTGATGTCGTTGTATCGCACCACGCCAAGATGAGGAGTGAGGGTGGTGAAGGGGTAATCGGCGATTTTGGGGCGCGCGGCGGAGACGCGACTGAGCAGTGTGCTTTTGCCGGCGTTGGGCATGCCCACGATGCCCACATCGGCGAGCAGCTTCAGCTCCAGGCGGAGCCGTCGCTTTTCACCTGGCAGCCCCTTCTCGGCAAATCGGGGCGCTTGGTGGGTTGAGGTAGCGAAGGCAGCATTCCCGCGCCCGCCTTTGCCCCCGCGTGCCACCACAAACCGTTGCCCCGCGCGTGAAAGGTCAGCCAATAGCGTGTTCGTGTCCGCGTCATAGACCAGTGTGCCGACCGGCACCCGAAGCAGCAGCGATTTGCCGTTGCGCCCTTTGCGGTTGCCCCCCTCGCCGTGTTGCCCGTTCTCCGCTTTGTAGCGCGTGCGATAATGATAGTCCAGCAGCGTGTTGAGCGACTCGTCCGCTATCAGCACCACATCGCCACCGCGCCCGCCATCACCGCCATCGGGTCCGCCACGCGGTACATATTTCTCGCGGCGGAACGAGACGCAACCGTTGCCTCCCGCCCCTGCCTCCACCTCAATCACAGCCTCGTCAATAAACATCGCTTCATCAGAGGGCATCGGGGTCGATGCCCAACTCGCGCAGCCGCTGGGCAAGTCGTTCTGCCCGTTGACGCTCCGCCTCTGCGAGCTGCTGTGCCTGACGGCGCAGTTCCGCATCTGTCGGTATCAGCTCGCCCTCTGCTGTGTAAAGACGCAGCCAACGGTACTTCCGCCGATGATACACCCCTTCCCACACCCCGAAATAGGCACCCAGCTGGTGGCTCCAGAGCCAGCCCTGCTCGTTCGGCTCAATCGGTATATACTCCTCCTCGTGCAAGCAAAACCCCGCTAACTCACCCGTAAAGGCGTCATACCAGAAATATTCGGGTGTGTGGAACACTTTGGCGTAGAGCTGCTTCTTCTCCTCCCGATCCTTCTGGGCGGTACTCGGCGAAAGCAGCTCCACAATCAGGTTTGGATATTTGCCGTCTTCTTCCCACACAATCCATGAGCGGCGCGGCTTCGTGCCATCCACATCCTTCACCAGAAAGAAATCGGGACCCTTATACTGCGGGTTGCCCTGCAGGACGCTCTGCGCCTGGTTCAGGCTGTAGTAGATAAACATGTTGCCGCCACAGAAAAAGTCGGTACGCTCCCCAAACAGGCGACCGACCAGCTCATTCAGCAGCCAGATTTGCACCACATGCCAATCGCTCTCCAACGGTTCCCCGTCTCCTTCTGGCAGTTGCAGGTTTTTAAGATACTCAATGTCGGGTGCGCCGGGAGGCAAAGCCGGATGCGGAACACGGCGCCGAGCCTTCGGTTTGGGCACATCGGCAACTTTCGCCATCTTCATCACCTTTCAAAGAGTATACCTGCCGCTGAAGGGAGCCGAGCGCTCCACTTCATCTTGGCAGCGTCTTGAGATGCCCATTTGAGGGAAACGGGATATGCTCCACCCGGCTGACCAGCCCATCCAGCAGCCACAACACCACGCCGCCCGCGATGAGCGACGCCGTTACCAACCCCGAATCGTTGAACAAGACGGCAGCCCCAGCGCCCCAAGCTGCCGAACGGAGAGCAACTCGCATCACGCTCAGCCCGTACCAAAGCTGCAGGAGCATCCCCCGAAACCATTGCCAGAGCGCGACACTTAGCAGCCCAAAACTGAGCAGCGCCGTCATCAGCGGCAACGAGAACGCCACACGCTTCACCGCACTCCACTTCGCCTGAATCAGCACGCTTAAATCCCCTGCCATCAGTGCCTGCCACGCACGCCCAAAATGGGATTGAAGCCGCCAATGTTGGTGGGCATCCAGCCAGGTAGCACACACCATCGCGCCTACCCCCATCATCAGCAGTGTTGGCACCAACAAGTGCTGGCGGAAAGGTTTGTGCTGAAGAGCGGCGAGCATAAGCCCAAAAGCCAGTATCATGGGAACCCACGCCCCCAGATTGGAACCGAGCATCGGTAGCCCAAAGGTGAGGGTGAGCAAGGCATAAAACGCTGTTAGTGCCATCATCCCGCGTGGACTGGGATGGAACCGCTCACGGCTCTCCAGCCACTGGGCAGGTGCGAACAGCGCGAGGGGCAGCACGATGCCCAGATAGGTATTATCCAGCCCATAGAGCCGCGCACCCTCCCAAAGATAGAGTGCCAGGAGTGAGCGATTAACCCCATAGCCACCCCCGATGTAGGTATCCAGCAGGATGACAAATAGCACGACAAGCCCTGCTGCACTCAATAGGGGCATCTCCACCCAACGAGCAATCCCTGCCATGCCAAGCGCAAAGATGACCCACCCTGCCATCAACCACCCCACCAACACCGCGGCATCTCCCGCACGGTCGCCTGTCCATAGCTCAAAGGGACAGTAGCTGTACCAGATGGCGACGGCAGGAAATAGCAAAAGCACCGCCAACCCGGCGCGATAGAGGCTCTGCATCCAGTCGCGGAGCCGTCCCCAGTACCAGAGGGCAAGCCCGCTCAGCACCCAGACGGCACCTATCCCCACAACTGCTACCAGCAACACGGGTGCTAACTCATGCTGCACACGCCAGTGATCCTCAATACGCTCCAGCGTGCTTCGCCCATTCAGCCCCAACGAGCGTCGCAGGGTGCGTGTGAGAGTGCGGGGCAGCATACCATTCCAGAAGGCGTGCCAGTCGGAAAGGCTGGACTCAAACGCAGGCGCACCCAAGCCGGAATACTTATCACCTTGGCGCCCAGCAATCGCTTGCAGAAGAGTCGGCACGAAGTCCACTTCCAATATCAGCCCGGTCCAGCGAGTGGAAGGCGAGGTCAGCAGACCCGATGGCTCACGCGCCGCATAGCGCACCAACGCGGTCAGCCGTGCCACCCCATCTAAGCCGTTATCTGGCGGCTGCAAACAGACCACCCAGGTCTCGATACCTTCCGCCATCAGCAACTCCAGCGCAGTGTAATCCCAGCGTGCCATCTCAATCAGGACCCAATCCGCATCGAGGGTGGGGATTGCCACGCGCATCGATTCGAAATCAGGGAACGCTTTTGCTGGCAGAAAGCCTTTCGAACCCACCCCGATTAGCGCATAGGGGCTGGGTGCAGGCGAGTTCGGCGTGTAGAGGTAGAGACCGCGCCTGCCCACCTGCTCCAATCGGGCACCCAGCGTCTCGCTGAGCAGTCCCCGCCTGATTAATCCGCCTGCGTTCATCGCCAGCAAGGTAGAGTGCGGTGGGCTTATCCCTGTCCGCCGCAGGAAAACGCTCCGTGCCGTGCTACCTTCATATGGCATGGAATCGAGCCGGAGTTGCCCATCTTCCATCTCACCTGCCACGCGCATCCCTGTGGCGAAGCTCACGGCGCGTGACGCCAGCAAGGACCCCTCTTCACCGACGGGCACACGCTTCCAGAGCATCCACGCCGCCTGATGGGAGATGGCGCCGCTTAGCTGCTGCGGGGTCAACCCTTCATGCACCAGCACCAGCACCAGACTGGGGGTCGCCTGGGTCCAGCGCATCAGACTGAAGCAAAGAAAAAAGGTGAGGATAGCTCTCATCGCGCAATAGAGAATCGGTTAAATTCGCCCGTCGGTTCGCTCCAATAGGTTTCCACCTCGCGCACCCATGCGCCCGGCGGACCCTGCTGCAGCAGCGTGAGCAGGGTCTGGAGTGCTTGCTCGCTTCCCTCGGCGACTACTTCCACCTCGCCGTCGGGCAGGTTGCGCACATAGCCCGTCAATCGCAACCGCACCGCATGCTCCATCACAAACGCTCGGTAGCCCACACCCTGTACATGACCCCGCACAATTGCGAACAGGCGCCGCATTGCACACTCCACCGGCAAGGGATTATACCGCCCAACCCCTCGCGCCCCTCTAATCTCACCCGAAATGGGCTATAATAGCAAGGGGAGAGGTATAATCGAAGCCACACAGGAGGGACGAAGCGATGAAAAGAGCCTTGCTATTGATGGGAACGATGATAGGGCTGGCGATAAGCTGGAGCCAGAACACGCCACGCGCTCCGCTGCCACCCGACTATACGGTCAAAATCGAGTATGACCAGCTGTATCAAGCAGCGAACCTCCTTTCCCGCGCCGATTTCGACGGGGCGATGAACCTGTTGAGTCGCATCGATGTGCCTGCCACGATACGCGTCTACGGCAGTTGGGCAACCATTCCGCCCGAGCTGCGAGAAGCCTTTCGTCAGGCAGCCATCGACGCCATCAACAACTGGAACCGCGCGCTCAATGGCAATCCTAAGCTGGAGTGGACCGAAGATGAGGCGAGCGCCGATGTGCAGATTGTGTTCGAGGAGGATGTAGCAGAGATTACCGCAGGTCAGTTCCGCCTGATGCACGGCAAAGCGAAGCTGATGTTGCCTCCACAGAAAGGCGACAAGCGTCGTGTGCGTGCCCGCATCGCCACCTACATCCCCTACACCGAGATGCCCCAGAGCGCCAAAGCGGTCGCCCATCTGGTGGGGCAAGCGGTCGGTACCTACTTGGGGCTTGCCGAATCGCAGAAAGACACCGAGATTATGGGTCCTGTCTGGAACAGTGAGGAACTCCCCACCGCTCCCACAGCCGAAGAGGTGGAGCGCGCACGCAACCTGCTCCAGGTGCGACGGCAACTGATCGATCTCGCCACTCGGCGCGTAGCGGTCTATATCCCCAAGCCGAAAATCGTGGTGGAGCCGATGGAGCATGACTTCGGCGATATTGCCCAAGGCGACACGGTCAAATTCACCTTCAAGGTGCGCAATGAGGGCGATGCCCCACTGGAAATCACCGCCCGACCCAGTTGCGGCTGCGTCACCCCGCATTATGACCGAGTCGTCCAGCCCAAGCAAGAGGGCGTGATCGAAGCGGAACTGCGCACAGCGGGCTTCCGCGGCTCCCAAATCAAAACGATTCAGGTCACCACCAACGACCCCGACCAGCCTAACCTGACCCTGCGCTTGACTGCGAACATTAAGACCGCCTTCGAAGTGCGCCCCAGCGAGACGCTTACCGTCGCGCTCAAGGACAAAGAACCCACCGTACAGGAGGTGGAAATCGTCTCCAACATCGACGAACCGCTGGAGATTGAGCAGCTGACCACCACAGCCCCCTACGCGAAGGCGGAGGCACAGCGCATCGACGACAAGCGACAGAAGGTAGTCATCACTATCAATCCCGATGCTCCACCGGGACGCAACAACTTCGCGGTCATCGCACGCACCAAGTCCCAGCGTGCCCCCCAGGTGAACATCACTGTGATGTGCGAGAAGGGCATCATCGTAACGCCCAATAGTGTCTTTTTTGGCGTGATTACACCCCAAACCCAGCTGCCTGTGGAGCGTATCGTGACGCTCACCCGACGCGACAAGGGGTTCCAAATCCGCAAAATCAGCGCAGACGACCCCGCCATCGAGGTGAACCACGAATCGATGGAGGAGGGCAAGCAGCACCGCCTTATCGTGCGCTACAAAGGTGGCTGGCCCGCAGGGATTGCCCAGCACAAGCTCACCATCGAGACCGACGACCCGAACCAACCCACTCTGCAGATTACCCTTACTGCCAATGTAGTGGCTGCTGGAGGGTCCTAAGCCATGCGCCTGCTGTTCTGGCTGCTGCCACTCGCAGGCTTAATCGCTCTGCTGATGCTGGAACGCTTGGGGTTCCCCCCACAAAGTGGGGGGAACCTCCCGGCGACAGGCAGCGGGCTGCTCATCACCTTCAGTTCCGAAATCAATGGCTACCTGACCCCGTGTGGCTGCAGCAAGCCGATGGTGGGAGGCATTCCCCGACGCGCTACCTTGCTCAAACAGCTTGCCAAAACCCATACCCTCGTCAACCTCGAAAATGGCGACCTGACGAAAGCCAGCGGACGCCAAGATGAGCTGAAAGCCGAAACGCTTATCGACATGCTGAACCAGATGGGCTATGACGCGCTCAACCTGGGCGAGTATGACTTCAAGCTCGGACTGGCTTACCTGCAAGCGTTGCAGCAGCGGTTTCAGGGGAAAATGCTTTGCGGCAATGTGGTGGATGGCGGTGGCAAGCCCCTCTTTGATGCCTTCACGCGCGTGGAGAAGCGACACGAGGGGCGCACCGTGCGGCTGCTCATCGTCGGGCTGATCTCCGAGCAATACGCCCCTATCATCCGCCAGTATGCACCTGAGGTGCAGGTTATCCCCGCCACTCAAAAGTTAGAGGAGTTGCGAGAGCAGATGGGGGGCACGGTTGACCTCCGCATCTTGCTTTGGCATGGCAATCAGCAGGAGGCAGAGCAGATTGCCCGCCAACACCCCGATTTTGACCTCATCATCTATGCCCATGGAGGCGACGGACCACTTCAGCCGAAGCAGGTGGGCAAGACGCGCCTCGTCTTTAGCGGCACCGATGCCAAATTCGTGGGGCTTGCCTACTTGCAACGCTCAGCCGGTGACGCTGCCTCCTCCCTGAACGGAGGCGATGGTTCCACCGCCATTCCTTACACGATTGCTCGCGTTGAGCATGTGCGGCTGACCGAGGATTTCAAAGATGACCCAGAGACGATTCAGATTAAGCTGGGCTACTTGGCACGAGTGGATGCGGAAGCCTTACTGTTGCAAATGCCCCGCCGTCCCACGCTGAACGGCGATACCTTCGCGGGCAGCCGTGCTTGCCGACCTTGCCACAGCGACGATTATCGCATCTGGGAGCGCAGCAAGCACGCCAAAGCGATGCAGACCCTCGTCGATGAAAAGCATGACAAAGACCCCGAATGCGTGGTCTGCCATGTGGTGGGGCTGGAGTTCGAAAGCGGCTTCGTCAGCATGGAGAAAACACCTCACCTCAAAGATGTGGGCTGCGAGAGCTGCCATGGACCTGCACGCAAGCATGTGCAAGACCCACTTAATAACAAGCTGGGCAAAGCAGGGGAAGGCTCCTGCATGCAGTGCCATGTACCCGCCCATAGCCCCAACTTCGACTTTCCGCGATATTGGAAGCAGATCGAGCATGGGCATTCCCTTCGGGAGAGTAAATGATGACTCAACAGGCGATACCGAAACGCATCTTTGGCAAGACTGGCGTTTCGATGCCCATCCTGTCGCTGGGTGGGGCATGGGCATTGGCGGACCCGAATAATCGCAAAGAGGCAGTCGCCCTGATTCAGGAAGCCATCGAACTGGGCATCTACTATTTGGATACGGCGGTCAGCTATCGCGCCAGCGAAGACTTCTTCGGTGAAGCCATTCAGGGGCGACGCGAGCGCGTCTACCTTAGCACCAAAAGCGACCGGCGCGACTATGAGGGCGCAATGCGCGACCTCGAAAACAGCCTCAAACGCCTGCGCACCGACCACCTCGACCAATGGATTGTCCACCATGTCTCCTATCCCCACGAGGTGGAGCAGCTCTTCGCTCATAATGGCGCCATCAAAGCGTTTCAGAAGGCGAAAGAGCAGAAGCTAGCACGCTTCATCGGTGTATCGGGGCATAATGATCCACAAGTGCTCATCCAGATGCTGGAGCGCTTCCCCTTTGATATGGTGCTTGTGCCGCTCAATCCCACTGAGGCGCATCATAGTCGCTCATTTATCCGCCATTTCCTGCCCGTTGCCCAACAGCACAAGGTGGGCATAGCGGTCATGAAGGTGCTGGGCATCGGGCGGCTGGTGGGCGAGAGCAAGCTCAGTGTGCAGGAAGCCTTCCGCTACGCCCTCAGCTATCCCGTCCATACCGCGGTGATTGTGCCGGGCAATCGTGAGCAGCTGCGTCAGCTGGTGCAGGCGGCACGCGAGTTCAAACCGCTCAGCCCCGACGAGATGAAAGCGTTGGAGGCACGCGCTCGTCCTCTGACCCGCGAAATCGCCGATGTCTATCACGCATGGCCTTAGCGATGGGGAGTCTCCTGCTATGCCCACCTGTCCGCACTGTGGCGCCGAATTAGGTGAGGATATGGCGGCGGGCACAGAGTGCCCTGTCTGCCGCAATGTGATACGCCCACCCAACCCCTTCATGCGACGGCTCTACTGGATGATGGCGATTACGGCGATGCTCTACTTCGTCCTGCTGTTCAGCCTGCTCTTCGCCGAGAATGCTCCATGGCTGATCGGGGTGTTCGCTTTGGCTTTTCTAAGCGGTGCCTATCTGCTCTATGTGATGTATCGTGCCTTCCGATAGAGGGAACCCCGCCGCCGTAACCCGGAGCCGCTTTCAGCGGAGTGCGATGCGTGGGGTGCGCGTGCGTTCGAGCCACTGCTTGACATACTGGGCACAGCGTCGGGCTGCACCTTGATGGCGAGCGATGAGTTCGCGGGCGTTGCGCTCAATTTGGTGGCGTGCCGTATCGTCGCGCAGCAGGCGCAGGATGCCCTCTGCTAACTCCTCGGCAGTGCGCACCTCGAAGCCGACCCCTGCCTCCTTTGCCAGCTGCGCAATATCGCGGAAATTATGGGTGTGGGGTCCAAAGAAGACAGGCTTGCCATGCGCCAAGGGCTGGAACAGGTTTTGACCGCCCAGCGGGGCAAACGCACCCCCCACCACCGCTACATCCGCAATGCAGTAAAGCTGTGCCAGCTCACCGAAGGTGTCGACCAGCACCACCTGTACGGGACCTGCGGGCAGCGGGAGTTGGGTACGGCGCACTGGCTCAAAGCCGTAGTCGCGCAGCAGTCGTTCCACTTCGGGCACACGCTCCAGATGGCGCGGTGCCAGCACCAGGCATGTGGTGGGCATCGCTTCGCGCACCCGTCGATAGGCTTCCGCCACGAGCCGCTCCTCGTCGGCGGTGCGTGTGCTGCCAACCACGATGACAGGCGCATCAAGGGGTAGCGAAAGTTGCTGCCGCCACTCGGTGGGGTTGGCATCGGTGGCTTCAAGGGCTTGGTCAAATTTGGTATTGCCGATTACTTCCACTCGCGCGGGCGACAGCCCCAGCTCCACAAAGCGCAAGGCATCGGTTGGCGACTGCACGCAGGCGAGATCGACAAAGCGCAACAGGGCACGATAGAACGCTCGCAAGCGACGCGCACGCTGAAAACTGCGATCGCTGAGCCGCCCATTCACCACCAACACCAACCCCCCGCGCTGGTGTTGCGCGTGAATCAAGTTGAACCAGAGCTCCGTTTCGAACAGCAGCAGCGCGTCGGGTTGGATGCGCGCCAGCGCGTTTCGCACAGCAAAGGGCAAGTCGAGCGGAAAATAGGCGAAATAATCGACCCAGGGATGTGCCGAATCGCGCGCCGTGCGCTGACCGGTGGGCGTGGTGGTGGTCAACACGATTTCGTAGTCGGGCAAGGCGCGGCGCAGTTCTTTCAGCACGGGTAGCGCAGCGAGCGTCTCCCCCACGGACACGCAATGCACCCATAGTCGGCGTTTGGAGATGGGCGGGGGTATTGGGACGAAGCCGAAACGCTCCCACCATCGCTCCCGCCACGAGCCACCTACAATCCGCACCAGCGTGTAAAGCAGCCAAAGCGGTGAAAGCAGCACCAAAAGCAAGTTGTAAAGCCCTCTCATGGCGAGACTCCTCTCGGCTACCGCTTGCCATAGCGTGCGATCTGGTCGGCGCGGGCTTCCAACATGTTGATGGCGTGTTCCAACTGCTCGGCGAGTCGAGCGAAATCATCCTTGTCCGCATCAGGCGGCACGAAGACAGGCTCGCCTATCAGAAACGCCGCGCGGGCAAATGGCAACGGGATAAGGTAGCGGTCCCAAGTGGGCAGCAGGATACGCGGGTACGCACTGATACCAGCAGGATAGAGGGGCACGCCCGCTTTCTGGGCAATCAGCAGTGCGCCGGGCTGAAACTTCTGGCTGGGTCCACGCGGTCCATCGGGTGTGAACGCCAGAATGCCGCCCGCTTTGACCACCCGCGCCGCTTCCAGCGCAGCACGCACACCACCCCGACTGGTGGAGCCACGCAAAATCTGAAAGCCGAACCGCTGAAAGATGTTCGCTTGGACCTCCCCGTCGCGTGAGAGGGAGATTAATGCCCAGAATCCCCGCCCCTTCATATAATTCGCGGGGATAAGCGTGCGTCCGTGCCAAGTCACCATCACCGCGCCCGTGCCTTCTTGCAGGTGGCGTTCGATGGGTTCCCAGCCCTCCACATAGAGTCGCAGGGTGCGTGCCAGCCCGCGTGCCAGCAGGTAGATGAGTGCCCCCAGTCGTTTCGCCCGACGCTGCTCCCGTTCCGACCGCTGCTCCACAGCCCGATTATACCGCATCTACTCTTCGGGCAGGCGCACCACCATCCGCTTGCCCGCCACATCTACCTGCAAGATGAACCGTTTATGCGCGGGGATGAGATGCTGTCCGACCTCATAGAAGTCGTAGGCAGCGCCCGGGATGACCCGCCGCAAAATGCCCAGTCGCTTGCCCGATTCGGTGTAGACCTCCATCCCGATGAGGTCATCGATGTAGTATTCATCTTCGGGGAGCGGCATGCGTGCCTCAGGCGGAATCATCAGCCATGCGCCATGCAATTTCTCGGCTTGCTCTATGGTGTCGATGCCTTCCAGCTTGAGCAGCAGCCAATTGCCGTGCCAGCGCACCGATTCGACGGTACACGCCTGTGGGGGCATGGTGCGAGGCGGTTTTTTGCCCTTTATCGGCGGCATCGCCTGCGCCCGTTCGTCCTGTTCCGTTTCCTGAACAGGGGGTGGTTCGGGCGGACGCCACCAATAAAGGTGCGCTCCCGGTCGAAACCGTTCCTCTGGGAACTCGGTTTCCGGGCGCACCTTCAGCTCGCCCTTCATGCCGAATGGACGCACTACGACCCCAACGGTGACCCAGCGTCGCGCCAGCTTCGGCACATACCGTTTGGGCATCGGCTCAGGCTTCGGCTTTCTCCTCGGCGACAGGACGCCCCTCGTCGGTGATGACCAGGATTTGGACGCGCACGCGGTTCTTCCCACCTACGGCTTGACCGACGGTGCGGAGCGCGTTAATGACGCGCCCATTTTTACCGATGACACGCCCGCGGTCGGCTTCCGCTACCCGAATGCGGTAGCGCAGCAGCGAACCGTTGCGCTCCTCCTCAATCTGGATCGCATCATGGTCATCGACCAGTGCCCGTATCGAGGCTTCCAGGAACTCTCTAAGCATGGTTCATCCCCTTCCGTTTTGGTGTGTTTTCAGGTGGTCGGGCTCGTTTCGGCGTGAGTCCCGTCCTGCCCTGAAAATTTCTGCCAGACGCCGGTGGATTTCAGCAGGTGCTGAACGGTCTCGGTGGGTTGCGCACCGACCCGTAGCCAGTAGAGCGCACGCTCCTCGTTGAGCTGCACCTGCGCCGGGTCCGGGAGGGGATTATAGAAGCCTATCACCTCCACGAACCGACCCGAGCGCGGATTCTGACTCGGCGCCACCACAATCCGATAGAACGGCTTCTTCTTCTTGCCCATGCGCATCAGTCGTATTTTTAACATCTTCGCGCTGCCTCCTGCAATTTCCTGCCATCAGATGTCCTAAAAGGGCAGGAACGAGCGGTTCCTGCCATCAGGCAGAGTATTATACCCACTCGATGTCAATCATAGAGGGCATCCAGCTGTGCCTGATACCGTTCCAAGATGCGGGCGCGCCGCATTTTGAGTGTGATGGTCAGATCGCCTGCTTCGAAGGTGAACGGCTCTGCCAACAGGATGAACCGCTTTACCTGCTCGTAGGGCGCGAAGTGGCGCAGGGCATCCTCCACCTGAATCGCCATCCACTGATAGACCTGCGGATGGTTCACCAGGTCTTCTCGGCTCTGGAAGGGGATATGGTTAGCGCGTGCCCACTCCTCCAGGCGCGGGAAGTCGGGCACAATCAAGGCGGAGACGAACTTCTTCTTATCGCCATACACCACCGCCTGTTCGATATAGGGATTGCGCACCAGTGCCGTTTCGAGGGCAACGGGAGCGATGTTTTTGCCGCCTGCCAGCACGAAGATATCCTTTTTGCGGTCGGTGATGCGAATATATTTGTCCTCCACGATTTCGGCGCAATCGCCTGTGTGGAGCCAGCCATCGGCATCGATGGCTTCAGCGGTCGCCTCCGGCTTACGCCAATAGCCCTTCATGATGTTGGGTCCGCGCGCGAGCAGCTCCCCATCATCGGCGATGCGCACCTCCACGCCCGGAAAGGGCACCCCTACGGTGCCGATTCGGTTGTCGCCGGGACGGTTGCATGCAATCACGGGTGAGGCTTCGGTCAGCCCATAGCCCTGATAGAGCTGCAGCCCATGCTCCCAGTAGAACTCGGCGACTTGGGGATCCAGGGCAGCGCCGCCGCTGGTCATCCACACTATTCGCCCGCCGAACACTTTCTGCAACGCCTTGCGGATGCCCCATTTGCCCAGCATGCGCAGCAGCGGCTTGCCACTGAGGACCGCCAGCACCCGCTCGCGCACCTTCTCGTAGAAGCGGGGCACACCGTTGATGGCGTGCGGACGCACCTCCTGCAGATTCTGCCGCAAGGTCTCGTAGCTCTCGGCAAACGCCATCATCGTGCCCAGCCCCAGCGTGGTCAGATAATCGCTCAGGCGGGCGTAGATATGGCTCAACGGCAAAAAGTTCAGCATCACATAGTCGCGACCGGGCGGCGTGAACACCTGCATCGCTGCATACATATTTGATAGGAGATTGCCGTGCGAGAGCATCACGCCTTTGCTTTCGCCTGTGGTGCCTGATGTGTAGATAATGGTGGCGATGGTGTCCCAGTCCAGCGTATCGCGATACTCGTCCACGAGGCGCGGTTTGTCGCGCAATCGTCCGCGCCCCTCTTCCAGCAAGGCGCCAAGCGGTGTCCAGCCACTGAGAGAAGCGTAGCTGAAAAAGTGGCGCAGATGCGGGAGCTGCGCCCGTGCTGAGTCCACTTTCTGTGCCTGTTCCGCCGTGCTGACAAAGAGCGCGACCGCTTCCGAATCGCGCAGCTGCTCCTGCACCTGTGCGGGAGCAAGAGGAGCATGCAGGGTTACCGAAATGGCGCCGCAGCACAGGATTGCCAAGTCGGTCAGCACCCATTCATAGCGATTTTCCGCAAGGATTGCCACGCGGTCGCCCGGTTGAATGCCCCGTGCGATCAGGGCGGCTGCGAGGGCTTCGACCTGTTCGCGCACCTCGTGCCACCGAATGGGCTGATAGACCCCACGCTGCTTGACCCAGTAGAGCGGTTGCGATGTTAGAGTCTCTGCTTGCGTGACAAAGAGCGCGGGGATGCTCCTCGCTTCATGGGCGCACCACGCGCTGCGCCAGCGCAGTTGAATCGGCTCACCTCTGAGATAGTTCGCTGCCATAGCTGCCCACTCTCCTACTGAATAGTCGGTTAAGCTCTATTGTACCGCAAAGGCGTGTTTGCCGCGATGAGGGCAGAAGATCGTACGCCAAAACCCTTCAAGTTTCTGCGCGTGTTACAGGTGCTTCAGATTTTGCGAACACCCTCCCACAGCTCTTGACAAATGTTTCTTCGATGGGGTATTATAGAGGTGCGTGGTGGGCATAGAGCTACACGCCCGCCCGCGAAAGGAGGTACAACGATGATGCGCTATGGCTTAACGATGGGGATAGCTGCTTTGGCGGCATGGTTGCTGATCGTTCCGGCGAGCGCCCAGAAGGTGGCGCCCGGTGCTACACTCGTGGAAGAGATGCCTCGTACCTTTGTCGTTCAACCCGGCAAACTGCAGATTCATCGCGTCCGCGTCGGAAGTGACTTTCAACCTGCTGGTACACTCCCCGATCCCTATGTCTACGCCCAGACCATGATGGTCCGCTGGGCACCAACAGGCGGTCTTGCACTCAGCTACACTTCGCTTGTGCCTGGCACCACCAACACGCGTGCCGATGATGTCGTGCTGTTTGGTGGCGCTGCCATCGACCCCGGCACATTAGGTTATGATACTTTTACTTCAGTGGCATGCATCAGCGAAATCGATGTGCTGTTGGTGAACGCAGGTGCTTCGGATGTTACGGTGGACATCACGCTGGACATCCATCCGTGGACCGGCATCTTCAGTCTGGGGGCATTGGCTTCAATCTTCACGATGACTGCTACGGGGGTCACACTGCCAGCGAACAGTCTGGTGCTTCTGACCTTCGATGTGGCGTCAGCTAACAATGGGAACCCGCTTCCTGTGCCCAAGGCGTTCTGGGTGAAGCTCACCGCTCCTTTTGGCACACCGACAACGGTGGGCTGGATTATCTCCAACAGCACACCCGGCAACACCTCCTTTCTGCCCGGGCGCGGCTATTTCCGCACGGACCCCACGGCAACGGGCGGGTCGGTGTTTACCGGTCTCCCGCAGGGTAGCCTGGCGATGGCCATTCGCGGCACGCACAACTTCGTGGGGCAGCTGGATCTGAGCGCTTTGGCAGACCGGGCGAAGCCCAAGGATCTCTGGGACTTCGAGTTCGACGCCGACGGACCCAGCGATCCCGATGGTGACGGCGTAGAGGAAGGCCTGCGTCGGAACCTCGTCGATGTCACCCTTACCAACGATAGCGGAGGATTCTCCTCGCGCTTCACCACCTACATCGATGAGAATGGGCGCTTCACGCTGCCAGTGGATGCCGCCATCAGCCAAATCAAGGTGCGCCGCTGGGATAATGCCCTGGCGGCAACCTTCGCCCGTCCAGCTGCTGGTTGGAGCACCGACCCGTGCAACCCCACAGACGCTGGCTCAGTCACCGTTCCCTTTGGTGATGTGAACGGCGACGGGACCATCGACGACGGCGACCTGCTGGCAGTGCTGTTCAACTTCGGCGCCGGTGAGTAATCCCGTCTACTCACCTTGTCCAACCCCCTCTTCCCTATCTGGGGAAGAGGGGGCTTCTCGCAAGATTGTTCCTCGCGCGGTTCTCGCCTCCACTTGAACTGCAGGCGGAATTGGGGAAGCGTTCGTTTTTACAGGGCATTCTGGGGTATACTTTCAGTCGTTGGCTGTTCGGGTATCATGTTATTAACCGAACGGTAGGTCAAACGCAATGAGGTGAGCCTATGGCAGAGATGCTGGAGAGAGCCTTGAAAGAGCAGGGCATCGAGATTCGCGCGCCGCTGAGCACCGCGTTCGCCCAAATCTTGACGCCAGAGGCGATGCATTTCGTCGCCACGCTTGTGCGCGAGTTCAATCCCGAGCGCAAGCGACTGTTGCAGCTGCGCGAGGCGCGTCAAGCCCGATTGGACGCAGGCGAAAAGCCCGACTTCCTGCCTGAAACGGAGCCGATTCGCCAAGCCGATTGGCGCGTCGCGCCACCACCACCTGACCTCATCGACCGTCGCGTGGAAATCACGGGACCCGTCGACCGCAAGATGGTGATTAACGCGCTGAACTCTGGTGCGAAGGTCTACATGGCAGACTTCGAGGACGCCCACTCGCCCACTTGGGAAGGCACCATTCAGGGGCAGATTAATCTGCGGGATGCGGTGCGCGGCACCATCGAATATCGAAGCCCGGAAGGCAAGGAGTATCGCCTGAACGAGCGTGTCGCCGTGCTTTTCGCCCGCCCGCGCGGATGGCATCTTGTCGAAAAGCATGTGCTGATCGATGGCGAGCCTGCCCCCGCTGCCCTGTTCGATTTCGGGCTTTACTTTTTCCATAACGCCCACGCGCTCATCCAAAAAGGCTCCGGTCCCTATTTCTACCTGCCGAAGTTGGAGAGCCATCTGGAGGCACGCCTCTGGAATCGGGTGTTCGTGCGCGCGCAGGAGTTGCTGGGTATCCCGCGCGGCACCATTCGCGCCACCGTGCTGATCGAGAACATCCTCGCCGCCTTCGAATGCGACGAGATTCTCTACGAGCTGCGCGAGCATTCGGCAGGTCTCAACAGCGGGCGATGGGACTATCTGTTCAGCATCATTCGCAAGTTCCGCAACGACGCCCAGCTGGTGCTGCCCGACCGCGCCACCCTCACGATGACCACGCCTTTTATGAAGGCATACTCGGAGCTGGTGGTGCAGACCTGCCATCGGCGCGGTATCCACGCCATTGGTGGCATGGCAGCGCAGATTCCCATTCGGCACGACCCCGAAGCGAACGCCGCCGCCATCGCCAAAGTGGTTGCCGACAAGGAGCGCGAAATCCGCGAGGGCTATGACGGCACCTGGGTTGCCCACCCAGGGCTGGTGCCGATCGTGCTGGAGGTGTTCGAGAAGCACTTGCCCACTCCCAATCAGCTCCATGTGCTGCCGCAGCGCACCATTACGGCACAGGAGTTGCTGAACTTCCCACGGGGCGACATCACCGAGCAAGGGATGCGCACCAATATCGGGGTGAGCTTGCGCTATCTCGAATCGTGGCTGCGCGGCACCGGCTGCGTCGCCATCAATTACCTGATGGAGGATGCCGCGACGGTGGAAATCTCGCGCTCGCAGCTGTGGCAGTGGGTGCAGCGCAGAGCCGCGCTCACCGATGGGCGCGTGATTACCCCCGAGCTGTTCCGACAGATGTTAGGCGAGGAGCTGGCGAAGATTGAAGCGGAAATCGGCAGCGAGGCGTACCGCAACAGCCGCTATGCCGATGCCGCAGCCATTTTGGAGCGCGTGGTGCTTGCTCCCCAATTCATCGACTTCGTCACGCTGGTCGCCTATGATTATATTGACTAAAGTCGGACAAGTCGGACATGTCTGACTTGTCCGACTTAAACCATGCAAAGAGGAGGTCCAAATGCCATGCAAGAGGTCATCACGGCAATGGAGCGTGAATGGCGTGAAAACCCGCGCTGGCAGGGCATTCACCGCCCCTACACGGCTGCGGATGTCGTGCGATTGCGCGGCTCGGTTCCCATCGAGTACACGCTGGCGAAGCTTGGCGCGCAGCGCCTCTGGGAACTGCTGCACAGCGAGCCGTATGTCGCCGCGCTGGGCGCGATGACGGGCACGCAAGCCGTGCAGATGGTGCAGGCGGGGCTGAAAGCCATCTATCTAAGCGGCTGGCAAGTCGCTGCCGATGCCAACCTGTCGGGGCAAACCTACCCCGATATGAGCCTCTATCCTGTCAACAGTGTGCCCGCTCTTGTCCGCCGCATCAATAACGCCTTCCGACGCGAAGATGAGAAACAGCACGCACAAGGCAGAAACGATATCTATTGGTACGCTCCCATCGTGGCGGATGGCGAGGCAGGTTTTGGCGGCACATTGCACACCTTCGAACTGACCAAAGCGCTTATTGAGGCGGGTGCTGCTGGCATCCACTACGAAGACCAACTCGCCGCTGCCAAAAAGTGTGGACATCTGGGCGGCAAGGTGCTGGTGCCCACGCGCGAGTTCATCCAGAAGCTGGTGGCGGCGCGGCTCGCCGCCGATGTGATGGGTGTGCCCACCGTGCTGATTGCCCGCACCGACGCGCTGAACGCCAAGCTCATCACCAGCGATATCGACCCTTACGATCAGCCTTTCCTGACAGGCGAGCGCACCTACGAGGGCTTCTTCGTGACGCGCGGCGGCATGGAGGCAACCATCGCACGCGGACTGGCTTATGCCCCCTATGCCGACCTACTCTGGTTCGAAACCTCCGAACCCGACCTGGAGCAAGCACGCCAGTTCGCCGAAGCCATCCACCAGCAGTACCCCGGCAAACTGCTCGCCTATAACTGCTCGCCCTCCTTTAACTGGAAGAAGAAGCTGGATGCGGCGACTATCGCCCGGTTTCAGCGCGAGCTGGGTGCGATGGGCTATAAGTTCCAGTTCGTTACGCTGGCGGGCTTCCACGCGCTCAACTACATCACCTTCCAGCTGGCACGGGGCTATGCGCAGATGGGCATGAGCGCGTATGCCGAGCTGCAGGAGGCGGAGTTCAAGGCGAAAGAGGAGGGCTATCGCGCTGTGGAACATCAGGCCTTTGTCGGCACAGGCTATTTTGACCTCGTGCAGGAGGTCATCACGGGTTGCTGCGCTTCCACCCTCGCGATGCACGAGTCGACCGAAGCCGAGCAGTTCTAATACAACTGCATGAGCAAAGTTCATGCATTGCCCCTCTCCTTTAGGTCTGATTAGGGTACTTTTTTCGGGGGAGAATAGCCCACTTCGGGTATCTCGATCCCTGTCCGAACACGCGCGGGGAAGGGCGGTGTCGGGTAATCAGGATCAACACTTTGGAGTGTACGGTGTTGGCGGTATGGGCGTGCGGGAGGCGTGGATGGTGCTGACCGACCTGCCGCCGTGTGAGGTGTCTGGGGGATGGCATCGGTATCGGAGTGGGATAGAGCAGGGCTTTGGGGATTGGAAGCGTCTGGGGTGGTCGTGTCATCGGACGCTGGTTCGGGATGCGGCGCGTTGAGAGCGTGTGTGGTTGGCGTTGGTGGTGGCGACTTTGTGGGTGATGGGGTACGGGACGGATGCGGCGTTGGCGCATCGTGTATGGGGTGCGTTGTGGAGGAAGTGGAGAGGGATTGGGTAGCGGTTGGTTTCCTGCCCTGTTGGAGCCTGTTGACGCGGATGGAGGGAGCTGGGTATGAAAAAAGTACCCTAATCAGACCTAAAGGAG
>Ga0079992_137009_pt1 | contig 77074 bp, 69 predicted proteins | sample FaiFalFF_MnMetaG_3_FD_69197 | JGI IMG/M metagenome (GOLD analysis project Ga0079992, IMG submission 69197) | Freshwater microbial communities from Yellowstone National Park, Wyoming, USA - Fairy Falls B (FF_Mn_B) MetaG (SPADES assembly) (version 2) | ecosystem: Environmental > Aquatic >...
GTATCATTAGCATAAATTCTCCATGCTACTACTGTTCCAGCTGGTATAGAAGAATTTTGCCATGTGAAATTAGACCAGCCACTGGCTGCTCCACCAAAGCTAATAAGATAAATACTTGTTTTGTTTTCCCAAACTCCAGTTTCGTTAGTTGCTAACCAACTATAGTTTAATTCTGGGGGGCCATTAACAGTATTCCAATAAGCTGATAAATTAACTTTAGCTCCAACTCCTGGTATATTGGTTGATTGTGATTGATTGGACCAAGCTATTACAGTTGGTTTGACTTCAAAAGTCATTATATCAGTAACATTTTCATTACCAGAAGTATCATTAGCATAAATTCTCCATGCTACTACTGTTCCAGCTGGTATAGAAGAATTTTGCCATGTGAAATTAGACCAACCATTAACTGCTGCAGCAAAGCTAATAGGAGAACCATAAGTAGTTTTATTCTCCCAGCTACCAGTTTCATTTGTTGCAAGCCAAGCATAGCTTAAACCAACATTATCAGTCCAGTTAGCTGATAGATTAACTTTAGCTCCAACTCCCAGAATAGAAGTAGATTGCTCTTGATTGCTCCATTGAGGAGGTTTAGTTTCTACTTCCTTCAATGCTACAAAAGCGCCAGCAAAATCTCTTGCTGTTCCAAGCGTAGAATTATAAGTGTCTCCAGTTCCTGTAAATATTCTAAAACCACCACGCTCTACCATGTTACTGGCAGGTCCTGCTCCACTTGTTCCACAATCTGGTCCGTCAAAATCTGTGTAATCTATATCTTGAGTAAAGTCATCTCCAGTCACTCCTTCTACAGCAACAGCTCCAACAAAAAGATATTTGTTGATTGGTAGGTTGGATATGCTCATAGAAACTGCTGTAATACCATCTCCAGCTTGAGTAGCTGTTCCTGCAACAGATACGTTAGAGTCAGCATCTATTGAAAACTCATGCAATGATATGGCCTTAGCTGTGACAGAAGTTGAAAAACTTGCTGTAATAGTATCGGCTGTGGTTAAAGCAGTGGTTATTTTGCTAAAGAATATGGCTACAGTAGCTCCAGCTGCAGCTCCACCTTGCCCGTTTGTGAATTCTACTGCCTTTGTGTATGTATTTCCTTTAGAATCTGTTACTGAAGTAACTTCATTAAAGTCGCCATCAGCAGTATTGTTGTTATCCTTAGCCACAATCACTACTAAAACATTACCCGCGCTAACACTAGCATTTGGACTAATTGAGATAGATGTGCTGCCAGTTTTGTTTTGAGTACAACCTCTTGAGCCCACATTACTCCAAGCTGTTTCAGTAGTTGGAATGAGAAAAGCTAAAGAAATGAACACAAAAATACCAAATGCTAAAATCTCATGAAACTTATGTCTAACCATACAAATACCACATATTAGGAGTCTCTTTAAACAAATTTAGATTTAATAAAATAGTAAAACAAGTTAAAAACAAAATTAATGAAGCTTTTGCAAAAGATTTTATCCCAATCTTCATTCTACCAACCATTTCCATAAAGGCAAGCATTTAATAGTTTTGTTATTTGCTTTAATTTCATCCTCATAATCCCAAGTAATTATCAATAAATCTTCACAATTCAACAAATCACTAGCTTTTATCAAAGCTCTTATTTCTCTTTTCTCAATTTCATCTTTGCTATAAGCATAAGTAACTTGAATTAGTTGCTTTATATTCAACCCCTCCTTTAAAACAAAATCAACCTCGTGCTGTTGATAATCTCTCCAATAAAAAATTTCCCACTTGTTGAACCAATAATTTTTTCTCCTCAACAACTCTATTGCCACCAAATTTTCTAAAAATTTTCCTCTATTTTCAGAAAATCTAGTAGCAACATTATTTATCATTCCACAGTCTATGCAGTAAATTTTCTTAACACTTCTTTCAATTTCTTTTGGTTTATATGAAAATTTGCTTAAACCTAAAAAAAGATAAGCTTCGCTCAAATAGCTTATGTAATTTTTAACAGTATGCTCACTCCCCAGCTTAAAACTTTCCTTTATTTTTCTAAAACTTACATAATTGCAAAAATTGCTAATAAGGGTTAGTGCCAACTCTCTAATGACAGATTTGTAGGCAATGTTATATCTTAAAATCACATCCTTTTCAACTATATCGTAAAATAAAGTTCTTAAGTAGACAGAAGGATTCTCTTTTTCAACAACAACCTCAGGAAATCCCCCCATTTCTAAAAATTCAACCAAGTAATGCTTAGCCAAGCTTTTGCCCTTAGTCGTTTCTAAATCCTCCTTAAAGTCTAATGCGGCTAAAAATTCCTTGAAGCTAAAAGGAAATATCTCGAGTGGAATATGTCTTCCAGTTAAATGAGTTGCAAGCTCTTTGCTTAAAAGTTTGGCATTAGAGCCGGTAATGAAAACATTGTGCCCTCCTCTCTGCAGTTTATTGACAAAAAACTCCCATCCTTCAAGGTTCTGAATTTCATCTAGAAAAAATATGTTTATTGCCCCATGAATCTCTATTAAAGTTGATAAAATTTTTAGAGGGTCTAGTGATAGCAAAAATTTTTCATCAAAATTTACATAGCCAAAATTCAAATCTTTTAGTAACGAATAGGTGAAAAATGATTTTCCACATCTTCTTACCCCAGTGGTTACTTTTACTAGCTTACTTTTCAAAAATTCTTTACCTCTTTCTTCAAACTCTCTTTTAACAACATTCGTCACTTTAAATTTTTCTTCTAGTTCTCTTCTTTGATCTTTTAATATAGTTTTTAAGTCCATATTTTGATATTGCAAATTTTTATATAAAAATTTGCATCTCCAATGCAATTTTTAGTTTGTTGATATCTCAAATTTCAGTACGTATAGATGTTATCTTAAAAATTAAGAAAGCAACCATTTCCATAGAGGTAAGCATTTGATTATCTTGCCATCTACTTTAATCTCATCCTCATAATCCCAAGTTACTATGAGCAAATCTTTACATTTCAACATATCAGAAGCTTTTAGTAAGGCTTTAATTTCTCTTTTTTCTATTTCATCTTTAGCAGAAGCATAAGTCACTTGAATCAATTGCTTTATATTCAACCCTTCCTTTAAAACAAAATCCACTTCATGTTGCTGATAATCCTTCCAGTAAAAAATTTCAAAATTACCTATTTTATAACTCATTTTTCTTAGCAGTTCTATTGCCACTAAATTTTCTATCTGCCTTCCTTTATTTTCCGAAAGTTTATAGCCAATTACATTTCCTAAGCCTGTATCTATACAATAAATTTTTTTCGGTGCAATGAATTGTTCTTTCAATTTTGGAGAAAATCTCTGTAGTATTTTTACTAAAAAGGCATCTTCCATTCCACTAATCCAATTCTTGAGGGTATGCACATCCTTCACGCCAAAAACATTTTTTAATTTTGATAAAGTGAACTCAGAACCAGAAAGTGATATAAGATATTTAGCAAATTCCTTAAAAGTGGACTTGCTTTTTATTTTTAATCTTTTTATTATATCCTTTTCTATTATGTCAGAATATATTCTTACCAAAATTTCTCTTCCAAAAATATACGCTTCTGGAAGACCACCGATTTTTATATATTCTTCAAGATATTTTTTTGCTGCACCGATTTTATTAATAGAATATACATCTTTCTCTTCAAACGAAAATTCTTTGTAATCAAGAAATTCGCTAAAACTAAAAGGAAATAAAACAAAATCTATGTATCTACCAGTTAAAAAAGTTGCTAGCTCGCCAGAAAGCATTTTTGAGTTACTTCCTGTAATTATGATTTTTTTAGTTCTTCTAAGCCTATTTACAAAAAGTTCCCATTTTTCTACGTTGTGTGGTTCATCAAGAATTATATATTCTAATTCTCCATATAATTCAACAAAAGCCTGCAGAATTTTATCAAAGTCTTTATAATTAAAATTCGATAGCCTTTCATCATCAAAATTTATATATCCATACTTTTCATCTTTAATTAGCTGTATAGATAGGATTGATTTCCCACACCTTCTTATACCTAAAATAGCTAAAATATTTGGGTGTGATAAATAACTTTTTAATCTATTTTTATCTACATGTCTTTCTATTACTTTCGTCTTTTCAAACCTCTCTTTTATTTCTTCTGCTTGCGATGTGATAACCCTCTTAATTTCTATTAGCTCCATAATTATAAAATAACAAACATTTATAAAAAGTTTGTGGTTTTAGTAATTTTAAACCTCAAATTTTTATAAAGTATTGCATAATACCTTAAAAGTCAAGAAAGTAACCATTTCCATAAAGGTAAGCATTTAATAGTTTTGTTATTTACTTTAATTTCATCCTCATAATCCCAAGTTATTATAAGCAAATCTTCACATTTTAAAAGCTCACTAGCTTTCAGCAAAGCTCTAATTTCTCTTTTTTCTATTTCGTCCTTACTATTAGCATAAGTAACTTGAATCAATTGTTTAATTTCCAAACCTTCTTTAATAATAAAATCAACTTCTTTATCATTAATCTTAAAATAAAATATTTGTCTATTTTCTTTTAATCCTCTAATTTTCAACTCCAAAAAAACCAAGTTTTCCATTAATTTACCTATATCTTTTATTACTCTTGTAGAAATTGTATTTGCTAATCCTAGGTCTACGGCATAAATTTTTCTCGGTGCTTTTAAAAATTCTTTTGGCTTAAAAGAAAATCTTTCAAGAGAAAAAATCAGATAAGCTTCCTCTAGATACTTTACATACTTTTCCACTGTTAAAGTACTTCTAAACCCTAAAATATTTCTTAACTTTGTTGCTGTATATTCTTTTGAATGAATAGAAATTAAATACCTTGCCAAATCCTCTATTTTTGTTGGATATTTTACATTCCATCTTTTAACAACATCAGCATAAATTATTGATCTAAAGAGAGTTTCAAGATAGCTCTTATCAAGATTTTTTAATATGTATTCTGGAAAGCCACCAACTTCTAAGTATTTCCTCAATAAATTTTTCAATTCACCTTGTTTCTCTTTACTATACTCTATATCTTCAACATCAAAATTTTCACATTTTAAAAATTCTCTGAAATTAAAAGGGTAGTTTTCAAATTCTAAATATCTTCCTGTCAAATGGGTCGCAAGTTCTTTACTCAAAAGTTTAGCATTAGAGCCTGTGATAACCAAATTGTATCCTCTTCTTTGCAAGCTATTTACCCAAAGCTCCCATCCATTAACATTTTGGATTTCATCAAGGAGAAGCAATTTTACATTACCGTATATTTCCTTTAGTGCAGACAAAATATCGTCAAGTTTCTGTTCTGTTAGCTCTTTTTCATCGAAATTAACATATCCAAAATTTTTATCTTTAAGTAAAAGTAAAGCTAGAGTTGATTTTCCACTTCTTCTGACTCCTGTAATTACTTTAACCAGCTATTACTACAACTTTATTCTGAACAATAGAAACATGAGCTCACTTGAAATTATTCTTTCAATTTTAATTATATCTTAAAAAATATATAAATTTGTGAAATTTTTAAATTTAAAGCTTTAACAACTGGTATACATAAAGGCAAGTCTTTTAAATACAAATTTAAACTTTTTAAAAAAGTTTAAACTAAAAATTTTAAGTCAATCATATCAATTTTTTCTTACATGTTTATATGCTTTAGAAGAAATAGTTGGTAATTCTTCATAAATATGAAAAGCCTTTATTTTTGGATGTTGAACTTGTATTTCTAAAAATTTTTAATTTTTAGACATATAGATAATTTTGTACATGTCTCTAGAAGAAAAAAATATCTATTAAAAACTTTTTACTTCAATATCATTTTTATACCTCTGTGATAATAACCATCATAAAGACTTCTCCATACAATTGGTTTTTTCTTTACAATCACTATCCACCATCTTAAGAAAAAGCAATATATTGTATAAATTGGCTCTACGATAAAGAAAAATGGAACATACGGAATTAAATGTTTTCTTTTGAATTTAATTAAACCAGCTATGAGAGCTAAATGCAAGATAAGGAAGGAAATTGAGCTAAAAACTAGTAAATTTAGTGAATATAATAGTCCAAACAAAACAAGAAGGAACAAAATGAATCCGAATATGTGAATTCCTGGAGAAATAAAAAACAAAATAAAACCTACTGGTATTCTTTTTGCTATATTAACTAAATGTCTAAAATAATATTCGCTGCATTTTATTCCTATATCTATCCATCTCAACCTCTGCCTTATGTATTCTTTCAAATTTTCAACTTCTTCTTGCCAAACCTCGGCATTTGTAACTTCAACTTTCCAACCCTTTGAATATAGCTTAATAGTTAGCTCTATATCTTCACCTAAAGTTTTCTTTCCATGATATCCGACACTTTTTAAAGCACTTCTTCTTACAGCATAGTTAGCGCCACATACAATTTGAACAGATTTTCCTAATCTCATTCTACCTAAAGGTGATATCACATAGCTCCACTCATCTTCAATAGCTCTTAATTTTGTGAAAAAATTTCTATAGAAATTTCCTGCATGTGTTAATCCAATAACAGCACCAACATGCTTATCTTTAAATGGTTGAACTATGTTAACTAACCAATCCTTTTTGCAAATCCCATCAGGATCTGTCATCGCAAGTATATCATATTTTGCAACCTTCTTTATTGCTTCATCTAATGCAAAAGCTTTTCTATCATATTCAACAGGTGAGCGATAATATTTTATCAATCCCTTTTTAGCATATTTTTCACAAATTTTTTGCGTTTCGTCTTTGGAAGCATTATCTACTATTATAATTTCAAATTTACCTGGATATTTTTGAGATAGAAAATTTTTTATCTTTCTTTCAACTATGTTCCCATCTTTCCAAAACCATGAAATAACAGAAACTGGAGGAAAATAATCAATTTTATATTTTGGTCTTTTTGCAGAAATCCCGATTATAAGAAAAATTGAAGAAAAAACTATTAAAATAGTTCCAAAAAATAAATCCAACATAATTTTTATTTACTTTTTTCTAAAATTAAATTCTAAAAGTGCATTAAAAACACAATTAATTATCAAAAGAATAGATTGTTTTTAAATAATTAAAAACAAATTAATTCAATTTATGAGAAAAATTTTTGCATTAGTTATATTGATATTTTTTTTGTTTGAAAGTTCGAGTGCTACAGAATTTATAGTAGGTGTTTCACCTGCAACAATTAACTTGGGTAAGTTAGAAAGAGGGGAAAATAAAATAGTAAATTTTAATGTAGTTACACCTTCTACAGAAACTTTAATAGTAAGTTTAGAAGCGGAACAAGGTAATTTAGATTTCTTTTCAAGAGAAGCGTACAAAAACTTTACTTACAACTATTCTGAAGAAAAATTAACTGGATGGGTGGAATTTTTAAACAATCCTGTAGAATTAAAACCATCTAATGAAGTTTTAAAAACAGTGGGAGGAGAAATAAAAGGGTGGAGAGAAGTTAGTTTTATATTAACAGTTCCAAAAGATGCTGAACCCGGATATCATTTAATTAAAATAAAACCTATACCTGCTGTGCCTTCTGAAAATTTAGGACAAGCTGGAGCGAGAGTTGTTGCATTAACTAATGTTAATGTTTTGTTTTATGTTCCAGGGGATGCTATAAGAGATGGTGTAATTCTTGATGTTGTTCCTGGAAACTATGTTGGTAATAGACTTGAAATAGACACATATTTTAAAAATATAGGAACAGTTACAATTTCAGCAAGAGCTTATCATGAAATAATAGCTAATAATTCTGTATCAAATATTTCTTCATCAACAGAATTAGTTAAACCTGGAGAAACAAAAATTTTAAAAGCTTATTTGGATGTTTATAAGGATATGCCACAAGAACTTGAGGTAAAAACTACAGTAAATTATGTTACTGGATTTAAATACAAAGTCTCTAAAATTTCATTACCTCCTGTGGTAGCACAATATGTAACAATACCAAAATATCAAATTCCCTGGTGGCTGATAGTAATTATTATAATAATTATTGCTTCGAGTATTTTATTTTATAAGTGGTACTAATGAAAAATATTGTGAAAATTTTGTTTACAGCAATAATAATTGCTATTTCAATTCCAATTTTAAATTTTTTAATAAATTTTCAAAATGAACCAAGAGGAACAATCACAAATAAAACTTTTGTTTCTTATTCTGATCTGTTTTTTAATTATGAAGTATCTAGATATCCTTCTTCTGTAGAGGTTTTGCCTATTCAATTAACACAAGAAAAAGTTTTGTTAGGCATGTCTGTAGATCCTTGGAATCTTAATTTTGGAATAATTCCTGCTGGCAATAATTCGGCTAAAAGATTTATAAATTTAGTAAATTTGAAAGAAAAAGATTTTAAAGTTATTTTAAAAGCATATGGAAATATTTCAAGTTTTGTAAAATTTAGTAAGAATAATTTTTTGTTGCATCCTAAAGAAAATGTGACAGTTGAAGCAATTTTTTATGCAGAAAAAGCTAAAGTTGGAAATTATACAGGAATAATTGATGTGATAATTAAAAAGCCTAAGTATGATTTCTTATATAGTTTCCTGAAGTAAACGACTTAGGGCAAAGTTATTTCACTCTTATTAAGTACGCTTGTTGCAAACGCTTCTGCTTCTATTCTATCATCTATTTTTCTACCTAATAATCTATTTGGTAAAGAAATTTTTAGTAAATGCAAAATATATAATGTATAGTCATGATTAAGATGAATTTTGTCCAAAGTATAGAAGTAAAAATGGCAATTAAACTTGTATTATTTTCTTTAATATTCATTCTGATTTTATATAAAACTTATGCTGTTTCTGTAGATGTTAAAATTTCAAAAAAATTGAATGGAAACATAACTTCTTTTAATTATGAGTTTAATGGAAATTTAGCAATTTTTAATATAGAATTTTACAATAGTGGAAGTGTTCCGTGTATTAGTATGGTTAGAATTGATATATTTAACAATTCCCAACAAATTTTTACAGCATGGAGTAATGAAGAGAATTTAATGGCTGGTGATAAAAAAGTTTTTGAATTGTATTGGTTTACAAATTTAACTGGTAATTTTTCAGGAAGAATAAGAGTATATTTTGCCAATGAAATTCTTGAAAAGTATTTTACATTCGAAAAGAAATTAAATAGCTTATATGAAAAAGCTTTTTCCATAAGCAACCTTAGAACTTATGAAGATTTTATTGTTTTTGATTTAAAAGCAGAAAAAGATATTAACAAAATAATAATCATACCAGAAGATATTCCTTTGGGATGGATATTTCAACAGAAAAAATTGGAAAGTATTAAAAAAGGTGAATATAAGACTATTGCAATTAGTTATAAGCCTGCAGTTTGGCATGAGGAAAATTTAACTTTGTCTGTGTCTTCCTTAGATGGAAATTATTTCGCTCAGGAAAAGTTTGTATTGAAGAAAAAATCTGGGATATTGGGATTTATTTATTATCTAATAGACACAGTAAAATTAGCAATAAGTTCTAATTAGAAACTTGTTTTTTTCCCTTAAATCTTACAATATTGTAACTATATTTTTAAAATATATTAACAATTTAGAAACTATATGGTAAAAACATTTAAATAATATGATAACCATAATGTTACTATATGAAAAAAGCTCTTGCAAGTGATGGTATAGAGGAAAAAATTCTAGAAATTTTAAAAGATAGAATAATTTCAACATCTCGGCTTGCCAAAGAACTTGGAATTAAAAGATACATTTTGGTAGGTTATTTGGAATCTATGAAAAATCGTCGCTTATTAGAATTTCATAAAGTTGGTAGGGCAAATGTTTATACTGTTGCAAAAAAGGTGAAAGAATGAAAAAGATTTTATTTACAATAGCATTTGTATCAGTTTTGTTAAAAGTTGCTTTAGCATTACCAACAATAAACAATGTGATTTTTGAGCCTTCTTCTGATTTATGGATTGGGGAAGAACTAATTGTAAAAGTTAATTGTACTGATTATTCAAACGATATTACAAGTGTTAAATTTTCAGCTATTGGAGATGATGGCTATAGAATACCTGAGAAAGAATTGAGTTTTCAATCTGGTTTATTTGTCACAAATATAGAAAATCTTTATCTAAGTTATCCAAATAAATTTTCAGCCAATATAACATGCATAAATAACAATTACGAAAGTGACAGTCAAATAAAAACTTTCAATGTTTCTTCTTTTACTACAACAATATCTACCATTAGCCCGCAAACAATATACTTGGGAGATTTAATAGAAGTTGATGTAATAGTGAAAAAAAATAATGAGCGTATAAGTTCTGGTGTAAATTTTAATCTTAAGCTAAATAATTCTACAATAACTCCTATAGTTTCGCCCCCTTATGATCCATCAAAAGGTTGGATAATTTACCTAAATGCTCCAAATGTTTCTGGTCAATATTCATTGCTTATAACTTCTTCATACGGAAGAATAAATGATACAAAAACTATTAGCCTAACTATAAATGAACCTGTATTGCTCTCTATAATAAGCTTGGATAAAAATTTAGTTAGGCCAGATGATATAATAAAAATTCAAATTAAAGCACTTGAAAAAGGAAATGTTATAGGTTTAAATAGTGAAAATTTGGAAATAAAAATTGGTTCTGCAAAAGCTGAAATAAGGTCTATAACACCGGTAAGCAATTATTATAATGTAGAAATAGTTGCACCAAATCTACAACCAGGTAGGTATCAATTAAATGCTTACTTGAAGCATGGCAATTATACTTATTCCACAAGCACACAAATAGATTACATAGTTCCAATTTTTGGGAAAATAGTTGATGAAAATGGTAAAGGAATTCCTGTAGAGTTTAAGTTTTTCACAAACAATGTGGAAAAATTAAGATTTTATACAGATTCTGCAGGCGCTTATAATAACTATATACCACCAGGAACTTATGATTTGCAATTAACTTTCCCTCAATCTGTACTTTATCTTAAAAGCATAAATATAGGTAATTTTGAAGATCCTGTAAGATATAGCTACTACAACAATATTGATGTGCCTGGTATAAACTTGGCTGGGTTGTATGTTTATGAATTAGCTATTCCTTATTCTCAAGCAACAATAGAAATGAAATATAATGAAGGAAATATTCTTGAAGAAAATGCGATTAAAGTTTATAAGTGTGAAATGTGGAATAATGGAAGAAAAGCTTGTTATGGTAATTGGGAAGAAGTAGAAGGTAATATTGATACTGTTAGAAATATAGTAAAAGTAAGCACTTCAAGATTGTCCGCATATGCCATAGGAACATTGAAAAGTCTTAAAATAGATTTTAACTTAAACAAGGGTAACTTTAGTTTGAGAGATTTAGTTAGGATAAGAGGAGTTGTTACAGATGGTAATGGAAACATGATTGATAATTCTACTGTGTATGTGAAATTAAAAGGTACTAATATAAATTTGCACACAAGAACAGATTCTAATGGTATATTTCAAGTAGAATTTGTTGGTCCAAGCGAAGAAGGTTCTTATACTTTAATTTTAAGTGCTGAAAAGCATCCATATATAAAATTCATTACAACCAAAGAACTGAAGTTTGAAAAAAGTAAAGATTTTTCTATACTATTTCCAGATACTGTGAGAATTAATGCTGGTAGCAATATAACACAAGAATTGGTTTTGACAAATATTGGTCAAAGTGATTTGTATGGATTGCAAATTTTTATAACTGGATTATCTTCAGATTATTATAGCATGGAAAATTTTGTAGAAAATTTAAAAGCGGGGGAAACCAAAAAGATACCAATCCGATTTTCTGCACCATATGATGCTAATCAAACAACAATTTCTGCTTCTTTGACTGCTTTTAATGATGAAGTTAAAAAAGAGAAAATTTTTGGTTTTACTATACTCTCAGCTAATAAAACTCTTGGTCAGCCAGCTATAATAACAGGTGGTGCAATTCTAACAAGGATGGATTGGAATTGGATTTTCGTTTTGTTTTTTGCAGCAACATCATTTTCTTTTGCTTTCATACTTAAAGAAAGAAAAGTAAATAAAGTAAGAAACGAAGTAAGAAGTCTGTTGTTTGATTTGAAAAATTATTTAAAAAACAAACCTTTTGTTGAGCAAAATATGTTAGATAAAAAAGAAAATTGGTGAGCTTGTGGTTAGGATAATTGATGTTTGTTCAGGAAAAGGTGGTGTAGGAAAAACTACTACTGCTGCAAACTTAGGAGCTTCTTTACAAAAACTTGGTAAAAAAGTTGTAGTTATTGATTGTAATTTAACAACATCACATTTAAGCTTATTGTTTAATAGATATTCTTTCAAGTTTGCATTCAACAATTTTATTAAAAATGAATGCAAGTTAGAGGAAGCTGTTTATGTTCATCCATGTGGATTAAGCATAGTGCCTGTTTCTTTAGATTTTAAAGAATTTCCAGAAATTGATATAATAAACTTAAAAGATAAGATAAAAGAAGTTTTTGCTAATTATGATATTGTTTTGTTGGATTCTGCACCTGGTTTGGGAAAAGAAGCTTTGTTAGCTTTACAACTTGCTGATGAAGTAATTTTTGTTGCAAATCCTTCTATGCCTTCTCTTTTAGATGTAGTAAGATGCAATGAGATGGTAAATTCTTTTGCTTCAAAACCATTTGTTTTGGGAATTATTTTAAATAGGGTGAAGAAAAAAAGATATGAAATTACAGCAGAAGAAGTAACATATTTTACAGAATTGCCAGTAATAGGAATTATACCAGAAGACGAAAAAGTTTTAGAAAGTACTAATAAGAGGAATTTAGTCGTTCTTTCAGATAGAAAATCGCGTTCAAGTAAAGCTTTTCTTGAAATTGCAGCAAAAATTGCTGGAATTGAATATAGAGAAGAAAGTTTTTTCGATAAAATTAAAAATATCTTTAGAATACACAATGGTTTCAAATAATAATTGAAATGAGAATCGCGATTTCTACTTAGATTTAAAAATAACTTTATATGAACATTAAGCAAATTAGTGTTTTATTAGCAAAAACAAGGAATTGATTAGATTTAAATGAATGACAAAACTATTTTTTATTTTCAACATTAACTAACAAAAAGATTTTTCTAATATCTTCTAAATCAAAAAGGAAAAGATTATCTTTTTTAATTTTTTTGATAAATGACTTTGCAAAAATAGTAAAAATCTCTTTTCTTTGATTTTTGTTCCAATCAACGATTTTTGACTTCTCCTTCAACCTATTAAATACTTTTTCAACATCCACATTATCCCTCCATTTACATTCTCCAAAAAGAATTAATTTTTTTTCTTCATTCAATCCAACAATATCTATTTCTTCAACTTCTCTATCTTCGCTAAAACCTCTCCATTTACCAACTTTTTCTATATTTGGAAAGAATTTTTGTATATTAATTCTTATAAAATCTTCAAACTTTTCTCCAAAAAATTTATTTAAATCTCTTCTTAGAGTTTCTTTAATCCTTTCCTTCTCATTGCCTTCAACAAGTTGTCTGTTTGGATAAACAAACCTAAACCAAAAATGAAGAAAATTATCATTCATAACATAATAAACTTTCTTACTTTTCTCTTTAGTAACTAATGGTTCTTTCTTTATAAATTTCAACCTAATTAAATTTTCCAAATATCTTGTTATAGAAGTAGGTTTCATTGCTATATTGTTTGCAATTTCGATTTGTCTAATAGCTCCTTTTGAAATAAAAGTAAGGATAGAAAAATATGTTGATACATCACCAAGCTCTTCATAAATTAAAATTCTTCCTTCTTCGTAAAAGATATGGCCTTTATTAAAAAATGTATTTATAAGAAAATCTTCAAAATTATCAAACTCTTTAAATTCTTTTGCGTAGAATAAAATTCCATTACAAACAAACCAACACTTCAAAACATCTTCAAAACTTTTTTCTTTCAAAAAATAACTTAAAGCTTTAAAATCAAGAGTTTCTAATTTCCATTGGCCAGTTCTTCTTCCGTATAAAGGATTTTTTTGAGCAAGTAGAGATTCCATTATACCAATTGTTGAACCACAAAGAATTAAGAAAATTTTGGATTCAGAAAAATATTCGTCCCAAAATTTTTGTAATACAGAAGAAATGTAAGGAGAAGCCTCTAGCAAGTAGCCAAATTCATCAATAACAAAAATTAATCTTTCATTTTTTGATTTTTCATGTAAATAGGTTAAAATTTGGCTGTAATTAGTAAATGGATTTATTGCTAAAGTATTGTCTTTGAAAAAATAAGAAAGTATTTGAGATATTTCTTTTGCTTGCTTTTCTTCTTTTTCTTTTGTTGCCAAGTAGTAAATTGCCCTTTTATTTTTTATAAAATTTTTTATTAGGAAAGTTTTTCCTACTCTTCTTCTACCGTATATTATTATTAATTCTGGTTTTCCTTTTTTGAATTTTTCTTCTAGAAATTTCAACTCATTTTCCCTATCTATAAATATATGCTCCATATCATTATGATAGTCAGCATATATTTAAATTGTTTTTAATTCCAAAAAGATAAAAATGATAGCTTAATGTGAATTCAAAAATATTTGTTAATCAACATTCTTTTTTCTTGAATAAAAAATCTTTAATCTTGCTTTGTAGTGATTTTTCTTGAAGCATTTGTGTAGTTATCCATGATTTTCTCACATAATCTGGCAATTCTTTTCCAGATTTTATTAAACTTTCAACAAATTTAATTGTTTTTTCATCGTGACTATATCCTATTCCAATATCAACACCTACTTTCTCTTGGATTTCCTTTATAGCTTTATCTCTTTCTACTTTCGCTATTATTGACGCTGCACCCACAACTGTTACTGTTTCGTCCATGTAATTCTTTACAATAAGCTTTACATTCTTTTTTTCTTCAGGAAGATACTCCAAAATCATTTTTTTAAATCTTTCAGAATTAAATTCAATAGAATCAATATAAAAAACATCAGCATTCATCATCCTAATTATATCAGCTATTTTCATTGCTTCGATTCTATCTAAGTTTATTTTCTGACTCCTATATTTATCTATCTTGCAAGCTGGAACTTTCAATACAATAATATCTTTTGCTAAAATTTCTATATGATTGAAAAGTTCTTCTCTCTTTTTAGGAGATAATTTTTTAGAATCTTTAACACCAAGCAACTTTAATTTTCTTTCAATTTTTTTATCTATGCATACCCCAGCTATTACCATTGGTCCTATTAGTGCACCTTTTGGGAGACAATAGTTATTATCTATTGTCCACTCCCAGCTTCATCAATGCCACAAATTAAAATATTATCACCTCCACAAATTTACAGTTTAAGTTTTACTTTTTTTCTCCAATTTTTGCATTTCTTTCCACAATATTTCTAATTCTTTTGTTCCTATGCCCCATGTCTTTTCCCATTTTCTATAACTTACTTTAAAAATAAAAACATCTTCAACCATATCCCATAGTAAATGAAAAACTGGAGCTAATAAAATTATGCTTAACTCTCTAATATTAGCTAATGCCAAAATAGAAGAAACTAGAGAAAATGATGCTATTATTAAAAAATTGTGCAAAGGGTATTGTATTCTTTTTTTAGCAAACTTCAATAATCCTTCAATGCCATACTTTCTTAAAACTTTTATATGGTCTAAATCAATTATGTTTCCGAATATGTATATTAAAATGTAGTCGAATATTGGAAAGTTTACAGTAATGTTAAAAATCTGAAAGTCTATAGTGTAGTTTATTAATCTAAATCCTGAAAAAAATGTTAATAGATGAGATATTAATAAGTGGATAAACCAATGGAAAATCGCATAAACTTTATTTTTGTTGTATATTGATTTTAATCGCATAAATAAATATTGTTATTAATAGATAAGTTTTTATGGTGAGCATTGACATTGAAAACCTAGCTTCTCAAATTAAATGGAATGATTTTGAGAGTCTTGTATCTTCAATTCTCGAACAAAATAATTTTAAAACAAAAAAGAATTTTAGATTTAAAACAAAAAGAAAATATGAAATAGATATAGTTGCGATAAAAAATAATTTGGTTTTGTGTATAGATTGTAAACAATGGAAAGGGGGAAGATATAAAAAATATAGCATATTGAAAGCTATAAATGAGCATGAGAATAGAGTTTTTGAATTCATAAAATTTTTGGAAAATAATAAAGAGGCGAAAAGCGAATTAAAGATTTCTAACAATAGCAAATTTAAACCAATTATAGTTACTTTACTTGATGAAGGTTTAATAAAAGAAAATAAAACATTTATAATTCCTATGTGGAAATTGAACTCATTTTTGCTGGAAATAGAAAAATATTTGTAGAGTTATTAAACTACAATATGGTATAAGATAAAATTTTTTAATTTAAAAGTGTTTTGAAACTATTTTATTGAATACCAAAGTTTTCTTTTAATTTGTTTAATTTTCTCTGTTCTGCTTCATACCACAAACTTTCTAAATGATTTTCCCATTCACCTGGAATATAGCACTTAATATTGCTTAGAGTATAATAACCATAACCAGAATCATACTTATTTTCCATATAAAATACTAGTTTGAATTTACCATTTTCTTGTCTTGCTTTTATTTGTAGATAATCCATTGAGTAGTCAACTTTAATCTTTATTTTATTATCACAGTAAAGGTCTTTTAAAGTAAGTAAATTAAGTAAGGTATATAAACTATGTCTACCTAAGGTATTAACTATTTCTAAAGCTTTTTCCCGTATTCGTTTTCTTTTAGCGTCTTCGACTCTTTCACGAACTATTTTTTCAATTTCTTCAGCAGTTGCCATTATGAATACCTTAAAAGTAATATGTAATGGTAAATTTTTATAAATTTTCACTAATATTGCTTTGTTACACAATTACATGAAATATAATGCGTTATCGTTGTTAATAAAGCTAAACTCGCGCAACAATATTTATATACAAAACATTTCACTAAAATCTCTTTACATTATAAAATTTAAAAGCATCCAACTCTAAATAAAAATAATTTCTAAGATGATGTTCATTTCCCAAGTTTAAATTTATTAAAGTCTTTTCATTTTATCTGTAAACCCACAGTAGTTCTTGCTCTTTGTATAATAATTTAATTGTCGAATGGCTCTCTGTATCTTCTGTTACATACATAAATACACGTTCGCCTACTTCTATATCTCTTCTTGTATCTAAAACTGTCTCTATTTGTGGTTTGTAAATTTTTCTTAAATGTTCTTTTAAACGTTTTTTCTCATCATCTGGAAATCTCTTCAAAAACTCTTCTATACCTTTTTCTATATCTTCTTCATTACTTACGATGTATCTATAAACTTCTCTTCCACAAAAGGTACTGAACAACTCCTTTTCTACAACCTTACCTTGAAAGTATGGTGTTATATATCTAGTCATACTAATTTAAATAGAATAAAAAAGCATTTAAATTTTACCAACTGAGATTAACAGCAAACTTTATAAATTTTTACCAACATCAAATATCTAAATTTTTTGTATTCAAAACTGTTAAAATATTTTATCTTTAGTGATAAGATGAAGGTGCATATATTAATTTGTGGTTGGGATAAAGAAAGGAGCATTTGGGGTTGCATGAAAATAGGAGCAGATAAAGTTTATATTGTGCTGCCAAATGAAAAAGTCAAAACAAAAACAGATAAATGGATAAGTGATAAAACTAGAGAAATAGCATATGAAATACAAAATAAATTTTCAAAATATTTTGAAATAGAAATGTTACCTGTTGCTTATGAAAATTATCTTGATTGTTTCAAGAAGATAGTTAAAATTATACAAAAAGAGAAAAAGAAAGGTAATGAAGTTTATATAAACATATCTTCTGGTTCTCACATTGTAACTTCTGCTGCAATATTTGCCGCTTCTATTACTAGATGTAAAGCTTATTATGTGATTGCTGAAAAATATGATGAATTGTTTAAAAGAAGAGATAAGTTTATTTCTTATGGAGGCAAAGCAATTGTTGATGTTCCATTACTACCTATTAATTATATATCCGAAACAGAATTAGAATTGCTTAAAGTTATTAATAAGCATAAAAGCATATCAGTTTCAGACTTGTCAAAAATTGCAAAAAATCTATTTAATGAGCCGACAAGATCCAAATTCAATTATTATGTAAATAAACTTGCAGATGAGGGATTTTTGAAAAATGAAATAATTTCTGGTAGAATGTATACAAAAATAACTGATGCAGGAAAAATGATTTTGGAGGCACTTTCTTAATAAAACTGAGACCTTTTGCTATTTATATACGATCATTATTCTCTAAAAGGTGTTTAATATTCTCTAAAAGGTGTTTCCGTTCTTCATATTCTCTAAAAGGTGTTTTTAAAATTGTTTGTAGAAAAGGTGTGGGATTGTTGTTTCTAAATTCCTTCACCATATAATAAGGAGAACCTGTATGAAGTGATAAATAATCTATATCTTCATCAGAATAATCTTGTGGGAAAATCTTACTCACACTAGTCCAAAAACTTCTAACATAGTGTCTTATTCGAGTCACAGGATATAGTCCGAAGAAATCTTCACTCTCTATTTTATTAAATCTAATGCCAGCATGCATTTCATCAAGTTTAGAATATGCAGAGTTAAACTCCTCACTTTTACTAATTTTAATATCATAAGATCCTCTGTGTAAAATTTTAGCTTCGGATTCAGAAAGTCCTATATATTCAAGATAAAGCAATCCAATTAAATCTCTTATATCTTCTGAAGATTGCAAAGCTTCCTTCATCCAAAGTTCTGCAAACCTTTCTTCTTTTTCTGGATCTATTACCCCCAACGCGTATGGATCTACTATTATACCTTGCGTCTCTAGATACACGGGAATTGCATCAAACCCAATGTTGCCTTCATAAACCCACATGGGAGCTCGAAGCATTGGACGCGAAAGTTCATTATTCTCTACCACAACCACCATCTTACCTTTTTTCCGCAAAGCCTCAAGTATGTGTCTATAATCTTCGATGTGCTCCTTAGAGCCCATAAAGACTAGGATTTCTTCCTCGTGCTTGGGCTTGGTTTTCTTTGTCATAAACATCACTTTTTTGAATCTCTATTTTTCCTATGCCTTAAATACAATTTATCCACTATTTAAATCTTTCTGTATATAAATTAAACATTTCAAAAAAATTTTGAAGAGATAAGTTTTAGAATAAATAAATTATTGATTGTTGGGCTTGTAGTCTAATGGTAGGACGTCAATTTAAAGCGTAACCCTCACAAATTTTTGAGAACGGTGAAGAACCCAGTTCGATTCTGGGCAAGCCCACTTAAAAGCTCTTAACTTTTTCCAATATTCTTATCAAAGCTTTCTTTCTGTGGTTAAACTTTTCATGTTCTTCTTCAGTTAATTCTATAAAATATTTTTCTAATGGTAAAACAATAAACAATGACCTGAATGGATAACCTTTTTCAATTTTATTGCATGGCTCAAATGCAATATAACCTTCTATCTTTTCTACTTCTTGTAATATTTTTTTACCATCAAAATAAGTTACACAAGTCTTCAAACAAGCTTTTCTCTCTTCTTTGTTTCTAAAATTTTTAAGTTTCTCTAATGTAAGCTTTATTAATTCTTCATCACTTGCTTCATATCCGGGCCATCTTCTAGATAATACACCAGGTTCATTATTTAATGAGTAAATTTCTAAACCACCATCATCAGCTATTGTTGGAATTTTTGTTAAATTGTAATAAAATTTTGCTTTAATTAAAGAATTTTCTTCAAAAGTTTTGCCATTTTCAGCAGGCTCTTCTGAAATTTTTAAATCATCAAGCGAAAATATTTCTACATCATTTAAAACGGATTTAATTATTTTTCTCATTTCTTCTACTTTGCCTTTGTTTGTACTACCAATCAAAATTTTCATACAATTAATTTGTAAGTAATAAAATTTAACGCCGGCAGTAGGATTTTCAGAGCAAAATGCTCATTTGAACCTACACTTCCCTTGCGGGAAACCAGTTTTCGAGATGCGCCAAATTTTTCTGGCGCCTTAACCTGGTTCGGCCATGCCGGCTATTTCTAAGTGAACTGCCTTAAACTACGCAGGGAGCTTCCTGCTTCAATGACCGAACTTGCTCTCACGAGTAGAGGTTCTGTCTCCACAGGCGTAAATTCGGGCTGTCCCATCCCTACTTTTTCTAAGCCTCTCTGAAGAATATTCAGAGAAGCATTGTAATCTCTATTTAATTTTCCAAATTTATATTCTTTACTTGTCCCTCTTGGATTCACTTTTACAACTATCTTACCAGCTCTTTCAGCCTTGTAAGATAGAAATTGTATAAAGCGATTCCAAGAGGCATCATTTATATGTTTTGAAAAATAATGATTCCTAACCATATTCTTTATGTTCAAATCTTCAACTGCTATAAAATCATAATTATTAACATAATATCTTGATAGTTTGTGAAGGAAATCTTCTCTTTGATTCACAATTTTCTCATAAATTTTTGCTACTTTTATTCTTTGTTTCTCTCTATTTTTAGAATGCTCCTTCTTTCTTGATAATTTCTTTTGTTCAATTCTCAATCTTTTATAAGATTTATCCAAGAATTTTGGATTCTCTATCTGCAATCCATCACTATCTGTGAGGAAATATTTTATTCCAACATCTATACCTACTTTCTTTTCTATTGGTTTATTTTCTTTTTCTATGTTACTATCAACTTGAATATAAGCAAACCACTTGCAAGAATTGTATTTCTTTATTATAATCTGCTTTATTTTTCCTTTTACTTCTCTATGTATTCTGATTGGTATATCTCCAATCTTTGATAGATGTAACAAGTCCAATCTTTTATTTGTTTTTATGATTTTGAATCCACTTTGATTATAACACATAGTTTTGAACCATCCTTTGCTCTTGAACCTCAATTTACCTATTTTCTTACCATTCTTCTTCAGTTTAGCTAATGCTCTTAAGTTTGAGAATAGCCGATATACTTCATATTGCAAAACTTTAGAATATACTTCTTTTAGTTCTGGGTGTTTTTCTTTCAGTTTAGGGATTAAGTTCTGCAACTCCATTCTATTGGGTTTATCTTGCTTGCTCAAGCTTTCCAACATCTTGTTATAGACAAACCTGCACTTATCTAAAGTCTTTAACAACAATTGCTCCTGCTCTTTTGTCGGATAAATTCTGAATTTGTATGTAAGCAACATTTACTAATCACTAAAGTATATATTTTATATTATACTTACTAATATTTAAGCTTTATGGTAGTTCATTTCCTGTGAGTTTTATTTTAGATATTAGTATTTCAGAGTTATTTATTGTTGTTGCCTCATGACCTCAGCTTTCGCAAAGAGACTTCTCAACGATAAGTTAAAAAATTTATAGTTCAATATAAAATTAAAAATATTTATAAATGATAAAACAATAAAAGGAATAATAAAGGTGATTGTTTATAGTATTGCAGTTTGTATTTGCTGTTGGGATTTTAGCATTAGCATTTGCAGGTTATCTTTCCTACTATATACTAAAGCAACCAATAGGAACGCCTAAGATGAAAGAAGTATTTGATGCTATAAGAAGTGGGTCAAGAGCTTATTTGAAAAGACAATATAAAACAATTACAATTATTTCTTTAATTTTAGCTTTTATTCTTTATTTCACTTTTGATTATGCTGGAAATAAAGGCTTTCCTGTAACTTCTATTGCATTCTTAAGTGGAACTTTTTCATCACTTATTGCAGGATTTTTCTCTATGGAAATTGCAACAAGGTCAAACTCTAGAGCCGCTTTTTCCGCAAAAGACAGCTCGACAAAACCAATAAAAATTAGTTTTTATGGCGGTTTAGTCATGGGACTTTTTAATGTTTCACTAAGCCTTTTAGGTATAAGCATACTTTACATTATTTTTAATAATCCAAATTTAATTCTTGGATTTGCTTTTGGTGCATCACTTTCAGCATTATTTGCACAGTTAGGAGGGGGAATATATACTAAAGCCGCTGATGTAGGTGCTGATCTTGTTGGAAAAGTTGAAGCAGGTATACCAGAAGACGATCCTAGAAATCCTGCCGTAATTGCAGATAATGTTGGGGATAATGTTGGGGATTGCGCAGGGCGTGGTGCTGATTTATTTGAATCTATATCAGCTGAAAACATAGGTGCAATGGTATTGGGTTATATTTTATTCACATTTAGCAATAATATTTATTTCCTTATCTTTCCTTTACTTGCCTCTGCTATAGGAATATTAGGCACAATTTTTGGTTCATTTTTCATTCACAATATAAAAGGTAATAATCCGATGAGATCTTTAAGAAATTGTGTAATAGCAACTACCTTATTTGTTATTGTTGCTTTCTATTTTTTAATAGCTTACACAATTAAAAATATCAATTTGTACTATGCTTCAATAGTAGGAATTGTTTCAAGTTTAATATTTTTGCTTATTACAGAGTATTATACTAGTAAAAAATATAGACCTGTGAAAGAAATTGCTACTGCATCAAAAACTGGAGCTGCTACCAATATAATATCTGGATTTGCTGTTGCTCTAGAATGTACTTTCTTTCCAGTTATTGTAATTTGTATTGCTATTCTTATTTCTTACTATTTTGGAACATTATTTGCATTAGATATGGGATTAAACACACATTTAGGAGGAGTTTATGGAACTGTGATGGCAACCATAGGTATACTTTCTGTTGCTGGAATGATTTTGGGTTTAGATGGTTTGGGACCTATTGCAGATAATGCAGCAGGAATAGCTGAAATGTCAAATTTGGGTGATAAAATAATAAAAAGACTTGAACCTCTTGATGCTATAGGAAATACTACAAAATCATTAACAAAAGGTTATGCTATGGCTTCAGCAGGCTTGTCTGCTTTACTTCTTTTTCAAGCTTATTTAGAATTGGTTCATCCAAGTGCATATGAAATTGTTATAAACATTATTCAACCAAAAATTATAGTTTCCATATTTATAGGAGCTGTCTTACCATTTATATTTTCTTCATTTGCAATACGTGCAGTTGGTGCTTGTGCTTTTAAAGTTGTAGAAGATGTAAGAATGCAGTTTAAGAAAATAAAAGGACTGATGGAAGGTAAAGCAAAGCCAGATTATTCGCGTACAGTTGATATTTGTACAAAAAGTGCTCAAAGAGGAATGATAATTCCTGGGTTGATTCCTGTGATAGCACCAGTATTTTTAGGATTTACCTTAGGAGCTGATGCTGTTGCGGCTTTTCTTATAGGAGCTACAGCAAGCGGTTTTATACTTGCAATGATGATGAATACTGGAGGTGCTGCTTGGGATAATGCAAAGAAATATATAGAAGAAGGTTTATTTGGAGGTAAAGGAAGTGATGCCCATAAGTCAGCTGTTATTGGCGATACATTTGGTGATCCGCAAAAAGATACCGCTGGACCATCTTTACATATTTTAATAAAACTAATAAATACAACATCTCTTGTATTTGCTCCTTTGTTTATATATGCGATTTTATAATATTATAATTTGCTGTTTTTAGTTCTTTTTTCTCATTTGCCAATCCAAGGTATCGAGAAAATAATTCATTTATTAAACACTTCGACTAATTTACAAGTTCATTAAGTTTTGCTTAATTAAATAACTGTATTTAACCGAGTTGTAAAAATTTTTATATTGCTAAAACAAATAATGTTAAGAAAAATTGCGGTGATAGTAAATTGGAATTCCAACCAAAAATTAAAGAGAAGGTATGGGCACCTGAAATAGAAAAAAACGTTTTGCAAGAGTGGTTTAAAAATAAATCTTATTATAGTTTTAATGCCAAAACTAAAAAGAAAATATTTTCCATAGATACTCCACCTCCGTATCCTTCTGGAGCTATTTGGCACATAGGTGCTGTTGTACATTATTCACAAATAGATATGATTGCAAGAACTGCGAGAATGCTTGGTTTTGAAGTATTTTTCCCAATAGGAATTGATAGAAATGGAGTACCTGTAGAAAAATATACTGAGAAAAAATATGGAATAATCATGCATGAAACACCAAGAGAAAAATTTATAGAGCTTGCAAAAACTGCTTTAGATGATTTAGAAGCTAAAATGATTGAAATAATGAAAAGGATTGGATTAAGTGGAGATTTTGATAATTACTATAGAACTGATTCAGAAGAATACAGAAAATTAACACAAGAAACTTTTCTTATGCTTTGGGAAAAAGGTTTGATATACAAAGCTACAAGACCAAATAATTATTGTGTTGATTGTAGAACAACAATAGCAGATGCTGATATAGTTTATGAAGAAATTCCTACACAACTTGTTTACATTAAATTTAAGATTTCTGGTAAGGATGAATTTATAACAATTGCTACAACAAGACCTGAACTTATTTGTTCTTGCCAAGCAATTTTAGTAAATCCTCAAGATGAAAGATACAAACATTTAAAAGGTCAAAAGGCTGTTTTGCCAATATATGGCAGAGAAGTTCCTATTCTTGAGCATCCTATTGTAAAACCGGAATTTGGTTCAGGTGCAGAAATGGTTTGCAGTTATGGCGATACAGCAGATGTTAGGCTTTTTAGAGAATTGGGATTGAAAGAAATAATGGCTATAAATTTAGATGGAAGGATGAACGAAAATTCTGGAAATTATGCTGGTCTTGAAGTTAAGGAAGCGAGAGCAAAAATTATTGAAGATTTGGAAAGTTTAGGATTGGTGGAAAAGAAAGAAATAATAAATCATAGAACACCCGTTTGTGAAAGAAGTAAAACTCCGATAGAAATAATTTCACTTGATGAATTTTACTTGAAACAAATACCTTTTCTTGAAGATTTGAAAAAAATTGCTGAAAAAATAATATTCCACCCAGAACAACATAAGCAAATATTATATGATTGGATTAATTCTATTATTATAGATTGGCCTATATCAAGAAGAAGGTTTTATGGGACAGAAATTCCTATTTGGTATTGCAAGAATTGTGGAAATCCGAACTTGCCAAAACCAGGAAAATATTATCAACCTTGGAGAGAAGAGCCACCTTTTAAAGAATGTAAATATTGTAAAAGTAATGAATTTGTTGGAGATACAAGAACTTTAGATACTTGGTTTGATTCAAGTATTTCCCCCTTATTTATATCAAAATTTTTAAGAGATGAAGAATTTTTCAAGAAAACATTCCCAAATAGCTTAAGACCACAAGGAAAAGATATAGTGAGGACATGGTTATATTACACTTTGTTAAGATGTTACCAGTTAACAGGAAAGCAACCTTGGAAACACGCTTGGATAATGGGATATGTTGTAGATGAAAAAGGGCAAAAAATGAGTAAAAGCAAAGGAAATGTTATAGATCCTTTGCCAATTATAGAAAAATATGGTGCGGATGTGTTTAGATTTTGGGGAGCCCAAGAAGCATCTCTTGGAAGCAATTTTAAAGTATCAGAAGAAAGAATAGTTAGAGTTAGAAATTTCATTACAAAGTTGTGGAATATTGCAAGGTATGTTTCTATGTTTCCGAAAGTGAAAAATGCTAAATTGGTTGCTACAGACAAATGGATACTTAGCGAATTAAATAATTTAATTGAAAGGTGTATGAAAGGTTATAAAGATTTTAATTTTTATATACCATCAAATGCAATTAGAGATTTTGTTTGGAATATTTTTGCATCACATTATATAGAAATGGTTAAGCCACGAACTTATGGACAAGGATTTAATGAAGAAGAAGTAAAATCTGCATGGTTCACTTTACATACAGTATTAGAAAGTATTTTAAGTTTGTTAGCTCCAATAATTCCTTTTATGACAGATTATTTGTCGAGAGAAATTTATGGTTATAGCATTCATGAAAAGAAATTTCCAAAAGCTAAATGGAATTTTGGCTTAGATAAATTTACTAAGGATTTAATAGAATTTAATTCTATGGTATGGAATCAGAAAAAGAAAGAAGGATTATCACTTAAAGAAAGTATAAAGATAAATATACCTGATAAACTTAAAGATTTTGAAAAGGATTTAATAGCAATGCACAATATTAAAATTTAAAATAATTTGGCTGGTGATTTAAATTTAACACAGAAGAGCAACTAAAACTCAAAAAACTATTAAAAGAACTGGAATCAATAAGAGGCAGGCATACTGAGCTAATATCAGTTTATATTCCATCTGGTCATAATATAGTGGATGTAATTAATCAGCTTATACAAGAAAAATCTACTGCTATGAATATAAAAAGCAAATCTACCAGAAAAAATGTTCTTGATTCACTAGAAAAAATTATACAGCACCTTAGGCTATTCAAACAAACTCCTCCAAATGGTCTTGTGGTTTTTTGTGGAAATGTTTCACCAGTAGAAGGTAAAAATGATTTAAAGTTATGGTCAATTGAGCCACCAGAAAAAATGAATGTTAAGCTTTATTGGTGTGATCAAGTTTTTGTGTTAGAGCCATTAAAAGATTTAGTTAGAGAAAAAGAAGTTTATGGATTAATTGTTTTGGATTCAAGAGAAGCAAATATTGGTTTACTTAAAGGTAAAGAAATAGTGCCATTAAAACATTTAGAATCAACTGTTCCAAGTAAATCTGTAAAAGGTGGTATGTGTTTACATCAAAGCACGATAGTAAATAATGGAAGTATGAGAGAAATCAGAAAAGTAAAAATTGGGGATGATATTTTATCTTTTGATTTCAAGCTCAATAAGTTCAGGTTTTCAAAGATAGAAAGTGTTAAAAAAAGAAAAGCTAAAGTTGCATATAAAATAACAACAGATTTAGGAAATGAAATTATAGCCACGCCAGAGCACATATTTTTTGTAAAAGGAATTTTTTCTATACATGAAAAGCAAGCAGAAGATTTGAAAGTTGGAGATAAATTAATTTCCATAAACTTTTACGATCCAAGCAAAATAAAAGAAACAAAAATAGTAAAAAAGGTAAAAATTAATCCTAATGGTTATTTTTTTGATATTTTTGTTCCAGAAACACAAAACTTTGTTGCAAATGGTTTGATTGTTCATAACAGCCAAATGCGTTATGATAGAATACGCGAAGATGCGTTAAATGAATTTTTTAGAAAAGTTGCAGAAATTGCGTCTCAAACTTTCTTAGAGCAACCTGATTTAAAAGGTGTTATAGTTGGTGGTCCTGGTCCAAATAAAGATATTTTTGTGAAAAATGAATATCTAAACTATCAAATACAGAAGAAAATACTTGGAGTAAAGGATATAGGCTATACAGGAGAAGAAGGTTTAGAAGAATTAGTTAAAAGGTCGGAAGATTTAATAAAGGAAAGTAAATATGCAAAAGAAAGAGAATTAATGAAAAAGTTTTTCTTAGAACTTCAAAGGAATGGAAATGTTGTATATGGATATAATGATGTTAAAAAGGCTTTAGAGTTGGGTGCTGTTGATACACTTCTTTTATCTGAAGGATTTTACATGTTAAGAGTGAAGTTTAAATGCCATTGTGGATTTTCTACAATTAAAGATATTTCTCCTGAAAAGAAAAAACAATTGTGCGATAATTGTCACTCTATTATGGATGTGGAAGAAGAGAGAGATTTATCAGAAGTTTTAATTAAAGATGCAGAAAAATTTGGAAGTAAAGTTGAATGGATTTCTACTGATACAGAAGAGGGTAGACAATTCAATAGTATGGGTGGTATTGGGGCTTTCCTTAGATATAAAATAAGCTAAAAAGTTTAAAGTTTGAGATTGACTCAAAAATAAATATAACAAAAATCAACATTTAATTAAATGGTTGATAAAAAAGTTTTGTATATAATAGCACAACAGAACTTTAGAGATGAAGAATATTTAATTCCCAAAAAAATTTTAGAAGATAATGGAATTAAAGTAATTACAGCAAGTATAACTAGAGATGAATGCATAGGAAGTATAAAGGCAAGAGTAAAGCCAGATATAGCTGTAAGTGAAGCTAATCCTAATCAGTATGATATGTTGATAATTGCTGGTGGTAGTGGTAGCCCAAAGTTAGCAGATTATCCTGAGGTACTTGATTTAATAAGAAGATTTGATTATTTGAAAAAACCAATAGCCGCAATTTGTGCAGCAGGATATGTTTTAGCTAAAGCGGGAATACTTACAAATGTTAGAGCTACTGTTTTTCCTTCTGATTTTGCTATAGCTGAATATAAGAGGCGAGGTGTAAAATATTCAAGCGAAGCTTTAGTTGTAGATGGAAGAATAATAACTGCCTCTGGTCCTGATCAAGCTGAAAATTTTGGTAAAGAAATTGTTAAATTATTAAGCAGTTTTTGAATTTATGGTGTGAATCTTTGAATTATATAATAGGTAACTTTATTTTCTTTGTCAGTAACAGCCCAGACAAACGTTGCTCTAATATTATGTGCTAACCTTACTGCACGAGACATCTCAGGCAAGCTAAATGCTGCTTCTTCAGGAACACAATGGACTACAAACTTTGTATGCTCATGTGGTGCTTTAGGTCCTCTTTTTAATTTAACACCTCTCTCATAAACTCTAAAATGACAACCAAATATATATCCAGTTTTAACAAGATAGCCTCTATCTCTCAAATCACGATAAACCACAAATTGTGTTTGAAACTGGTTAACATTTTTAACGGCATATTCCATCAAACTCTGAAGATCAATCCAAACTTTTTTCCCTTCCTCTTTTTTATAAACTTTAATTTTGCCTTTTTCTAATAGAAAAGCTGCTTCTACCAAATCCAATTCTAATCTATCCGGATTTTCTTCTGGCTGTGGCTTACCATAACCTTTTTCATCATAAAGTACTACACTCTCTTTATCCCATATTATAACTCTGTTTTCAATTAGTTCTCCTTCCCAAATTTTCTTTTCTTCCATATTTAATCTATAATCAAATTTTTAAAATTTAAATGTTAATTTATTGTAGCAACAAGTGCGCTTTTTGCTTTAAAAATTTTAAATATAAAAAGTTATCGATTTGAAAATAATATTAAATGACTGTTATAGTTTATCTAAAACAAACAATTAAAAATTACAGAAAGCATGATGACTTAATACTCAACATACTTAAAGATATTTTAGAATGTCCTGTAAATAGTTGCTCTTATACATATGTTTTAAAAGTTCCTAAAAGTAGAAAATGTAAAGTCCACAATCACAAATCAAAATTATATGAAGAATACTTTAATTCAGAAAATAATAGACCAAAATGTCCTATACACAATAAAACTTTGGTAGGAATGGATGTAATTGAAGTAGAAGCTGAAACTTCTCGTATTTATAGTATTTTAGAAAAAAATGATAAATACCTGAAAAATAATGAAAGTATGATTTTCATATACGATCATGAAGGACCATCAACAAGGTTTGGAAGTTTCCAGGAAGATATTTTAGCTAGATATTTGTTTCAAAAGCCTGTGTTAATTGTTGATAAAAATAAAAATAGGCAGGCTGAAGTAGATTTGGAACTAAATCCTATGAGAAACTCTGTTGAAAATATGGGTAAAAATTATTATTTTAATTCTACTAAGGATGCTTTAAATTTTTTAAAGGAAACTGGATTATATGATGATAGAATAAAGAAAAAAATTGATAAAGGAAAGGAAATATTAGCCTACTTTTCAATATCTTTAAGACGCGGTTATTTAGATGAAGATTATAGAGATGCTTTAAAGGCGGCTAATCGCATACAAAATGAAGCAGAGAGAATTGGATTGAAATTAAACTTGTATGTTCCAAACCCCATTTTAGGAAGAGAAGACGGGTATTCTCAATTAGATAGTTGGACGAAATATTTTCTTTTTAAAAAATTGAAAAAAGGTAGTAAAGCCTACAAAATTGTTAATAGTGGCAATATTAAAGTTATTGATAGAGATTTGAGGTCAGAAGAAGTTTGTGATTTTATATGGTTAAACATACCAAAATTAGAAGATATGTATAAAAAAGAGGAAATGGATATAGAAGAGTTAATCAAAAAAATTGATAATAACAGATTAAAATATGATCCGGCATATTCTTATTCAGCTGTTACAGCACTGGGATTGGCAAGATGTTTCGTAAAATGTATAGCATTAACAGGAAAACCCTTAGATGTTGGCAATAGATTAAAAACTCACTTCTTTAAGTTCAGTTCTGATATATACAATATAAATGAAATTAATGTGATTCCTTGCAGTTTTAAAAGAGAGGATGATATAGAAAATTTGAAAAGGGAAATTAAAGAAATAATAGAAGGCTTAAAAATAAGTAATTTGTGAATTTGGAAAAAAATAAGATTTAATTGAAAATTAAAACAAATTTTTATTTATGAAAATTTTGTTTGTCACAGGAATTGCAGGTAGCGGTAAGCCAGCTTACTTAAAAGAGTTTGAAGAATTTTGCCATAAAAATAAAAAAAGCTGTAAAGTAATTTCTATAGGAGATTTGATTTTTAAAATAGCTGACGAAATAGGATTAAAAATAAGGGAAGAAAAAATTTTAAATTTGCCTAGGTCTACATTAAGAACTTTAATTTCTTTAGCTTTAGAAAGATGCTTGAAAGAATATTCTGATGAAGATGTTGTTGTTATATCTACACATGCATCATATTGGTGGAAAACGGGCCCAGAATTGGCATTTGATATTTCTTTTTTGAATAAGCTTAATCCAGACATGTATATAACAATAATAGATGATTGTTTGAAAATAAGAGATAGAATTTATTCTGACCCAAAATGGGGTAAAGATATTATATCCTTAGAAGAAATTTTCTTTTGGCAAGAATTAGAAATTTACACTACTGAAATATTTGCACTATTGCAAAAAAAGAATTTTTATGTGATTCATCGTGAACATGGTGTTCAAACATTGTTCAATATTGTTTTTAATGAAAATGCATTGAAAATTTATTTAAGTTATCCTATGACTGCTTATTTAAACTTTCCGCAATACTTCAAAAAAGCTAATGATTTAGTAAAAAAACTTAGAAGATATTGTATTGTTTTTGATCCAATATTAATGGAAGACACAAAACAATTTAAAAATAAAAGACTTGAAGAAATTGCTGTTAATTGGACCGTAAGAAGAGATTATAGATTCATAGAACAATCTGACAAGGCTTTAATTTATTTTCCAAAAATAGTGCATAGCCCTGGGGTAGAAAAAGAAATGGCTTATGCACATAATTCAAATAAAGAAGTTTGGCTAGTTTGTAAGCAAAAAAGAAAATCACCTTTTGTAACATATTTTGTAGACAGATTTTTCAAAAATGTTAATGAAGTTATAAAAGTTTTGAAAGAGATAAACAAAAAAAGGAAAGTTAAAATAGTTTATTAATACAAAATTTAATCTATATGGTACTTTTTTTCATAAGTATTGGTTTAAATGACGAAAAGGATATGAGTATAAAAGCTATTGGAATTGCTAGATCATGTGATAAACTTTTTGCAGAGCTATATACATCTAAACTTAACACAAATGAATTAAAATTGGAAGAATTTATTGGAAAAGATATAATTGTTTTAAGTAGACAAGACTTAGAAGAAAATTTTCAAAAAATTTTAGATGAAGCAAAAGATAAAAAAGTTGGATTGTTAGTTGGTGGAGATGCTTTTATTTCTACTACTCATTCTTCATTAATGCTTGAAGCTAAAAAGCAAAATATAGAAGTTAAAGTAATACATGGTTCATCAATAATTTCTGCTGTTTGTGAGTCTGGTTTGCATATTCAAAAATTTGGTCAGACAATAACAATACCTTTTCTTGAAAGAACTAAGGGTAGGCTTCCTTTATCAATTTATAAAACTATCTTAGAAAATAAGAAGCGCGGATTACATACACTTTGTTTGCTGGACATAATTTCTGAAGAAAACAGATTTATGAGTGTTAATGAAGCTTTGAACATTCTTTTGAATTTAGAAAATAAAATAAAAAAGAAAGTTATAAGCAGAAGTACGGAATTGGTTGTATTTTCTAGATTGGGAGATGATAGTCAAAGCATAGTTTATGGAAACATAGAAGAATTGATTAACTTAAGCTTCGGAGAACCTCCTCACACTATAGTATTAGTCGGAAATCTTCATTTTAGTGAAAGAGAATGTCTTAAATATTTTAGAGTAAAAATCGATTAAATTTTTCTATTACGGGTTCTGTCGCATCTGTGGGTCTCAAAGATTTAAATAGTAGTTTAATTAATGTAATTTTTAAAAAAACCAGCACGAAATGGGTTGATGTAAACCAGCAGACGTTCCGAGATGTCACCAGATTGGAAGGTGGAATAAGATAAGTTGCAAAAACATCGGAATGGCTCCCTATGGTTCGGGAGCAGACTGCCGAAAGTTAAAGATTTGAAAAATCAGATTTCGGAAGTCGTATTAATGAAAAAATTTTAATGCATAAGACACGTTAATGCGACGGAACCCTATTACTGAGCTTTTCCTTCGCCTTCACCTCTAATACCTATAAAGTAGATTATTAATCCTGTTATTATTACTAAAAATATTATCACCAAATCAGTAACAGATAAACCTATTCCAGTAAAAACAACTGGCGGAAATGGTTGGAAGAATGATGCGCCACCACTTGAAAAGAAAATATAAATTCCTAATAAAACAAGTGATAATACTACTGTAATTGCAATTGCTTTAAAAGCTCTCTCACCTTTATATTGCTGTTTAGCTTGCTCAGGTAAAATAGCAGTAACAATATAACCAATCATAAACATACCAATTAAAGTTAATATAATTACAAATACCTGTCCAAAAAATCCTGAAAAGAATTGTGAAAGAGTAATATTACCAACTGGTGTATAAGCCATTATAAAAAATGAAGCACCCAGAGAAACTATCAAGTTTACTCTTTTAGCTATTTTATCGGTACCAAATATTTTGCTTTTATTAAGTATAGCATAAAGTATACCAAACATAATAATAAAAGGTAGATAGAAATCAAATAAACCCAATATTTTTGCTTGTTCAATAAAGTCTGCTATTAATACCATTTACATCAGCTTCCTTAATAAAATTTGTAAGAATATATTTAAATGTTTTTACTCTAACGCTACCGTTATTGGTTTTAATAAAAATATTCCAAAATGTTGCTAAATCTCGATTTTCAAAAATATTCTAGCTAAACTACCTATCAAAAATGTGATGAATGCTATACCTAAACTTAAAGAAAACATCTCAACTAATTCCCTTTTGTAGTCTCTTTCAAATAAAACTGAAACATAAAAAGACATTGATGCAACTATTAATATTGCAATTAAAATAGAAGAAAACAAGGCGAAATAAATATTGGAAACCAAAAAATATGGCAAAACCAAACATAAAACAACAGAAATATAAGAAATGCCAGTATAATAAGCACTTATACGTGGATTTCTACCTTCTGCTCTAGCTTGAAGATAAGATGATGCAGCCATAGACATTGAAGCTGCAATACCAGCAATTAATCCAGAAATTGCAACAATTAAAGAATTTTGTAAAGCTGCTGTTAAACCAGCTAATGCACCAGTTAATTCAACTAATCCATCATTAAGTCCTAAAATAGTTGCTCCCAAATAAACAACTCTATTTTCATTTATAAGTTTTATAAATTCATTTTCATGCGATTCTTCATCTTTTATTATTTTTTTCAGTTTCTCTCTATCTCTACCTTTAATTTTTTTCAAAAATTTTTTATAATCTTCAATAACTTTTCTTTCATGATTTTCTAAAATTTTTAGAGTAAATGTTAAACCAAAAATAATCCTCAATATTTTAAAGAATAAAATTTCGAATTTGTTTACCTTATTAACTTTTTTGGAAGAAAACTTCAACCAAAACTTATAGTGATCTATTTCTTGTTTGGATAATTTCTTTAGAACTTTCTTAAAATTCTCATTTTTTTCTATTTTTCCCAATTCATTATAAACTGTAAAATCTTTAAATTCATCCTGAGCAAATTTTTCAGCATCCATAAAATAAATCTTTATTTTAGCGAATTATATTTTTGATTATTTTCACACTGCTAAGCAATTAAAAAATATTTCAATGCCTCTTGTATATTTGATACTTCTATCACTTGTATTCCTATGGACTTTTTTGTATCAACTGTTTGTTTAATGTATTCTGTTGTACAAAATGTAATTGGTCCTATTTTTTCACATTGTTGCTTAGGAACATATGTTGTTTGCACACCTTGCCCTTCAGGAACTAAAAATAGTGTTGCCCCAACATCTTTTGCAGCTTTTGCTTTTGCTAATATTCCACCAACAGGACCAATTGTTCCATCAGGATTTATAGTTCCAGTTATCATAACAGAAGTATTTATAGGTTTGTTTTCTAATGCAGCTATAGTTGCGATTGTAAGCGCTGCTCCTGCAGAAGGACCTTCTATTATTGTTGCACTTGTTTCTATTGAATAAATTATATCAACCTTTGAAATATCAGCTTTTGTTATATTTTTTGCCACAGCTTGTGCTATTTGTATAGATTGCTGAGTATCCACCCAAAATAATAAATTGTTTATATTTGTCAATATTTTTCCATTTCCAGGAATAACTTGAACTGTAAGTTTTGTAGGTACACCTTTACCTTCACTATCAACAGCTGGCACATATAAATAAACAATAGACGAATTTATTATTTTTAATGGTTGTTCATTTTGAGGAATTTGTTTTACTAAAATTGATTCTTTACTTACATTAATTTGGTTTGTGTACAAAAGCAAAATAGAACTACTTGCTATTAACAAAGATACTATCGATAATATTGTTGCTATTCTGCTCATATTCTTCTTCATAATTTGTATATTCACTAATTTAAAAATATAATTAACCTACATTAACTTAATGAATTAATTTTAAGTAAAGAGCTGAATTTATAGCTATTTGTATGTTATTGATTCAACATTTTTAGATAAAATTGTTTTCTGACTTAAAAATTAATGAAAATTACATCTTGCTAGATGCTGTTTTACTCAATATTTTACAAAAAATATAACACTTCAAAATTTCTAAAAAGTGGACCGGAAGGGATTTTCAGGTTTTAACTTTTGAACCCTTAACCTCTGCTTTGCATTTGCCATTTAATTAGAGCAGCGATCTACCATTGATCTACCGGCCCACAATAGTATATTTTTTAATTAATTAATTTTAAGTAATTCTAATAAGTCTTCTATATTTAAATTTCACTTTCTGTCAAATCTGTAATAAATTTTTATTTTTAAGAATTTCTTAATCAACTAAAATATAAACTCTAAGTTACTTATTGTCCATATAAGAAGAATTCCTAAAATTAACATGATAGCTTGAATTATATTCTTTTTCCATTCTATATGTTTTTTTGCTTCTGGTAATAAATCTGTACTTGCAATGTATATAAATGCACCTGCTGTAAAGCTAATTAAAAATATGTTAAATGACTGAAAAGCAGAAATGTAAAAATATGCTAAAGTAGCGCCTATGATTGAAGCAAATGATGAAATTAAATTATAAATGATAATTTTGCTTCTTTTAAGTTTTGCATAAAGTAAAACACCGAAATCCCCAATTTCTTGTGGTAATTCATGTAAAAATACAGCAATAGAAGTAGAAACACCTAAAGGAATAGAAATTAAAAATGTTAAAGCTATTATTATGCCGTCAATAAAATTATGTATAGTATCGCCAATCAATACCATGTGAACAAAAGAATGCATTTCTTTTTTACCATAAGCGTGATGGTGATGCCAAATTAAAAAATGCTCTAAAAAGAAGAATGATATTATTCCTAATAATGAATATAGCAAAACATTGCTTTTAGTTGAAATTTCTAAAGCTTCTGGTATTAAGTCAAGAAAAGCAACAGATAATAAAGCGCCCGCTGCAAAATTTACTAAATATATTGAATATTTTGATATCCAATTCTTTTTTAATAAAAGAAGTATCCCACCAGTTAATCCTAAAATGCTGCTAGCTATAACAAATGACAAAATTGTTAAAAAAATCATAAAATAATTTTACTACAAATTTATCCTAAATAGTTAAAAAACAATTTTTTAAATTACTTTAAAGAATATAGAATTTTCCCTAATTTTTTGGGGTCATGTAAAATCATACTCCTTTCAAGTACATCAGCTCTTGGTTTAACATAAATTTTTTTAGATAGCAAATTTTTCGCAATTACCTTAATTCTCTTCTTTGTTTTTTCATCAATAAAAATTTTCACTGGTTCTTTCCTTCCAGCTACTATTGCATATTCAGGAATTTTACCGCTATTAACTATAACATAATCCAAAACTTTTTCACCAATATACTTTTCTATTTCGTTTATATGATCTTGTACATTCATGCCTATAGTTTCACCAAAACTTGTCATAAGATTGCATATATAAACTTTTTTTGCCTTGCTTTTTACTACAGCTTCTGATATACCTTTTACTACAAAATTGGCCAATATGCTTGTATATAAGTCACCGGGTCCTATAACAATCAAATCAGAATTTTTAATTGCTTTTATAGCTTCAACATTGGCTTTTGCTTCAGGTTCTGTATAAAGTTTAATTATTTTACCGTCTTTTTCAGGTTCATCTATAAAATGTTCACCAACAACTTTCCTTCCATCTGAGTATTCTGCTACTAGTTCAACATTATCAAAAGTCGATGGTATTATTCTTCCTTTAATTTTTAAAATTTTAGAAGCAACTTCAATTGCCTTTTTTTCAGAACCTAAAAGCTCTGTTAAAGCTACTAAAAAAATGTTTCCAAAATTGTGCCCGGCTAATTCTCCTTTTTCAAATCTGTAATCTAATAATTTAGCTAAAAGTTTACTTATTTCATCTTCACCTGATAATGCAATTAGCCTTTGTCTTATTTCGCCTGTAGCTAAAACTCCAAATTGTTCTCTTAGCTTACCTGTACTACCACCAGAATCTGTCATGGGAACTATAGTAGCTATATCAACATTGTATCTTTTCAATCCCTTTAAAACTACAGAAGATCCTGTACCACCACCTATTACAACTATTCTTCTATTTTTCTTAACCATATTTCAAACCACTTTAACTATTTCTATCAAATCTTTCAAATTTTTTACAACAAAATCTGCTTCATTTTTATTTTTATTATAAACTAAAACAGTTTTCATACCAAGTAATTTTGGTATTGCTAAATCACGTTCAAACGAATCTCCTACTACTAAAGTGTTTTTATAATTTATTCCAAATTTTTCTTTTAAAATCTTGTAAGCTTTTAAATTTGGTTTCATAATACCAATATCTTCGGAAGATAAAATTTTGAAAAAATATTTCTTGATTCCAAATTTTTTAATCTTTGCACTTAAAAGATCTTTTGAATCTTCAGAATATAGAATAAGTTTATGTGTTTTTTTGAGTTCTTTTAAAGTTTTGTATAGATTTCTTTTAATTTTCATTTTCTTTAACAAATTTCTTTTGAAACAATCGTACATTTTTTCAGCAACAGATTCTTTCAATTTATATTTTTTAACAAGTAATGTATAAGAAAACAGTCTAGTTCTAACTTTTGGATTTTTGGAAATTCGCAATTTTTTCACAATATCAGACCATTCTTTATATAGTTTGTTTACCGATCTGTTACATTCTTTAGAAAGGATTTTCATTGCTTCTATATCAGCATATCTTGCTGCAGATTTTGTTTCATATAAAGTATTATCTGCATCAAAAATTATTGTATTAACACTTTCTTTTTCAACTATTTTCTTCAATAACTTTTCAGCTTTAGGAACATCTTCTGGTTTTCCCAAATCTATTCTATTGCCATTATATACAAAACCTTTAACTTTACCGCCATTTAAAAGAATGTATTGTACTGGAAAAAATTCTTTTCCATATTCAAACTTTACATTTTTTATAGAATCGAAAAACTTACTAGACATAATATAAGTTCCAAGAACAGCTTTATTACTTGGTGCTTCACCAATTTTTGGTTTTTCTACAATAGCCACTATATTTTTATCTTTATCAAACTTCACAATACCATATCTTGAAGGATCTTCTACAGTTCTAAGAATTAAATAAGCATCGATATTTTTTTCTTTTTCAAACTTAGATAAAATTTTAGTAATAATATTGTCTTGTGTTAAGCTATCTCCATATTGTACCAAAAAATATTTTTCATTTATCAAATATTTTTTAGCTTTTGCTATTGCATCTGCAGTTCCAAATTGTTTCTTTTGAATAGCATATTTTATATTCATCCCAAACTTTTTACCATCACCAAAATACCTTTTAATTATTTTCTTTTTAGGAGATATTACAATAATTACATCCTTTATTCCAGAATCTCTAATTCTTTTTAATACATAAAATAAAAATGGTTTGCCGAAAAAATTTATCATTTCTTTTGGTTTACCTTTGGTATAAGACCTAATTCTTTTACCTTCACCTGCAGCAAGAACTAATGCCTTCATGAGATACCAACTTTGTACTTTCTTATGATTTCGTTAGTAATATTCTTCATTTTCTCAAAACTTTCTTTGTTAAATCCTTCATAAGCTACAACAATTTGAGGAGCTGTATTAGATGGCCTAAAAGCAATCCAGCCATCATCAAAAAATATTTTAATTCCATCCAGAGTATTTACATTCACACCTTTTTTAACAAAATCAGATTTTATTTTTTCCACAATTTTGAATTTTTTAGAATCGGGTACTTTAATCCTAAACTCTTCTATATAATAATCAGGAAATTCTTTAATAGCTTCAGAAAGTTTCTGTTTATTAAGCTTAAGATACTCTATAATTTTAAGTGAAGCAAATAAAGTATCTTCTCCTCCAAAAGTTTCTCTAAAATAATAATGCCCAGAAAGTTCTCCTCCCAAAATTGCATTCTCTTCAATAAACTTTTGTGTAATGTAGCTATGTCCAGTTCTACAAATCACAGGCACTCCTTTATTTGCTAAAATAGTTTCATGAACTAATCTAGAAGATAAAATATCATAAACAACTTTTTCATTTGGATTATTGCTTAAAATATGTTTTATTAATATTGAAAAAATGTTTTTTGTATCTACAACGTTTCCATTCTCATCAACAACTGCAATCCTATCAGCATCTGTATCATAAGCAAATCCTATATCAGCTTTTGTTTGTACAACTTTTTCTTTTAATGCCTTAAGATTTTCTTCTTTAGAAGGATCTGGATTCCTGTTAGGAAAATTGCCATCTGGCTCGGTAAACAATTCTATAACTTTTATTCCAAGTTTTTTAAAAATTTTTGGATAAATTACGCCAGCAGAACCATTGCCTGCATCTATAACAATTTTCATTTTAACTGGCTTTTTAATTCTTATGTGCTTTAACAAATAGTTTGAATAATCTTTTAAAATATCTTTCTTTTCCAAAGTTCCAGAACCAACATTAAACTTACCTTTTTTGAAAATTTCCAAAATTTTGTTCAGTCCTGATTCGAAACTAATTGGTATAGCATTTCTCTTATAAAACTTAAATCCGTTGTATTCCTTAGGATTGTGGGAAGCTGTTATCATTACGCCTCCATCTAACTTATAATACCCTGTACAAAAAATTATAATTGGTGTTGTAGCTAAATCAACATCAATAACATCGCATCCTGTAGATAAAGCTCCCTCAATGAACTTTTCTTTCAGTTTTTCACCACCAATTCTAACATCTCTTCCAACAACTATTTTACCTTTAATAAAAGTACCGAATGCTTTTCCTAAGATAAATGCAAAATCTTCATTAATTTCATTTGGATAAATTCCTCTTATGTCATATGCCCTAAAAACATTATAATTTATTCTCATTAAAAATCACTTTTTATTAATTAAAATTTGTTCAATTATTTTAATTACATCATACAAATCATCAGAATATATGCAATATCTTGCTGATTTAGCAGTTTCTTCATTTTTTGGATTGAAAGCTATACCAAAAACTTTTTCAAAAACTACAATATCATTAACATTATCTCCAACATGAACACATTCATCTAAGGAATACCCCTTTCTATCACAATAGTTTTTTAATCTATCCAGTTTATTGCTAATATTTTTTATTTCACTAACAATTTTTCCATTTTCAACTTCAACTTCTAGACCTATAAAATTGTCAAATCCGAATCTTTCAAAGTATTTTTTAAAGTAACTTGGGGCGTCTGTCAAAACAATAACTTCTATGTTGTATGATTTAAGCTTTTCTACAGTTTCTTTTATATTTTTAACTTTTGGTATTTCGTCTAAATAATGATAAAACTCTTCTACATCCATACCAATTACAAGATTGCTTACTGCATTTAACTTTTCATAAGCGTTTGAACTATAAATTTTGTTAAAATAATCTAACTCATCACTAAATCCTTTTTTCCTCATGATATATTTTAATATGGATGTTGTAGTTAATGTTCCGTCTAAATCGAACGAAACTATTTTTATATTGCCCATCTAATCACCATAAAATTAAATGTGGTTACCAATTTTTAAATGTCATATGAATGAAAAATGTACTAATTCATTTACTCACGTATTCTTATCATTTTTTTCAAAATATTTTTAATTCTCTTTCCTTTTGGTGTAAGCTCGTAATTCTTGTCTAAAATATCATTTCTTCTTAGCCAAGATTTAACCCATGAAGCACAATAATTTTGTTCGCCTATAATAAATCTAACAGCGCCAATTTTAGAAAATCTCTCAATAAATTTTTTCCTTCTTTTCGGATAGTAAGCGAAAATTTTGCCCCAGATTAATTCTAATTTACTTAACAATCCTAAAGCACTTAATCTCACATACACCCTATTAAAATCTTTTTGAATCGAATAATCTACATCTGCGATTTTTAAAATTTTCTGCAAAATAGCTGCATCCTCTTTATTTGAGGAAATGATAATATAACCTCCTTTTTTTGCAGAAGGGGAACCATCTCCTTCCAAAACTCCACAAATAAAATTTAGAGCTGCCTTTTGATTTTTTTCATTTGTTATGTAGTTTATCACATAATCGAGAAGTTTTTGATAGTACAATAAAGTTACTTTTCTATTGTCTCTAATTATGAAAGAACCGTAGAGATGTGTTTTTAGAGAATTTCCAATTATGGTTCTCGTCCTTATACTTTTAACTTCTATATTGCATTCTCTCTCCCATAACTTTTTAATTTCTTCTAAGTTTACTTTACGATCTTTTTTTAAACTTATAGAAATGTAAGAGGATTTATATTCTGGATTTAAAATTAGTCTTTCATGCATTTCTTTATAAAATTTTGCTTGATTAAATGTAGATGCGGTTATTGCCCACGTGTTTTTTCTTGTCCCATCAGCAAAATAACATCCGAGATAATAAAAAAGATTGTCATCTAGCCTAATCTGCGGATTTATATGTATTTCGCTTTTATATTGAAGTATAACTATTTTGTGATTATCTAAAATCCCATAATCCAAATCCTTCACTATTGACTTCAGAGGTTCTTTGAGGTCATATTTTGAAAGCTTCTTTTTTATGATAAACAAGCCACTCTTATTTTTGAATTCTGGGGAAAAGATGCAGCAATATTCTTTTTTACTATTCTTTTCTCTAACCTTTATTTTACAAACTTTTGTTTTAGTTAAATTTTCTATTCGCCCTTCAATTAAGACTAATTCATTTGGTTTAAGTTGTAACTCATTTGCTATTTCGTATGGTACGTATAATCTACCATCATTCCATAACTTGGTATAAAACCCATTAACCTTTTCTACTTCGAATTCTAATTCTTTTCCAAGAAGTTTATAGAAAGAGCAGATTTTTTGTGGAATATAAAATCCGATGTAGTTTTTATAAGAAGCTAATGAAGCATAAAAAGTTGTTAGAATCGAATTTCCATCTAAAATGTTTACTTTTATCTTGTTATTCAAATGAAGATCTTGAGTATTTTTAGTTAATCTCACGAATCCTGCACCTTTCTTATTTCCTTTCCATACCTTTCCTTGAATCTTCATAATTAAATAATGATAATACAAATATTTAAATTCTTAGGTATATCTACTTAACTGTTACAGCTTTTGCGAGCGATCTCGGGTGATCCGGGTCACATCCTCTCAAAACTGCCAACTGATAAGCTAAAATTTGCATGGGAATTATTTGCACTATTGGGTTTTCATTATTCGCTTCCGGAACTTTAATCCAAAAATCAAATATCTCATTATTCTTTGGAGAAACACCAATTATATAGCCTCCTCTTGACTTTATTTCAATAGCATTAGATAAAATTTCTTTCTCATTTTCTTCAGAAACAAAAACTATGCAAGGAGTACCATCTTCTATTAAAGCAATTGTTCCATGTTTCAGTTCACCACCAGCAAAAGCTTCTGCATGTATGTAAGAAATCTCTTTTATTTTTAATGCAGCTTCTAATGCAGTAGCATATTGCAACCCTCTTCCAATTAAAAAGATATGCTCCTTATCTTTCAACTTTTCAGCCAATTCTTTAATTTTATCTCTCATATTTCTAGAAGTCAAGTAATAAATTATATTCCACAAATACTCAAGCTTCTTTTTACCTTCTTCGTATTTTCCTACCAAATTATAAGCAAGTAAAGTTAGTATAGCTAATTGAGCTGTATAAGCTTTAGTAGATGCAACACATATTTCTGGACCAGCATTTAACATTAAAAATTTATCAGAATGTCTTGTTAGAGAAGATCCCATTACATTCACCAAAGAAATAACTTTACTTCCTTTCTTTTTTGCAGTTCTAACAGCTTCTAATAAGTCTGCAGTTTCTCCGCTTTGTGAAACAGCAATAATTAAAGTTTTATCTGTAAGAAAATGTTCATAATTTGGAAATTCTGAGGCTAAAACAACATTTACATGCATCTTAGCAATTTTAGAGAAAATATAGCTTGCAGCTACACATGCATGGTAAGAAGTACCGCATGCAACAAAGAAAATACCATTAGAATTTTTAATTTCATTTGTAACAAAATCTATATCTTCTTTACTTTGTTGTATAGCTCTTTTAACTGTATCTACTTGTTCTGTAATCTCTTTAAGCATAAAATGATCAAATTCGCCTTTCTTAGCTTGCTCAATGCCCCAGTCAACAGAATCTATAACCCTATCAACGGGCTTATCTTCTTTTAAGTTAAAAACTTTTATTGTACTTCCATCTAAAACAACAAAATCTTCATCATATAAATACATTACTTTTTTAGTATACTCCAAAAAAGCTGGTATGTCGCTTGCTGCAAAATATTCGCCATCACCAATACCTAAAACCAATGGAGAAAATTTTCTTGCAGCTATAATCTTTTTTTCATTCTTATTTAGAATTAATACAGCATAACTACCTTCTAATTTTTTAAGAGAAATTTTACAAGCATTTTCAAAATTTTCACCATGCTTAATTGCTTCTTCTATCAAATGTGGTATTACTTCTGTATCAGTTTGACTTTTAAACACATGACCTTTACTTATAAGTTCATTTCTCAATTCTTGAAAATTTTCAATTATACCGTTATGAACTACAGCTATTTCATCATTGCAATCTGTATGTGGATGAGCATTTTCTTTTGTAACTCCACCATGAGTAGCCCATCTTGAATTATGACTAATTAAACAATTTGCTATAAAATTGTTATTATTTAAAACTTCCAAGTCATAAAGAAAATCTGTATCAGATTTTATACTTACTACTCTTTTTACTTTTTCAAATACTATTTCAGAATTCAAAAATTTTTCTACTAAATAAATTGTATCTCTTAAGCTATTTTCGCCAGTTTTCTGATATTCTGACTTTAATACATTTAATATTTTTATCAAAGTGTTTTTGGTAAGAAAATTTTTGCCTTTCAAGTATTTTTTTATTTTATCGATGTTAGCTACTTTTTTAAATTCTTGTTTTGTTAATGGAAAATCTATTTCTCTATAGTATAAATTCTTTACAGAAGACTTTATTAATTTGTTAAGTTTATTTTTCTTAACTTGAGATAAAAATCCAATGTATTTTTTAAAATTTAAAACTGATTCGCGATTGCTTAATGTTATACCAAAAACATCATTCCACTTTAATCTTTTATCTTCCGAAAATGAAGATATTATTCCAAACCTAAGCAGCAAAAACTGCAAAGTCCTAACAAGTCTTTCGTTTGTCATTCTTAATGATATTTGCCATGACTTTAAATTGACACACCCTTCCGCATCAAACAATCCTCTAATAAATGCAGATATTTCTTTTAATGTAAGTTTTCCTAAATTTGAAATAAACTCATCCAAATTGTCAAGAAAGTTTAATCTGAGCCATTTGCATAAATATACGCTATTTACTTCTAAAAGATAAGCATTTGCTTCTTTTAGCTTAGATAACCTGCATTTTATATTAAATGTTTTCTCGATTAACTTTTTGTATACTTCTAACACACTTTTATCTGAATCTTTAAATATTATACATTTTTTAGATAAATAACCATCACCAATTAGATATCCGAGTATTTGAAGTAAATCTGAAGAAGTTTTCTTAGGAAGATTTATGAATTTTCCGTGCACACTATTTACTGGCACTAGATATTTTTTATCTAACTTAAGTGAAATTGCATTCAATAACTTTTTTATAGTATCTTCCCTTATGTTTCTATCTCCTGCAAAAATATGTTCTAAATAACTTAATTTTATGCCACATCTATTAGCAACATCTTTCTTACTAAGTCCGATTTCTTGCAATCTTTTTAGTATTAATTTAATTCCATCTTTTGATATTTTATAGTACCTTTTTACTTCAATTTCTTTTAATTTAAGACTTTTACCAGCTATAGATATTTTCTTAGGTTTTATAAGTAAATCTTCATTGTTTATATCTTTTGCCATTTTCTCAACAATTTTGCCATTGTTTACTACTAGCATTCTGTGATTTTCGCTACATATTATTGAAGAAGAATAAGTTTGAATTTTAATCAATTTATCAGGAGATTTGTGTTTTGTTCCAAGTGCTTTATCATTTGTGAATTTAAGGTTATTTGTATTTAAAGACAAAACTTCTCCGTGAGGATTGAGCTCTGATATTTTAGCTATTCTACCATCGGACAATTGAACATATGTATTTGGATGTAAACAATGAGCTATACCTATTGAGCCTTCTGTTTCCAAAAAATTTAGCTTTTTACTTACATCATCAACTTTTCCAACATCTTTTTTAATTTCTAATCTTCCATCGCATATTACACCAATCCCACATGAATCATATCCTCTACTCCCAGGAATGTTTTAATTTCATTCCTTATAGGAGAGTTTTTGCAAACCGTTTAACAGGATTGGTGCAACCTTTTTGTTGCCTATATATCCAATTATTCCACACATTCAATTCACCCCTTAATAGCAAAATCTTTCTTATAAATTCTTTATTGCTTATCGTTTTGCTGCCATATCTAATCTTTTCTATAAAATTGAAACTGTTTGTAGGAAATTTACCCGATAATACCTCTCCTCTATTCATCATCAACCACTTACATCTTAATTAATTGTACTGAGCATATATAAACTTTACTAAAATTGTTTATATACCATGCAAAAAATTTTTATAATAGTAATCCCAATAAAATTTTATGGTGCAAAAGCTTCTTGTAGAAAAAATTAAGGGAAAATATTTCTCCAAGACTATTAAAATTTTTGAAAACCCAAAACAATTACTTCCCATTACAAGTTATGTTGCATGGAAAATATTACAAATTTTAAATGTTAAACCACATTATCCTGGCGAAATTGCAGAAAAATTGAAAATTAGTGAACAAAATGTTTACTACCATATACATAAGCTAGAAAAAGCTGGATTTATAAAAGTTGTAAGAGAAGATAAAAAACAAGGTGCTTTATGTAAATATTATTCTGTTGTTTCACCAGCTTTTGGTATAGAATTGGAATCGGAAAAAGAAGAAATTAAATTAAATGAGAAGTCGTTTAAAAAACTGAAAGAATTTTTATATGAATTTATTAAAGATGGTGTTTTTAATGGTTCAATTGTAGTTGGTGCTCCTACACAGCATGGCCCTTATTTAACATCAGCAAGAGATTCTCATTATGCTGTACAGCTTGGTATGTTTTTAGGAAATTTTTGTGAAACTGGAAATAGGTTTATTGTAAAACTCGATACTGAAGTAAAAGCTGAATCTTCTGAAAAAAGAAATATGATATTGATTGGTGGCCCAATAACTAACATAATATCAAATGAAATAAATGAAATGCTTAGAATAAAATTCAAATGGGAAAATACATGGAGCATATATTCAGAAATGACAAATAAAAATTATGTTGATGAGGATGTTGGTGTTATAGCTAAGATTAAAAATCCTTGGGACAAAAGTAAAGTAATTATTTTATTAGCTGGTTTAAAGTTCGAAGGTACAAAATCATGTATAATTGCATTAACACAGTATTATGATAAAATACTAGAAGATTATTATCATGATAAAGATTTCTTTAGACTTATCAGAGGTTTAGATAGAGATGGTGATGGTAAAGTTGATTATATTCAAATGGTTGAGTGATTTTTGTGCTAGTGAATTAAACAAGGTGAAATCATACACTCATAATAATGTATTGATGGGAATACTTGCTTTGTTACTTGCTTGAGGTAGATAATATGAGTATTAATCAATCTTGATAATTGTCGTTAACTATTCCTTTGTTCCATTAGAGCCTATTTTATTGTACATTGTTCAAATAGTAAACTTTATATATTAAAAATGTTCAATTACTATTAGGTAGATAAAAATGAGTTCAGAAAAAAATGAAAGAGAACTATATGATATGGAAGCTGATATTTATTTTACAGAAGACTTTGGTAATTACTTAAAAAATAACAATATTGACGCAAAAAAGTTTTTAGACAAAATTGATCCCTATATAATTGAGTTATCCGTAAAAGGATACATTCGTGTATTGCCACATACTGAAAGAGGCTTTTTATTAATACCTACATTACCAGAAAATATTGATGAAAATGGAGAAATAAATGAAGTTTCAGATTATAAAATTTGGGTGGAAAAAGTTGAGAAAGTAATTAGAGAGATTACAAGTTACATACAATAAGTAATTGGTAGGAATTATAAGTTTTTTGAAATTTGTTAAATATTTTTAATTTTTAAAATACTTAATTTGAACATTGTTCAAAATATAAAGCTTTAAAAAGTATAAAGTACTAATTATTTATGGTGAATAAATATGAAAAACGAAATGTTAAATGAAAGTGTAGAAGATTATGGTGATGATTTAGAAGAAGAAAATCAATATGAAATAAAAATATATCCTACACTAAAGTTTAGTAAATATTTAAAGAGAAGAGGAATTAATTTTCAAAAATTTGTAGATACAATAATTGTGCCAAATTGTATGTATTCGTCTACACTGCTTGGAAAATATGTTTACATTGAGCAATATAATGATGGTTTAATAATGGTACCAATTTTACCAGAAAATCCTAATAGAGAAGTAGAAGATTATGACTATTGGCTTAGAAGAGTTGAAAGAGTTATCCAAGAAACTACAAACTATATTAAATAGTGATTAATCAAAGTTAACATCAAACTATTTAAATAATTTTACTATAAAAATTATAACTTATGGGAAAAAGAATAATTGCAAGAGCAAGAGGTAAGGGTGGACCAAGATATGTTGCACCTAGTCACAGATATTTAGGTAAAGTAGAATATCTTCCTTATAATAATGCTATAGGTAAAGTTGTTGATATTGTAGATGATGTTGGTAGGTCTGCGGCTGTTGCTATTGTGAAATTTGATGGAAAAGAAATTTTACATATAGCACCAGAAGGATTAAGTGTTGGACAAACAATAAAGTACAATGGAGAAATAAATGTAGGTAATGTGGTAGAATTGGATAAAATACCTGTTGGTACTAAAATATGTGCAATAGAAAATTATCCTTTTTCTGGACCTAAATTCTGTAGAGCTGCTGGCTCATTCGCTGTTGTTGTAGGTAAAACTGAAAATAAAGTAAGAATACAATTTGCGCGTGGATATGAAATAGAATTAGATAAAAATTGTAGAGCAACAATTGGAATTCCAGCTGGCGGTGGAAGATTAGAAAAGCCTTGGATAAAAGCTGGCCAAAAATTGCATGCTATGATGGCCAGAAATAAATTGTATCCAAGAACAGCTGGTGTAGCTATGAATCCAACCGATCATCCATATGGTGGTAAAAGTAAAAGACCAAGGCCATCACGTGCTGTTTCACGTCATGCACCGCCAGGAGCTAAAGTTGGTAGTATTAGTCCTAGAAGAATGGGTAAAAGAAAGTAATTTAAATTAGGAAACTATACAAGCTGACCAACCACATTCTAAACAATTTGCACATCCTGTCTGATACACTATTTTTTCATAATCACAAATCGGACATTTCTCAATCTTTTCATTATAACTTTTTAATTTCTCTAAATTTTCACTTTTACTTAATTCTTTAACCATGCTCGGTTCTTTTAAACCAAGTTTTTTCATTATATTCAAAGTATTGTTTTTCACAAGCCTTATAGTTTCAAAAATTCTATCCTTTTCAGCTTGAGATGGAGCATATAAAACTTGCTTAGATTTGCTTCCTTCTCTGTAAATTGTTATCCCTTTACAACCCATTTTATAGGCAGCAATATAAGCTTCCAAAACATCTTCTACAGTAGCAAAAGATGGCAAATTAATTGTTTTACTTATAGAAGTTGTTATCCAAAGTTGAGCAACAGCTTGAGCCCTAACATGATCCCACCAAGGTATATCTAAAGCAGTAACAAAAACTTTTCTCATGTGCTCTGGAATTTCTTCTATTCCTTGCAGAGTGCCACCATTTTCAGCTATTTTCCTTAATATATTATCATTATACAACCCTTCTTTTTTAAGTTGCCTTTCAAGTTCAATATCTGTATAGAAAAAGCTTCCAACTGTTACTCTTTTTTCAAAAACCAAAGAAAATTGAGGCTCTATGCCACTAGAAATATCAAAAAACATACTTATGCTTCCTGTGGGTGCAATACTTGTAACTTCAACATTTCTTATACCATACTTCAAAATTTTTTGTCTCAAATCTTCCCAATCTAAATTCCAAATTTCTTTATGGTAAAATCCTTCTATTGGCATTTCACCTTTTTTGTAACTTGTTATTTCATAAAATGGGAAAACTCCTCTTTCTTTTGCTCTCTCAACAGAGTAACACATAGCATAGTATGTTAAAAATTCTGAAACCTTTTTTATGAAATCAAATCCTTCTTCTGAATTATATGGAATATTTAATGCAAACATTGCATCAGCTAATCCCATGTAACCAAGACCAATCCTTCTAACATTCTTGCTTGCTTTTTCAATTTTTTCAATTGGATATTTGTTAACATCAATTATGTTATCCAAAAATCTATAAGCAATTTCTATTGTTTTTTTGTAATCTTCCCAATCAAAATAAGCATTACCATTTTCATCAAATTTTATCATCGCATATAGATTTATTGAACCAAGATTGCAAGATTCATATTCGTACAGAGGCTGTTCCCCACAATTATGGCTTATCACTCCATTGGAAATGTATCTATTGAAACCAGGAACACTAAAGTCATAAACTATTTTTTCTCCAACATATTCAACTCTCAAAACTTTAATAAACTCTTTATCAATTTTAGTTTTCTTTAGTTTATTCAGAAGCTTTTCGTTCTTAGAATCTATCAGTTTTATTTTATCTTCGAAAATTTTTCTACTGTAATTTTTGATTATAAGTTCAAAATAGCCATTACTTTCATATTCTCTTTTTTCTCCATTAACAGTTACATACTCAAATTTCCTCTTGTAAGGCCTTTCATAAATCTTCGAAAATATTCCAAACAAAGTTAACAACAATTGAGTCTCTTTAAGTAACTCCTTGTTAGAAGAAGGTAATCTTATTGCGCCATCATTATCAACATACCCATCAGCAGAAAATAGACCAAACAAAAACCCTTTAACAAATTCTGAATTAGCAAGGAAAACAATCTCTGGCAATGTTGTTTTCTTTCTCATTAGTTTCTTGAATAAATCTACAATCTCCTTTTTACTTACATAAATCCATATTTCATTGTTTCTTTTGAATACACTAACTTTTACTCCAAATCTTTTTTCTATTGCGATTTTAACATATTCTGCAATTTTTCTTTCGGTATTTGCATTAAAGTAAAAGAAAACTTTCTCGCCAACATAACCATCTCCAACTAACCAGCCTAGCAAAAATCCTAATTCATTATCAAGCTTTATTTCACCAACTTCTTTCAACCCATAGTTTTCAATTTTATCGACATCGATTCTTGCTAATTTAAGTTCCTTTCCTTCACAATATTTTGATTCTACCCAACCTTCTTTTGTTAACAATTTATGATCTTCTGTAACTTCAATCTCCATTCCATTTTCTAATATTAGCTTAACAGTAGGTTTAAATCCAACTTTCCAAACTTCCGCATCCATTATTAGAGGGGAACTAATACTTAATGTCTTTCCATGTACAGTTGTGTAAACAACCTCTCCTTCCCCATCTACAACAATATTTATTCTATTTTTCAGAAATCCGTTCTCATTGTTCAGATGTAGTAAACTTTCTGCTCTCAATAAACCGTAAGGTGTCAATATTCTTGTATCTCCAGTTACACAAGGGTTAGTTGCTCTTATTAATCCTCTGCTTTCTTTTTGAACATTTCTTTTGTTTATATTATCTAAAAACAAAACTCCTGGATCTGCTGTACGCCAAGCTAATGTTGCTATTTCATTTAGTAAAAATTTTGGATCAACATACTCTACAACTCTACCATTTCTTGGGTTAATTAAAGCATATTTTTCATTTTTTTCATAACAATTCCAAAAATTATCCTCAATCATAACAGAAATGTTGAAATTTTCGAATTGACCTTCTTTTTCTTTTGCATGAATAAACTTTAAAATATCTGGATGCCAACTTTCCAATATTCCCATATTTGCACCTCTTCTTTTTCCTCCCTGCTTAACAACATCTGTAACTGTATCAATAATTTTCATAAATGAAACTGGACCGCTTGCTATCCCACCAGTACTAGCCACTACATCTCCTTCTGGTCTAAGCTTAGAATAATTTATTCCTATTCCACCACCAGACTTAAAAATTATAGCAGCGTCTTTTGCAGCATCCATTATGCTTACTATATCATCTTCTATTCCTATAACAAAACAAGCACTTAATTGTCCTAATCTTGCTCCTGCGTTGAATAATGTAGGTGAATTTGGTAAGAATTTTTTGCTTACCATCAAATCGAAATACTCTTTGAAATTTTTGTAATAATCTTGAAATTTTCCATTTTCTAACATTTTTAAAAATTCTTTAAAACTAACTTTCATCTTTCCTTGCGAATTTAATTCATCATACAAAGAAATCATTTTCTCAAGATGATATTTATTCCATGTGATAAAACCATTTTCAGTTTTAAATCCCAACTTCCCTTCATAATCTTCCAATTTAAATTCATTCGATTTAACCTCTTGCTTTCCTTCTTTATCAAAAACTCTTGAGTCATGTAATAAATCTGGAATAACAACAAGCATCGCGACTCTTTCAAACATTTGTTTTGGTCCTTCTATTATTTTGCCTTCTTCATTTTTTAACAAATATCTGCTTGCCATTAACTTCAAAGCATTCAATGAAAATTTTTTTGCAACTTCTTCTTCGTAAAATCCTTGCAATATTTCAATTTTTTCTCTTCTTATCTCTTCTTTTTTCTTTCTGTAAGTTATATATGCTTTTGCTACTTCATAATTTCCACTCTTAACTAAAACTTGTTCCACTAAATCTTGTATTTGTTCAACATATGGCATTTCTTCAGGTTTTAATTTTTTTTCTAAAAGAGAGACAACTTCTTCTGCCAGCTTTTCTGCTAATTTTCTATCTTTGCCTCCTGTAGCTTGAATAGCTTTCCAAATAGCTTCAGTTATCTTATTTTTGTCAAATTCTACAATCTTGCCATCTCTCTTTTTAACAAGCTTAATCATAAAAATACCTCAAGTGAGAATTAGAGATTTGAAACTTGAATTTAAAAGTTTTTCTACAAAATAAAATATATTTCTTTTTTTATAATTTTCAGAGCACTCACAACTTTTCTTCATACACTTTTTAAAATTGCTTATTTGTAAAATAGTAAAAGTTGTAGTCTACAAAATTTGTTAGTACATACACATAAACATAATCCCCAACTTTAAAATTGTTTCTTTCGTCAATGAAATTCCATACTTGTGGTTTGGAAGATTCACTTATTTCTTCTACAACATATTTATAAAGCTTATCAGATACTTGCTGTTTTTCTATAATTTTGCCCCGATAGCTTAATGTTATAGCTATGTTGAATGTCCCCATAATTTAAATTTTATATAGAGATATTTATAATTTATTTTTTCACCACTTTATAATGGTTAACTTTAAAAACTTTAATTACAAATAAAATTATGGATTGCTTATGAAGATTAAAAATAAAATCGAAAAATTTTATGAAAAAACTCGTGACTCACTTAGAAGTTTAAATAGAGTTCTATAACTTCTATTTGCCGAGAGTTTCGGAGAAGTGATGTATTTTTCTCCATTAGATGAAACTAAACATTTAAAAAAATTATATGATGCTGAAAAAGTATACATTCACAAAGAAGCTTATGAAGAAATGAAGAAAGAAGCAATAAAATCATTAAACGAAAATAGGGAAAGATCTTTTGTATTGAATGGATGGTATGATGAAAACACAAAGACAATTTATTTAACAAGCATAATTAAGCATGATGAATTGGATAGAGAAAATTACATTCCTCAAAGGGGCAGAAATTACGTGATTAATTATAGTTGGTGGAAAATTGTAGAATTTAGAGAAAGAGAAGGATTAAAGAAAATTGAACCTATAGCAACAGGTCATACGCATACTAGCGGGTATCCTATAAAAGAGAGATTTGGTGGTGATAAAGCATCTGTAGCGGTACGAAAGATTAAAGAAGTAATTATCCAAATGAAAAATGATAATGATATGGAGATAGAAATTCTTCTATCAAGGCAAAAGACATTTTTAAGTGAAATAGAAACTAAGTTCTTACCTTGTATTATAGAAATGTTTCTTGAATAATGTTTTTCGCATTGTACATTATGTTGAATGTTTCTAAGTTTGTAAAATTCCTCATCTTGTTAAACTTTATCTAAAAATGTGACAGAGTTATAAAAAACTTACGAAAAGATTTTGTTATGCGCTAGTTATGATTGAACACAAGTTTGAAGCTTTTTAATCAAAACATTGAACGTTAGAGCTTTAAATACTTTACTTCTACTAGAGCTTCTATGAGAAAATAGTAAGAGGAATGGTAAGAGGAACGAAATTGAAATTAGCTTGGCAATAACAAAAAATAAAAGGGAAGATAAAAGAAATAATTTATAGTTTTGTAAAACAACATTTAATGAAAAAATTTAATAATTAAGAAAAAACATTAAAAAAATATGCAAAAGAAAAAGAAAGATGAATCTTTCCAATTTAAAGATCCTAAGTATCAGCAAAACCTTACTTTTAAAGTCGTTCCTATAGATTCTTTAGAGGTAGTTGAGCATCAAAGAAAGCCCAGCAACTATCATGTTAACCATTTGATTTCCTCAATAGAAAGAGTCGGTTTTATAGTTCCTTTGGTTGTTGCTGAAAAAAATGACAGATATGTAATTTTGGATGGTCAGCATAGGTTTCTCGCAGCAAAAAAACTAGAATTGAAAGAATTGCCGGTAATTATTGTTCCGCAGAAGCTTGCTAACTTAATGATGAACTTTAACATCGAGAAGGAATTGAACATAAGAGAAAAATCTTATGTAGCTTTAAATATTTATAGGCAATATCTAAAAGAAAATCCTCAGCTTCTTGAAACAGAACCTGTGTTAACAGATTCTATAGAGCAAGCTTACTACGTTACTTTAGGAATTGGATATGAAAAGGAAGAAAGGTTGAGGGGAGGAATTTTAGAATCAATCATGAAAAAATGCGACTTTTTCCTAGAAAAACCTCTCCAAGAATCTTTAAAAGAAAGGGAAAAGAGGTCAGAAAGGGTTCGTCATGTTAATTCTTTAATCACAGAAATCGCTCAGAAATTAAAGGAGATGGAAAAATGGCATCCTTTCGTTTACCAACAAATTTTATCTTTTGCTAACCCCTACAAAAGAAAAAGAGAGCCGATAGACTTTGACCAAATGTTCAACAACCTCTCACAAAATTTAGAAAGGGCGAAGGAAAATCCTGAAATAGTTTTAAAGGAAAAAATTGAGGAATAGAAGCAAAATGCTCTCTTGTTTTTACTTTTTTAGATAGATTAAGTAGGGGTATTAGGAATGCGCTGGCCGGGATTTGAACCCGGGTTTGCAGAATTTTTCTCTGCCGTTCTGCTTTTAATTGGCAGGGTTCCGCTGATTTTTAATCATCAACGTCTTAGACCATGCCAGATTATTTTTTATTGACTGGACTACCAGCGCATTTATATAAATATTTGAAGATGAATTGATTATAAATTTTTAACCAAAAATACTACCAAATCCTTCCACAGCTCTACTTTCTTCTTCTTTTATAATACTTATTATTTCTTCCTTTTCTTTTCCTTCCAAAGGCTTTGCTAAATCCTTAGTTAATTCTATAGCTTTTTTGCATTGCTCTTCTAATCCAGAAATGTAAATGTAAAAGTTATCTTTGTTAATAGCTTTACCATCTTTGAAAGTTATTGTTGCTAATGAAATTACCGGGTCTTTTAAAACTATATCTTTAACCTTATTCACATTTTTTAGCTCTACTAATAGAACTATTTCCATGAATAATCAATTGTTTTTAATGAATTTAAAAATATTGTATTGGAAAGTTAAAAATTATTTTAGTTTGTGATGATAGAATTTTTTGTGTATAACCGTAAAATTTTTATCTTGATTAAATGAAACGAAACGTTTAGCTTATAAAATTACTGCACCAATAAAATGTTTTAAATCTATATTAAGTGTTTTTGATTTTTCATTATAATCTTTTGAAATAAGCTCGTAAGAAATGTTTGGAAAATAAAAAGTTACTTTAGTTTTTTCTACAGATGGTTTTCCAACTTCCTCTGTTATCCATACGTGCTCGATATCTACTCTGGAAAAATATTTCTTAAGCGTACTTAAATCTTTTAAAATATCTTCATTAACATATTTTTCTTCCTTCCTTCCATCAGCATACTCACTTATAACTTTTCTCACTACAATTTTTCTAAGCTCCTTTGGTAAATATAATGTAATTGGTTCCGCCAATACCATATCCGAAAGCTTCCTATATACCCAATCTATTTAGGAGGTTGGCTGTCTATATCTGGAGTAGGTGTTGGGCCCATATTTTTCCTCCTATTCGTTTAATTTCAGAGATAATAATATTTATAAATGAAAAATTATTTAAAGTTTTAGCATTCAAAAGCAAGGTTTTGTTGTGGTTAATAACATGTATATTGCTGTCGATTTAGGAGCAACAAATCTCAGAGTGGGAATTGGTAAGGAGAAAATTTTGGAAAAAATTTCAGAACCTACGCCTAAATTTCCAGACGAAATATTACAGAAGCTTAAAGAAATGATAGATAGTTTAATAAGAAAATATGAAGTTAAATTAAAGGGAATTGGAATCGCATCTATAGGGCCGATGGATATTAAAAGAGGTATAATATTTCCGCCAAATCTTCCTTTTAAAAAATTGAAATTAGTTGAGCCATTAAGAGAATTTTTTAATGTTCCTGTAACTATAATTGGCGATTGTGGAGCAGCTGTATTAGCTGAACAAAAATTTGGTGAAGGTAAAAAAGTTAAAAACTTAGTTTATGTAACTTTTAGCACAGGCATAGGCGGAGGAGCAATTGTTGATGGTCATTTGCTATTTGGAAAAGATGGTAGCGCCGCGCATATAGGACATTTTGTTATAGATTGTGAAAAAAGATTAAAGTGTGGCTGTGGAAAATATGGACATTGGGAAGCTTATTGTAGCGGAGCAAACATACCAAATTTTGTTAGGTTTTTGAGTAAAAGAATTAATATGAAAAAAAGTTTGTTGTTTAAAGTTTCAAATGGACTTAAAAAATTAAATTCCAAAATTGTTTTTGATTGTGCTAAAGCTGGAGATAAAGTATCACTGAAAATTATAGACGAAATTGGTAAATTGAATGCAATAGGCATAGCTAATGTGATAAATGCTTATGATCCTGAACTTATTACAATTGGCGGAAGTATTGCATTAAACAATAAACAGTTAATACTCAAACCGATTAAAAAATATGTAAAAAATTATAATTTAAACAGGTTACCAGAAATTAAAATAACAAAATTAGGAGAAGATATAGGATTGTTAGGAGCATTAGTTGTAGCAAAAACTTTCAAGCATTAAATAAAGTTAATACACTTTGTCATTTTCTACCTTTAAGTATTTCCTCAAGCTCACTTAATTTTTCAATGTATATAACATCTAATTCTTACTCTACTTCTGGATGTAGATATTTTATGTACAATGTACAAGATAGTTAAATATTTAAAGTTTTCTATTATATAATATGTATAATGGTGAAAAGTAATGTCAGAAGAAACCATTCGTCAATTTCAAAAGAGAATTGATGAAATTGGAAGCTCAGAAAATTCTGGTGTATTTTATTCTATTGTTAAAAATATACGGGATTATAAAAATGCTAAAGCAGTATCAAAGTTGAGTGGAATACTATCTGGAATGGGCGCTGCTTTTATGTCATATTTAGTTCAAGCCGAATATCCTCCTGTTAAGTATGTTTTATTTAATCGAGGCTTTAAAGAGTTTGTTTACAAAGACCTCTATGGGAATATTGTAACAAAACAATATTATGTGGGCGATTCGGCGGTGGGTTTTTCCCTTTTCCTTCTACTTGCAACAGCGGTGCCGTTATCAATTTTTCTATGGAAAACAATTACAGAATATAGAAGAGCTAAAAAGCTTAGGAAAATACTAGAATCTGATAAAAGAATAGGAAGGGATGATTTTGAAAAGAAGATTGATTACTTAGATAGGCTTTTTGACGAGGCTGTTAGTAAAATATAATCATATTTGTAACAAAGTCACGAATTTAGTAAAAATTGTAGCTGGTTTGGTTTTTTACAAAAATTATATAGCTGCAAGTCTTCTATAAGTCATAAAAATATCAGCCTTCTTCTTTGACAATTTAAATCTCTTTATTTCTGTGCCTTCTGGAGGAAGATAATCTATATGGTGATGCTAGACTGAAAACAAGTCATATAGATAAATCAATAACAAGGATTGATACAAGAATTATTGCTGTCTTGTGAAAATATAACACGAATAATTAGACACACTCAGACTAACTTTAAGAATTTATAGTTGTAAGCAAATAATTATACTTATGATACAACATTTTTTTGATAGAGAGGTGGAACTGAAATTTCTGGAAAATAAGTATTCACAAGATTCCTCCCAATTAGTAATTATCTATGGTAGAAGAAGAGTAGGTAAAACGGAGTTTATTAAGAAATTCATTCAAGATAAAAGCAATGTTTACATTCTTTGTACACGCGATAGTTTCATGGAGAACATTAAAGAAATGAAGAGAAAATTTAGTCAAATCACTGGTAAAGAGTACTTTTTAAAATTGGAAACAAATTCTTTGTTTGATATATTTAAATTTTTTGTTGAGGAAATAGGAGAAAGAAAAATAGTTGTTGCTATAGATGAGTTTCCTTATTTGATAGAAGTAGAAAAAGGTATTGTTTCAACATTCCAAAAAATATGGGATGAATTATTGAAAGATAAAAGAATTTTTTTAATACTCTGTGGCTCAAGTATTGGTATGATGGAAACTGAAGTTCTTTCTTACAGAAGCCCTCTTTACGGAAGAAGAACTGGTGAGTGGAAAGTTGAACCCTTTACTTTTGCGGATGTTAGAAAAATTTTTAAGAATCTTCCTATCGAAGAAGTAATGAAAATTTGGTTTGTTTTCGGTGGCATACCTTTTTACTTATCTTTAATAGACTCTTCCTTTTCTTTGGAGGAAAACATAAAAAAGAAAATACTAACAAAAGGCGAAGTTCTTTACAATGAGCCAAGAATATTGCTTAAAGAGGAATTCAGAGAACCAAGAACTTACATGCTGATTTTAAAATATCTTTCCCTTGGTTATAATTCACAAGGTGAGCTCTCTTCAGTTACTGGTATAGAAAAGGGTAACCTTTCAAAATATCTCTCTGTTCTTGAAGATGTGGGCTTAGTTGAATATGTTTTGCCCCTTGGGCAAAGAAAAAGGGGCACTTATGTTTTAAGCGATCCATTTTTCAACTTTTGGTTTAGGTTTGTCTACCCAAACTTATCCGACTTAGAAGTAGGTTTAATTGATGAAGTTTTTTCAAGGATATATCCCCAATTCAACACTTACTATGGTATGATGTTTGAAAGATTAATAATGGAACTCATAAAAATCAAAAAAATAAGACTTCCCTTTAGCTTTAACTGGGTTGGAAAGTGGTGGTATAAAGATAAAGAAATTGATATTGTAACTTTAAATGAGGAAACAAAAGAAATATTGTTTTCTGAATGTAAATGGAAGGAAAATGTAGATGCAAAAGAGGTTGTTAAAGAATTAAAGGATAAGTCGAAGCTTGTTAAATGGAAGAATCATGAAAGGAAGGAATATTACGCAATATTTGCAAAAAGTTTTGAAAGAAGGATAGAAGAGGAAAACATTTTTCTTTTCGACCTTGAAAAGATTGAAAAATGTTTGGATTGATTATGAAAATTCGTAGAGTTCTTGTAGCGCAGCTAATAAAATTTCCGGGTTCAACTTATTTTTAAATACAAAAAATAATTTAAAATAAAAACTCTGAAATCTTTTATGGAAGTTAAGTTTTTTGATGAAAAAACAAAAAAATTTTATAAACTAATTTCAACAAAAACTTGGCCAACTTTAGAAATTTCTGGAATTCATATGCATAGGATTAAAGAAGTAGATCCAAAAACTGATACTGAGCTAAAAATAAAATCTTTGGGAAAAATTTATGGAAAAGTTTTAGACATTTGTACTGGCTTAGGATATACAGCAATTTTAGCAGCTAGAAAGAAAAGCGTTGAGAAAGTTGTAACTATTGAAAAAGATGAAAATGTTATAAATATTGCTAGACAAAATGAATTTTCTAAAGAACTTTTTGAAAATCAAAAAATAGAATTGATAATTGGAGACGCTTTTGAAGTTGTTAACAATTTTAATAATGGAAGTTTCAACTTCATAATTCACGATCCACCAAGATTTTCTTTAGCACCGGAGCTTTATTCTCAATATTTTTACAATAAACTTTTTAGAGTTTTGAAGAAAGGAGGTAAAATGTTTCATTATACAGGGGAACCTGGTAAACTTTATGGTAAAAACTTTATTCAAGGAATAGCAAAAAGACTTTTATTAGCTGGTTTTAGAAAAATTGTAAAGGTTAAAGAAGCAAAAGGTTTGGTTGCTTATAAAATTTAATAATGTGATTTAATTGGAGATATTTTTCGTAATTAACAAATTATTTTCTTGAAATAATTAAAAAGTGAAAACTAAAAGCACGAGGTTTTATAGTGAAATAAAATATTTTAATGAAAGACAAAATCATACAAATCTTTTTTAAATTGAAGGTAAGAATTAATCAATTTCTTTATAAAAATCGAGAAATTTTTTATACCATCTTTCAAATCTTTCTCTGTTAGCAACATGAATTTCTATTGGTGGTGAGAAATCTTTTAAGCTTTCTTTAATTTTTAGCCTTATTGTAGCAAGTTCGTCCAATGTTAATTTTGCCTTATCACTCACAATCAAAATGTCTATATCGCTAAGAGGGGTGTAAGTTTTTTTAACTACACTACCAAAAACAATAACTTTCACGTTATTATCTTTAAAAAATTCGATGGCAACTCTTTTAATTTTTTTGGCAATTTTTTCGTAATTTAAAATGTATTTTTCTCTATGTTTAAATGATTCTAAAGCTATATCAATCGCTTTCATAAATTTATAACCTCAAAAAATTTTTTAACTACAATTAGTAATTCTTCAACTTTTTCTTTCGAATATCTAATTGGTAAATATCTCGAGGCAGTATAAGCTATTTCTAACTCTTCTATACTCCTTTTGTTTTTTTCCGCAATTTTTTTGACTTCTTTGTTTATCTTTCCAACTTCTTTTATCAACTCTGATAATAGATGAGTTTTAGAAAAATAACCTATTTTTTTAGCAAGAAAATATTTCAATTTTAACTGTAAGGCTTGTTCTAAATGAAAGGCAGCAAGATCAAAGAATCCCTTTTTTATGTCATCTTCTGCCTCTTTCAAAAATTTTTCTGCTCTTTCTTTCAGAAACTCTTCTTCTTTCATACAATTATTTTATTTAAAATTTACTTTTAGATTTTTCTTATTATTGGTATACTTTTAAAAAATGTAAACATGGAAAAAAGCAGTAAAGACATTAACATTAGTTTAGTTGTAGAAAGATGTATTTAAAGTATTAATTTCTTTGAATTTTGGCATAGATTTATTTTTTAATATAACCATCCAAAATTCGTTTTAGCTCCCCCTCACTTAACACTCCAACATGTCTATCTCTTAGTTCTCCATTCTCGAATAGAAGTATCGTTGGTATTGCTCTCACATCATACTTATCAGCTACATCAGGGCTATCATCAACATTTAACTTAACAAACTTTATTTTTCCTTCATATTCTTCTGAAACTTTTTCAAATATAGGTCCAAAATACCTGCATGGACCACACCAATCCGCATACATATCAACTATCACTGGCAATTTACTATTGATTACTTCATCTTCAAAATCTTTGCTTCCTACATGTTTTATTTTTGACATAAATTAATATTAGCTTGGGTGTGTTTATAAATATTTATGTTTAGTTTTTAGGAAATGTTAACTCATATTTGAAGCGGGTTGATGCGATTATGAATGAAGCTTGTCTTTTACTTATAAAGAATATTTGACTTATACTGAAGCAGAAAAAGTATGATTGAATAGAAATATTATTTGTAACAAATAAAAAGCATTTTTATATTATCAATAATTTTCAAAAATCAGGGTTTTACTACAACAAAGCTTGTGTTTACTCTTGGGTATGGATATTCTGGAGATGAAAAACAAATAGCCATTGCTTTTATTTTTCCTGTTGATGTTGGTGTATAGTTTGTTTTAATTTCGTATCTAATAGGAAATTCTCTTGTATAATCAAGAGGTCTGCCTTCGCTATTCAATAATATCCACATTGGTTCATTACAAGGAGAAACAATTTCTGATGTGCATAAAGAATTTACATAGCAATCGCTATGAGAAACTAATAGTTTTGGAATGGTGGGGATGGTAGTGGTTGTTGGAACTTGAGTTGTGGTGATAGAGGTTGTGGTAGCTGGTGGTGTAGTAATGGAAGTAGTTGGTGTGGGGGTGGTTGTGAAAGTTGTTGTAGGTTGTAATGTAGTAGTATAAGTGGTGGTTAAGGTAGTGGTTGGTGTTGGGGTGGTTGTGAAAGTTGTTGTTGTAGGCGGTGTGGTTGCTCCGCAAAAAGCACAATAAACTGGTCCTAACTTAGAAGAGGATTCTCTTAATATACAGCCTTGAAGATTTGAAGGTCTATTACATGTGTTTCCTCCAGCATCACCACATGCTTTTGTAACTATCTCTGGAAATCTACAACCTGTTGCTGATGAAGAATCATAATCGTAACAAAAACTTCTTATCTCATGGCAACATCTTTCATTTTTACACTTCACACAATTTTCTCTAGAACCTTCTCTAATAAGTTCTAAATCTTGTGTATAAGTTTGATATCTATTTTTGTCAAGGCAAAAACCTCTTATTTTTGATGAATCTTGGCTACAGTCTCCTTCGCAACAGTAAGGATAATATTTCCTCCATGTTCCGGAATTGTCACATGGATCATCCTGAGGTAGGGTAGTGGTTGTTGAAGTAGATGTTGTGGTGGGAGTTGTTGTGAATGTTGTTGTTGGAGTTGTGGTAGTAGTTGTAGAAGTGGTTGTTCTGGTGGTTGTCGTGGTAGATGTTGTCGGTATAGAACAACAACATTCATAACTACCACATGAACTTACACAACTACCTCCTGCATAGCGACAAATACCTATATCAACACATGTTGTACCTGATGGGCACGATGGTCGGGTGGTTGTGGTAAAGGGGGTAGTTGTAAATCGGGTGGTTGTCGTGGTGGAAGTTGTTGTGAATGTGGTTGTTAGAGTTGTAGTCGTCATCGGTCTTAAAAGTCTGTATGAAAATCTAACTCTTGCATCTAACCAACTTTCATAATAATCTATTCTAAATCTGTGGTATCCATCGGAAGTGAATGTTTTTCTAAAACTCTTTTCTGTATACCAATGATCTCCCCAATTATCTATAACTAATTCATCATCTATCCATAATCTTGAGCCATCATCCGAACCTAAGGTAAACTCATATTCTCCTGCTGGAAGATAGATCATTCTACCAGACCTAAAACCTATCCTATCACTATATCCTGGTATTATTTCACCCAAACCCCAATTATTATCAAATTGCTCTGATACTTCATCAGGAAAATCTGCGATTTTTATCCCATATACACTATCACACCATACTCTATCCCATGCAATAAGAGGATAAGAAGGTGGTTCAGGCGGACATATCTGTGCTGTTACTTGTAAAGAGCTAAAAACTGTTACTAAAGTGAATGTTACTAATAAAATCAAAATTTTCTTCTCCATTTATTTAAATTTTTGTCCACATAAATATATAAATTTTTGATAAACGCGCCGCTTTGGGACAAAATTATTTCACTCTGATGAAGAATAGATTATGAAGTATGCTTGTTGCAAATGCTGCCGTTTCTATCCTATCATCCCTTTTCTGCCTAATAATCCAGCCAAATCTTCTCTTGTCAGAAGAAGACCCAGCTTCGCTTAGATTGCGCTTGAAATAATTTACAAGAAAGCCAGCAGGATCAGATAGAATCTTCCTTAGAATTCTAGACCATCCTATTCCTATCTTCCTTATGTTCTTCTTTGGTATGACATATACAGCAGTTTCATTGCCAAATAATTGAAGAACTTTCCTTGAGCTGTAGTATTTATCTAAGGCTATAGAGCTTATGCTTATGCCTGATTCTTTAGCCATAGAAATAGCCTTATTGAAGGCATCCATTTCAGATTCGCTGGAATAGCCTGTTGCAACATACATTCCTGTTTCTAAATCCATAAGCCTGAACACATATTTATAATCCTTACCTCTCTTCTCAGGATTGCTGTTGTAATGTTTGGCTATGGATAAGCTGTATCCAGTGCCATCTCCAGACAAATTATCAGATACATTTTCGTCTTTCAGCAAAAGAATGAATAAATTGTGTAACACCAATTTAACTTCTTCATCAGAATAAAGCCTTTCTATTGATTTGTAGCTTACTTCAGCCTTAAGCAATGGCTTAAGCAATTCAAGCATCAATTCCATGTCACGATTGCTTTTGTTCATCAATCTTACAAACAAGAAAAGCATTGTCCTTTCAACTAAATCAAGCTTGTTTGGTCTTCCAGGTGTTTTCTCTATTGCTATATCAGCAGCCTTTTCTACATAAAAAGGCAATTTCCTTAGCCTTTCCCTTACTTTTTCCCTGCTTTTTTCCCATTCATTGAAATTATAGCTGTCCAATTTCCTACCCTGGAATAATTCCTTTCTTATCTCATCCAATACTTCTGTCAATTCCCTTGCTATCTCAGAAGTTATACTCATATTATTATATTATGGTTTTTCAATCCGAAATTTTAGTAAATACAAAATATATAATGTATAGTCATGTGATTAGACGAATTTTGTCCCAAATACTGATAAACGGGATAATTTATTGATTAATATCTAATTGCCTCACTATATCCTTATCTCCACACGATAATACAACAACATATTGCCCAACAACATCAGTTGGATAGAATATGTTATATCCAGATTCAGTTTTTACAATATAATCTTCAACATAATTCGGATACTTGGCAATAATTATCTCTGCTTTTCCATCTTTTAGTTTGCAATTTTTCCATTCACATTTAATTCCTTTACCAAATTTTGAGCAAGATAAGGAAGGTTCAATTTGTTTGGAAATACTATAAAACTTAGAATAATTGTAAAATAGAATAAAAGTTATAAGCATCAGCACTATAAAGATCATGGAAAATTTTAAGTATTTTAAATGTTTTTTGCTTTTAGATTTTTTTCTTTTGGCCATATAAAAAGATAATTAGAATTTTTAGTTTTTATTAATTTTGATATAATTTTTTTATGCTTTGTTTAATGAATAATTTCGATTTTTGATTTCTTGAATGATTTTAAAGTCAGAAAATACAAAGATCGATATCAGCAATATTATCACGAAAAAAAAAGCAAAAAATACAAGAAATTTCGGTTAAAATAGCTTTAAATTACTCTTGTTAAGTACGAACTACGCAATACAGCAGAATTTCTTGTATTTTTAACTTACAATATTACAATTAGTAGTAGGTTGGGATACAAAACCTGTATCGCCACAAATAAATATAGCTGTACATGTACCAACGACTAATGTAGCTGGGTTTTGAAATAAAACACCTACAAGTCTATTACCTCCTTGAATAGAAGGAGTTGGTGGGTTTTCTCCAGGTATTGTTGCATCTCCCGCACTATTCCCGTTAACATCTCTAACAGTAAACGTCATCTCATTACACGTACCTGAAGACGTTACTGCACAAGAATAACTTGAGTCAGTTTTATTTATTTGACAATTAAGTAACTGTAAGCTAAATGCACCAGTTGTACCACCTATTGTTGTAGTTGTTACTGTGCCTATAAGTTCAGGATATCCTGCCTTCCTCCACCAAAAATCTGCCCCCACATAAGGAGGATTACCAACTCCATATTTAGCATCTTCTCCTAATGCCTCATATGGTGTAAAACCTTTAACCGTTCTTGTCCATTTCCGTGGATCCTTTTCACATTCTCCGGGCTGAATAGCATTATAAATTGCTTTCTTAGCTGTTTCTTCTCCATAATTAGCAATTCGTGTATAATAATCCATCATAACTTGTTTACAATTTTCTGGATTAAGAACATATGACCCACATGCACATTCTTTTTCAATTAAATGAAAGCAATACAAACCATCTTCACAATATGGCCTATTATTTACCACACCAAAGTGTCCTTTTTCACCTACTTTATAATTTCCATCAATATCTATTCTTACTTTCTCTTGACAAAATCTTACAGCTGCGCCCAAATCTTCACAATCAGTTGTATATTGAGCACACAGATTTCTGCATCTACTAACTTCTTTTTCATATCCATATGCTTGTTTGAAATCATCAATTTTTGGCAATGCTTCTGTACTCACTTGCCTAGAAAAAATATTTATCAAAACGAGTGTAACAATAATCAAAATGAACATTGCGAAAATCAATTCCAATACATTAATACCTTTCATTCTATTTCCCTTAAATTAAACTTTTATTTTTCCTATTTAAATATTTTTTAACTTAAGTTTTGAGAATGAATTTTGATTTTTACTTAATTAAATTTAAAACAATAAACAAAACCATAAAAACTATAGCTATTATTGCTGCAAACAATAAAGCAGTTTTACTAGATCCGAATCCGATTGGAATGAATCCAATTAATCCAAAAAATCCCCACTCGGTTTTTGTTTTACTCGAAGGCTTAGATTGTGAAAGTATTGTACCTATAATAATTAAGGCAAATCCTATGAAAATTGCTATTATTCCAACTAAAATTAATTGTTCGTGCATGTTTATAATTTTTATTTATAAAAATTTATGAAGTTTTCTCATAAAGCGAGTAATTGAATTTTTCTCTTTGAATATTGGTGTTTCGAGTTATTTGTTAGTATTGCCTTTCATCCCCATCTTACGAAAGAGGATTTCAGCGATAAGTTAAAAAAAGAAATTTTTCGATAAATAGCAAAAATTAAAATAAATTAAAAAACTTGTTTAGTTAAAATATAGATTAGAAATTTTTGTAATTTAAAAGCCGAGATCGCCTAATCAGGTATGGCGCACGCCTGGAGTTTATTTGAAAGCGTGTGGAGCTTTGCTCCTTCTGGGTTCGAATCCCAGTCTCGGCGTCCATGAAAGTTCTTAGCAACCTTTCTGGAGCTAACTGGTTCTTAAAAATATAGTTCCAACAGTCTTCCACACTTAAGCCAAAAATCCTTCCTTTCGTTGTTCTGAAGTGAAGCCTTGTAATTTTTCCATCAGCATAAAGCTTCTTTAGAACTTTATCCACAAACCGATTAAAAACTTCCAAGCTTTTGAAATTTGATAACAAGCCTGACTCATCGCTGTCCCAAATGAATTGAACCAATTCAGCTACAGAGCTTGCTCTAAGCTCTATTAAAGCTTTATAAATAATTTCTGTTATTCCGTGCCGACCACCACGATTTAATTTTTTGTCAGCATCGCTTCTTTTGGCTAAAGTTCCGCTTAACTTTCTGCTTTTAATAGTTTTTAACGCTAGCCTAGCTCTAGAGTGCAAAGAATTTAAATGAGTATGCTTGGTTTAACTTACAAAAGAAAAGAATTCGTTTAATTTATCTTAACTAATTATTCTATATTTACAAATTGAAAATCAACCTTATATTTCTTCAGAGAGATTAAATGATTTGTTGAAATTGCTATTTTTAGTTCTTCATCAAAATCGTTAGCGATGATCCATGTATTCCTTAGCTCTCATTTTACCTATATACTCAAGTAGCGAAATCGATATGAATAAATGGAGTCATTAATTCTTTAGATATTTTTAACGCTGGAGAGTTTTAGAGGGGCACATTATCAACCTCGGCTTCCTTGCTATTAATGAAAAAAGATTTTTTTGCTTTATTTGCAATGACATTGCAAATATATTTAAATATCATTTGCAATATCATTACATATGGAAGGACAAAACCCCTGGTGGTACGGGGAAAAAGATAGAAAATTTGAGGAATGGGAGACCTCTCCAGTAAAATGGATACCGCCAATACTGAAGACATTCGATTTTAAGCCATTCTCTCTCAACTTTCTGGTTGGTCCGAGACAAGTAGGAAAAACCACTGCCTTAAAGATTTACATTTACAAGTTTCTTTTACAAAAAAATAACCCAAAATCAGTCTTTTATTTTTCTTGTGAAGAACTAACAAATTTTAAAGAGCTTGGTGAAATCTTGGACAATTATCTTGCTTTTAAAACAGCGAATAAAATTAAATCCTCCTTTATAATTCTAGACGAAATAACTTTTGTAGAAGAATGGCATAGAGCTGTTAAAGCAAGGATAGATAAAGGATTGTTTAAAAATGATGTAATAATAATCAGCGGTTCAGCAAGCCTAGAAATTTTAAAACAAAAAGAGTATTTTCCGGGAAGGAGAGGGAGTGGAAAAGACATAAAATTTTATCCTCTTGGCTTCGCAGACTATATTTTTTGCTTGAAAAACTTAGAAACAGTTAGAGAAAGCGTTGAAAATGTAGAGAAAGCGATAAGCGCGAATAAAATTCATTCTTCACTTTTGCTCCAGCTCTTTAATGATTATCTTTCTACAGGTGGTTTCCCCCTTTCGATTGTTGAGTTTTTCTCAAGAGGAAAAATTTCCTACGAGACAAGAAAAATTTACATAGATTGGCTAAAAAACGACTTCAGGAAACTCAAAAGGAATGAAAGTTACATGAAGGAGATTCTAGCTTACATAATAAACTCTCAGGCCACACCAGTTAGTTGGTTAAACATTTCGAGAGAAACTTCTGTGGCTTCGCCGCATACAACACAAGCCTATGTGGAAGATTTGAAAAATTTGTTTGTTGTTGAAGTGTTAAATTTTCTATCACCAGAATCTAAAATTATTTTTAGGAAAAATAAGAAAATTCACATAATTGATCCTTTCCTTTACGAAACTATTTGTGAGTTTGTAAAAACTGAAATTAACGAACCTTCCCTTTTGGAAGCTTTGGTTGCAACTCATCTGGCAAGAAAATACGAAACTTTCTATTGGAAAAATAAAAATGAAGTTGATGTGGTTGTGAAGTTGAATAAAAAACAAATTGGTATAGAGGTAAAGAAAATTGGAAGGAGCTGGAAAAAGCCAAGGCATTTGGAGAAAGCCTTCCTTTTAACAAGAAATGATATACCAATTTTCTTGGCTAGCATAGAAACATAAACTCACCGAGCTTAAATTATTAAGAGTAAGAGAGAAAATAATAATACTTATTTCAAGTTTTCTTCAAAGTACTAATCTAAAAGCCTCTGCCAACTTCAAATAAGTCATTTTTATAAGAGATGAGCGGAAAATGTTAAGAATTTCTCTACATTCACAAAAATTTAGTCTTTTGATATTCTCAAGAGAGCTTCTAAAGCGCTTGGTAATATAGTTACACCATCATCGTCACTAAAATGTTTTATACCATGTTCGACTATAACTTCAGCCTTTAATTTTTCTTTAAAGATATCTCCATAATGTAATGAAACGTAAGGGTCGTTATCTGAAATAAGTTAACTGCTAATAAATTTAATAGAATTTTTTGAAAATTGAAATTTCTGTTTAAAAAATAGTTTTTTAATTAAAAAACAAAATAGTTTTATTCAACAATAACTAAATTGAAAGGTGATTAAAATAAACTTGGGTAGAAAATTGCTTTCAAACTCTTTTTATCTTTTTTTAGATTGGTTTATAGCAACTTTCATGGGCTTTCTTTTCTGGTTAATATCTGGTAAGCTATTGTTAAAAGAAGATCTTGGTATAGTTTCAACGTCATTCAACTTAGCCAATATCTTATCAGGCATAAGTACTCTTGGTTTGGGTGCAGCAATTTGGAAGCTTATACCAGAGTATATTGCAAAAAAACAGGAGGGAAAAATATTTTCCTTATCTAAATTTTCTTTTAAAGTAATACTTACAAGCAACATAATCATAATTTTTATTTTTTTAACTTTTGCAAGTCAAATCTCTTCAATAACAAATATCCCAAAAGATGCTGTTGTTTTAACTGGATTTATGATTTTTATGCTTTCTATGTCTGGTTATGCAGGCATGATACTTTATGGTTTTCAAAATATGAAAACATTTCTTTTAACAGACTGGTGGGGCATACTTGTAAAAGTTGTTTTATCTTCACTACTTTTATTTCTCGGTTTTAAGTATGTTGGACCTATCATGGGATTGATATTTTGCTTTTTTGTTATTTCTTTATTGAGATTTTTAAAAATTCATATAAGTGGAAAAGACGATAAAATCAACGTAAGATTTATAATAATGCACTATGCTTTACCTGCCCTAGTGGGTTTTATATCATCTACTCTTTTTTTAAGCGGCCAATATATTTTGCTTTCATCTCTACAAAATCCAGGGGAAACTGGAATATATTCAATAGCAATGATAATTGTTACACCAATAGTTGTTTTCCCCGGAATATTAACATCTGCTCTGCTTCCAATAATTTCTGGATTGTCTGCAAACCATAACACTAAAAAGCAAAGATCGAGATTGATAGAATTAGTTTTTAGGTATACTTTGTTTGCATCATTTCCTGCAGCACTCTTTTTAATACTTTTTTCAAAACAAGTAATTTTAATATTCTCTAGACCAGAATATTTACCAGCTTCTCAATTTTTCCCCATTTTATCTATTTCATCTTTAATTTATGGTTTAGGGAATTTGTTCTTAAGTAATATTTATGCAATAGGTAAAACTAAAACTAACAGAAACATAACAATTTTAACAACAACAATATTCTTTGTTACGGCGGTGCCTTTAATTAAAATGTTTTCTTCTTTTGGTTTGGCTATTTCTTATAGCATAAGCGTTTTTACAATGTGCTTAACTAGCTACATTTACCTTAGAAAATACATAAAGATAAATTTGCCATTCATGGATTCGTTTAAAATAGTTATTTCTGGGGTCGCTTCACTTTTTGTCCTTTATCTTCTTTCCACTATAACTCAAGGCTTTATTGTAAATATAATTTTGGTTTGTTTTGGTTCTATTGTTTATTTGGCATTATTGGTTTTGTTTGGATTTTACAAAGAGGAAGATGTTAAGTTGTTAAACATAACTTCAGAAAAGTTTCCAAAGCTTAAAAGATATGTTGATTTTATAATTAAAATAATAAGCTTAAACAAAACTATTTAACAATTGTTTGGCTTTGTTCTCTTATAAATTGTAACAAGTAAGATAAACTGCTTGTTCCTTTACACGTAAGGCTACTTCCTTTCCATCCAACAAATGTTTGCCTACCTACTATTGCACCTGTAGTAGCACTAACTTCTCTATTCACATATATTGTACCAAATTCTATGTTTTTATTAAAATATTCTATTTCATTTTTGTTGTTAGAATATAGCCCTGCAGTAAGTCCATATTCAGTATCATTAGCTAAATTAATTGCTTCTTTAAAATCCTTGAATTTTGTAACAGCAAGTATAGGTAAAAATAATTCTTTCTTCCACAATTCGCTTTCTATTGGAACTTCAATTATTGTCGGTTCAACATAATATCCATTATCGAATAACTCGTTACCAGTAAGCAAATTTCCTCCAAAAATTACTCTGCCTTCCTTTTTAGCTTTTACAATTGATGATAAATATCTTTCTAATGCATTTTTTCCAATAATTGGACCTATATTAGTGTGCTTTTCTACAGGATTTCCAACTACTAGTTTTTTAGTTTTTTCAACAAGCTTTTCAATAAATTCATCATAAATACTTTCATGAATTATTGCTCTAGAGCAAGCACTACATTTCTGACCAGCAAATCCAAAAGCAGCAGAAATTATACCGTTTGATGCTTTTTCCAAATCAGCATACTTGGAAACTATACACACATTTTTACTTCCCATTTCAACAACAAATTGTTTTGGTATGCTAGAATTAGCAGATTTCCTAAACATTTTCATTCCAATTTCGCGTGAGCCAGTAAAAGCTATTCCTTTAACATCAGAATTTTCTAAAATCTCATTACCAACTTCACTTCCAGAGCCAGTAACATAATTAAATACACCTTTTGGTAAACCAGCTTTATCTAAAACTTCATAAAGCTTAAGTCCAGTCCAAGGAGTTGGGTTATCGCTAAATGAAGGTTTGAATACAACTGTATTTCCTGTTATTAAAGCGGCTACAGACATTCCAGTAGAAATAGAAAAAGGAAAATTAAAAGGAGCTATTACTCCCCAAACTCCATATGGTTTAGAAATTATTTTAACATGTTCACTGCCAGATATTGCTCCTTGATGACCAAACTTCGATTTTTTGCTTTTACTATAAGCTACTCTATCAATAATTAAACCATCATTGCTTTCTATAAGATAAGAATAATATCTCATAAAATCTATTGCTTCGTCTACTTCTCCAATCGATTCGTATCTATTTTTTCCATTTTCAAATGTAATTATTGCTGCAGCTTCAAACTTTATTTTGCTTAAAATGTTTGCGGCTTTCCTAAATATCTTTACTCTTTTCTTCCAATCAAAATCTCTCCAATACTCATAAAATGCATTTTTAGCAGCTAAGATTGCATCTCTAGCATGTTCTACTTTTCCAAATTGAAAATAACCAAGAACAATCCTTCTATCTATAGGTGAAACAACTTTCAATTCTTCATCAGAAAAAACTTCCTTACCATTTATGTACATTGGATAATGTTTGCCAAAATCTTTTTGAATTTTTCTAACAGCATTTTCAAATTTCTTATCTATTTTTTCTTCACTTAAGCTAAATGTGTTTTCATTTTTAAATTTCATAATAAGTAAATTTGCTTTATAAATACTTTAAAAATAAAAATGATTTAATGAAAATTTTTTGGTGTAAGTGTGGCTATTTTATCTTTTATTCTAACATTCTATAGTGTTAAATATTCCTTGTTAATTGCGCCTCTGCTTGGTAATCTTGTTTATGCTTTATATAGAAATAAGATTATTTTTACTGAACGATTATGGTTCCAGTTAAACCTGGATGTAGATGATCGTGATAAGGCCATGTTCCTTTATATTTGAATGTGAATGAAAAGGTTTCTCCTGGGGCGAGTCCTTTGCATGCATCAAAAATTTCTTCACCACTTCCACATTTCTCTATACCAGACCCAGGGTATAATCTATGTGTGGGATGAACATCTGATGCTGGCCAATGAGGTACAGAATCCTTATTGACCCAAGTAACAGTATCACCAACTTTTATTGTTAAAGTGCGTGGACTAAATCCTGAAGATGTGATTAAAACTTCAAAAGATGTTGCTTGCAATTGATCTAATTCATTTATTGATGTGCCCAAATCACCTTCACTAGTTAATTCAGAAGGTATTTGTGGTTCTTGTTGTATAACAGTAGTTTGAGGTTGCGTTGCAGTTTGTGTTTGCTGTTGAGTGCATCCACTAATAAAAACAAATATCGCCAATGTAGCTAATAAAAATATCATTTTATAGCTCATATAGCTCACCTTTTACTCCTTATCTCTGATTTAATTTGATCTATAAATTGTTTCCATAAATTCATAACATCTCTCACAATTTGCTTCTTTTCCTCTATTGAGTCAGCACTATTAAATTCCTGTTTTTTATTTTCAATTGAAGATATAAAATTTACCACAATACTTTCGCTAATATTATACTTTTTCATGATTTCTTGAGCTTTATATTCGAGGTTATAAAATCTAAACTTTATAAGAGTAAATACTTTTTCCTTTAGTTCATTTAAACATGTTTGATTCCCTTTGCAATCTGACCTAGCTTGTTGAATTGTTGCTATTTGTAAACCTATAGCTCTTCTTGCACAATTAACTCTTTCTTCATCAGATTCTTTATTAAAGCATATTATGGTATTTTTATAATTGTTTATACATTTTGCTCTTTCTAAACCAGTTAAAACTCTACATTCTTCAGGAAGATAATTTAATTCATTTTCTCTAGTTAGCTTAATCCTGCAAGCTATTCTTTCTCTCATTGTTGGCAAATCACTACACTTTAAATCTTCTTCACTTGTAACAGGTTTAGTTGGTTGTTGTGTTTGTTGTAATGGGGTAGGTTGACTAATCTGCACACATCTCCCATTTGAATCACAACTATAGCCACTAGGACAAGTACCGCAATTTAAAGTTCCTCCACATCCATCTGGCCAAGTTCCACATTGTTTACCTAAGCTTTGGCATGTTGCTGGTGTACATGAAGGTTGAGACGGTGACGGACCAAAAGCTGCTAATACTGCTATTGAAATTAAGGCAAGTAAAATTGTAAATAGTGATACATTACTTAAAATAATTCTTAACTTCATGAGAAATATTTTTGCTTTTTTATACTTAAAGTTTTTTTTGATTTAATCTAACATATGAAATAATGTATATTTAATGGTTTGTATTCTTCTCCTACTTCTTTGAAAATATTTGAAACAGTTGAAGCATCTATTCTGATTGTAGAGCCACTTTCTCTTTTTAGTTTTCCTGTAATCAACCAATAAACTATTTTTGCAATATGCATTCTAGAATCTAACCATCCTTCTTCATCTGCAGCTTTTCTTTGCTCTTCTGTTAAGCTTTCATACGTGGAACGATTAAAAACATTACCCGGAGCTATACAATAAATTTTTATTCCAGTTATTCCATCTACTTTATGTTGCCTTGCAATAACTTCTGTCATTTGTTTATTGCCAACTTTTGCAATTTGGAAAAGTAAATCATTTTCCCAAACATCTAAAACTGGGGTAGAGGCTACAGTAATTATCACGCCACAATTTTGCTTTCTCATTACTGGTTCTACATAACAAATCATATTAAAAGTTCCTAACAAATCAACATCAACTATTTTTCTGAGAATTCCTGCAGCTTCTGGATGAGGTCTCATAAGACTGATTTTCCCATAATCCAAATTGTAACCAGCAAAATTTATTAGATAATCAATTTTTCCAAATTTTTTAAGAGTTTCATTAACAACATTTTCAACATCAATAATTTTGCTAACATCACCAGCTATTGCCAAGACATTTTCGTTGTTAGTCAATTTAGAAATTTCTTTAGCTACTTTTTCTAATTCTTCCTTGTTTCTTGAAACAATTACTACTGAAGAACCTTTTTCTGCTAAAAGTTCTGCTACAGCTCTACCCATTCCTTCTCTTCCTCCTGTTATTAATGCAACTCTACCAAATAATTCTTTTTCCATTTTTTTATCACAATCACAATATCAAAACAGTTATTGTTTCTGAAATTTTTAATTAAGCCTGATAATAAAAATTTAAATATCGTTGAAATAATTTATTTAGATGAAATATCGGTAGGGCATATGTTTAGATTTAGAAAGTTTAAAGAAAGCAGTAGGTTTTTGGGAACAATACTTTTTGGCTTTTTATTCTTTTTATTATCCACTACTTCAGTTTTGGCACATACACTTCCAGAAGTATACTTGGGTGCACTTTTTGGTATAGAATATCCTCCTTATTCGCGAATAGATAACTTAATCCTTATAATTAACGGCATTCTTCATTTTAACGACTACATTTTTTTAATAGCATTAAGTTTGTTCACTTTAGCTTATTTGATTTTAATTAAAAATTCTCGTCTTAAAGGCTCTGGTTCTGCTAAACTTTCTTTCTTATTGCTTTTTATTTTTGTAATATTTTATTTCATTGGATTTATTGTTAAAAAATCAATAGCCGCTACTGTTACTTATCCTGTTGGTGGAGAAGTGTTTATTGCTGGGCAAGCTATAACAATAACTTGGTCGCTTGATGCTGCTAATCATATTGAACTATCTTACACAACAAGTGGCGCTGACTGTGGTACCAATGATGGAGGATTTTGCAGTGTTCCTCCAGGATATAGTTGTATTGGTCATCCTATTTATGGAACTTCTTATGCTTGGACTGTACCTGATGTAAGCACTACAACAGCTAGAATAAGAGTCGAAGGACATACATCAACACATGATGCTAGCGGTCCAGCAAGTTGCTCCGGCAACTTTACTATAACAAAAAGACCTGCATACACTTCTGAATCAACTTCTGTAGCTAACAATTCGCAGTATCAACCAGTAAGAAATTATGGATTCCAAATAAATTGGACAGATGACTTTGGTATAGATAAAGTATTTTTTGAAGCAAACCTTAACTCTAGCCTTACTAATTTTACAGTCGAGTGTTCAGGTCTTGAAACAAATAGATTATGTATAATAAACTTTACCGATTTGAAGGCTGGTAATTATCAATATAGATGGGTTGCAAATGACACAAATAATACTTTAAACAACACAGGCATTATCACATATTCAATTGCAAAAAATAACACACCAATCAGATTGTTTATTAATGATACTGAAGCTGATAAAAGTTATTTCATAAATCAAATAGCAAATTTTACAGCCTTATTTGATGTTCCTGGAAAAACAATATACTTGACAACAAATATAACCGGTTTCGGTATAATAAGTAATACATCAGTTATATACAACATCACAAATTTAACAACATTAGGAACTTTTAACGTCACTGCATGGTTTGATGGAGATGAAAATTATACAGCTTCTAGTAAAACTTGGTTTATTACTGTTACAGAAGCTCCTGATACTCAAGCTCCACAATTCTCTCTAAACTCGACTAACTCTACATTAGCAGGCAAACCTATAGAATTTAGGTTGAAATGGACAGATAATGTTGGCTTATCCCACTATATCTTTTCTTTCGATAATGGCACTGGCACTTTTATAAACGATACCGCTATTCCATTCTCAGGAACAGAAAATTGGAGTAATGTTACTAAGGTAATTAATTCTACAGTCGGATCTTTAATCAGATGGAAAGTTTATGCAAACGATACCTCAAATAATTGGAATGTTTCTGATACCTATTCATTTATTGCAAATGCCTTATCAATTATTTTTGTTCCACCAACTGATAATAATAATGCAAATGTTAGTAGAAATTGGACTTACATAAATGCTACAATAGATGCTACAAATGGAGTGAATACTTGCATGCTTGACTGGAATGGAACAATAGAAGTTATGAGTAAGTTTGTTTCTGGTTCTTCAGTATTTTGTTCGATTAATAAAACTGCTTCAGAAGGTAAATATAGCTATAGAGTTTTTGCAAACGATACATTGGGAAATTTCGAGTATTCAGAAATTAGAACTATTAAGTTAGATTTAACTCCACCAAAAGCAGTAAAAAACCTAACGAGTATAGCAAAAGGAACCGACTTTATAACATGGAATTGGACAAATCCTGATGATGAAGATTTCAGATATGTTATTGTTTATAAGAATGGGGTATTTTTAGCAAATGTTACTTCTCCGCCATATAATTTTACTGGATTATCTCCTAATACAGCATATGAAATTGCAACTCTAACTGTAGATTTTGCAGGTAACATAAATACAACTTGGGTAAATGCTAGTGACACAACTCTTGCATCAGGCGGCGGGGGTGGTGGAGGGCCAAGTATTATTATAACTTCGCCTTCATCTGGTGTAAATTGGTTAGCAGGCTCTACTCAGACAATTAGTTGGACTTCTTTAGGTGTAGACCATTTTGAAATAACCTATACAACAGATCCTAATGCACCTTGCCAAGGTGAACCCATTGGAACTTTTGGAGGACCTTGTAGTACTGGTTCTTGGATTTGTATCCAATCCCATCCCTATACTTCTACATCATATGCTTGGGTTGTTCCCAACATTAATTCTAATTCTGTGAGAATTAGAATAGAAGGTCATGACTCAAATCATATGGTTGTAACTAATGCTTGCAGTGGAATATTCACCATATCTAACCAAACTACTGGTGGACCTACTGGAGGAGGTACTACTGGTGGTGCACCGAGTGGTGGAGGTACAGCTAGTGCTGTAATCAATCAAACTATTACAAATCAAACTACAGCTAATCAAACAACTAAAATCCAAACAACTGTTACTGAAATTAAAGGAATCATTTATGTTGGAGTAGATTTAATTGAACCAGAAAAAGCAAAAACTATATCTATAGGAAAATACAATATAAAAGATATTTCCATTAAAGTTAAAAATAAAGTAACCAACGTTGAAATAAAGGTTCAACCTTTAGGAACAAAACCTTCTGGCATACCTGAGGTAAAAGGTGTTGCTTATACTTATATTAACATCTCTTCAGCAAATTTGAAAAAGGAGGATTTAGAGAACTTAGCTATAAGGTTTTCGGTAAATAAAAGTTGGATAAATGAAAATGATATAAATTTATCCACAATAAAAATGTTGCACTACAAAAACAATAGTTGGGAACAATTACCAACAAAGCTAGTTGGA
>Ga0079992_131060_pt2 | contig 76441 bp, 77 predicted proteins | sample FaiFalFF_MnMetaG_3_FD_69197 | JGI IMG/M metagenome (GOLD analysis project Ga0079992, IMG submission 69197) | Freshwater microbial communities from Yellowstone National Park, Wyoming, USA - Fairy Falls B (FF_Mn_B) MetaG (SPADES assembly) (version 2) | ecosystem: Environmental > Aquatic >...
TCCCCCCGCCTGCCACCCCGTGCCCCCCCCCCCCCCCGGGGGGGCGGCCCGGTTGGGACCCCCGCCCCCCGCCCCTCGCTCCCTACACCCCTTGCCGGTTCCTCGCCCCTGTCTTAGGGCCTACCGGTTGCAGAGATCACGAGGGCACCGGTGCGCTGGGCCACCTCCAGGGCCGAGGGGTGGATCACGAAGCCGAACAGCAGCGGAAGGTGAACCCGACGGACTCTGAGAGGCGGCCCACCTGCCGGGCGAGGTGTTCCATCTCCTCCGCCAGGGCCGCGACGGCCTCTTCCAGGCGTCCGACCCGTTCTTCAGTACTTGAGCTGGGCTTCGGCCAGACGCTCCAGGGCCGCTTCCAGCCGTTCGAGCCGCTCATCGGCCCGGGCCCCGGCTTCGCTCAGGCGGATGAGGGCCGACTCGAGCCGGTCTACCCGCCGATCGGTCCGAGCCAGCCGGACCTTCAGCGCGGCCACCGTGGGCCGTGCGCCCCTGCGTTGGGCTCCTCTGGACCGCCGCGTTGCCATCCTCCCTTCACCCCGTCTATCGTAGCGCCAACACCGTTGCGGCTGCCCCGTGGTGGCAGGGGAGTTGCTCTGGAACTCATGCCGGTGCAGGCTTCTTCCTCCCGCTGGATCGTCCGGATTCCGGAGGCCGAGAGCTCCGTGACCCGGGATGCCCTGCGCCTGGCCGCAGGTGCCGTCTTCCTCGCGGGCGCCCTCCTCCTCGTGGGAGACCGGAGCCTCTCCTTCGACGAGCTCTTCGCGGCCCACGTGGCTTCACTGCCGGTCCGGGACCTCCTGCGGCTCGTCTCCGAGCACGACGCCCACCCGCCCCTCTACTACCTCCTCCTCAAGGCATGGATGGCCCTGTTCGGGCCGGCTGAGGTGAACTTGCGCGCGCTCTCCGCCCTGATCGGCCTCGGCCTCCTCTGGGCCACTCAACGCCTGGCCGCGTCGGTCCGGCCCGCGGCCGGGCCGTGGGCCGGAGCGGCCCTCCTCGCCGCCCCCCTCTTCCTGTACGCCTCCGTCGAGGCGACCCGCTACACGCTCCTCACGTTCCTCTACGCGTGGGCCGCCCTGGAGACCCTGCACATCGTCCGCGACCCGGGTCGCCCGCCGTGGCTCCTGGCAGGGCTCTTCGCCGCTCTCACCTACACCCACTACCTCGGACTCGTGTTCTGCGCGGCGCTGGGCTTTTTCACCCTGGGGCAGGGGAGAGGCGTCCTCCGTCGGGTCCTCCCAAGCGCGGGGGTGGCCGCGCTCCTGTTCCTGCCCTGGGTTTTGGTGTTGTGGCACCACCTCGTGGACGGCCGGATAAACCCGCCCTGGCGCGGCCCCCTTCCCGCCACGTGGCCGCTCCAGATCCTGCACCTGGTGGGGTTCGGCGGGAGGGCGTTCGGGGCCGCCTCCATGTACCTCCACCCCTCGGCCCCCGTCGGCGTCCAGTTCCTGTTGGGCCTCCCCGTGCTCGCCGTGGGCCTGCTGAGCGCAGAGTCGGTCTACCGGGCGGACCGCCGGCTTGCCTCCCTCCTCGCGGGGTGTGCGGGGGTTCCCACGGCCGTCCTCTTCGGCGTCTCGGCGTGGACCGGCTCCCTCGTCGCCTACCCCCGCTACTTCATCTTCCTCCTCCCCTTCTGGGCGGTGGCCGTGGGGATCGCGGCGAGCGAAGCGCGGACGTGGCCCAGAAGGAGGCAGGTGCTGGGCGCCCTGAGCATCGCAGCCCTCCTGCTCCTCTCCCCCGCCTCCCTTACGGACTTCGCCACCCACCCCACGGCCGGGAGCGGGGATCGGAAGGGGATGGTGGCGTACCTGCGCGACCGTGTCCTTTCGGGGGATGCGGTGTGGATCTACCCGGACTGGGAGCGGCTCGCCCTTTCCTACTACGCGCCGGGCCTCCCCGGCCGGATCTTCTTGCTGGGCGGGTGGGGGAAGGCCCTGGACCCCGTCGCGGCGGCCCGGGAGGCCGACCGCATCGGCGCCGCCCACCGTCGGGTGTGGATCGTGGAGAGACCGCCCATGCCGCCCGGGATCTTCGACGCCACCTACCGGAGGCTTGCGCGGACGCACCGGGTGCGCGACTTCCGGGAGTTCGACGGGATACGGGTGACGCTCTTGGTGAAGAGGAGCCGACGATGACGGGACAGCCGGTGACGAGATCGGACTCCAAGCAGGAGATCGAGGCCCGCGCCGCGCCGCGGTTCCAGGCCTGGGAGGTGGCAGCCCTTGCGGCGGTGCTGCTCCTGGCGGTGAGCCTCCGGCTGGAGCTCCTCGGGATACGCACCCTGTGGCACGACGAGGCCTTCAGCCTCGTGGTGGCCCGGAGGCCCGTAGGCTACATCTGGGCGAACCTCCCGCGGGTGGATCCGCACCCGCCCGGCTACTACGTGATGTTGCGGGGATGGACCCGGGTCTTCGGCGAGGATGTGGTGAGCGCCCGGACCCTATCGGTGGTGTGGGGGATGGTGGCGGTGGGGCTCGCGTGGGGATTCGCACGGCAGCTCGGCGGACCCGCGGTCGGCGGAGTTGCGGCAGCCCTCGTCGCCCTCAACCCCTTCCAGATCTACAGCGCGAACGAGATCCGCATGTATGCCCCCCTCACCGCGGCCGCCCTCCTCTCTACCTGGATGCTGCACCGGGCGGACCGGAGGGACGGATTCCTGGACTGGGTCCTGTACGGCGGGTGCGCCGCGTTCCTGCTCTACCTCAGCTATTACGCGGGGCCCCTGTTGGTGGCCCACGGGGCATGGATGGCGTTTCGGCGCCGGTGGCGAGGACTGCTCATCGGCGGGAGTGCGGGCCTCGTGCTGTACCTGCCCTGGCTTCCGGCCCTGAGCCGGTCGCTTGTTGCGAACCCCATCCCGTACCGGGATCCCATGCGGCCCACGTACGTGCTGGAACTGTTCGCGGTGCACGCGTTTGGAGGGCATCTCCTGGGCATGCCGGGGTACCTGCGGTGGCCGGGTCTTGAGGGGAAGTACCAACCGCTGTTGGTGTTTCCCTTCGCGGTGCTGGCCGCGGCCGGGGTGGGGGAGCTGGGGCGGCGGGATCGGGCGGGGACTTTGCTCGTGGGCGTGTGCTGGGCGCTTCCCGTGGCGGTGTTCGTGTCGGCTTCTCTTTTGCTGCGCCGGGAAGCGGCCTATTTCTACCACCTCACGCACCTCCAGCCCTTCATGGCGGTGGCGGTGGGAGCGGGGATCATCGGTCTGCGGGAGGCGGTGCGGCGGGCGTCTCCGTTTCTGGTGAGTGCGGTGGCCGCCACGGGGGTGCTCTTGTTCCTCTGGCCCGCGGTAGACAACCTCCAGGGAAACCCCACGTACCAGGGATACCGGTACGATCTCGCGGCCCGCCACCTGCGGGCGCATTACCGGCCCACGGACGTGGTGGTGTACTACATGGGCGGCGCGCAGGCCGCCCTGCACTTCTACTTCGATCCACCCGGACCGGAGATCACCATTGACCCGGACGTGCGGCGGTGGAACCGGGAGGCGATGCGCCAGCGCTTCCGGGAAGCCGTGCAGTTGCTGCGGCCCGAGCACCGGCGGGTTTGGCTGGTTTTGGTCTTCCCGGTTCCTCCAGGTTCTGTAGAGGACTTGGTGCACGAGTTGGAATCCCGGGGCTACCGCCGCGGTCCCCTCCACGACTTCAACGGCGTCCGCCTAGGCCTCCTGGCTCGGTAGGTGGTCTGACACCCTGCGTCTGACACTAAGGTGTCAGACCAAAAATGGGATTTCGGTGCGTTGGTAGAGGTGGAGGAGGCTTAGGGGATGGCACGGAAGGACCGAGTACACTGCCCGGGAGGGGTGTACCACGTGATCGCCCGGGGAGTTCGCCGGGAGCGAATCTTCTACCGACCCGAAGAGTTCCGAGCTTACCTGGACTGGGTGCACCGGGCCTGCCAACGATACGGGGTGCGCGTCGTGGCGTACGTGCTTATGCCGAACCACGTCCACCTGCTGGTCCGCATCTCGGAGGTCCCTCTGGGTCGGGCCATGCAGTTCCTGCAGAGTCGGTTCGCCCGGTGGTACAACCGCCGTTACGGATACACCGGGCACCTCTTTCAGGGCCGCTATCTAGCCCGGCTGTGCACGGATGAACGATATCTGTGGGCGTTGGCGAGATACATCCACGAGAACCCGGTGCGGGCGGGCTTGGTGGATTCCGCGCGGGAGTACCCGTGGAGCAGCCTGAAGGAGTATGCGGAGCGGAGATGGGAGGTGGTGCACGAGGAGGAAGCGATGGCGCTGCTGGGCCCTGCGGACCTTGCCGCCCTCGCGGGCTTCTGATCCGGGTCGCCCGATGGTCCATGTGCTTCGCCGCCCGCACGGACGGGCTTCACGGACCCCGACAAGGGGACGGTGCCCCTCCATCTGGGGGCCCTCGGCCTGATGCCCGGGGATTGAACCTGTCCGTTCCCTGCGAGGTCTCGGCACGCTTTCTGCCGAGGGTTCGCCAGTTCGCACAGCCCGCTGCCCCCTCTCTGCTGGATCCCTAGCCGTCCTCGTCCGGCGATCCCCGCGTCCTCGCGACGGGCTGCTCACGACCTGCGTACCCCGGCTTCAGGGCTTCCCGACCGGTTTTTGGGAGCACGGGTCCGGGATGGTGAGGTGAGGAGATTTGCGGCCCGCCGCAGGACTTCAGCGAATTCGTTTAAGGCATCCGAGAAGACCACCAATCGGCTCCGCTCGTGCCCCTGGTGGGTGCGACGGGACTCGCTGATCACCAGGTACCGGCTGCCGTCCTGGGTCTCCCGCACGTCGAAGAAGTAGACCCGGCCTCGAGCCCGAACGCGCTCGCTGAACAGCTCCTTCCGACCATTCCCCACCATGGCGTGACACTGCCTCCTTCCTCGGTTTGATCGTTCCGGGGAACTGAACGCACGAGGAACCGGTTTTCGCACGGTTGGTCTGACACCTAGGTGTCAGAGCATAATCGGCTGCGGCCGGCGACCCCGCGATCCGGGTTCCGGTCCGGTCGCCCCCCTAGACAAATGCCCGATTTTGCCAGATAATGAGAGCGACTCTCATTCTTATGAGGATGACGCGGCAACGGAAAGCCATCCTGGAGGCCCTCCGGGCGACCCGCTCCCACCCCACCGCGGAGGAGATCCTCCAGCGGGTGCGCGTGGATCTGCCGAGCACGAGCCTCGCCTCCGTGTACCGGAACCTCCGGGTGTTGAAGGCGGAGGGGCTGGTCCGGGAGATCGTGACGGGAGGGCACCGGCGGTACGACGGGGTCCTGACGGACCACGCCCACTTCATCTGCGAGCGCTGCCACCGGGTCTACGACCTGGGGGAGCAGGCGTGGATTCCCCGGATTCGGAGATGGCTCCCGGGAGGGTTTTCCGTTTCCGGAGTGCACCTGGAGCTGCGGGGACGGTGTCCGGAATGCGGGTAACGAGCAGACGGATCGAGGAGTACCTGCGGGCCATCCTGCACCTGCGGGCCGGGGGAGGGAAGGTCTCCCTGACCGCCCTGGCCCGCCAGATGGGGGTTTCGCCCCCAACAGCGCACGAGATGGTGCGTCGGCTGGAGCGAATGGGGCTCGTGACGTACTCCCGGAGGGATGGGGTCCGGCTCACCCCGGAGGGAAGCCACCGGGCCTTCGGCAAGGAGCGGCGGTACCGCCTCTCCCAGCGGTTCCTGTGCGATGTGCTGGGAATGGAGGCGGAAGTAGCGGCCCGGGAGGCCCTTCGGTTCGAGCAGGGGCTTTCGCCCACCGTGGAGCAGCAGATCATCCGGCTGTTCGCCCACAGCCGTGCTCCGGAGCTGGACGGGTGAGGCGGTTTCTTTCGTTCGCGCGAAAGCCGCTGCCCCGCTTCCCGGACGTCTCAGCTCCGGGCTTCCTCTCCCTCCAGGCCCAAAAGCCCGTATACTACTGCTGGAGGGACGGAGAGCCGGTGGCCCAGCCGCTGCCTCCACCAACGCCACTGCGAAGGGGGTGTTGACGGTGAGACAGGCGGTGAGTTCCCACAACCCCCTGGTCCTGATCCTCGCCCTGGTCACCGCGGCGGGCATTGCCGGTGCTGTGTACCTGTACTCCGTCGCCACGGGGAGGGAAACCGCGGAGCTGCGGAAGTCCTTCGGCGCGCTGTTCTTCGCCCTAGGTCTGTTCTCCCTGGGAGGGTTCGTCCAGCTCATCTGGTCGGACTGGGCCGGGTTCCCCGCGGGCCACTACTCGGAGCTGTTCGGGACCAGCACCGGGCTGTTCTCGCTGATGCTGATCATGGCCGGCTTCTACCTGTACACGGGGCTCGACCTCCGCATGCTGGCGTGGCCCGCGGCGTTCATGGGGCTCTTTTTGCTCCAGGGGGCGCGGGCGGTGCTGGACTTCCAGCTGACCCGGAACCCGCCCGTGACGTTCGTCCTGTGGCTCTCCGCGGGGTTGGCCAGTGTGGGGATGCTCCCGTATGCCTACACGCAGGGGAGCGGACGGCGGACCCTCGCCTCCCTGGGCGCCGTGGTGCTCGTGGTGATGGCGCTGGCCGCGCTGGTGACAGGGCTGCTCGCCTTCTACGGCCACATCGCGGAGGTCGTGCGTCAGCAGGCGCGCTGAGCCTGCCACACGGAGGGTGAGGCCGACGGTGGGCCCCGCGCCCGAAGGTGCAGCCGGGGCGCGGGGCCCGGCCGTGTGCGGGAGATCGCGTTCGGTGTAAGGAGGAGCACGTGCAAGACGCCTACGACCTCGTGGTCATTGGTGCGGGCCCCGGAGGATACGTGGGAGCCATCCGGGCGGCACAGCTCGGCATGCGCACCGCCCTCGTGGAGCGTCACAAGCTCGGCGGGACCTGCCTGCACTATGGATGCATCCCGACCAAGGCCCTGCTGCAGGTGGCAGAACTCCTGGAGGAGACGCGGCGTGCCCGGGAGTTCGGGATCCGGGTGGCGGAGCCCTCCGTGGACCTGGCCGCGGTCCAGCGGTATAAGGATCGGGTGGTCCATACCCTTCACCGGGGCGTGGAGTACCTGATGCGCAAGAACGGCATCGCGGTGTTCCAGGGAACCGCGCGCCTGGTGGACCGGGGCACTGTGCACGTCTCTCTCCAGGACGGGTCCGAAACCAGGCTTCGGGCCCGGCGTCTGTTGCTCGCGACGGGATCCGTACCCCGCAGCATCCCCGGGGTGGTGGTGGACGGCAGCCGCATCCTCACCAGCGACCACGTGGTGTCCCTCCAGGAGGTCCCCCGGCGGCTTGGGATCCTGGGCGCGGGGGTGATCGGGGTGGAGTTCGCCAGCATCTTCCGGACCTTCGGGAGCGAGGTCACCATGGTGGAGCTCCTGCCCCGGGTCCTCCCGGGCGAGGACGAGGAGGTGAGCGAGGCTCTCCGCAAGGCCCTGGAACGCCGGGGCATCAAGATCTACACGGAGGCAAAGCTCCAGAGGGTGGAACCGACAGAGGGCGGGCTACGGCTGGTGGCTGCCCACCAGGGGAGGCTTTTGGAGGTGGAGGTGGACATCCTCCTGGTGGCCGTAGGGCGCGCGCCCTGCCTGGAGGGGCTTGGGGTGGAGGCGGTGGGGCTCGAGGTGGACGAAGGAGGCTTCATCCGGACGGACGCCCGGATGCGCACGAACGTGGAGGGGATCTGGGCCGTCGGGGACGTGGTCCACCAGGTGCCCATGCTCGCCCACGTGGCGAGCGAGGAGGCGGTGGTAGCCGTGGAGGACATGGCGGGGCTTGATCCCCGACCCGTGGACTACCTCTCCGTCCCCCGCTGCACGTATTCCCTGCCGGAGGTGGCGAGCTTCGGACTGACGGAGGCCCAGGCCCGGGAGCGGGGCTACCAAGTCCGCGTGGGCCGGTTCCCCTTCGCCGCGAACAGCAAGGCCGCGATCCTTGGGATCCGGGAGGGGTTTGTGAAGATCGTGGCGGACGCGAAGTACGGGGAGGTCCTGGGGATGCACATGGTCGGGCCCCGGGTGACGGAGCTGCTGCCGGAGGGGATCCTGGCCCGGACCGTAGAGGCCACCGCGGAGGAGATCGTGCGGGCCATCCACGCCCATCCCACTCTGGGGGAGGCGGTCCGAGAAGCGGCCTTGGACGTCCTGGGCCGGGTCATCCACACGTAGGAGGCAGGATTCCCATGACTCCAGAGATCACCGCAAAGCCGCAGCACCGGAGCCTGGGCCTCTCGGACGAGGATGTGTTGAACATGTACGGCTTCATGGTCCTGGCCCGGGTGTTGGATGAGCGGATGTGGCAGCTGCAGAGAGCGGGCAAGGCCCGGTTCGTGGTCTCCGCTTCAGGCCACGAGGGCGCGCAGGTGGCCATGGCGTGGCCCCTGGACAAGGAACGGGACTGGTTCGTGCCCTACTACCGCTCCGTGGCTGCGTGCCTGGTGAAGGGGATGACGCCCACGGAGATCCTCCTCGCGGTTCTGGCAAAGGCCACGGATCCGAGTTCCGGAGGCCGGCAGATGCCGGGCCATTACGGCTCCCCCGGCCTCAGGATCCTGTCGGGGAGCAGCACCGTGGGTACCCAGTACCCGCACGCGGTGGGCATCGCGTACGCGGCGAAGCTCCGACGCACGCCGGAGGTGGTGGTGGTGTCCATCGGTGAGGGAGGGACGAGCGAAGGGGACTGGCATGAAGCCCTGAACTTCGCGGGGGTCCTCCGGGTACCCTGTGTCTTCTGCGTGGAGAACAACCGCTACGCCATCTCCGTGCCCGTGCGCAAGCAGATGGCCGTGGACAGCGTGGCGGCGCGGGCCGCGGGCTACGGCATGCCCGGGGTCCGCGTGGACGGGTGTGAGGTGCTGGAGGCCTACCGGGTGATGAAGGAGGCCTGCGACCGTGCCCGGAGGGGCGAGGGTCCGACCCTGGTGGAGTTCCGGGTGGAGCGTCTCACCCCCCACAGCAGCGAGGACCAGCAGGAACGGTACCGTCCCCCGGGAGACCTGGAAGCCAGCCGCCAGCGCGATCCCCTGGTGCGGTTCGGCCGTTACCTCCGATCCGTAGGGCTGCTGGACGATGCCCGGGATCGGGCCCTGTGGGAGAAGGCCAGGCGGGAGGTGGATGAGGCCACGGAGGCCGCGGAGCGGGCTCCGGACCCCGATCCGGCCACGCTCCTGCGGCACGTGTACCAGGACTCCGGACCGGACCGCTCCACGGACCCCGTGTACTGGATTTCCCGGGAGTGACCGGATGCCGGAGCTGCGGTACCTGGACGCCCTGAACCGGGCACACCACGAGGAGATGGCCCGGGACGAGCGGGTCGTGGTGCTGGGGGAGGACGTGGGCGCCAAGGGCGGGGTTTTCGGAGTTACCGCGGGACTGCTGGATCGGTTCGGGGAAGAGCGGGTGATCGACACGCCGCTTGCGGAATCCGCCATCGTGGGGTGCGCCATCGGCATGGCCGTAAACGGCTTGCGGCCCATCGCGGAGATCCAGTTCGCGGACTTCCTCCACCCAGCCTTCGACCAGATCGTGAGCGAGGCAGCCCGGATGCGCTACCGATCCAACGGGGCCTTTGGCTGCCCCCTGGTCATCCGGGTCCCCTACGGCGGAGCACACGGAACGGCCCTCTACCACTCCCAGTGCGTGGAGGCCTTCTACGCCCACGTGCCCGGCCTCAAGGTGGTGGCCCCGTCTACCCCGTACGACGCGAAAGGGATGCTGAAAGCCGCGGTGCGGGATCCGGACCCGGTGCTCTTCCTGGAGCACAAGCGGTTGTATCGCACCGTCCGGGGCGAGGTGCCGGAGGAGGACTACGAGGTGCCCATCGGACCTGCGGTGGTGCGACGGCCCGGAAGGCACCTCTCCGTGTTCACTTACGGCTGGATGCTGCACGAGACTTTGCGGGCCGCGGAGATGGTGCGGCCGGAGGGGATCGAGGTGGAGGTGGTGGAGCTCCGTACCCTCCGGCCTCTCGACAAGGTCACCGTCCTCCGATCCGTGGCGAAGACCAACAAGGCCCTGGTGGTCTACGAGGACAACCGGTTCTGCGGGTACGGGGCGGAGATCGCGGCCCTGATCGCGGAGGAGGCCTTCGAGGATCTGGACGGCCCCGTGATGCGGTTGGGCGGGCCGGACGTGCCCGCGGTCCCCTTCGCGAGGTCCCTGGAGGAGGCTTGGATGCCCGACGCGGACCGGATCGCCCAGGCCATCCGCCGCCTCGCCCGGTACTGAGGTGGAAGATGCCCGTGGAGGTGAAGCTGCCGCAACTCGGGGAGACGGTGTACGAGGCCACGGTGGGGCGGTGGCTCAAGCGGCCCGGGGATCGGGTGGAGCGGTTCGAGCCCCTGGTGGAGCTCGTCACGGAGAAGGTGAACGTGGAGATGCCGGCCCCCTTCGGAGGTCGGCTGGTGGAGATCCTGGTCCCGGAGGGGCAGACGGTCCCTGCAGGAACTCCGATTGCCTTGATGGAGGCGGCAGAACCGGTGACGGAACCGGCTCCGGCGGAGGGGAGGAGCGCGGAGGAGCGCAGCCTGCGGCTCTCTCCCTTCGTGGCCCGGCTTGCCCGGGAGCATGGGATCTCCCTAGAGGATCTGGAGCGGGTCCCGGGGACCGGAGCCGGCGGCCGCATCACGAAGCACGACCTCCTCCGCCACCTGGAGCAGCACAGGACCCCTACGTCCCTAGAGACGGCCCCCGGGAAGGGGGAACGGGAGGACCGTCTGATGCCCCTCGATCCCGTCCGCCGCACCATCGCGGAGCGGCTGAGCCGGTCCGTGCGGGAGATCCCGCACGCTTACGCCCTGGTGGAGGCGGACGTCACGGACCTCGTGCGATACTACGAGCGGAGTCGAGAGGAGTTCGAGCGTCGGTACGAGGTCCGGCTGACCTATACCGCCTTCTTCTTGCGGGCCGCGGTGGAGGGGCTGCGGGCCTACCCCGTGGTGAACGCCCAGTGGACAGAGGAGGGAATCCTGCTGCGGGGAAGGATCCACATCGGGGTGGCGGTGTCCACGGAGGGGGGCCTCCGGGTCCCCGTCATCCGGGACGCGGACGAGAAGAGCCTTGTGGGCATCGCCCGGGATCTGGACCGGCTCGTGCGCAGGGCCCGGGAGGGTCAGCTCAGCCTGGAGGAGGTGCAGGGCGGGACCTTCACCCTCACCAACCCGGGGGTGTTCGGCTCCATCTGGTCCATGCCCATCATCTACCATCCACAGGCGGCCATCCTCGTCACGGACGCCATCACGAAGCGGCCCGTGGTCCGAGGAGAGGGAATTGCCATCCGGTCCATCCTGCACCTGGGGCTGGCCTTCGATCACCGGGTCTTCGACGGAGAGGTAGCGGTGCGGTTCCTGAACCGGGTGAAGGAATGCCTCGAGGCGGTGGAACCCGTCACCCGCTAGAGGCGAAGGGAGGACCAGGATGGCGCTCCAGACGACAAAACCCGCTCCGCTTCCGCGACCGCCCTGGCTGAAAGCCCGACTTCCCAGCGGGCCCAACTACCAGGAGCTCGTGGGGATCATGCGGAATCTGCGGCTGCACACGGTGTGCGAGGAGGCCCGGTGTCCCAACATCGGGGACTGCTGGGAGCGACGCACCGCGACCTTCCTCATCCTGGGTAACGTGTGCACCCGGAACTGCGCATACTGTGCCATCGCCCACGGGCTGCCCAGCGAGGTGGATCTCCTGGAGCCCGAGCGGGTGGCCCGGGCGGTCCAGGCCATGGGCCTGCGGCATGCGGTGATCACCTCCGTGGACCGAGACGATCTGCGGGACGGGGGGGCGGGCATCTTCGCGGCCACCATCCGCAAGATCCGGGCATACCTCCCTACCTGCAGTGTGGAGGTCCTCATCCCGGACTTCAAGGGCGACCCGGCCGCTTTGCGCACCGTCCTGGACGCCGGCCCGGACATCCTCAACCACAACATCGAGACCGTGCGCCGGATCTTCCGACAGGTGCGCACGGGCGGCAACTACGACCGGTCCCTGGAGCTGTTGCGGCGGGTGAAGGCCTGGGGATATCCGTGCCTCACCAAGAGCGGGCTCATGGTGGGGTTGGGGGAGACCTTCGAGGAGGTCCTGGAGACCATGCGGGACCTGCGGGCGGTGGGATGCGACATCCTCACCGTGGGCCAGTACCTCAGCCCCGGGGAGGGCTACTGGCCCGTGCACCGGTACGTCCCCCCGGAGGAGTTCGCGGAGCTCCGACGCATCGGACTCGAGATGGGATTCCGGCACGTGGAGTCCGGCCCCCTCGTGCGCAGCAGCTACCACGCGGACGAGCAGGTGGACCGGGCCGTTGCCTCCACGCGGTGAGACCTCTTCCGCTCCGCCCCCGGCGGGCCGCGCCCCCGCTCCTGGTGGCGGGAGCCTCCCTCCCGGCCTATCGGGTCTGGGAAGGAGAGCCCGAACCCTTCAGCGGCCCGGGGCCTTCGCGGTTTCCTTCTCCTTCTTCTCCATGATGGCGCTGGAGTGCCCCGGAAAGGCCTTGGCGCCCGGATGGAGGTAGGTGTACGCGTTGTTCACCGCGGTGGCCGCCTCCCCGTAGCCCGTGGCGATGAGCTTCAGCTTCCCCGGGTAGTAGGTGACGTCTCCTGCCGCATAGATGCCAGGGCGGTTGGTTTCCATCTTCGTGTTCACCACGATGCTGTCCTCGTGGAGCTCCAGCCCCCATTCCCGGATGGGACCGAGGTCGCTTACGAGTCCCAGAAAGGCCAGCACCGCGTCCACCTCCAGGATCTCCTCCTCCCCCGTGCGGTTGTTGAAGATCACCGCGGCTTCGACCCGGTCCCGGCCCTGGAGGGCCTTGAGCTCGTAGAAGAGCTTCACCCGCGCGGTGCTCGCGAAGAGCCTGCGCACGGAGTCCTCGTGGGCCCGGAACTGGTCCCGCCGGTGGATGAGGGTGAGTTCCTTGGCGAGCGGCAGGAGGTTGAGGGCCCAGTCGAGGGCGCTGTCGCCTCCGCCCACCACCAGGACACGCTTGTCGCGGTAGTCCTCCCGGTTTCGCACCGCGAACTCCAGTCCCCGCCCCTCCCACCGATCAAGCTCCGGGCGGTTGTACTTCTTAGGGGTGAAGGCCCCGATGCCGGCAGCGATCAGGACCACCCGGGTGAAGTGCTCGCGCCCCGTGTGGGTGGTGAGCTTGTAGGTGCCATCCGGGAGCTGGTCCAGCCGTTCCACCCGCTCGTTGAGCACGACGGTCGGGTTGTATTGCATCATCTGCTCGATCTGGTTGCGGATGAGGTCCTTTCCGAGGATCCTGGGAAAGCCCGCCACGTCGTAGATGTACTTGTCGGGATACAGGGCGGTCACCTGCCCCCCAAGGTCGGACTGGCTGTCAATGATCTTGGTGCGCAGAGCCCGGAAGCCCGCGTAATAGGCCGCAAAAAGACCTGTGGGGCCCGCCCCGATGATGGTGATGTCATAGACGTCCATGGCGCCTCCGCTCCGCTGTTGGGTGTTCGTCCAGGGTCATTGTACCGGCCCGGGGGAGGTTTGACACGCCCCGGTTCCTCAGGTACCCTGCTAGGGGGAGAGGCCATGCGTATCGCTTCCTTCCTCCACCGGCCCCGTGAGTGTATCTGTCCGCGGCGGGGGTAGCCCGCGGAGGGGCTTTCCCCCGCATTCCCGGGAGTTCAACACAACGGAATCCGAGGAGGGCATGACCGTGGTCCAGACGCAAGCGCTCCTCACGGAGGAGCAGATGCAACGGTACTCCCGGCAGATCGTGCTGCCGGAGGTGGGAGTCGCCGGACAACGGCGGCTGCTCGAGAGCAGCGTCCTCATTGTGGGCGCGGGCGGCCTCGGATCCCCCGCGGCGCTGTACCTGGCCGCGGCGGGGGTGGGGACCATCGGGATCGTGGACGGTGATCGGGTGGACCTCACCAACCTGCAGCGCCAGATCCTGCACTTCACCCACGATGTGGGCCGACCCAAGACCCAGTCCGCCCGCCGGACCTTGGAAGACATCAATCCGGACGTGCGGGTGGTGACCTACCAGACGGTGCTCACCAGCGAGAACGCCCTGGAGATCCTGAGGCCCTACGATGTGGTCGTGAACGGCTCGGACAACTTCCCCACCCGGTACCTCGTGAACGATGCCTGCGTGATGTTGGGCAAGCCTCTGGTAGACGCCAGCATCCTCCGGTGGGAGGGACAGGCCACCACCTACCTCCCCGGGCGAGGATGCTACCGGTGCCTGTTCCCCTCGCCCCCACCGCCCGGGGCGGTCCCCTCCTGCGCGGAGGGAGGGATCATCGGGGCCGTAGCGGGATTCCTGGGGAGCTATCAGGCCCTGGAGGCCATCAAGATCCTCCTGGGAGTGGGGGCAACCCTGGTCAACCGGCTCATGTTGGTGGACGTCCTCGAGGGGGACATCCGGTACGTCCGGTGGCAGCGGAACCCCCGGTGCCCGGTGTGCGGGGACGAGCCGACCATCCGGGCACTCATTGACTACGAGGAGTTCTGCGGGGTGCCGTTGCCGGGCCGGGAGCTCCACCCGACGGAGCGCAAGCCGGAGGTGACCGTGGCGCAGGCCTCGGAGTTGCTGGGGCGGGCCCAGTTCGTGGACGTGCGGGAAGCGTGGGAGGTCGCCCAGGCCCACATCCCGGGGATGCATTGGATCCCCATGGGGGAGGTGGAGGCCCGGTACGGGGAGATCGCCCGGGATCGTCCCGTGGTGGTTTACTGCGCGAGTGGCCAGCGCAGCGGGAAGGTCACGGAGTGGCTTCGGGCCAGGGGATACGACAACGTGTACAACCTAGCGGGGGGGATCCTGGCCTGGCAGAACGCGCAGCAGCCCGTGGCCACGGGTCTCCCGGAACAGGTGGAGGCGGGACGGACCCGTTAGGCGTTTGACATGGAGTCAGTCGCCGTCTACAATCGGCTTGACGTCGGGAGGAGGGGGACTGTGATCACCATCGCGCCGACTGCGGCGGGCAAGCTCCGGGAGCTGATGGAGCAGACCGGGGCAGCGGAAGCCTACCTGCGCCTGTTCGTGACCCAGGGCGGGTGCGAGGGATTCTCGTACGGGATGGCCTTCGACACCGAGCTCCGGGAGGACGACACCGTCTTCGAGCAGCACGGCATCCGGGTCGTGGTGGATCCCCTGACCCTGCGGCTCATGCGGGGCGCATGCATCGAGTACCGGCATACCCCGATGGGAGAGGGGTTCGCGGTCCATAACCCGCGGGCGGTGGCCACCTGCGGGTGCGGCCACTCCTTCAAGGTGGCGGAGGAGGAGGGGCGGGTGGAGAGCTGCGGCGAGGCAGAGCCCGTCTGAGGGGGAGAGGGATGGGCGAGGCAATGGGCAACCAGGAACGGGATCTGTACGCGCGGGTGGAGCGGGTCCTGGAATCCATCCGGCCCTACATCCAAGCGGACGGCGGGGACATCGAGCTCGTGGACGTGCAGGACGGGATTGTGCAGATCCGCCTGGCCGGCGCCTGTGTGGGGTGCATGTACTCCCTCATGACCCTCCAGGCGGGGGTAGAGCGCATGCTCCGGGAGGAGATCCCGGAGGTGAAGGCAGTCGAAGCGGTTCCCTTCTGACGGACCCCCCAAAAGGATTCGGAAGGCCCCCGGCGGGCACGGGGGCTTTTTTTCGTCTACCATAATAAGTTGAGGGCCATACAGGCAGGTGATCCCCATGTCCTCTCAGGCGACCGTTTGGTCCCGGGTTTTGCGGAAGGTGGACGACTACCGATGGATGATCCCCCAGGACTACAAGCCGGGGATGCGGGTTCCTGGGCTTGTGTACGCGGACGAAGAGATGCTGCACCAGATCGGGCAAGAGCAGGCCCTGGAGCAGGTGGCCAACGTAGCCACCCTCCCGGGGATCGTGCGGTACTCCCTGGCCATGCCGGACATCCATTGGGGGTACGGCTTTCCCGTGGGTGGGGTGGCGGCCATGCGGGTGGAAGACGGGGTCATCTCGCCGGGCGGCGTGGGCTACGACATCAACTGCGGCGTGCGGCTGTTGCGCACGAACCTCACGGAGGAGGAGGTCCGGCCGAAGCTGCGGGAGCTGGTGGACGAGCTCTTTCGAAACGTGCCCTCCGGGGTGGGGAGCACGGGGAAGGTACGGGTCTCCATGCGGGAGATCGACGAGGTGCTGGCGCACGGCGCCCGATGGGCGGTGCGCCGGGGGTTCGGCCGGGAGGAGGACCTGGAGACCATTGAGGCGGGCGGGAGGCTCCCGGACGCGGACCCGGAGAAGGTGAGCCCGCGGGCCAAGGAGCGGGGAAAGGACCAGATCGGGACCCTGGGCTCCGGAAACCACTTCTTGGAGGTCCAGGTGGTGGAGGAGATCTACGACGTCCGGACCGCGAAGGTGATGGGGATCGAGCGGCCCGGACAGGTGGTGGTCTTCATCCACACGGGCTCCCGGGGCCTCGGATACGCGGTGTGCGAGGACTACCTGCGGGTGGCGGATCGGGCCATCCGCCAGTACGGGATCTCGCTTCCGGACCGACAGCTCGCGTGCATGCCCTTCCGATCCCCGGAGGGCCAGGACTACTTCCGGGCCATGTGCTGTGCCGCAAACTTCGCGTTCGCGAACCGCCAGATGATCACCCACTGGGTGCGGGAGTCCTTCAGCAAGGTGCTGGCACGGCCGCTCTCGGAGATCGGGCTCGAGGTGGTCTACGACGTGGCCCACAACATCGCCAAACTGGAGACCTACCCTGTGGACGGCAAGGAGGAACGGCTGGTGGTCCACCGGAAGGGCGCCACCCGGGCGTTTCCCCCGGGTCACCCGGAGATCCCTTTCCGGTACCGGGAGATCGGGCAGCCCGTGCTGATCCCCGGGGACATGGGCCGGTACTCCTTCGTGGCCGTGGGGACGGATCGGGCCATGGAGGAGACCTTCGGGAGCACCTGCCACGGCGCAGGCCGGGTGCGCAGCCGAAAGGCAGCCCTCCGGGAGCTGCGGGGCGTGGACATCGCCCGGGTCCTGGAGGAGCGGGGAATTTTGGTACGCGCCCAGAACCGCAGCCTGCTCGCGGAGGAGGCGAGCGAGGCCTACAAGGACGTGGCGGACGTGGTGGAGGTCTGCCACCACGCGGGGATCTCCTCCAAGGTGGCGAAGATGCGGCCCATAGGGGTCGTGAAAGGATAGTGGAGTTCAAGCTCACGGAATCGCAGCGCATCCTGCGGCAGGCGGTGGGGCGCTTCGCGGCCCGGGAGATCCGTCCGCACGCAGGCCCATGGGACGAAGAGGCCCGGTTCCCTCAAGAGCGGGTCCCCCGCCTGGCCTCCCTGGGGCTGTGGGGGATGACGGTGCCCGAGCGGTACGGGGGGAGGGGACTGCATCTCGTCGGCCAGGCCTTGGTGATCGAGCAGTTGGCGTGGGCGGACGGCAGCGTGGCCCACATCGCCTGGTGCGGGAACGAGGCCCAGAAGGCCCGCTCCCTCGGAGGCTGCGGGGACATCCGGGACTGCTCCGTCGAGCGGGATGATCGGGACGTGAAGCTGTGTGAGATGGGGGAAGGGACGAGCGAGATCCAGCGCCTCATCATCGCGAAGGAGACCATCGGAGGATCCTCATGATCACCACCGTGGTGGGGAGCTACCCCAAGATTCCCGATCTGCCGGCACCCGGCCGGTGGCGGAGCGCGAAGGAGAAACGGGAACGGGGCGAGATCTCACCGGAGGAATTCCTCCAGGTGGAACGGGAGGTCACCCTGGAGGTGATCCAGGAGCAGGTGGAGGCGGGCATCGAGCTCATTACCGACGGGCAGATCCGGTGGGAGGACCCCCAGACCTACTTCGCCCAGGGACTCACGGGGTTCACCCTGGACGGCCTCCAGAGATGGTTCGACACGAACATGTACTACCGGATTCCCGTGGCGGAGGGCGAGGTACTGTGGACAGATCCCATCACCGTGGAGGATTACCGGTTCGCCAAGGCCCACAGTCCCAGGCCCGTAAAGCCCGTCATCACGGGACCCTATACCCTCGCCCGCTTGAGCCAGAACCGGTACTACGCCACCTTTGAGGACTTCGTCCTGAGCCTGGCCCTGGCCCTGAATCAGGAGCTGCGGGCGCTCGATGCAGAGAATCCGCCCCTCATCCAGGTAGACGAACCCGGCATTCTCCGACACAAGGCCGATTTCCCCCTCTTCCGGGAGGCCATGATCACGCTGACGGAGGGCGTGCGGGCACCCCTCGCCCTGTACACCTACTTCGGGGACGTGGTGGACCTCTACCCAGAGATCCTGGACCTGCCCTTTGACGTGATCGGGCTCGATTTCGTGGCGGGGCCCCGGAACTGGGAGGCCCTCGAGAAGGCCCCGTTCGAGAAGTGGCTGGGGTTCGGGATCTTAGACGCACGGAATACGCGCCTGGAGAGCTTGGAGGAGCTGGTGAGAGCCCTGGATCGCGTTTCCCGGTACGTTCCCCTGGACCGGATCTACCTCAACCCCAGCGCGGGGCTGGAGTTCCTGCCTCGGAACGTGGTCCGGGCGAAGCTGCACCGGTTGGTGGAGGCCAAGCGGGCGGTCCTGGGAGTGGGTGTATGATTCCTTCGTACCTCCCGACCACCACCGTGGGCTCGTTCCCCAAACCCCCTGATCTTCTGGCGGCCCGGCAGAAGTACCGCCGCGGTCAGCTGGACCGAGAAGCCCTCCGGGCGCTCGAGCGGCAGGCCACCCAGGAGTGGATCCGGCGACAGGAAGAACTGGGACTGGACCTCCTCGTGGACGGGGAGCAGTACCGGGCGGATCTGGTGACCTTTTTCGCGGAGGAGCTGGACGGGTTTCGGATGGCGGGGTTGGTGCGTGCGTTCGGGAACCGGTACTATCGGAAACCCGTGGTGATCGCTCCCGTGGGTCGGCGGCATCCCCTCCTGGTGGAGTGGTTCCGGTTCGCCCAGTCCCTGACCTCGAAGCCGGTGAAGGCGGTCCTCACAGGTCCCTACACCCTCGCGGAGTGGTCCTTCAACGAATACTATCCGGCGCGGCGCGATCTGATCTCGGATCTTGCCCGGGTCCTCCGGGAGGAAGCCCAGGACCTGGTGCGGGCGGGGGCCCGGTACCTCCAGATCGACGAGCCCGCCATCCACAGCCGACCCGAGGAGGACTTCGAACTCGCCCGCGCGGCTTTGGCGCACATCACAGAGGACCTGGGCGTCTACACCATCGTGCACATCTGCTACGGGGACGTGGCAAGAATCTACCCCGACATGCTGCGTCTCGCGGTGGACCAGATCGCCCTAGCCCTCGCGAACACCCGATTCACGCTGCTGGAGGTGTTCCGGACGCATCCCTTCACCCGGGACGTCGGGCTCGGGGTGATCGACGTGACGCGCCACCGGGTGGAGACCGTGGAGGAGGTGGTGTCTGGCATCCAGCGCGCCCTGGAAGTCTTCCCGCCCCACCGGGTACACCTCTCACCCGATTGCGGGCTTCGGACGTGCACGATGGAGGAAGCCGTGGCGAAGCTAGAGGCCATGGTGGAAGCGGCCCGCCTCGTGCGCGCCATGGTCCCGTGACGGCCTCCGGCCCGCCCCGGCGCCGTCGGAGACGGCGGGCCCTCCCCGCTCCCGCACCTGCCGCGCCGCCGGGGATTCCTCAGGGCGTGGCGTACACGGGCAGCCGGTACTTCCGGGTCTCCCCCCGACAGGTGTACGGGATGGTGGCCCGACTGGACCGCCTGCCGAGGTGGAGCGGGGTATGGATGCGAGCGGAGGTGGTGGAGCGCAAGCCCCAGGCGGTCGTGGTGCACCTGAGAGGCTATCTGGCAGGGATTCCCGTGGAGTCCGTCATCCGGGCCGCCCTGGCCCCGCACGTCCAGGTGGCCTGGCAGCAAGCGTACGGTACGTTCCTGGAGTATGCGGGAACCTTCCAACTGGAGTCCGTGGAGGAGGGCACCCTGCTCCGCTACGGAGTCGTGCTGGACCCGGGGATTGCGTTCCTCTCTCCGGAGGCGGTCCACCAGATCCTCGTGCAGGAGGTGGAGCACACCCTGAACCGGCTGAAGTGGAGCGCGGAGCGAGACCTCTTGAGCGAGGAGCTCCGCCTCCAGCGGGGACGGGGGGTGCCTCAGGCGCCGGAGGACGAGGCCTCCGAGAACGCGTCCGAGGAGTGAGATGCTTCCCCGACGGCTGACGGAAGAGGATGTCTACTGGTTCCGTGAGGGAACCCACCTGCGGGCGTACGAAAAGCTCGGAGCACACCCCGGCGAGGGGGGGACGTCCTTCGCGGTGTGGGCCCCCAACGCGCTGCGGGTCTCCGTGATGGGGGACTTCAATGGGTGGGATCCGTACCGGCACCCCCTCTCTCCTCGCGGGTCTTCCGGGATCTGGGAAGGGTTCGTGCCCGGAGTCGGACCGGGGGCCCTGTACAAGTACCGGATCCTCTCCCGGCACGGACCGGTGCTGGACAAGGCGGATCCCTTCGCATTCCGGATGGAGATCCCGCCCGGGACCGCCTCCGTGGTCTGGGATCTCGCGTACGAGTGGGCGGATGGGGAGTGGATGGCGAACCGGGCACAGCGCAACGCCCGGGAAGCCCCCATCGCCATCTACGAGGTGCACCTTGGATCGTGGCGGCGAGGCGAAGACGGTCGCTTCCTCTCGTACCAAGAGCTCGCGTCGCGGCTGGCCCCGTACGTCCAGGAGATGGGATTCACCCACGTGGAGTTCCTGCCCGTGATGGAGCACCCCTACTACGGCTCCTGGGGCTATCAGGGGACGGGCTATTTCGCGCCCACGAGCCGCTACGGCACCCCCCAGGACTTCATGTACCTGGTGGACACCTTACACCGACACGGAATCGGGGTGATCCTGGACTGGGTCCCCTCACACTTCGCCACGGATCCACACGGCCTGGCCTTTTTCGACGGCACCCATCTCTACGAGCACGAGGACCCCCGCCGGGGCCTGCACCCCGACTGGGGAAGCGCCATCTTCAACTACGGCCGCCACGAGGTTCAGAGCTTCCTCCTCAGCAGCGCTCTCTTCTGGCTGGACCGCTACCACGTGGACGGGCTGCGGGTGGATGCGGTAGCCTCCATGCTCTACCTGGACTACTCCCGGCCCGAGGGGGCGTGGCTCCCCAACGAGTACGGTGGGAGGGAGAACCTGGAGGCCATCGCTCTCCTGCGCCGGCTGAACGAGGCAGTGTATCAGAACTACCCGGATGTGCAGACCATCGCGGAGGAGAGCACCGCTTGGCCCCTCGTCTCCCGCCCCACCTCCGTAGGGGGACTCGGGTTCGGGTTCAAGTGGGACATGGGCTGGATGCACGACACCCTGCGGTACATGAGCCGGGATCCCATTTATCGCAGGTACCATCACGAGGAGCTCACCTTCCGCTTGCTCTACGCCTTTACGGAGAACTTCGTCCTGCCGCTGTCCCACGATGAAGTGGTGCACGGGAAGCGCTCTCTTCTGGAGAAGATGCCTGGGGACGACTGGCAGAAGTTCGCGAACCTGCGGTTGCTGCTCGGCTACATGTACGGACAGCCCGGTAAGAAGTTGCTCTTCATGGGCGCGGAGCTCGCACAGCGGCGGGAGTGGAGCCACGAGACGGAGCTGGACTGGCACCTCTTGGCCCACCCAGCCCACCGGGGCGTGCAGCGATGGGTGCGGGACCTGAACCACGCCTACCGCGCAGAACCCGCCCTCCACCAGCTGGACTGCGAGCCGGAGGGGTTCGAGTGGGTGGAACCCCATGACCGGGATGCCAGCATCCTGGTGTTCCTGCGCAAGGGCCGGCGGGGGGAATGGGTGCTGGTGGCCTGTAACTTCACCCCGGTTCCGCGGCCCCACTACCGGGTGGGCGTGCCCCGGCCCGGGTACTGGCGGGAGATCCTGAACAGCGACGCGGAGATCTACGGAGGATCGGGGTGGGGCAACCTAGGGGGCGTGCGGGCAGAAGTGAAGCCCGCCCACGGCCGGCCGTACTCCCTGGACCTGACGCTCCCGCCCCTCGGGGCGGTGTTCTTGCGGTGGGAGGGGGGATGAAGGTCCTGCCCGGGAATCCCCGTCCTCTCGGCGCCTGCTGGGATGGGCAGGGCGTGAACTTCGCCGTCTCCAGCGTGCACGCGGAAGCGGTCGAGCTCCTGCTCTTCGATCGGCCCGGGGACTCGGAGCCCGCCTATGTGGTTCCTCTGCCCGTCCGCACGGGCTCCGTCTGGCACGGGTTCCTGCCGGGGCTCCGCCCGGGGCAGCTATATGGCTACCGGGTGTACGGCCCATACGACCCCTCCCAGGGCCACCGCTTCAATCCGAACAAGGTCCTGCTGGACCCGTACGCGAAAGCCATCGGGCGGGACCTTCGCTGGCACGACAGCCTCTACGGCTACCGGATCGGAGATCCTGCAGAGGACCTCTCCTTCGATCCCCGCAGCAGCACTCCGTATGCGCCCCTCGCCGCGGTGGTGGATCCTTCCTTTGACTGGGGAGACGACCGCCCTCCCCAGGTGCCGTGGGAGGAGACGGTGATCTACGAGACCCACGTGAAGGGGATCAGCAAACTCCACTCGGGGATCCCAGAAGAACTGCGGGGGAGGTTTCTGGGACTTGCATGTGAGCCCATCCTGGACCATCTGCGACGTCTCGGCGTCACCGCGGTGGAACTGCTGCCCGTGCAGGCGGCAGTCCAGGATCGGAGGTTGGTGGAGCGGGGCCTCGCGAACTACTGGGGGTATATCCCCCTGGCCTTTCTGGCTCCGGATCCCCGGTTCGCCGCAGGGGATGGAGTGCGTGCGGTCCGCGAGTTCAAAGCCATGGTGCGGGCGCTGCACCGGGCGGGGTTCGAGGTGATCCTGGATCTGGTCCTGAACCACACGGGGGAAGGGGATCACCTGGGGCCCACGCTCTCCCTGCGGGGGTTCGACAATCGCGCGTACTACAGGCTGCGGCCGGAGGACCCGAGGTTCTACCAGGACGTGACGGGCACCGGAAATACCCTCAACTTCGCGAGTTCCCTCGTGGTGCACCTGGCCTTGGACGCTCTCCGGTACTGGGTCGTGGAGATGCACGTGGACGGGTTTCGCCTGGACCTTGCCCCGGCCCTGGGCCGGGTCGGGGATCGGGTGGACCTCCGTTCCGCCTTCTTCGAGGCGGTGGCCCAAGACCCAGTGCTCTCCCGGGTGAAGATCATCGCGGAGCCGTGGGACCTGGGCCCGGACGGGGATCAGCTGGGGCGGTTTTTGCCGCCCTGGCGGGAGTGGAACAGCCGGTACCGGGACGCGGTGCGCCGGTTCTGGCGGGGGGATGGGGGCATGGGCCGGGAGATGGCGGCGCGGCTGGTGGGAAGCCCGGATCTCTACCCTTCGCGGGGCCCCCTCGCCTCCGTGAACTACATCACCTGCCATGACGGATTCACCCTGGAGGACCTGGTGAGCTACCGGCACAAGCACAACGAGGCGAATGGAGAGAACAACCGCGACGGCCCGGAGGAGAACTACAGCACGAACTGCGGGGTGGAAGGGCCGAGCGAGGATCCCGCGGTGGTTCGTTGCCGGGAGACCCTCAAGCGCAGCCTCCTGGCCACCCTGATGCTCTCCCAAGGGGTGCCCATGCTGCTCGGGGGGGACGAGCTCTCCCGGACCCAGCGGGGGAACAACAACGCCTATTGCCAGGACAATGAGCTCTCCTGGTACAGCTGGGACCTCGATCCCCGCCGGCAGGCATTTTTGGGGTTCGTCCAGCAAGCGGTGGCGTTTCGGAAAAGGCATCCCGGGTTCCGCAGGCAGACCTTTCCGCCCGTGCGGTGGTGGCACCCCCTGGGCCGGGAAGTAGAAAGCGGGGAATGGGAGGCGCTGCGGGCGTTCGGCATGCTCCTTCCGGAGGGAGAAAGAAATTTCCTCGTGCTGCTCAATGGCGGGGAGAGCCCCGTGCGCTTTGCGCTCCCGGAAGACCCGAAGGGATGGGAGCAGGTGTGGAGTACGGATCCGGAAGGGGCAGAACTCCGGCGGGTCCAGGAGGCCGTCCTCGTCCCCCCGCGTCAGCTGGTGGTGTTGCGGGGGGGAACTCCGTTTGCGGATCGGGACGAACGGTGAGAAAGGATCGGGAGGCGCGCGCGTTCGGGGTCCAGCTTGCCTACTGGGACATCTCGGGCCGCCTGCGCAGGCCCTCTCCCGAAGCCGTGCGGGCGGTGGTGGATGCCCTGGGGGTTGATCTGCAGGCTCCGTTGCCCGCCGTGGAGCCCGTGACCGTGGCGTGGGAAGGACGGGTCCGGATCTTCCTGCGGCTCCGCACGGTTCCGGATCGTCTGGCCTGCTGGGTGCGGCGGGAGGACGGGCAGGAGGTCGGGATGAACCACCTGACCGCCTCGCCCCGGAGATCCGGAGGGTGGGAGGTGCGCTTGCCGGGCCGGTTCCCCTTCGGAATCCACGAGGCCCGGGTGGAGGTGGACGGAGATGGGTATCGGACCACGGTGCTCTCGGCCCCCCGCCGGATCGCTCCGCAGAGCAGGATCTGGGGAGTGTTCGCGCCGCTGTACGGGCTGTGGTCTCGCGGGAGCCAAGGCATCGGGGATTTCGAGGACCTCCGCAGGTTCGGGGAGTGGGTGGCCGTGCGTGGGGGGCATCGGGTGGGGACCCTGCCGCTTTTGCCCGTGTTTCCCGAGGATCCCAGTCCGTACCGTCCCGTGAGCCGGCTTGCATGGAGTGAGCTCTTCGTCCGCCTGCCTGAGGATGGCGCATCTCCAGATGGGCAACTCGTGGAGTACCCAGCGGTCTTTGTCCGAAAGCGGGATCGCCTGATGGAGCGAAGCGCTCACCTCGATCCCGAAGAAGAGGCAGAATTTCAGGCGTGGCGGGCGACGCACCCCGATGTAGAGGACTATGCCCACTTCCGGGCTGCCTTGGAGCGCTTCCCGCCTTCGTGGCGGACCTGGCCGGAGGACCTGCGGGAGGGCAGGAGTTTCGAGGGTGTGTTGCCCGCCTCGGTCCGCGCGTACGCGTACGGACAGTTTCTGGCCCACCGCCAGCTCGAGCACGCGGCCCGCGCGGGTCCGGGGCTGTACCTGGACTTTCCCCTCGGGGTGCACCCGGACGGCTACGACGCCTGGCGGTTCCGGCACCTGTTCGTGGAGGGCGTTTCGGTAGGCGCTCCTCCGGATCCTTTTGCGGCGCAGGGCCAGGATTGGGGCTTTGCGCCGCTTCATCCTCTGCGCATCCGGGAGGAGGGATACGCGTATCTGCGCCGCTGCCTGGCCCACCATTTCCGGGTGGCCCGGCTGCTCCGGGTGGATCACGTGATGGGGCTCCACCGGCTCTACTGGATCCCCCGGGGCTTTCCCGCCTCCGAGGGCGTGTACGTGCGGTATCCCGCGGACGAGTGGTACGCATTGCTCCTTCTGGAAGCCTGGCGCCATGGAGCGGGAGTGGTGGGAGAGGATCTCGGGACCGTCCCGCGCGCGGTGCGCTTGAGGCTCGACAGGCATGGGTTGTGGCGTATGTACGTCCTGATCTTCGAAGGGGATCCCTCCCAAGGTCCCCGGGAGCCCGCGCCCAATACCGTGGCTGCCCTCGGGACCCACGACACCCCGCCCTTTGCCGCCTTCTGGACCGGAGAGGACATCCGGATCCGGGAGGCGCTAGGCTTGGTGGACGCGGAGCGGGCGCGGTCCGAACGGGCGCATCGGGAACGTGTGGTGGCGAGCCTGGCCCGGGCTTTTTCAGTGGACCCAGCGGACGTGGGACAGGCACTGCGCGCGAGCCTGAGGTTCCTCGCTTCGAGTCGGGCCGCGTGCGTGCTGGTGAACCTGGAGGACCTGTGGCAGGAGCACAGGCCCCAGAACCTTCCAGGAACCCTGGACCATCAGTACCCAAACTGGCGGCGAAGGCTTCGCTACGCCCTGGAGGATCTGGACCGCCTCCCGGACGTCCTCTCCGTGCTTGACGACGTGCGCCGCGAGCGGACCTGACCTGTTCCCGCACCCTCTCGGACAGGAGTTCGACCTTGAGTTCCGCTCTCCGGAGGGATAGAGTGTGGGGTGCGGAGCCGGACCACTCTACGGAATACGGACCCACCATGCCCGATTTTTCCACGGTGAAGGCATGGGCTTCGAATCGCTCCTGCCTATGGACGGGCTTCGCACACCGTGTAGGGAACGCCATGCGGATTGCACTCCTCCGTGCACCACCTCTTCGCCACGGAGGACTTCATGGGCGCGGGATTCGATGTCGTCCACGTGATCTTCAACGGGATCAACCCGAATGTCTTCGATGGGTCCCTGGATGCGGGAGCGGTAAAAGCCCGGTACGGGATCGGGCCCCTGGATCCCATGGTCCTGTTCTGCGGACGGATGACGGTTCAGAAGGGTCCGGATCTCCTGATCAGCGCCATCCCCATGATCCTCCCCGATCATCCGCACGCAAAATTCGTATTCGTGGGAGATGGGGACCTTCGTTCCAGCTGCGAGCATCAGGCGCACGGACTCGGCGTGGCGCATGCCTGCCGGTTTTTGGGGTACCGGAAGGACCGGGAGCTCATGGAACTGTACAAGGCATGCGACGTGGTCTGCGTGCCGAGCCGGAACGAGCCCTTCGGCATTACCATCCTGGAAGCATGGAGTGCGGAAAAGCCCGTAGTGGCCACGAAGAGCGGAAGTCCGGACGAGTTCATCTGGCACGAGGTGAACGGCCTCAAGACCGATCCGCACCCGGAATCCGTGGCGTGGGGGATCGGAACGTTGTTCCACGACTTCGAGCGGGCCCGGTGGATGGGACGGAACGGGCGCTTGGCGGTGGAGACCGCTTTCAGCTGGGACCGGGTGGCGGAGCAGACCCTTTCCGTGTACACCGCATGAGGAGGCGATGATGGACAAGGTGTTTCACCTCCTGGAGCTCCTCATCCTTGAGTGGAGATCGTACGTCCCGCAGCGATAGTCCCCGGTCCATGGACGCTGGGGCGCGGGTTCCCTGGTGGCGGACCGCGGTCGTGTACCACGTCTACGTCCGGTCCTTTCAGGACACCGACGGGGATGGCGTGGGCGATCTCCCCGGGGTCCTCCAGCGCCTGGACCATCTCTCGGACCTGGGCGTGGAGGCGGTGTGGCTCAGCCCCTTCTATCCCTCTCCCCAGAGGGATTTCGGGTACGACGTGGCCGAGTACCGGGACGTGGATCCCGTCTTCGGAACCCTTGCCGATTTCGACCGCCTGATCTCGCAGGCGCACGCCCGGGGCCTGCGGGTGATCCTCGACCTCGTTGCCAACCACACGAGCAGCGACCACCCCTGGTTTGTGGAGTCCCGCAGCCATCGGACGAGTGCCAAGCGGGAGTGGTACGTGTGGCGGGATCCCCATCCGGATGGGGGGCCTCCCAACAACTGGCTCAGCTTCTTCGGCGGATCTGCGTGGACGCTGGATCCCCACACGGGCCAGTATTACCTGCACCACTACCTCCCCGAGCAGCCGGATCTGAACTACCGAAACCCGGAGGTCCTGGAGGCCATGCTGGAGGTGATGCGGTTCTGGCTGGAGCGCGGGGTAGACGGGTTCCGGGTGGATTCCGCTTCGCACCTCGTGGAGGATGCCCACTTCCGGGACGAACCTCCCAACCCTGCCTGGCGGCCGGGGATGCGGGAACGGGATCGGTTGTTGCACGTCCACACGGAGCACCAGCCAGAGACCCACGAGGTGCTCCGGCACTTCCGGACCCTGTTGGACCGGTACAGCGAGCCGGGCAGGGAGCGCGTTCTGATCGGGGAGGTGTACGCGCCGAATCCGATCCTCGTGTCCTATTACGGTACTTCGGAATCGCCCGAGTGCCACTTCCCCTTCAACTTTGCCCTGGTGGACCTTCCGGCCGAGCGGTGGACCGCGGAAGACCTGAAGGCCCTGGTGGAGGCGTACGAATCCAGCCTGCCGGATTGGGGCTGGCCGAGCTGGGTCCTGGGGAACCACGACCGGCCTCGGGTGGCCAGCCGCCTGGGAGAAGAGCGAACCCGGCTTGCCCACTTCCTGCTGCTGACCCTGCGGGGGACCCCAACCCTCTACTACGGGGACGAGCTCGCCGTTCGCGACGTCGAGATCCTTCCAGACCAGGTGCGGGATCTGCCGGGGCTTCGGGAGTACGGAGGCCGGTGGTCCCGGGACGCGGCCCGGGCCCCCATGCCGTGGGACGACTCTCCGGGAGCAGGGTTCACCACGGGAACGCCCTGGCTTCCCCTCCCTCCGGATTTCCGTGTGCGGAACGTGGCCGCACAACGGCAAGACCCGGGCTCCATGCTCCACCTCGTTCGGCATCTGCTGCACCTGCGCCGGCAGACCCCTGCGCTTTCAGTGGGGGCCTACCGGTCCCTCCCGGCGCCTCCAGGTGTCTACGCGTACGAGCGCTTCACGGATCGGGAGCGGGTCCTGGCGGTCCTCAACTTCTCGGACCGTCCACGGTCCGTGGAGGCTGCCGGCGAAGTCCTCCTCTCCACCCATCTCGACCGGTTCGGCCGGGAGCGGACCCCCGTGGAGCTCCGGCCGTACGAAGGGATCCTCCTGCGGCCCCCGGCGTAGGGGTGGTACGATGGAAGGGACCACGGAGCGTGAGGAGGCGGCATGCTCGGCTTTCGGAAGGGGCCCACCCGGGAGCAGGTTCTCGAGGCGCTGCGGGATGTGCAGGACCCGGAGTTGCACCGGTCCATCGTGGATCTGGACATGGTCCGGGATGTGCAGATCCGCGACGGGACGGTACGGGTGGAGGCATTGCTCACCATCACCGGGTGTCCCCTCCGGGAGACCATCGTTCGGTCCATCGAGGAGCGGGTGCGGCGACTTCCCGGGGTAGAGAGGGTAGAGGTGCACTTAGGTGTGATGACCCCGGAGCAGCGGCAGGCCCTTGTCGAGAAGCTGCGGGGATCTCAGGCGCCCGACCGGCCGGCCTCCTTCCTCCGACCGGAGAGCGGGGTGCGCGTGCTGGCGGTGGCGAGCGGGAAGGGGGGCGTCGGAAAGTCCACGGTGACCGCGAACCTGGCCGCGGCCCTCGCGCGCCGCGGCCGGCGGGTGGGGGTGCTGGACGCGGACGTGTACGGGTTCAGCATTCCCAAGATGCTGGGGATCCAGGGACGGCCCACCGTGATCGACCAGATGATCCTCCCCCTGGAACGGGATGGAGTTCGGGCCATCTCCATGGGCATGCTGGTGGACGCGGGCGAGGCCGTCATCTGGCGCGGGCCCATGCTCCACAAGGCCCTCGCCACCTTCATCCAAGAGGTGCACTGGGGGGACGTCGAGGTGCTCCTGCTGGACCTCCCTCCGGGAACCGGAGACGTCTCCATCTCCATCGCCCAGATGCTGCCCTGGGGGGAGATGATCATCGTGACCACCCCTCAGGAGGCCGCGGTGGAGGTGGCCCAGCGGGCCGCCCGCATGGCGGAGAAGGTGGGCATGCGGGTGGCCGGGGTGATCGAGAACATGTCTTACTACCGGCCCCATCCAGAGGCGGATCCCGTCTACCTCTTCGGAAAGGGCGGAGGACGGGTGCTGGCGGAGCGCATCGGCACGGAACTCCTGGCCGAAATTCCGCTCGATCCCCGGGTGCGGGAGGGCAGCGATCGCGGCGAGCCCGTGGTACGCACGCACCCCGATTCTCCAGCGGCCCAGGCCTTCTTCCAGGCGGCGGATCGGCTCCTCGCACAGATCCGGGCGCGGAGGTAGGAGGGCATGCCGGAGGTCTACCCCAACTACATCCGCGGCCGGTGGGTGCCCGCCCGGTCGGGCGCCACCTTCGAGTCCATCAATCCAGCGACCGGGGAGGTCCTGGGGATCTGTGCCTTATCCGGTCCGGAGGACGTGGCGGAGGCCGTGGCCGCGGCGAAGGAGGCCTTCCCGAGATGGCGCAAGGTCCCTGCTCCCCGGCGGGCCGAGATCCTCTACCGGGCCGCGGAGCTCCTGGTGCGGCACAAGGAGCACTACGCACGGCTCATGACCCAAGAGATGGGCAAGATCCTCCTCGAGAGCCGCGGAGACGTGCAGGAGGCCATTGACATGACCTATTTCCTCGCGGGCGAAGGACGCCGCCTGCACGGGTACACCACGCCCAGCGAGATGCCCCACAAGGTCGCGTACTGTGTGCGCCAGCCCGTGGGCGTGGTGGGCGTCATCACACCCTGGAACTTCCCCTTCGCCATCCCCAGCTGGAAGATCGTCCCGGCTCTGGTGTGCGGGAACACGGTGGTCTTCAAACCCGCGCCGGAAGTCCCCATCCTGGGCGTAGAGTTCGTGCGGGTACTGGAGGAAGCGGGACTGCCTCCTGGGGTGTTGAACCTGGTTCTGGGCGGGGATGAGGTAGGCGCGGCCCTGGTGGACCATCCGGACGTCGCCCTCATTTCCTTCACGGGCTCCACGGAGGTGGGACTCCAGGTGGCGGAGCGGTGTGCCCGGCAGGGGAAGCGGGTCTCCCTGGAAATGGGCGGGAAGAACGCAGCCATCGTGATGGACGACGCGGACCTGGACCTGGTGGCCGATGCGCTCACGTGGAGCGCCTTTGGGACCACCGGACAACGGTGCACCGCCTGCAGCCGCGTGGTGGTGCACCCTCGAGTGCACGGGGACGTGGCGGATGTTCTGGCAGACCGGGCGAGACGCCTTCGATTGGGGAACGGCCTGGATCCGGAAACTGAGGTGGGACCCCTCGTGAGCGAGGCGCAGCTGCGGAAGGTGGAACGGTACGTGCGGATCGGACGGGAGGAGGGGGCTGTGGTGCGGGTGGGCGGGGAGCGGGCAGCGGAAGGAGATCTCGCGCGGGGATTCTTCTTCCGGCCTACGGTCTTCGACCGGGTGGATCCGCGCATGCGCATTGCCCAGGAGGAGATCTTCGGTCCCGTGGTGGCGCTCCTGCAGGCGGAAGACCTGGAGGAGGCCATTCGCATCGTGAACGACGTCCCGTACGGACTCAGCGCCTCCATCTTCACCCGGGACGTCCAGAAAGCCATGCGGGCCGTAGAGGACCTCCACACGGGGATCGTGTACGTCAACCACGGCACCATCGGGGCAGAGGTCCACCTGCCCTTCGGGGGGACCAAGTTCACGGGGAACGGACACCGGGAGGGGGGAACTCAGGTGCTGGATGTGTTCACGGAGTGGAAGTCCGTCTACATCGACTACAGCGGCAGGCTGCAGCGGGCCCAGATCGACCGGGAACCCGCGGCATTGCGGGAGGAGGGAGGAGGATGAGCGCGCCCCTCGGGTACACGAGCCCCCTGTACATCCTGGCCTTCGATCACCGGGAGTCCTTCAAGAAGCTGGTGGGGGTGAAGGGCGAGCCCAGCCCGGACGAGCGCCGGAGGATCTCCGAGGCAAAGCGGGTGATCTTCGACGGGTTTGAGCGGGCCCTCGGCGAGGGCGCGCCCCGGGAGGCATGCGGGATCCTGGTGGACGAGGAATTCGGGGCGGAGATCGCCCGGATTGCGAGGTCAAAGGGGTATCTCTTGGCCATGCCCGTGGAGAAGTCCGGCCAGAAGGAATTCGACTTCGAGTACGGGGAGGCCTTCGGGGAGCACATCGAGGCCTTCGACCCCACCTTCGCGAAGGTCCTGGTGCGATACAATCCCGAAGGGGATGAGGGGCTGAACCGGCGCCAAGCCCAGAAACTCCGGCGACTCACGGACTGGCTGCACGCGCGCGGCCGGAGGTTCCTCTTCGAGCTGTTGGTCCCGCCAGAGGAGCACCAGCTCGCCGCGGTCGGGGGGGACGTGGGCCGGTACGATCGCGAGATCCGGCCCCGGCTCATGGTGGCCGCCATTCGGGCGCTCCAGGAGGCCGGAGTGGAGCCGGATGTGTGGAAGATCGAGGGGCTGGAGGACCGGGCGGACTGCGAGCGAGTCGCCGTCCAGGTCCGAGGAGGCGGCCGGGACACGGTCTCGTGTGTGGTGCTCGGGAGGGGTGCGGACGAGGCCGCGGTGGTGCGTTGGCTCCGGGCGGGCGCGGGCGTTCCAGGATACATCGGGTTTGCCATCGGCCGGACCATCTGGCACGATCCTCTCCAGGGCTATCTGGAGGGAACGGCGGACCGGGAGGAAGCCGCTCGGCAGGTCGCGGCCAACTACCGCCGGATGATCGAGGTGTACCAGCAGGCCGAGCAGGCGGCCGGCGTCCGTCCGTGAGCCCCGGGGACCCTCGCGTTCCCCAAACCCTACGGGGTTCGGGATTCGTCCACGCCGACCCAGCGGGCTCCCGTGGTCCAGACCTCCTTCTTCCAGATGGGGACCCGTACCTTGAGGGTGTCTATGGCGTACCGCCCCGCCTCGAAGGCCTCCCCGCGGTGGGGTGCGGAGACCGCCACCGCTACGCTGATCTCTCCCACCTCCAGACGTCCCAGCCGGTGCACCAGGGCCAGCCGCAGCACCGGCCACCGGTCCATGATCTCCTCCGCGATCCGCAGCATCTCCTTGCGGGCGAGGGCGGCGTACGCCTCGTAGTCCAGGTGCAGCACCTGCTGTCCCCGTGCGTTCTGCCGCACGGTCCCCAGGAACAGGACCACCGCACCCGCGTTCGGATGCTGCACGTGGCGCAACAGGTCCTCCACGGGGATGGGCATCTCCGTGAGGTCCACGAAGACCTCGGCGCCCCCGCTCACGGGCGGGATCAGCACCACCTCGTCCCCCTCCCGGAGCAGGTGGGTTTCGGGGACGTACTCCTCCCGGACCGCGAAGCGAGGGGAGGGCAGGCCCCGGAGCGCTGGATAGCGGGCGATCAGCTGGGTCCAGACAGAGGCAGGGGTGGCCACCCCATCCGTGTCGAGCTCCAGGAGGGAGGTCCCGATGGCCTCCCGGTAGACGGCAAAGAGCCGGACCCGGATCCGCATGGTACACCCTCCCGCCTCCCGTTCGCTCCCCCGTCATTGTAACCGCTGGAACCTGGAGGGCTTACGGTGCGCGCGACGCTTCCTCGCATCCTGGATCCGTATGCGGTGCTGGGCAGGGAGTGCAAGGCCCAGCTCCACTGCCACACCACTGCTTCGGACGGGAGACTCCGCCCCCAAGAGGCGGTGGACCGCTACCGGGAGGCAGGGTACGCCTTCCTCGCCCTCACGGACCACGACCGGATCACCCGCATGGAAGGCTCGGGGGACTCGGATTTCTGTTTGATCCCGGGAGTGGAGCGTACCGTCCCGCGGCCCGTGCGGCCCCTCGGTCCGCACCTGGGTTGCCTGTTCGTGTACCGGCTCCCGGAAGGGCACAGCGCCCGGGCCCTGGTGGAGGATGTGGCCGTTCAGGGAGGCGTCGCCTGTTTGAACCACCCCAGCTGGAAAGGGAACCTCTGGACCGCCCAGTGGACGGAGGCCGATCTCCGGCACCTTCGGGGGTACCGGTTGATGGAGGTTTGGAACCCTCACTCGGACCCCGAAGAGGACGTGCGGCGGTGGGTTGCGGCCTGCCGCCAGCAGGGTCCCGGTTGTCCCGTGGCCCCCGTGGCCTCCGATGACCTCCACGAGGAGGCGGATTTCAACCGGGGATGGATCGTGGCCCGGGTGGAGGCCATCACCCAGGAGGCCCTTCGGACCGCCCTGCTCCGGGGGGCGGTGTACGCCAGCACCGGGCCCGCCGCGCGGTTCGGGGTTCGGGAGGGGTGCGTCTTCGCGGAGACGGACGCTCCCAGGATCCGCTTCTACGATTCCCACAACCGGCTCCGCTACGAGGCTCGGGGGCCGGAGGCTCAGTACGAGCCGAGGACGGATGAGGGGTTCGTGCGGGTGGAGTGCGTGGGCCGCAGCGGAGCCCGGGCCTGGTCCGCGGCCTTCTGGGTGCTGCCTGGGGAAGCCATGCTACCATGAGGGACGACGAGCGGACGCCATGGAGATCTGGTACCACGCCCCGGAGCAGTTTCCCGTGGTCCAGCCGGGAGACGACCTCCCCGGGTTGGTGGTGCGGTGCCTGGAGACGCAGAACCTACCCCCGAGGCACGGGGACGTAGTCGTCATCGCCCACAAGGTGGTCTCCATCGCGGAGGGGCGGATCGTCTCCCTGGAAGCCGTGATCCCCTCCCCCCGGGCCCGAGCCCTGGCCCGGGAGGTCGGGAAGGACCCTCGGCTTGTGGAGGTCATCCTGCGGGAGTCCGTGGAGGTGCTCCGGAGTCGGCCGGGGCTGCTGATCACGCGCCACCGGCTCGGGTTCGTTTGCGCCAATGCGGGCGTGGACCAGTCCAACGCGGGGCCCGGAAAGGTCGTCCTCCTGCCCGAGGATCCAGATCGGTCCGCCCATCAGATCCGGGAGCGCATCGAGCGGGTCTTCGGGGCCCGATGCGGGGTGATCGTGTCGGATACCCACGGCCGGGCGCACCGAGAGGGAGCGGTTGGGGTGTGCATCGGGCTTTCGGGCCTGTCTCCGTTCCTGGACCACCGGGGCCGCATGGACCTGTTCGGATACACCCTCCGCACCTCCGTGGAGGCCGTGGCAGACGAACTGGCCTCCGGGGCCACGATCCTCATGGGGCAATCCGCGGAACGGCGCCCGCTCGTCCTCATCCGGGGAGCGCCCGCGGAGCAGGATGGGCGCTCCGCCCGGGCGCTGGTCCGTCCAAGAGCACGGGACCTATTCGGTTAGGTCCCCCTCCTCCCGAGGATCCCCGCCTGTCTCGGACCGGATTGTACAATGGGTTCGTCCTGGCTCACAAACCCGTGCGGAGGGAAGAATGCGGGCGGTGCGCATCCACGAACACGGCGGGCCGGAAGTCCTGCGGGTGGAGGAGGTTCCCACGCCCACCCCGGGCTCCGGACAGGCCCTGGTCCGGTTGGAAGCCGCGGGCGTGAACTTCATTGACCTCTACCAGCGGCGGGGACTGTACCGACTCGACTTGCCCGTGACCCTGGGACAGGAGGGCGCGGGGGTGGTGGAGGCGGTGGGGCCCGATGTCCAGGAGGTACGGGTGGGCGACCGGGTCGCATTCACGAACGTGCAAGGAGCCTATGCAGAGTACGTGGTGGCGCCCGTGTGGCGCCTGGTGCGAATCCCAGAGGGGGTCACGAGCCAGCAGGCCGCGGCGGTGATGCTGCAGGGGATCACCGCGCACTACCTCACCCACTCCACCTACCCCATCCAGCCCGGGGACGTGGTGCTCGTCCACGCGGCGGCGGGGGGCACGGGGCTGCTCCTCGTGCAGATGGCCAAGCGCCGGGGCGCGCGGGTGATCGGAACCGTGTCCACGGAGCAAAAGGCGCAGTTGGCAAGGGAGGCCGGGGCGGACGAGGTCATCCTTTACACCCAGGTGGACTTCCGGGAGGAGGTGAAGCGGATCACGGAGGGGCGGGGAGTCCACGTGGTGTACGACTCCGTGGGACGGGACACCTTTGACCGCAGCCTCGACTGCCTGCGGCCCCGGGGCATGATGGTCTCTTTCGGGCAGAGCAGCGGGCCCGTGGGCCCGGTGGATCCCCTCGTCCTCAGCCAGAAGGGCTCCCTCTACCTCACCCGGCCGAGCATCTGGCACTACACGGCCACCCGGGAGGAAATCCTGTGGCGGGCGGGGGATGTCCTGAGCTGGGTCCGCACGGGGGAGCTCCGGGTCCGGGTGGATCGCATCTTCCCCCTTCCGGAGGCCGCCGCGGCTCAGCGGCGGTTGGAGGGCCGCGAATCCACCGGGAAGATCCTGCTGGTCCCCTGAACGATGGCGGATCGGGTGGTGCGCCTTCGTAGGGTCCCAGGGGGATTCGTGCGCGTCCGCTTGACGAGCGGGGAAGACCTTCAGCTCCCAGAGGATTTCCTGCGGGCGCTTGGCATCACGAGGGGAAGCGAGGTGCCGGGGGAGACCCTGGAGCGCCTGCGGGAAGCGGATCGGGAGAGCCGGATCTACCGGCGGGCCCTCCGCCTGCTTGCCCGCCGGCCCCGATCCACCGCGGAGCTCGGCCGGCACCTGGCCCGCCTGGGCCCGCCGGAGATGGTGCGAGCGGTCCAGCAGCGGCTGGAACGGGAAGGACTCCTGGACGACCTCCGGTTCGCACAGCTGTGGGCAACGTCCCGACGGGCTCGTCGGGGACTCGGAGTGGACCGTCTCCGGAAGGAGTTGCTCGCGAGGGGAGTGCGCCGCGAGGTGATCGAGGAGGCCCTCCGGGCGGTTCGCGAGGAGGAGGAGGTGGAGCTGGCGGAGCGGCTGGCCGGTGCGCGCCTGCGCACGTACCGAGGCTTGGAGCCTCGAGTGGCCGCGCGGCGGTTGGGCGCGTATCTGGCGCGGCGGGGATTCCCGTGGGCCACCGTGGTCTCCGTACTCCGCCGCGTGGGATTGCTCGATCCCTCGTCCGGAGATTCGGGGGCCTATGGGGGGATCTGAGGAGCCTCCGAGAGGGGGAGGAGGCCACGGACCCAGTACAACCGGGCGATCTCCCGCACCCTGGGGAGGGGGACGCTGCGGAGCTCCACCGCGTGCTCCCGGGTTCCGGAGACCCGGCCGAAGCGCTGGAGGGTGAGGATGTGAAACCGCTCCGGCGGGAACGGGAGCTCCACGAGGAGGTCCACGGTCCCTCGCGGGGAACGGTAGCGCTCCAGGAACCCCGGCATCTTGGTGCGGGCCTGGTACTCCAGCCACCCCTGCCATGTGCCCGCGCCCAGCATCACCACGAGCAAAGCCCGTCCGAGGCGAGATCCCAGGAAGCGGCGCCACCAGGACCTTTGCGGCTCCCCTGTACGGGACGGTGGGTGGGGGATCGGGGCGGGCTTTTCGACCGGGCGAGCGGGTTCCTGGGGAGACCGCAGCAGGTCGAAGACGTGGGCCACCAGGGCCTTGTACGTGGAGTCCTCCAATAGGTCCCGCCAGCGGCGGGGCCTGGGAAGCGGCACCTCCAGGATGGTGCGCACACGTCCGGGCCGGTGGGTGAGGATCACCACCCGGTTGGCGAGGAACACAGCCTCCTCCACGTCATGGGTGACGAAGAGGATGGTGGGATGCCGGAGTTCCCAGATGCGGGCGAGCTCCTCCTGGAGGCTCATCCGGGTCTGCGCGTCCACGCTGGCGAAGGGCTCGTCCATGAGCATGAGTTCCGGATCGTTGGCCAGGACCCGGGCCACGCCCACCCGCTGCTGCATGCCGCCGGAGAGCTCGTGGGGATAGCGATGTTCGAATCCCTCCAGGCCCACCAGAGCGATGTACTCCCGGGCGATCCGCTCCCGCTCCGCCCGGGGGAGGCCTCGCATCTTGAGGCCAAACGCCACGTTGTCCAGGACCGTCTTCCAAGGGAAGAGCGCGAAGCTCTGGAACACCACTCCCCGATCCGGTCCCGGGCCCGTGATCCGACGCCCGTTCAGGAGGATCTCGCCCCGGGTGGGCGGGATGAAGCCCGCCACCATGTTCAACAGGGTGGTCTTGCCGCATCCGCTGGGTCCGAGGATGGCCACGAACTCCCCTGGGCCGATGGTGAGGGAGACATCCTCCACCGCCACCACGTGCTGGCCCATGTACGGGTCGTAATAGACCTTCGTGAGGTTGCGGATCACCAGGCCTTCCATGGAACCTCTCAGGACGCGGGGCGCACGAGACCCCACCGCTCGACGGTTGCCTGTTCCAGGGGGCGGAGCACCCAGGCGTCCACCGCGTACCACAGGAGCCCCAGCAAGATCATCCCCAGGATCATCTCCACCACGCTGCCGCTCCGGCGGGCGTCGAACATCATGAAGCCGATGCCGCTTGTCCCTACGATGATCTCCGCTGCGATCAGGGCCCGCCACCCGTACCCGAGCCCGTTCCGCAGCCCCGTGATGATGTTGGGGAGGGCTCCCGGGATGAGCACCTCCCAGAGAACCCGCGCCGGGGAGGCCCCTAAGCTCTGGGCCGCGCGGATCATCTCCAGGGGGACGGACCGGACGCCCAGGGCGGTGTTGAAGATCATGGGAAAGATCACGGTGTACACGAGGACAAAGGTCACGGTGGTGAGGGTAAACCCGAACCAGATGAGCAATATAGGAAGCCAGGCGATGTCCCCGATGGCCTGAAAGAAGAGGACGAGCGGCCAGAAGAACCGGTAGCTGGTGGGGGAAAGGCCGATGAGGAACCCGAGAGGGATTCCCACCACGGTGCCCGCCGCGGCGCCCACCGCCAATCGCGTGACGCTGTCCTGCACATACGCAGGGAGGATCCCTTTGGACATCAGGGCAGCGAAGGCCAAGAGCACTTCTCCGGGGCTGGGGAAGAAGGCCCGGGGATAGATCCGCAGCTCCGCCACCACGGCCCACAGGGCGATGACCAAGAGGAAGGGACCGGCCCCCTGCAGGGCGGGGTGTGCGAGGAGGCGATGGAGGGTTCGGAGGAGGGATGGCCTCATGGGACCGGACGCGCAAGCCCCCACCGTTCGATGGTCCGACGCTCCACGGGAGCGAGGAGGAGGCGATCGAGGAACACCCAGAGGACCCCGATCAGGATCATCCCGAGCACGATGACCTCCGTTCGGTAGAAGTCCCGGGCCAGAAAGAGCATGTACCCGAGGCCGGCGTTGGTGGCGATGATCTCCGCGGCGATGAGTCCGCGCCAGGCGAACCCCATCCCCGTCCGGATCCCCGTGACGATGTTGGGGAGGGCTCCGGGCAGGAGAACCTCCACGAGCACCTGCCATCGGTTTGCTCCCAGGCTCCGTGCGGCATCCCGTAGGACCTGTGGGATGCTGGTGACCCCAAGGATGGTGTTGTAGAGCACGATGAAGAAGACCGCGTTAAAGATGATGAAGGTGATGGCCCCGAATCCGTAGCCGAACCAGAGAGTGGCGAGGGGGATCCAGGCGATGCCCGCGAGCACGGAGAAGAACCGGAGGATGGGGGTGAAGAGGGCAGCGACGGTGCGGTTGGTACCGATGGCGACGCCCAGAGGGATGCTGGCCGCGATGGCCAGGGAGGTGCCGATCGCCACCCGGCGCAGGCTGGCCCAGATATGGGCCATCAGGGCTCCCGTGCGCGCCTGTGCCTGGAACGCCTGCGCCACGTCCCCGGGCGCGGGGAAGACCCGCAGGGGAACGTGCGAGATCCGGACAGCCGCCCACCACATCCCCAGGAGCACGACGAACGGGGCCACGAACCACGTCACCTCTCGCAGCCACCGGAAGAGGAAAGCGGGACCGCGCATCCCTTGTGCCGCCGCCCACTACGGGCAGCTGCCCTTGAAGGTGAACCCCGGACCGACCCGGGCCCGCGGGGGGATGGGGGGGAGGTCGTCGAAAAGCTGCGGATGGCGGCGCATGACGTTGAGGAGAGGCTCAGGCATGAACACCCGATTGACGTCGAAGGTTCCGGGGATAAATCCCAACCGGTGCAGGGTCTGCACCGCGTTGTGCAAGGCCAGGTAGTTGTAGCAGGAGATCCGGATGTCCACCGTGGGGAGGTTGTTGCGGACTGCCCGGAGCGCGACCTCAGGCCGCAGGCCCGGCAACCAACGTACGGCGATCACCGCGGTCTTCACGGGCTCCGCCCGCATGAACTTGTCCGCCTCCGCCCGGGCGGCCAGGAACCGCTCGATGGTCTCCTGGTTGCGCTCCGCCCACGGCCGCAGGGCGACGTTGAACCCCATGAAGCCGATGAATCCACCATCCCGAACCACCTCGTAGCTGCCCGGGACGTTCGCGAGGGCGATCACTGGCCACGGATCCCAGGTGGCGAAGGCGTCCACGGCTCCGCCCCGTAAAGCCACAGGCATCTCCGCGGGCGGCGTGTTCACCAGGACGACGTCGTTCACGGTGAGCCGGGCCCGTTCGAGGATACCGAGGATGTACAGGTGGCTGATGGTCCCGAAGGACACCGCGATCCGCTTCCCGCGCAGGTCCCGGATGGTTCGGATCCCGCTGCCCGCGCGCGCCACCAGGGCCATGGTGTGATCCCCACCGAGCCGCACCGCGCTCCCGCTGTAGTTCCCCAGGATGACCAGGTCCATTCCCCGGAGGACCGCACCGATCATGGGGACCCCAACCTGCCCCATCTGGATCTCCCCCGCCTGGAGCGCGTTGAGGAGGTCCACGCCCGTGGGATACGGCGTGGCGATGGTGACGTCTAGCCCCCACTTCTCGAACAGGCCCAGATCCAGCGCCACAGGCACCCCCAGCTGGTCCACGGCCGCCACAATGCCCACCCGGAGCCGGGTGAGGGCGGGAGCCGCCTGGGTGGTGGGAAGGGAGGCGAACACCACGACCGCGAGCAGAACGCCGAGGGCCATTCCTCCCAGGATCCGGATCCTGGAGCGTCTCCTCATTCCGATCCCCTCCTTCCTGTGGGATGCTGCCGTTCTCGCAGAAAAGCCTCCACTTCGGCCAGAGGCGGGAGCGCGGCCACGGCCCCCAGCCCGCACACCGCCAGGGCGCCCACCGCGCTCGCGAACCGCGCGGCCTCCTCCAGCGAAGCGCCCCTCGTCCACCTCGCCAGGAAGGCCGCATCGAAGGCGTCTCCTGCTCCCGTGGTGTCCACGGGCTGCACGGGGTAGGCGGGGATGTGCACCCGGGCACCCGTGACATCGGCCACGAGGCAGCCCCGCTCCCCTTGCTTGAGGGCCACAACGCGGGGTCCCCGCTCCAGGAGACGGTCCACGAGAACTTCGGGGGTGCAGGTGTCGTCCAGGTAGGCGGCATCCTCCAGGCTGAGAAAGACGATATCGGCCTGAGGGAGGGTCGCGAGGACCACCGTCCGGAGTTCCGGAAGGGGGAGCAGCCGGGGCCGGAGGTTCAGATCGTAGCTGACCGTGACCCCCCGTGCCCGTGCCATGCTCACCGCGGCTTCTGTGGCGGATCGCGCGGTGGGCGAGATGGCCTGGGTGATCCCGCTCGTGTGGAGCACCCGGGCGTTCCCCACGTACTCGGGATCCACATCCTCGGGGCACAGGCGGCTCGCCGCGGAGCCCTTTCGGTAGTACGTGAAGGCATGGCGGCCTGCGCGGTCAAAGCTGATGAAGTAAATCCCGGTGTACCCCTCCGGATCCACGACCACCCGGGAGCGGTCTACCCCTTCCCGATCCCAAAGGGCGAGGAGGGAACGCCCGAACTCGTCCCCGCCAACCCGGGTGATGCATCCCGCAGACACCCCCAGGCGCGCGGCGGCCACGGCCACGTTGTTGGTGTCCCCGCCCCACCCGCGGCGGAAGGTAGCGACCTCCTCCAGGGGCCCTCGCTCCAGGGCCGCGAACTCCACCATGGGCTCTCCGAGCGTGACGAGTTCCGGCACCCTCCCTCCTAGATGCGTCCGAGCTCCTCCAAGGCACGCCGGATGGAGCCGAGCTCGCGAATCCGGGCGGCCATCCGGCGCTCGGTCTCCTCGATCTCCAAGGCCACGGCCAGGACTTGCCCGGCATGCTCCTGGGGCACTACCACCACGCCGTCCGTGTCGCCCACGATGATGTCTCCGGGCCGTACCCAGACCCCGCCGCACGGGACCGGGAGATCCCGGGCAAGGGTCCCGTAGCGCCCCACGGTGGTGGCGGGCACCACGCTCCGGGCGAATACGGGGAACCCCAGCTGGCGGATCTCCTCCACGTCCCGCACGCCTCCGTCCAGGACCGCTCCGCCAAGGCCCCGGACCACGGCTGCGGTAGCCATCAGCCCCCCCAAAAAGGCAACGTCCCGGGCGGCTGTGGGATCCAGGGTTCCGATCACCAGGACACTTCCCGCAAGGGCGGTGTCGATGGCCTCCAGGGCGTGTCGGGGCGGTCCGGTCTCTAGAGCGGGACCTTCCAATACCGTGATCGCGGGTCCCACCACCTTCCCCGCCACCACGGGCTTGATCTCGTGAGACATGAAGCCCGGGCGATGCACCACGCGGTCCACGGCATCCGCCACCGACGGGGTGGTCACGGACCGGAATCCTTCGAGGATCTGCTCGAGGGAGATTTCCGGATGTTCCGCTGGGGGCATCGGGATCCTCCCGGAGGTCCGTGCGGGAAGCCTCAGGCGCCCGCGGCTTCCCGTGTGTCCGTAATACGGACATATGGATCATTTTTGCACGTCTACCCTAACCCAGCTCTGCAAGTCCTGTCAACGCGCCCGTGGAAGCACCTACGGGGAGGAAGGGGGCACCGTGTACAATTCTGAGAGGAATTTTTTGGAGGGATCCGCGGTGGGCATCCGGGCGGTCCTTTTGGATGCGGGTCACACCCTCCTGGAAGGTCGGCCCTCGTGGTTCGACATCTGGGAAGAGGCGCTCGCGACCTTTGATCTGGCCCTCGATCGCGAGGCGCTGCAGCGGGCGTACGCGCGGGCGAGCGATCTGTTGACCCCGCTCCTGCCGGACTCGGTCACCCCGGAGGTGGAGCGGCGGTTCCTGCGGGAGATGGTCGCCTACCTGCAGGTCCCGGGGCGGGAGGAGGAGCTCGCGGAGTACATGCATCGCATCCTGGCAAAGGTGCGCCCCGAGTACGCGCCCTACCCCGAGGTCCCGGAGGTCCTGGAGGAGCTGCGGCGCCGGGGATACCGGCTCGCGGTGGTCTCCAACTGGGAGCCGGATCTGCCGGATGTCCTGCGTCGGGTGGGATTGTTGGATGCCTTCGAGGTGGTGGTGGCGAGTGCCGTGGTGGGGGCTGCCAAGCCCGATCCCCGCATCTTCCGGGTCGCCCTGGATGCCCTCCGGTTGGAGCCGCACACGGCGGTGCACGTGGGCGACTCCTACGAAGCGGATGTCCAGGGAGCCCGGGCCGCAGGCATCCAGCCCGTCCTTCTAGACCGGGACTACATCTATCAGCAGTCCGATGTCCCCCTCATCCGGACCCTCAAGGAACTCCTTCCCTTGCTGGAGAAACCCTCCTCCGGCGACGGGGATGGCGATTGATCCGCTGATCGTCGGGATCCTCCTCGCGGGTCTCGGGATCCTCCTGCTCCTGGTCCGTCTGGAAGTCCGACTGGCCTCCTTTGTCTCCGCCCTCTCCCCGCAGCCCCGGGATCCCCTGCAGGGGACCGCGGAGCGGCTGGGCGCCCTGCACGCCACCTTGGAGGCGGTGAACCGGCAGGTGGAGCGTCTGGCAGCCGTGGAGCGCAGCGTGCAGGGGGTGGAGGAGGGCGTGGGCAAGCTGGTGTCCACCCTGCTCGGCCGGGGTGGGGGGCAGCTCGGCGAGCGATGGATGGAGGGGCACCTGGGCTGGCTCCCGGAGGGCTGGGTTCGGCAACGGGTGCGCATGGGCGGTGGGGAAGTGGAGTTCGCCCTGGTCCTCCCCGGGGGCCTCCTGGTCCCCCTGGACAGCAAGCTGGTAGCGCCGGAGCTCGTGTCCGCCTGGGAAGCCGCGGACGAGGGAACCCGCCGGGAGGTGGAGCGACGGCTGGTCCGATCCGTCCGAGAGCGGGCGCAGGAGATCGCCCAACGCTACCTGGTGGACCCTTCCTGTGCGGGGTTCGGCGTGGCCGCGGTTCCGGATCCCGTCTACGCCCTGTGCCGGAGCGCCCTTCGGGACCTCGTTTCGGATCGGGTCCTCCTCGTACCGTACACCCTCCTGGCTCCGTTCGCGGCGAGTCTGTACCTGCTGGGGCAGCGGATGGGGCTCGGACGGCTGGAGCGCAAGGAACGGGTGTTGGGGACCGTGCGGGATGCCCTCCGCGCGGCGGTACAGGAGCTGGAGCGCATGGGGCAGGAGGTGGCCACGGTTTCCAACCAGCGGATGCGGGCCTTGGAGCACTTGCGCCGGGCGTCGTTGGCGTTAGAACCGGAAGTGGGGGGAGGGGAACATCACGGGGAGGAGGGAGAACCATGAGCGAGAGCCGGGGCCATGTGCGCGTGGAGCGGGATTCCCTGGGCGAGATGGAGGTCCCCGCGGAGGCCCTGTACGGGGCCAGCACCCAACGGGCCGTCCTGAACTTCCCCATCAGCGGCCTGCGGTTTCCCCGGGCGTTCCTGCGGGCTTTGGGCCTCATCAAACGCTACGCGGCGGAGGTGAACGCGGAGCTGGGACTGCTGGACGCCCGCGTGGCGCAGGCGATCGTCCGGGCGGCCCAGGAGGTGGCAGACGGGCGCTGGGACGACCAGTTCGTGGTGGACGTCTTCCAGACGGGGAGTGGAACCTCCACGAACATGAACGCCAACGAGGTGATCGCAAACCGTGCCACAGAGCTCTTGGGAGGGACGCGGGGCAGCCGGCTCGTGCATCCCAACGACCACGTGAATTTGGGACAGTCCAGCAACGACGTGATCCCTACTGCGATCCACCTCGCCGCGCTGATGCTCCTGCAGGATGAGCTCCATCCGGCCCTGCAGGAGCTCCTGGAGGCCTTGCGGCACAAGGCGGAGGAGTTCCAGCCCGTCATCAAAACCGGCCGCACCCACCTTATGGACGCCACGCCCATCCGGCTCGGGCAGGAGTTCTTAGGGTACGCAGGACAGGTGGAGCGGGCCCTGCGCCGTGTGGGGAAGGCGGAGGAGGAGCTTCAGGAACTGCCTCTCGGAGGAACCGCGGTGGGTACCGGGATCGGGGCACATCCGGAGTTCGCCCGTCGGGTCATCGCCCGCCTCTCGGAGGCGCTGGGGATGCCCTTGCGGGAGACGGACAACCACTTCCAGGCTCAGGCGTGTCTGGATGCCGTGGTGTTCTGTAGCGGTGCCCTTCGGTCTTACGCCACGGCCCTCATGAAGATCGCGAACGACATCCGATGGATGGGTTCTGGCCCGCACGCGGGCCTGGGCGAGCTGGAACTGCCCGCGGTGCAGCCGGGCTCCTCCATCATGCCCGGCAAAGTCAATCCCGTGATCCCAGAATCCGTGATCCAGGTTTGCGCACACGTGCTGGGCAACGACCTCGTAGTGGCCGTGGGCAACACCTGGGGGAACTTCGAGCTGAACACCATGATGCCCGTCATGGCCCACAACCTCCTGGAGGCCATCACCCTACTGGCCCGCGCCACCCGGAACTTCGCCCGGCAGTGCATTGTGGGACTGCGGGCGACGAGCCGCGGACCGGAAAGTGTGGAGCGGGGCTTGATGCTGGCCACCGCCCTCGCCCCCCTAATCGGCTACGACGCCGCGGCCAAGATCGCCCAGGAGGCCGCCCGGACAGGCCGGACCATCCGGGAGGTGGCCCGGGAGCGCACCGGCCTGTCGGAAGAGGAACTTGCCCGAATCCTGGACCCCGCGAGGATGACGGAACCGGGGCGTGCGATCGCCGGAGCGGGCGGATGATGGAGGTCGGTGACGCTTCTTTTTGGTCCGTGCTTTGGGGGAGACGGTCCGTGCGGTTCTACACCTCCGACCCTCTCCCCCCGGAGACCCTGCACCGGCTCCTGGAGGCTGCCACCCTCGCGCCGTCCGCCCACAACGCGCAGCCCTGGCGGTTCGTGGTCCTGCAGGATCCTGAGGTGCGGCACCGTCTGGTCCTGGCCATGGCCCGGCGTTGGGAGCGGGAGATGCGGGAGCGGGGAGTGGACGAGAGGGTGATCCAGGTGGAGGTGCGGTTCTCCCTGGAGCGGTTCACCGGGGCCCCGTTGCTTTTGATGGCCTGCCTCACCATGGAGGACATGGACCGGTATCCCCGTCGCCACCAGCAGCGGGCGGAGCACACCATGGCCGTCCAGAGCGTGGCCGCGGCCATCCAGAACCTGCTCCTGGCGGCCCATGCCCTGGGGCTGGGAGCCTGCTGGTGCTGCGCCCCCCTGTTCTGCCAAGGCCTCGTGCGCAGGATCCTCCGGTTGCCGCGCACCTGGGAGCCCCAGGCCTTCATCACCATCGGTTCCCCCCGGCACCACCCGCCGGCCCCACCTCGGAAGGCCCCGGAGGAGGTCCTGTGGGTGATCTAGTGGTCCTCCTGTCCGGAGGAGGAGGGGGCGCGAAACTTGCGGAGGGCCTCGCGGCCGTCCTCCCTCCGGAGCGGCTGCGGATCGTGGGGAACACGGGAGACGATCTCGACTGGTACGGTTTGCGGATCTGCCCGGATCTGGATACCCTGCTGTACACCCTGGCCGGAGAGGTGGATCCGGATCGGGGGTGGGGGATTCACGGGGACACCTTCGCCGTGCTGGCTCGGATGGCCGCGTACGGGGAGGATCCGTGGTTCCGGGTGGGGGATCGGGATCTGGCCACAAGCCTCCTCCGCACGCACTGGTTGCGACAGGGAATCCGGCTTACGGAGGTCATGGAACGGCTGAGCAGGTGCTTGGGCGTGCCCCACCGTGTGCTCCCCATGACGGACGACCCCGTGCGCACCGTGGTCCGGACGCCGGAGGGGGAGCTGGATTTTCAGACGTACTTCGTGCGAAGGGAGCACCGGGATCCGGTGCTGGGAATCCGGTTTGCGGGAATCGAGCAGGCCCGACCCACGGCAGAGGTCCTGGAAGCCCTGGAGAAGGCCGGTGCCATCGTGCTCGGCCCCTCCAACCCGTTCGTGAGCATCGGTCCCATCCTGGCGGTTCGGGGAGTCCGAGAGGCCATCCGGCGCAGCCCCGCCCCGAAAGTGGCCATCAGTCCCCTCGTGGCGGGCCGGGCCCTCAAGGGGCCCGCGGATGCCATGATGCGGTCCCTCGGCCACCGGCCCGATGCCGTGGGCGTGGCCGCGCTGTACCGGGACCTGGTGGAGGTGTTCCTGCTGGATCCCGCGGATGCGGCGTTGGCCCCGGAGATCGAGCGGCTGGGGATGCGGGTGGTGGTGGCCCAAACGGTGATGCGGACCCCGGAGGATCGGCGAGCCCTTGCCCGGTCCATCCTGGGGATCCTGGGGGTCCTGTGAACGGATGCGGGTGGTCATTCCGGTGAAACCCCTCAGCCGCGCGAAGAGCCGGATGGCTTCTCGATTCACCCCGGAGGAGCGGGCGCAGCTCGTCCTCTGGATGCTGGACCGGGTTCTCCGGAGCTGCGCGAGGGCCGGGCTCTCGGAGATCTACGTGGTGGGCGGGGATGAGCGGGTCGCGAGGTGCGCCGAGCCCCACGGTGCCCATCTGGTCCCGGAGATGGGCTGTGGCCTCAACGAGACGCTGGAACACGCCCTGGCCCTCGTTCGGGGGGAGGGGGCGTGTCTTGTGCTGGCCGCGGACCTGCCGCGCCTCACTCCAGAAGACTTGCAGGAGCTGGTCCGCCCGTGGCTCCAACGGGGGGCCGCAGCTCTCGCCCCTGCCCATGACGGAGGGACGAACGCCCTCCTGCTGCCGCCCGCAGCCCCCTTTAGCCCCGCCTTTGGACCCCAAAGCGCCCGCGCGCACCGGACTCAGCTCCGCGCCGCGGGGTGGGACGTGGAGGAGATCCGGACTCCTGGGCTCATGCACGACGTGGACGAGCCTGAGGACCTCACGGAGGCCGTCCGGAGCCTCGAGGGGTTCCCCCTTCAGAGGTTTCGGGTTCCCCGGACCTCCATGGTAGAATACCCCTGAGATGGTCCGTGGCAGACTGCCCCGCACGATCCTCTCCCACAGCCGTCCTTTGTGTCCTCGGCGGGGGTAGGCGGAAGGCAACCTCCGCCGAGCCTCCGCTTCCTTACTCCTCTGGAATCCACATCAGGGAGGTGTTCTGGATGCGTCTTCCCCATGGGGGCCCGGAGCTCGTGCAGGAGAGGTGGACTGAGTCCTTGTCCCGGCGGGACTTCCTCGCTTGGCTCGTGCGGGCGAGCGTGGCGGGCCTTGCGGGGTGGGGTCTACCTGCCTGGGGACAAGGGATGCGGCGCATCCGGCTGGGGTTCTGCGGACAGCTGCTGTGCGTGGTGCCCTATGAGGTGGCCCGGTTCCAGAAGTACTTCGCGGAGCAGGGGCTTGAGGTAGAGCTCGTGTACTTCCGGGGTGGGACCGCGGCGATGCAGGCCCTAGTGGGCGGGGCGGTGGACTATGCGGCCACCTCCTTCGACGTAGCCCTCTCCGCCTTCGCCCGGGGCGCGCGCATCGTCCGGTTCTTCTCCACGGGCCGATTGCCCCTGTTCGCCCTCGCCACCGCGCCCCGGACCGCTGATCAGATCCGCAGGTTAGCGGACCTCACCGGCCGAACGGTCGGCATCTCTGGGCTGGGGAACGCAGACCACGCCCTTGCCCTGTACCTGTTGCGCCGGGCGGGCGTACGGCCGGACTCGGTGCAGTTCGCGGTCCTCGGCCCCAACCTCTTCGATGCCCTCCGGGTAGGGCACGTGGATGCGGGGATGGTTCAGGAACCGGCCCTCACCCTCATCGAGCGGGCAGGTGGGCGGGTCCTCGTGAACCTCATGGACCTCAAGCAGGCGGAACGCTTCCTGGGCGGCCCCTACGAGTTCATGGGGGTTGCGGTGCGGCGGGACGAGTGGTCCGTCCGGATGGGCGAGATGCGGGCCCTCGCCCGAGCGCTCACCCGCGCCCTCCGGTACGTCCACTACGGAACCCCCAAACTGGTCGTCCAGGCCCTTCCCCAGGAGCTCATCGCGGGCGGGGAGCGGGATCTCTTCGAGCGGGTTCTGGCCCGCCACCGGAGGTCTCTCTACCCCCAGGAGGGCCGCATCCAGGCGGATGCGGTGCGGCGGGTGGTGGAGGTCCAGCGGCAGGCGGGCCTCGTGCCGAGCTTGGTCCGGATCGAGGAGCTGGTGTCCAACGAGGTGGTGGAGAGCCTGTGAACGCGGTAGAGGTTCGGGATCTCGTGGTGGAGTACGGAGCCCATCGGGTGATCTCCGGCCTCAGCCTGGAAGTCCCTGATGGGACGTTCGTAGGGCTGGTGGGGCCGAGCGGGTGCGGGAAAAGCACCCTCCTGCGGTGCATCGCGGGACTCCTCCGACCCACCCGCGGTACCGTCCGCGTCCTCGGCGCACCCGTCGTTGGCCCACCCCCTGCCGTGGGGATCCTGTTCCAGGAGGATGCCCTCCTCCCGTGGCGGACGGCGCAGGAGAACGTGGCCCTCGGGCTCAAGTTCCGAGGCATGCCCCGATCCGAAGCCCAGGAGGAAGCCCTTCGGTGGCTGGAGCGGGTGGGGCTTGGGGCGTTCGCCCGCCACTACCCCTCAGAGCTCTCCGGTGGGATGAAGAAGCGGGTGGCCCTGGCCCAGGTCTTGGCCTGCCGGCCCAGGGTGCTTCTCATGGACGAGCCGTTTGCCAGCCTCGATGCGATCCTGCGGCAACTGGTGGAGCGCGACTTCTTAGACCTCGCCGCGCAGGAGCGCCTCACGGTCCTGTGGGTCACGCATGACCTGGAGGAGGCCCTCCTCCTCTCCGACCGGGTGGTCGTGATGTCCGCAGGACCCCTGGCCCATGTGGTGCGCACGTATGAGGTCCCCTTCGGCCGAACACGGGATCTGGTGCGGCTCCGGGCCGATCCCCGCTTCGCCGACCTCCTTCAGGCGATCTGGGAGGACCTCCGGCGGGAAGTGGCTCGGATGGGGTGGGAGGGCGCCGCGTGAGGCGCACGGGGGTTCTGCTTCTCGGCTTGGTCGCTTGGGAACTGGCCGCCCGGCTGCACTGGCTCGACCCGTTGCTCTTCCCCCCGCCCCTGGAGGTGGCCGCCGTCCTCATGGGGCTATTCCGAAGCGGGGGGTTCTGGGGACATGTGCGCACCACCCTCCTGGAGGCCTTCCTCGGGCTCGCCTCGGGCGTGCTCACGGGAGGGCTTTTGGGGATTGGGGCAGCTATCTTCGCCCCTGTGGCGGAGGTCCTGGAACCCGTGATGGCCCTCCTGAACGCCATCCCCCGGGTCATCCTCGCGCCGCTGTTCGTCATCTGGTTCGGGATCGGCGTGGCCTCCAAGGTCGCCCTGGGGTTCCTGTTGGTGTGCGTCGTGATGTTCTTCGCCGTGTACACCGGCATCCGGGAGGTGGATCCGCGGCTGGTGGACCGGGTACGGACCCTCGGTGGGCGTTCCCTCGACGTCCTGCGGGAGGTCTACCTGCCTTCCTTGGCCGCGTGGCTCCTGAGCGGTCTCAAGGTGGCCGTGGGGTTCGCCTTCACGGGGGCGGTGGTGGGGGAGTTCGTGGCCGCAAGCCGCGGGATCGGCTACCTCCTCTCCTTCGCGCAGAGCACCTACAACGCCCGCCTCACCCTCGCCCTGGTCCTCCTCGTAGTCGGCGTGATCCTGGGGCTGTTCGGCCTCTCCACAGCCCTGGAGCGGCGCTGGCTCCGGTGGAAGCCGGAGTACCACCGTGCTCCCTCGCCCGTGCCGAGCACAGCCCCTTCAACCCCCTCTGCCCCCGCGGCACGGGGCGTCCGGCCGGTGGAGCGGGAGTGAGTTATGATAAAATCTAGTGATCGAGGATGGAGCTCCACCAGCTGGAAGCGTTCGTGGCGGTGGCCACCTTCCGGAGCTTTCATCGGGCTGCGGAGGCGCTGTATCTCTCGCAGCCCGCGGTGAGCGCCCGGATCCAGGCCTTGGAGCGCGCCCTGGGGAAGCGCCTCTTTGAGCGGGACGGCCGGACGGTCCGTCTCACGGAGGCCGGGGAGGCGCTTCTGCCCTATGCGGAGCGCGCCATCCAGGCGGTGGCGGAAGGACAGCACGCGGTGCAGCAGAGTTCTGCCCGCGCCGCAGGACCCCTGACCCTGGCAGCAGTGCCCACCATCTGCACATACCTTCTGCCCGAGGTGGTGAAGCGCTTCCGGCAGGAGTGCTCGGACTGCAAGGTCCTGATCCGGACGGGCCACTCCCGGGAGGTCCTCCAGATGGTGCTCAACGAGGAAGCGGAGCTGGGGCTGGCCCGTTCCCTTTCCCATCCTCAGGTGGAGACCATTCACCTTGCCCAGGATCCCTTCGTCCTCGTGGTGTATCCCCGGCATCGGTTCGCGCGGGCGGGTCGGGTTCAACTGGAGGAGGTAGCCGCGGAGCCCCTCATCTTCTACGATCGCGGGAGCAGTGACTGGACCCTCCTCACCGCGGCCTTCCGGCAGCGGGCTCTGTTGCCCAACGTGGTGCTGGAGCTGGATACCATCGAGGCGGCGAAGAAGATGGTCGAGCGGGAGGTGGGGATCTCCCTCCTTCCAAAGATGGCCATCCGTCGGGAGATCGCGGAGGGGACCCTGATCCCCGTGCGACTCGCGGGAGCGGACCTCCCCAAGCGGCACGTGGACCTCATCTACCTCCGGGGCCGGGGGCTCGGAGAGCGGGCCCAACAGTTTGTCCGGTTGGTCCGGCGCGTACTCTCGGCCCCGGAGGGACATCGGATTAATAAACAACGTGCATGGCCTGCCCCGTTGACGGAGGCGGGCTCCGGAGGGTAAGGTAGCGCTAAACCCGAGGATCGGGACGTGTAGACCGATCCGGGACCCTCCAGAGAGCCGCGTATGGGTGGGAGTGCGGCAGGGTTCCGGCCGGTTGAGTTCACCCGGGAGGGGCGGCCTGAACGGTCCCGTGTCCTCCGCGGGGCCCAGTAGGTGCCGACGGGAGTCCTGCCCCGTGAACGGCGCAGGCGGGATCGGGCCCGGTGCCCCGTCCCGAGAGGGCTGCCGGAGGGAGCTCCGGCGGAATGCGGGTGGTACCGCGGGAGGTGTTCACCTCCCGTCCCGGCCGGGACGGGAGGTGATTCTGTTTTTGGAGGGATGGCCATGATCGTGGTGATGCGGCAGGACGCAGCTCCGGAGCAGGTGGAGGAGGTGGCCGCCCGGATCCGGGAGGCGGGGCTGCGGGCCCACGTCTCCGTGGGAGATCTCCGGACGGTGATCGGGGTCGTCGGGGACGACCGCACCAAAGAGCAGCTGCGGGGGATGTTGGAGGCCATGGAGGGCGTGGAGAAGGTGGTGAAGGTGCTCCAACCCTACAAGCTCGTGAGCCGCGAGTTCCAGCCGGAGGACACCGTGGTGGAGGTTCGAGGGGTGCGGTTCGGCGGCGGGGAAGAGCTGGTGGTGATCGCGGGACCGTGCTCCGTGGAAAGCCGCGAGCAGATCCTGAGCGCCGCCCGGGCGGTGAAGGAGGCCGGTGCCCGCATGCTCCGGGGGGGCGCCTTTAAACCCCGCACCTCTCCGTACTCCTTCCAGGGGCTGGAGGAGGAGGGCCTGCGGCTTTTGGCGGAGGCCCGCGAGGCCACGGGCCTGCCGGTGGTGACGGAGGCCATGGACCATCGGCAGCTGGAGCTGGTGGCCCAGTACGCGGACATGGTGCAGATCGGAGCCCGGAACATGCAGAACTACACCCTGCTCCGGGATGTGGGACGCTTGCGCAAGCCGGTGCTCCTCAAGCGGGGCCCCAGCGCCACCTTGGAGGAAACCCTCCTTGCCGCGGAATACATCCTCAGCGAGGGCAACCACCAGGTGGTCCTGTGCGAGCGGGGCATTCGGGGATTCGACAACCACACCCGGTTCGTGCTGGACATCGGAGCCGTCGTGGTGCTCAAGCAGCTCACACATCTGCCCGTGATCGTGGATCCCAGTCACCCCGCGGGCAAGCGGGCCTACGTGCCGGCCCTGGCCCGGGCCGCGGTGGCCGCGGGAGCCGACGGGCTCATCGTGGAGGTCCACCCGGATCCGGAGCGGGCCTTAAGCGATGGGGCTCAGCAGCTGCGGCCCGGGGAGTTCTCCCGCCTGATGCGGGAGGTGGCGGCCATCGCTCAGGCCATGGGACGTCTCCGGTCCCCGGTTCCCGCCGTTTGATAAGGAACCTCGATCATCCGTCGGTTGACACCGGCCCCTCCGGGCTGGTAGTAGAGAGGGCAAAGCCGCGGGCCCCTGGACTCGGGCCTGCCGCAAAGTCGAGCGAGGATAGGGAAGGAGTAGGGATCACGTACCGCGCAGAGAGCCGGGAGAGGTGGAAGCCGGCCGGGGGCGGATCCTGAACCTCGTCCCGGAGCTACCGAGGGGAAAGGGGATGCCCGAGTACTCCGGTCGTTGACCCGCGTGAAGGGGAAGAGGGCCACGGGTCCCTGGAAGGGTGGGGATCTGTGGAACTAAGGTGGTACCGCGGGGAGCTGGCCCGTCCTTAGGCTGGCTCCCCGCTTTTCGTTCGGAACCCGCAAGGAGGAGAAGACGATGGCGAAGACGATGGTGGACCGCACCACCCGGACCCTCAAGGGCGCGGAGGTGGTCGTGCGACTCCTGGAGGAACTGGGGGTCCGCTGGATCTTCGGGATTCCTGGGGGCGCCTCCCTGCCCCTATACGACGCCCTGTACGACGCACGAGGAATCCAGCACGTGCTCGTACGCCACGAGCAGGTGGCCGCCCACGCGGCCACAGGGTACGCCCGGGCGAGCGGGGAGGTGGGGGTGTGCACCGCCACCTCAGGCCCCGGTGCCACAAATCTCGTCACGGGCCTGGCGGATGCCTTCATGGACTCCGTCCCCGTCCTGGCCATCACGGGGCAGGTAGTGCGGCCCAATATCGGCACGGACGCCTTCCAGGAGGCGGACGTCACCGCCATCACCATGCCCGTGACCAAGCACAACTACCTGGTCATGGATCCCGCAGAGCTCCCCCGGGCCGTGCAGGAGGCCTACTACCTGTGCCGCGCGGGGCGGCCGGGGCCCGTCCTGGTCGACATCCCCCGGGACGTCCTGCAGGCGGAGATCCCCTCCGAACTCCTCCGGGTTCCGTTCGAACCCCGTTATCAGCCAGTCCTGGACGGGGATCCCGCCCGCATCGCGGAGGCGGCGGAGGCCATCTCCCTCAGCCGTCGGCCCATCCTGTACGTGGGAGGAGGAGCCCAGGGAGCCTCCGAACCGCTCGCGCGCCTGGCCCGCCGCTGCCGCATCCCTGTTACCGTAACCCTGATGGGGAAGGGCGCCTTTGACGAGACGGATCCTCTGTGTCTGGGCATGCTGGGGATGCACGGCACCGCGTACGCGAACTACGCCATAAACGAGGCAGATCTCGTGATCGCCGTGGGCGCCCGTTTCGACGACCGGGTGACGGGACGGTTGAAGGACTTCTGCCCGCACGCCCGGTTCATCCACATTGACATCGATCCCTCGGAGATCGGCAAGAACAAGCCCGCGCACATTCCCATCGTGGGGGACGCCCGGCGGGTCCTGGAAGCTCTGGAGCCGCTGGTCCAGCCGCCCGATGTAGAGGCGTGGTGGCGACAGATCGAGGAGTGGCGCACGCGCTATCCCCTTCGGTGGCGCCCCGGACGGATGCTCAAGCCTCAGCAGGTGATCGAGGCCATCTATCAGGCCACCCGGGGAGAAGCCCTGGTGGTGACGGACGTAGGGCAGCACCAGATGTGGGCCGCCCAGTACTACAAGTGCCGGCGGCCCCGGCAGTTCATCACCTCCGGGGGGCTGGGGGCCATGGGCTTCGGGTTCCCCGCGGCCATGGGGGCCCAGTTCGCCCGGCCGGACGACCTGGTGGTCGCCATCGTGGGCGATGGGGGGTTCCAGATGACCTTGCAGGACCTCATCACCGCGGTGGAGTGGCGGCTGCCCCTCAAGATCTACGTGATCAACAACGGGGCCCACGGGATGGTGCGTCAATGGCAGCAGCTGTTTTACAACGAGCGCTACTCCCATGTATTCCTCCGGAACCCGGACTTCGCCCGGGTGGCGGAGGCCTTCGGGGCCGTGGGGATCCGGGTGGAGGCGGAGGAGGAGATGCACGCGGCGATCCAGAGATCCCTGGAGGTCCGGGACCGTCCGGTGGTGGTGGATTTCATCGTGGACCCGGAGGAGAACTGTTACCCCATGATCCCCTCTGGGCAATCCGTCAAGGAGATGATCCTCGGTGAGTGAGGCGCTGGCGGCCGCGGCCCAACCCGCATCGGAGCGGCGCATGCTGTCCCTGGTGGTGGACAACGCGCCGGGTGTGCTCATGCGGATCTCCGCCCTGTTCCGGCGGCGGGGCATCAACATCCACAGCCTCGCGGTCTCCGTGACGGAGGATCCCAAGATCTCCCGCATCACCATGGTGGTGGACTGCCCCGCGGCCCGCATGGACGTTGTGCTCCGGCAGCTGCGTAAACTCATCGAGGTGCACTGGGTGCGGGACATCACGGATGCCAAGCGAACGGAGCGGGAACTGGCCCTGGTGAAGGTAAACGCTTCCCCGGAAGTCCGGCACGAAGTCCTGGAAGCCGCCCGGGTCTTCCGAGCCCGTCCCGTAGACCTCACGGAGCGCACCGTGACCCTTGAGGTGACGGGAGGCAGCGAGAAGATTGATGCCCTGATCGACGTCCTGCGCCAGTACGGGATCCGGGAGGTGGTGCGTACGGGGGCCATCGCCCTGCTGCGGGGGACGGCCGTTACCTGATTCCCGGAGAAGAGGAGGGGCCATGGCGCGACTGTACTACGAACAGGACGCAAATCCGGAGCGGATCCGAAGTGAGCGCGTGGCGGTCCTGGGGTACGGAAGCCAGGGGCATGCCCATGCCCAGAACCTCCGGGACCAGGGGGTGGAGGTGGTGGTCGGCGTGCGGCCCGGAGGGTCCTCCTGGCAGGCGGCGCAGGCGGACGGGTTTCCGGTGATGACGGTGGCAGAGGCGACCCGGTCCGCGGATCTCCTCGCCGTCCTCATCCCGGACATGGCCCAGGCTGCGGTGTACCGGGCCGAGATCGAGCCTCATCTGCGGCCGGGACAGGCCCTCGTGTTCGCCCACGGATTCACGGTGCACTACGGCCAGATCACCCCTCCTGGGACGGTGGACGTCTTCCTCGTGGCCCCGAAGGCCCCGGGACACCGTATGCGGGAGGTGTTCCGGGAGGGTGGAGGGGTGCCGGGACTCCTGGCGGTCCACCAGGATGCTACTGGGCATGCCTGGGAGCGGGCTCTGGCGTACGCGTGGGGGATCGGGTGCCTGCGGGCCGGGGTTCTGGAAACCACCTTCCGGGAGGAGACGGAAACGGATCTTTTCGGCGAGCAGGCGGTCCTGTGCGGGGGAGTTTCCGCCCTGATCTTGGCGGGCTTTGAAACCCTGGTGGAGGCGGGATACCAGCCGGAGGTGGCGTACTTCGAGTGTCTACACGAGCTGAAGCTCATCGTGGACCTCATATACGAGGGGGGGCTCCGGTGGATGCGGCAGTCCGTCTCGGACACCGCGGAGTACGGGGACTACACTCGGGGGCCCCGGATCATCAACGAGCACGTGCGGCAGCGCATGCGAGAGATCTTGCGGGAGATCCAGTCCGGAGAGTTCGCTCGGGAGTGGATCCGGGAGGCGGAGAACGGCTTTCCGGGATTTTACGGGCTGCGGCGGGAGGCCTCGAACCATCCCATCGAGCAGGTGGGAGAGCGGCTTCGGAGCATGATGCCCTGGCTCAAGGGCAAAAAGCAGCCCACGCAGGTGGGAGGGACAGGATGACGGATCGCGTGTACATCTTCGACACCACCCTCCGGGACGGCGAGCAGTCCCCGGGCTTCTCCATGACGGTCCAGGAGAAGCTGGAGATGGCCCGGTCGCTTGCACGGCTGCGGGTGGACGTGATCGAGGCGGGCTTCCCCATCAGCTCCCCGGGGGATCTCGCCGCGGTGCAGCTCATCGCCCGGGAGGTGCGGGGTCCGGTGATCTGCGGGCTCGCCCGGGCCCACCCCAAGGACATCGAGGTGTGCTGGGAGGGCGTGCGGGAAGCGGAGCGGCCGCGGATCCACACCTTCATCGCCACCTCGCCCATCCACATGGAGCGCAAGTTGCGGATGCGGCCCGACGAGGTGCTGGAAGCGGCCCGGGCTGCCGTACGCCTCGCGCGTCGCCTGTGCCCGGAGGTGGAGTTCAGCTGTGAGGATGCCACCCGATCGGAGGTGGACTTCCTCTGTCGGGTGGTGGAAGCGGCCATCGAGGAAGGGGCGGCGGTCATCAACATCCCCGACACCGTAGGATACGCCACCCCGGAGGAGTACGCGGCCCTCATCCGCACCCTGCGAGAGAGGGTGCCCGACTCCGATCGGGTCATCTGGAGCGTGCACTGCCACGACGACCTCGGGTTGGCCGTCGCCAACTCCCTGGCCGGCATCCGAGCGGGTGCGCGTCAGGTGGAGGCCACCATCAACGGGATCGGGGAGCGGGCGGGGAACGCGGCCCTGGAGGAGATCGTCATGGCCCTCCACGTACGCCGAGATCAGTTCGGGGTACGAACCGGAGTGGACACCACGCAGATTTACCCCACAAGCCGCCTGCTGGTGGCCATCACGGGTGTGGAGGTGCAGCCGAACAAGGCCATCGTGGGCGCAAATGCCTTCGCACACGAGGCCGGCATCCACCAACACGGTGTGCTGAGCGACCCCCGGACCTATGAGATCATGACGCCTGCCTCCGTGGGGGTTCCCACCAACAAGCTGGTCCTGGGCAAGCACTCCGGACGGCACGCCCTCGCGCACACACTCCAGCAGATGGGATTCAGCCTGACGGAGGAGGAGATCGAACGGGTGTACACCCGGTTCAAGGTGCTGTGCGACCGAAAGAAGCGAGTGGAAGTGGGAGATCTCGTGGCCCTGGTGCAGGAAGGGGTCACCGCGCCTCCCGAGACCTACCGCCTGGTGTCCTTCCGGGTCAGCACCGCAAGCGATGAACCCCCACACGCGGCGGTACGCCTGGACGTGGGAGGCCGTACGGTGGTGGCGGAGGCGACGGGGGACGGCCCCGTGGACGCCCTCTTCGCCGCCATCCAGGCCGCGAGCGGACAGCGGGTGGAGCTTTTGGACTACAGCCTGCGCAGCGCCACTGGGGGAAGCGACGCGTTGGGGGAGGCGGTGTGCCGACTGCGGAGGGAAGACCGGGTGGCTACGGGACGGGGGAGCAGTACAGATGTGCTGGAAGCCAGCGCCCTTGCCTACCTGGCGGCTCTGAACAAGCTGACCGAGCAGCTCCCCCAGCCTCGTCGGACTCCCACGCAGACCGCGGTGGGATAGGAGGAGGCGGCATGGGGATGACCATTACGGAGAAGATCCTGGCCCGGCACGCGGACCTTCCCGCGGTGAAGCCCGGCGACCTGGTGGAGTGCCGAGTGGACATGCTCTTCGCCAACGACATTACCGCGCCCCTGGCCATTCAGCAGTTCGAGCGGATCGGGGTGGATCGGGTCTTCGATCCGGATCGGGTGGCCTTCGTGCTCGACCACTATTCCCCCGCCAAGGACATCGCAAGCGCGGAGCAGTGCCGCATAACTCGGGAGTTCGTGCGCAGGCATGGCCTCCCACACTTCTACGATGTGGGTCGGGCGGGGATTGCCCACGTCCTTCTGGCGGAGGAGGGGTTTGTCCTGCCCGGAGAGGTCTTTGTCGGGGCGGACTCCCATACCTGCAACCACGGAGCCCTAGGTGCCTTCGCCACGGGCGTGGGGAGCTCGGACCTGGCAGCCGCCATGGCCACGGGCCGGCTGTGGTTCCGGGTGCCGCACACCCTGAAGTTCGTGTTCACCGGAAGCCTGCGACCCTGGGTGACGGGGAAGGATCTGGTGCTGCGCGTCATCGGAGACATCGGGGTGGACGGCGCCCGGTATGCGGCCATGGAATTCAGTGGGCCGGTGCTGCAACGGCTCAGCTTGGACGAGCGTTTCTCCATCACCAACATGGCGGTAGAGGCGGGTGCCAAGAACGGGATCATGGAACCGGACGAGGTGGTGCTGGAGTGGGTACGATCCCGGGCTCGGCGGCCGTTCGAGCCCGTGTACGGGGATCCGGACGCAGAGTACGCGGCGGTGTATGAGTACGACGTCACGGACATGGAACCGGTGGTGGCAGCTCCCCCCTCTCCGGACAACGTGATCCCCGTGACGGAGGTCCAGGGCGTGCGGGTGGACCAATGCTTCATCGGCACCTGCACCAATGGTCGGATCGAGGATCTGAGACAGGCGGCCCGGGTGCTGGCGGGACGCCGGGTGCATCCGGATGTGCGGCTCATCGTGATCCCCGCTACCCCGCACATCTACCGGCAGGCTCTGGAAGAGGGCCTCATCCAGATCTTCCTGGAGGCAGGAGCCGCGGTGAGTACGGCGACGTGCGGACCGTGCATTGGAGGCCACATGGGGGTGCTGGCGGACGGCGAAGTGTGCGTGTCCACCAGCAGCCGGAACTTTATCGGTCGGATGGGACATCGGGGCAGCCGCGTATACCTCTCCAATGCTGCGGTGGCCGCGGCCGCCGCGGTGGCGGGGAAGATCGTCCATCCCGCAGAGGTGGTGGGAGGTTCGGTGGCGGCATGAGGGAGGAAGATGGAGTTTCAGGGCAGGGCACACCGGCTGGGCGACCACATCGATACGGATCTCATCATCGCGGGGCGGTACCTTGTGACCACGGATCCGCAGCGGCTCGCGGAGCATCTGTTCGAGGATCTCGATCCCGGGCTTCGGGCCCGGATCCGTCCGGGTGACATCCTGGTGGCTGGGGAGAACTTCGGACAGGGCAGCTCCCGCGAACACGCTCCCCTGGCCATCCTGGGGGCAGGGGTACGGGTGGTGGTGGCCGCTTCCTTCGCCCGCATCTTCTACCGCAACGCGTTCAACAACGGTCTGGTGCTCCTGGAGTGTCCCGAGGCCAGCCGTTCCGTTCAGGACGGGGACGAGCTCCGGATCGTCCTGGAGACGGGGGAGATCCGCAACCTGACCCGGAACGAGGTGTACCGGGCACGCCCCATTCCCCCCTTCATGCGGCAGCTGGTGGAGGCGGGGGGGCTCATCCCGTACGTCCAACAGCGGTTGGGGATCCTCCGGTAGCATGGAGCGGATCGAGATCTACGACACCACTTTGCGGGACGGGACCCAGGGGGCGGGCGTAGAGTTCTCCGCGGAGGACAAGCTGCGCTGTGCCCGAGCCCTGGACCAACTGGGCGTGGATTTCATCGAAGGGGGATGGCCCGGCAGCAACCCCCGGGACATGGAGTTCTTCCGCCTGGCCCGGGAGGTCCCCTGGAGAGGCGCACACCTCGTGGCCTTCGGCAGCACCCGTCGGGCGGGCTTGGAGGCCCACGCGGATCCCAACCTGCAAGCCCTCCTGGAGGCAGGGACGGAGTGGGTGACCATTTTCGGGAAGAGCTGGGACCTGCACGTCCACAAAGCCCTCCGCACCACCCTGGAGGAGAACCTCCGGATGATCGCGGATTCCGTTCGGTACCTCCGGTCCCAGGGCAGGCGGGTGATCTACGATGCGGAGCACTTCTTCGACGGGTTCTCTGCGAATCCGGAGTACGCCCTCGCCACGGTTCGGGCGGCCGCGGAGGCCGGGTCAGATCGGATCGTCCTCTGCGACACCAACGGGGGACGGCTTCCCCACGAGATCGGGCCCGTGGTGCGCGCGGTGCGGGAGCGGCTTTCCGTTCCACTAGGGATCCACACCCACAACGACACGGGCTGTGCCGTGGCCAACACCCTGGAGGCGGTCCGCGCGGGATGCGTGCACGTCCAGGGGACGATCAACGGATACGGGGAGCGGTGCGGGAACGCGGATCTGTGTGTGGTGATTCCCAATCTGGTGCTCAAGCTGGGATACCAGTGTCTGCAACCCGGTGCCCTTGTGCGCCTGGTGCACATCAGCCACCTGGTGGCAGAGCTGGCCAATCTTCCTCCCGACGAGTATCAGCCGTACGTGGGGCGCAACGCGTTTGCGCACAAAGGGGGCGTACACGGGAGCGCGGTGCGGGCGGACCCCACCACGTACGAGCATGTGGCTCCGGAGCAGGTCGGGAATCGCCGTCGGTTCGTGGTCTCCGACCTCTCCGGGCGAGCGAACATCGTGAGTAAGGCGGAGGAGCTCGGACTCCAGCTGGATCCCCACAGTCCGACCACGGCTCGCATTCTCGAGCAGGTGAAGTGGTTGGAGTACACCGGGTACCAGTTCGAGGGTGCGGAGGCCTCCTTCGAACTGCTGGCCCGGCGTCTGCTGGGAGAGCCGGTGGACGGATTTGAGGCGGGCCCCTTCCTGGTGGTGGTCCACCGGGCAGACGGACAAGCCCGGGCGGAGGCCACGGTGCGGGTGCGGGTGGGGGGGGTGGAGGAGCACACCGCCGCGGAGGGGAACGGTCCCGTGCATGCTCTGGACCGGGCGCTGCGGAAGGCCTTGGAGCGGTTCTACCCGGAGATCCGGCGGATCCGACTGGTGGACTATAAGGTGCGGGTACTCAACGCAGAAGCGGCAACCGCTGCCCGGGTACGGGTCCTCATCCAGTCCACGGACGGGGTGGACCAGTGGGGGACGGTGGGAGTTTCGGAGAACGTGGTGGAGGCCAGCTGGATCGCCCTCGTGGACAGCCTGAACTACGCGCTGTGGAGGAGCCGTACCCGGGTTCCCTCGATCCCTCAAAGCGCGGATGCGTGAGTTTCGGGTCCTCCTGCTGGGCGGAGACGGGATCGGACCGGAGGTGATCGGGGAAGCGGTACGGGTCCTGGAGGCGGTTTCCCGACGATGGCAAATCCGCTTCCAGTTCGAGGAGGCGCCCATCGGAGGGGCCGCCATTGACGGGTACGGAGACCCCCTGCCCTCCCTGACCCGGCGCAAGCTCCGGGAAGTGGACGCGGTTCTGTTGGGGGCCGTTGGGGGGCCCAAGTGGGATCAGCAGGAGATCCGGCCGGAGGCGGGGTTGCTGGAGGTCCGCAGGCTCCTCGGGGTATATGCGAACCTCCGCCCCGCGATCCTGTTCGATGGCCTGGAAGAGTGCTCCCCGCTTCGGCCGGAGGTGGTGCGGGGGACAGATCTGTTGCTCGTGCGGGAGCTCACGGGGGGCCTGTACTTCGGGGAGCCCAAGTTCCGAACGGACACACAGGCGGTGGATACCATGGCCTACTCCGTGGAGGAAGTGGCCCGGGTAGCTCGGGTGGCCTTCCGGGCCGCGGCGCGCAGGCGTGGGACGGTGCACTCCGTGGACAAGGCCAACGTCCTGGAGACCTCCCGACTCTGGAGGGAGGTGGTCTCCCGAGTGGCCGAAGAGTTTCCCGGGATCCGGTTGCACCACATGCTGGTGGATACCTGCGCCATGGAACTGCTCCGCCGACCCACCGCCTTCGACGTCATCCTCACGGAGAACACCTTTGGAGACATCCTGAGCGACGAAGCCGCCGCGGTGGTGGGCTCCATCGGGTTGCTGCCCTCCGCGAGCCTGGGGGATCATCCCCCCTTTCTCTACGAGCCCGTGCACGGGTCCGCGCCGGATATCGCGGGAAAGGGGATCGCCAACCCCGTAGGGGCCATCCTCAGCGCGGCGATGATGCTCCGGTACTCCTTCGGGATGGAGGAGGCCGCGGAGGCGGTCGAGCGGGCGGCGGAGGCGGTGCTCCGGGAAGGGGTGCGCCCGGCGGACCTCGGAGGGTCCGCCTCCACGGAGGAGGTGGGGAGGGCCGTGGCGAAGCGGGTGGCCGGCGAGGGGGGCTAAGATCAGGAGGGATTCGGATGCGCAGCGACCTCATCAAGGCCGGTGTGCCACGTGCGGGTGCCCGAGCCATGCTCCGGGCGGTGGGCGTACAGGACGAGGATTTCCGGAAGCCGTTTGTGGGCGTGGTGAACACGTGGACGGATGGAATGCCCTGCAACGTGCACCTGAGGGACCTGGCAGAGGAACTGCGGGCGGGGATGCGGGACGCGGGACTTGTGCCCTTTGAGTTCGGAGCGCCCGCCATCGCAGACGGCATCTCCATGGGAACGCCAGGGATGCGGGCGAGCCTCATCAGCCGGGAGGTGATCGCGGACGCGGTGGAGCTGGTCGCCCAGGGCTACCTGTACGATGCCCTGGTGATCCTGGTGGGCTGCGACAAGACCATTCCCGGAGGAGCCATGGGCTTACTGCGGAGCGGGGTGCCGGGAATGGTCTTGTACGGGGGATCCGTCGCACCGGGGACGTGGGAAGCCCGGAAGCTCACCATCGTGGAGGTGTACGAGGCCATCGGACAATTCGCCGCGGGCCGGATCGGGGAGAAGGAACTGGAAGCCGTGGAGCGACACGCGGTTCCCGGGCCGGGAGCGTGCGGCGGGCAGTACACGGCGAACACCATGGCCATGGCCCTGGAGGTGCTGGGGCTTTCCCCCATGGGCTACAACAGCATTCCGGCGGTGGTACCGGAGAAGCGGGAGGCCACGCGTCGGGCCGCCTGGGTTCTGCTGGACGCCCTTCGGGCCCACCGCACCCCCCGGGACTTCCTGACCCGCAACTCCTTCCTGAATGCCATCACTGCGGTGGCGGCCACGGGCGGGTCCACGAACGCGGTCCTGCACCTGCTCGCCTTGGCTCAGGAGGCGGGCGTGCCGTTGTCCTTGGACGATTTCGACGCGGTAAGTCGCCGCACCCCCGTGATCGCCGACCTCAGACCCTGGGGGAGATACACCGCCTGGGAACTCTACGAGGCCGGGGGGACGCGGCTGGTGGTGCGACGGTTGCTGGAGGCGGGACTTCTGGACGGCGATCAGCGCACGGTGACTGGCCGGACCCTTGCGGAGGAGGTGGCGGACGCCACGGAGCTGCCGGGGCAACAGGTCGTCCGGAGTGCGGACCGGCCCTTCAAGCCGCACGGCGGGCTTGTGGTACTGCGGGGATCTTTAGCCCCGGAGGGCGCGGTGCTGAAACTGGCGGGAACAGAGCGGTTGTCCTTCCGGGGGCCTGCCCGGGTCTTTGACGGCGAGGAACAAGCCCTGCGAGCCGTGCTCGACGGACGGATCCGGGCTGGAGATGTGGTGGTGATCCGGTACGAGGGACCCAAGGGGGCTCCGGGGATGCCGGAGATGCTCGCGGTCACCGCGGCCCTGGTGGGGGAAGGCTTGGGACCTGAGGTTGCGCTGGTGACGGACGGCCGGTTTTCGGGCGGGACCCGGGGCCTGATGATCGGCCACGTCTCTCCCGAGGCTCAGGTGGGCGGGCCGATCGCGCTGGTGGAGGAGGGGGATCTGATCACCATCGATGTGGAAAACCGGCGGCTGGACCTGGAGGTCCCCGGGGAAGTCCTCGAGGCGCGCCGCGCACGCTTTCGACCCCGGCCCGCCGCGGATCTCACCGGAATCTTCCGCCGCTACGCGGCCCTGGTCTCCTCGGCTTCAGAAGGGGCGGTCCTCCGGCTACCGCCCGCCTGAGGGCAGCCCGTACAGCATGGCGTAGATCGCCCACCCAGTGGCGGCCACGTAGAGCCATAGAGGGAAGGTGATGCGTGCAACGGTCCGGTGCGCCCGGTACTGGCTCCGGAAGGCCCGGAGGAGGGTGAGGGTCACGAGAGGCACAAGGGCGGTGGCGAGCACGGTGTGGGTAACCAGGACGACCAGGTAGACGGCCCGCACGAGACCCGTCCCGGAAAAGGGTTTGGATCCGAAGAGGGACCACCGGACGAGGTAGACCACGAGGAACAGGGCCGCAAACAGGGCGGCGACCAGCATCGCCGTGTGGTGGCGGCGAACCTGTCCCTTGCGGATGAAGAGGTAACCCGATAGGACCCCCATCCCGCTCACCACGATGAGCGCGGTGTTGAGCGAAGCCAGCCAGGACTCCAGTTGCATTTTCGCTAGTTAAAAACCGTTGCTACATGTCCTAAATCAACCGCCCCTCGATCTACGCATAATGAACATTATGTAAAACACACTAGGGGCCCGTGGAGCCGCATGAGGGCATGGACCAACGGTTTTTAATCCCATCTCCCTTCTCCCCTAACCTTCAGCAAGGAACGCTTCCCGCAGACTCCGGTACGTCTCCCGGAGGTGCTGGGGAATGACCTTGACCTCCGCCAGCACGGGCATGAAATTCGTGTCCCCGAACCACCGCGGGACCACGTGAACATGCAGGTGGTCCTCGATCCCCGCACCTGCGGCCCGTCCCAGATTGATCCCCACATTAAACCCATCTGGCCTGAAGGCCCGTCGCAGGGCCCGAACCGTCCGCATGACCGCCTCCCACAGCCCCAGGGCCTCCTCCGGCCCCAGTCCCTCAAGTTCCGCCGTGTGCCGGTAGGGGACGGCCATCACGTGCCCGCTGCTGTAGGGGAAGAGGTTCAGCATCACAAAGGCCCACTCTCCTCTCCACACGATGAGATTCTCCTCGTCCTTGCCCTGCCGCGGTTTCGTGCAGAAAATGCAGCCCTCCTCCTGAGGAGCCTGGATGTATTCCAGCCGCCAGGGTGCCCACAGCTGCCGCATGTTCACAACACCCCCAACCGCCGCAGCGCGTCCGCCGCCGCCGCCTGCTCGGCTTCCTTCTTGCTCTTTCCCCGCCCTTCCCCCAACACCCGTCCTGCGACTTCCACCACCGCCACGAACACCTTCGCGTGCTCCGGTCCCTCGGCGGCCGTGATGCGGTATTGGGGAACCACCCGCTCCCGTCTCTGGATCACCTCCTGCAGCTGGCCCTTGAAGTCTCCCCGCATCTCCTCCAGACGCTCCAGAAGGGGACCGATCCAACGGCTCACCACCGCGTGGGCCACCCCGTAGCCCGCGTCCACATACACGGCCCCCACCACCGCCTCCAACACATCCGCCAACAGCGAGGCCCGCTCCCGCCCTCCGCTCCGCTCCTCCCCTTTGCCCAGCAGGATGTACCGCCCCAGGTCTAGGCTCCGCGCGATGTCCGCCAGGGTCGGCTCGCTCACGAGCCGCGCCCGCATCCGGGCCAACTCCCCTTCCCGTGCCGCGGGGAATCGTCGGTAGAGGTGATCGCTCACCACCAGGTTCAGCACCGCGTCCCCCAGGAACTCCAGCCGCTCGTACGACTCCAGGTCGCCCGAGGCTTCCTCGTGGGCATAGGAGCCGTGTACCAGGGCCCGCTCCAGGATCCGCGGATCCCGGAACCGGACCCCCAACCGTTCCGCCAGTTGGAGGACCTGCTCCCCGCGAGATGCCCCGGACGGGTGCGACACAGAGGACGTGCTCAGGGCTCAAGCCTCCGAACGGCCAGGGACGCGTTGTGTCCGCCGAAACCGAAGGCATTGGACATGGCCACCCGTACTTCTGCAGGCCGAGGCCGGTTCGGCACGTAGTCCAGGTCGCAGTCCGGATCCGGAACCTCGTAGTTGATGGTCGGCGGGAGCACCCGGTGCCAGAGGGCCAACACGCAGGCGATGAGCTCCACCCCTCCCGCCGCCCCCAGCAGATGGGCCGTCATGGACTTGGTGGAGCTCACCGCCAGCCGATACGCATGCTCTCCGAACACGCGCTTGATGGCCAGCGTCTCGTACTTATCGTTGTAGGGAGTGCTCGTCCCGTGCGCGTTGATGTAGTCCACCTCCTCCGGACGCAGTTCCGCGTCCTGGAGGCATCGGGCCATGGCCAGGGCAGCTCCTTCCCCTTCCGGGTCCGGCTGGGTGATGTGGTAGGCATCCGCGCTCATCCCGTACCCCACCAACTCGCAGTAGATCCGGGCGTCCCGACGGAGGGCGTGTTCCAGCTCCTCCAGGATCACGATCCCGGCCCCCTCTCCCATCACGAACCCATCCCGGTGTGCATCGAAGGGGCGCACCGCCTTCTCGGGCTCCTCGTTCCGGGTGGACATGGCCCGCATGGCGCAGAACCCCGCGATGGAGAGCTCCGTGATGGCCGCCTCTGTGCCGCCCGCGATCACCACGTCCGCCTCCCCTCGCTGGATGATCCGGAAAGCATCCCCGATGGCGTGTCCGCCCGTAGCGCAGGCAGTCACCGGTGCCGTGTTCGGGCCTCGGGCGCCCGTGAGGATGCTCACCGCTCCCGCCGCCATGTTGATGATGAGCATGGGGATGAAGAAGGGGCTGACCCGATCCGGCCCCCGGGTCAGCAGGACCTTGTGCTGCTCCTCCCACGTGTTGGCCCCGCCGATTCCGGAGCCGATCACCACGCCCACCCGGTCCGCGTTCTCCCGCGTCACCCGGAACCCCGCATCCTCTAAGGCCATGCGGGTGGCCGCGATGGCGAACTGGACGAACCGGTCATTGCGCTTTGCCTCTTTCCGGTCCATCCAGTCCAGGGGGTCGAAGTCCAGGACCTCCGCAGCGATGCGGGTGGGGTACCTGGAGGCGTCAAAGCTCTGGATGGGACGGACCCCGCTGCGGCCCTCCATCAGAGCGTTCCAGAACCGGTCCTTCCCGATCCCGATGGGAGTGACGACCCCCACCCCGGTGACCACGACCCGGCGCTTGGTCATGCACGTTCCTTGGCGGCGAGGCGCTGCTCGATGTACTGCACCGCTTGCCCCACGGTCCGGATCTTCTCCGCCTCCTCGTCGGGGATCTCGATCCCGAACTCCTCCTCTAGGGCCATCACCAGCTCCACCACGTCCAGGGAGTCCGCACCCAAGTCCTCCACGAAGGAGGCCTCCTCCGTCACTTCCTCCCCGTTGACTCCCAACTGCTCCACGATGATGGCCTTCACCCGCTCAAAGGTCGATGTGGTCATCCCGTTCCTCCCCTCCCGTCTGCCATGGGACCTCCTATTTCATAACCATACCTCCATCCACGTTCAAGACCTGCCCCGTGATGTATCCGGCCGCCTCGCTGGCCAGGAAGACGACCGCAGCCGCCACCTCTTCCGGCCGGGCGGTCCTCCCCATGGGGATGTTGGCCAGCAACGCTGTCCGCTGCTGCTCCGTGAGTGCCTCCGTGAGGCCGGCCTCCACATATCCGGGGGCCACGGCGTTCACCGTGATGTTGCGGCTTGCCACCTCGCGCGCCACCGCCCGGGTGAATCCGATGATCCCCGCCTTCGCGGCTACGTAGTTCGCCTGCCCCACGTTTCCCACCTCCCCAACCACGGAGGTGATGTTGATCACGCGTCCCCACCGGGCCCGCAGCATGTCCCGTAGCGCCTCCCGGGTGCAGAGGAAGGTCCCCGTGAGGTTGGTCTCCACCACCCGCTGCCACTCCTCCAGCCGCATGCGCACCAGCAACACGTCCCGCAGGGTCCCCGCGTTGTTCACGAGGACGTCCACCCGGCCGAAGGCCTCGCGGGCTTGGGCGAACAGACGCACCACCTCCTCCTCCCGCCGCACGTCCGCAGGGAGGGCGACGGCTTGCCCGCCCAGCTGTCGGATCTCCCGGACCACCGCCTCCGCGGCCTCCCTCCGCTTTCCGTAGTGCACCACCACCCGGCATCCCACCTCCGCGAGGGCCCGGCACACGGCCCCGCCGATGGCGCCGCTCCCACCCGTTACCAGGGCCACCTTCCCGTCCAGGCGAAACCAGTTCATCCCGCCGGGGCCTCCGGGATCCCCACCGCGGCCGCCAGGGACGCCCGGTCTTCCACGGACAGGACCCGGGCGCCGGGAACCTGGCGCCGGATCAGTCCGGAGAGGACCCTTCCGGGGCCGCACTCGATGAACGTATCCACGCCCTGCGTCGACATCCACTCCACCGATTGCGCCCACCGAACCGGTCGGGTCACCTGCTCCACGAGCAGCCGGCGGACCTCCTCCCCCCGTTGCACGGGCTGCGCGGTCACGTTGGCGATTACGGGGACCTCCGGGTCGCGGATCGGTATCTCCTCCAGCACCGCGGCAAGCCGCTCTGCCGCTGGCCGCATCAGGCTCGTGTGGAAGGGAGCGGAGACCGCGAGCGGCACGGCCCTGCGCGCCCCACGGGCTCTCGCGAGGCGGATGGCCTCCTCCACCGCCGCCCGATCCCCGCCCACCACCACTTGGTCGGGGCTGTTGTAGTTGGCCACCTCACAGACGCCCACCTTCCCGGCTTCCCGACAGATCCCCTCCACCACTGCCGCATCCAGGTTCAGGATGGCCGCCATGGCCACTTCCCGACCTGCTGTGGCTTCCTGCATGAAGATCCCCCGCAAGCGCACCACGCGCACCGCATCCTCAAAGGAAAGGGCCCCCGCCGCCACCAGGGCCGTATACTCTCCCAAGCTGAGGCCTGCGACATACGCGGGAGGCGGAAGGTGCGGCCGGACGGCTACAAGGCACGCCAGGCTCGTGGTGAGGAGGGCGGGCTGAGTGTTGGCGGTCTGCTGGAGGAGGTCGGCAGGTCCCCGGGCGCACAGCTCCAGCAGATCCAGCCCCAACACCTGACTCGCCCGCTCGAACAGGGCCCGGGATTCCGGATAGGCCTCCGCCATCTCCACCCCCATCCCCACGTACTGAGCGCCCTGTCCCGGGAAGACGTACGCGAGCCGCACCCCTACCCCCAGCGCAGGGCACAGGATCCCCAGGTCAGCCCGGCTCCGAAGGCCACGAGCACCGCGAGATCTCCGGACCGCAGGCGCCCCGTGGCCACCGCCTCGTAGAGGGCTACGGGGACGGAAGCCGCGGAGGTGTTCCCGTAGCGATCCACGTTTACGAAGAACTTCTCCAGGGGTTGCCCCAGCCGCTCCGCCGCGGCCTGAATGATCCGGATGTTCGCCTGATGGGGAATGAAGAGGTCCACCTCCTCAGGATCCACGCCCGCCCGGCGGCACGCCTCCTCGATGGCGCGGGGGATCACCCGGGTTGCGAACTTGAACACCTCCCGTCCGTTCATGGTGATGTAGTGGAGTCCCCGTTCCACCGTCTCCCGAGAGGCGGGCAAGCGGCTCCCGCCCGCAGGCTGGGCGATGAGGGAGGCTCCGGAACCGTCCGAGCCCAGCCAGAAGGAGAGGATCCCCCGGCGGCCGTCCGAAGGGACCAGGACCACCGCTCCCGCGGCATCTCCGAAGAGCACGCACGTGGCCCGATCCTCCCAGTTGACGATCTTGCTCAGCGTGTCCGCGCCTACCACCAGCACCCGCCGCGCCATCCCGGCCACGATGTACGCATGGCCCATGGCCAGGGCGTATACGAAGCTGCTGCAGGCTGCGGAGATGTCCACCGCTGCCGAGGCCCGGGCGCCCAACCGGTCCTGCAGGATACAGGCGGTGGCCGGGAAGAGGGCATCCGGTGTCGCGGTCCCCACCAGGATGAGGTCCAGGTCCTCCGCGGACACGGAGGCCGCACGCAGGGCTTCCCGGGCCGCCTCCAGGGCCAGGTCCGAGGTCGCTTGGTCCTCCCGGGCGATGCGGCGTTCCCGGATTCCCGTGCGCGCCGTGATCCACTCATCCGTGGTGTGAACCCTCTGCTCCAGGTCCGCGTTCGTGAGGACCCGTTCCGGAACGCACCGTCCCATCCCTGCAATGCGGCTGGACCCGACCACGGTTTTTCCTCCTCTCCGTTGCCCGCCTCGTCCTCAGCCCCTCGCTCCGGTGGACGCACTGGGGATTTAGGTTCGGCTCGGTTTGGCCTCGGGGATCACGGCCCGGCCGTTGTAGAACCCACACCGGGGACAGACCCGGTGGGGAAGGACGGGCTCCTTACAGCGTGGACACGGGACCAAGTTCGGCCGCTCCACCCGCCACAGGGCGCGGCGCCGGGCCACCCGCATGTGGGAGTGCCGCATGGACCGGCTCATCTCCGTTCACCTCCGGACACACTACGCTCACTCTACTCTGAAGCGTTCCAGGACGGCAAGACGTGGGTCTCGAACCACGGGCACACAGTCACAGGAGGCGACGTTCCGGTCCGTCCCGCACGCGGGGCACAGTCCCGCGCAGTCCGGACGGCACAGGGGGGCCTGCGGGAGAGCGAGCAGGAGGTGCTGCCAGAAGACCTCCTCCACATCGAGGTCTCCGTCCAGGGGGAAGACGAAATCGTCCTCCTCCAGTTCCCCACCCCACTCCGGCTGGAGGGCGGGATCGAAGAGCTCGTTGACCTGGACGGAGACCGTTCCCACGAACTCCCGCAGGCAGCGAGCACAGGTCTGCCGGACGTCCACCGACGCCTCTCCGCTCAACCGGACCCGCGTCCCCTCGGCCCGTACCCAAGCCCGGCCCCGCGCAGGGCCCAGGAACCCTACGTCCTGCGCCTGCGGGGGGACGGGTCCGTAGAGGTCCACCACCACGCCCCGGGGAGCCTGGAAGATTTCCGGAACCGCGATCTTCATCACCGCACCTCACCCGATCTTCCCTTCCGATCCTCCAGCATCTGCTTGCCCTTCCGGATGCTCAGGAGGACCCTCAGAACCCCCTGCTCCAGGTCTTCCAGGACCTGCAGGGCGTACGCGTCTGCCCCCCTCCGGGTTTCCTCCGCCTCCACCCGGGCTGCGTTGAGGATCTCCTCCGCCCTGCGCTGCGCCAGCTTCACCACCTCGTGCTCCCCGCTCAGGCGCAGGGCGTGCTCCTGGGCCCGGAGGACGATTTCCCGAGCCTCCTCCTGCGCCCGGATCAACAGATGCTCCGCCTCCGCCCGCATCCGCTGCGCTTCCTGGAGCTCCCGGGGGAGGCGGGCCCGGATCATCTGCAGCAGGGTCCGGACCTCCTTTTCCTCCAACCCCCGGGGGTCCCGAGGGGCGGACTTCGAGGAGACCAGCTGCTCCAGGTGATCCAACAACTCCCAAACCGTCTCCACGGTTACCGTCGCACCTTCCCGCGAAGCCGCTCCAGCACCCCACGGGGGACCAGTTCTGAGACGTCCCCGCCCAGCCTGGCCACTTCCTTGATGAGGGTGGAGCTCAGGTAGGCGAGCTCCGGGCTCGTCGGCAAGAAGAGGGTCTCTACCTCCGGAGCGAGACGCCGGTTCATCATCGCCATCTTCATCTCCGCATCGAAGTCCATGGTCGCCCGCAGCCCCTTGACGATGACCCGGGCTCCGCAGCGCCGGGCAAAGGATACGGTGAGGTCCTCGAAGGCCTCCACCCGGACCCCCGCGAGGTCGGCCACCGCCTCCCGGACCATCTCCACTCGTTCCTCCAGGCTGAAGAGGGGCTGCTTCGCGGGGTTGTGGGCGACGCCCACCACTAAGGTGGGAAAGAGACCGGCGGCCCGCATGATGATGTCCAGGTGCCCGAGGTGGACGGGATCGAAGGTGCCCGGATAGATCGCGACGGTCACGTTCCCCTCCAGATCAGGATTTGCACCCGAGTGTCCCCGTAGCGCCGATCCCGCACGACCTCGTAGCCCGCCGGCACCTGTATCGCCTCCCGGACCGCGCTCTCCGCCACCACGGCGGCCCCGGGAGCCAGAAGCCCGGAGGTCGCGAGGACCTCCAACGTCCGCCCCACGAGCCCCATCCCGTACGGCGGATCCAGGAACACCACTTCGAACCGGTGCCCCCGTCGCCCGAGGGTGCGCAGGGCCCGGAAGACGTCCGCGGGCCATACCTCTGCCTGACCCTCCCACCCTCCTCCCGCGAGGTTTGCCCGGAGCGCGCGCACCGCCCGCGGATCCCGCTCCACGAACACGGCCCGCTCTGCCCCCCGACTCAGGGCCTCCATCCCCAGGCTCCCCGCGCCCGCGAAGAGGTCCAGGACCCGGGCTTGCCGGACCCGTTCTCCCAGCATGTTGAAGATGGCGTCCCGCACCCGTTCCTGGGTCGGACGCACTCCTGGGGGAATCCGGATCCTTCGACCACCGCTCGTCCCCGCTCGGATCCGCATGATCAGCCTACTGCCAAAAGCGCCGCGGATCCCTCGTAGCGGGCCAAGAGGACCCGCCGCAGGGCTTCGTGCTCGGGCCGTTCCAACCGGGGATCCGCGGCGAGGATCAGGGAGGCAGCCTCCCGGGCCCGCTCCAGGAGGGCCCCGTCCCGGAGGGGGTTTGCGACCCGGAAGTCCGGAAGACCGTGCTGCCGGGTCCCGAACACCTCCCCTGGCCCCCGGAGTTCCAGGTCCACCTGGGCGATCTCGAAACCGTCGTTGGTACGGACCAGAGCCTCCAGCCGCCGCCTCCCCTCCTCCGTGCTCGGCTCCGCGATCAGGATACAGTAGGCCTTCTGGCCGCCTCGTCCTACCCGACCCCGAAGCTGATGGAGCTGGGCAAGCCCGAACCGCTCCGCGTGTTCCACGACCATGACGGTGGCGTTCGGCACGTCTACCCCCACTTCGACCACGGGGGTGGCCACCAGGATGGAGATCTCTCCTGCCCGGAAGGCCTGCATGACCCGTTCCTTGTCCTCCACCTCCATCCGCCCGTGCAAGAGCCCCACGCGCAGATCCCGGAACACCCGCCCGCGCAGTTCCTCGTAGAGCTCCGTGGCCGCCTGCGCGTCCAGCTTCTCGGACTCCTCCACAAGGGGACAGACGATGTACGCCTGACGGCCCGCCTCCACCTCCCGCCGGACGAAGGCGTAGATGCGCTCCCGGTCCTCCGGGGTGCGGAGGTAGGTGCGCACGGGGACGCGGCCGGGGGGGAGCTCATCGAGCACGGAGATGTCCAGATCCCCGTACAGGGTGAGGGCAAGGGTGCGGGGGATGGGGGTGGCGGTCATCACCAGCACGTCCGGATCCCGTGCCTTCTGCCGCAGGGCAGCCCGTTGGGCGACCCCAAACTTGTGCTGCTCGTCCACGATCACCAAGGCCAGCCGGTGAAAGGCCACGTCCTCCTGGAGCAGCGCGTGCGTACCCACCACCAGGTCGGCCTCTCCGGATGCGATCTCCGCCCGGCGCGCCTCCCGTTCCCCCCGCCCGAGGCCTCCCGTGAGGAGGACCGTGCGGATGCCCAGGGGCTCCAGCAGCCGGCGGAAGGTGAGGTAGTGCTGCTCCGCCAGGATTTCCGTGGGCGCCATGACCGCCGCCTGGCACCCCCCCTGGACCGCGATCACCACCGCGGCTGCAGCCACCACGGTCTTTCCGGAGCCCACCTCTCCCTGCAGCAGGCGGTTCATGGGATGCGGGGAATGCATGTCCCGTGCGATCTCTTGGATGGCCCTCTGCTGGGCCCGGGTGAGGGAGAAGGGCAGGGAGGCAAAGAAGGCCTCCAGCATCCCGCCCTCCGTCCGGTACCGGTGGGGTTTCGTGGCAGCGGTCACCTCCCGCCGGCGCAGCAAGAGGGCCAGCTGGAGGATCAGGAGCTCCTCGAAGGCCAGCCGCCGCCGGGCAACCTCGGCCTCCTCCAGGCTCGCAGGGAAGTGCACGGCCCGCAGAGCGTGGGCGAGGGGCAGAAGCCCGAAACGCTCCCGAATCCCCTCCGGAAGGGTCTCGGGGACCCACCGGGCATACTGCTGGACCGCGGTGTGGATCACCCTTCGAAGGGCCCGGGCGGAAAGGCCCTCCGTGACGGGATGGACCGGGACGATGCGGCCTGTATGGAGGGACGAAGCCATTCCCTTCGTGAGGACCTCGAACTCCGGGTTTTCGATCTCGATCTGCCCGAAGGCCCGGCGCACCCGACCCCAAACCACGATCTCCGTGCGGGGCTGGAGGGCTTTGTGGAGGTGCCGGTTCCCCCAGAACTTCAGCACGCCCACCGCGGTGCCGTCCGTCACGTACACCTCCGTCAGGGTCCGCCCCGTGCGGAGCTGCGGGGTGTGCAGCCGCACCACGGTGGCCCGGAAGGTTCGGTGCTCGCCATGGGGAGCGTCGTAGAGGCGGCTGAAGTGCCGCCGATCCTCATACCGGCGCGGGACGTGGTACAGGAGGTCCTCCACCGTGTCCAGGCCCAGACGGCGCAGCTGAGCCGCGAGGGCGGGGCCCACACCCCGGACCGCCTCTACGCCTCTGCACAGCTCGGTCGGCCCAGCAGGCATCCGAGGGGTTGTGTTCGCACCCTTCCGCCTCATCTCCTCCGATCCTTTCGTCCCCCTCCCGCCTATGGTAGAATGCGCCGGGTCGAGGAGGGAGGAACATGGGACGGGTGTGCGAGATCTGCGGCAAGCGACCGATGAGCGGGCATAGCGTCTCCTTCAGCAACCGGCACACGAAGCGGCGCTTTCTCCCGAACCTCCAGCGGGTCCGCGCCCGGATCGGAGGGGGGGTCCGCCGGATTACCGTCTGCACCACCTGCCTGCGCTCGGGCCGCGTCCAGCGGGCGGTCTAGGCAAGGCTCCTGAGGAGGCCGCGCAGGGCCGGGCCGTCAAGCAGGTAGCGTTCCCCGCAGAACCGGCACCGGACCTCGGCCTGGCCCTGTTCCTCCAGGAGGGCGGTCAGCTCCTGAGGGCCCAGGCTCGCGAGAACCTCCCGTACCCGAGCCGCCGAGCAGGTACACCCGAACCGGAGCGGCCGTTCCTCGAGCACCTGGAACGGCAGATCCCCGAGCGCGACCTCGAGGATCTCCGCAGGCCGCAACCCCTGCCGAACCAGGGCCGTGACGGGCGGGAGAGTCCGGGAGCGGGCATCGAGGTACGCGACGACCTCCTGCGGGGCCCGCGGCAGCACCTGCACGAGGAAACCTCCCGCGGCGGCCACCCGGCCGTCGGCCTCCACCAGCACGCCCAGGGCCACCACAGAGGGGACCTGTTCGGACTGCGCGAAGTAGTAGGCGAGATCCTCCCCGATCTCCCCGGAGACGAGGGGAGCGCTGCCGTGATAGGGGTACCGGAGCCCCAGGTCCCGGGTCACGTGAAGGGTCCCCCGGCCCACCGCGGCTCCTACGTCCAGCTTGCGGGGTCTCCGGAGGGGCAGGTGGACGTGGGGGTTCTGGACATATCCCCGCACGGTTCCCTCCGCGGTCCCGTCCACCAGGATCCCGCCCAGAGGCCCGTCCCCCAGGATGCGAAGGGTCACCTTCTGGCCCTGCTTGAGGGTGCCCGCGAGCAACCCGGAGGCGGTCAGAGCCCGTCCCAGGGCCGCCGTGGCCGTCGGTGCGGTCCCGTGACGAAGCCGCGCTTCCTCCACCAACTGGGTGGTCACGGAGGCGAACGCCCGAACCGACCCGTCCGCTCCTAACGCCCGGACCAGGGTATCCACGGGGCGATCCTCACCGGCTCCTGCGGATTCGGATGGCCAGCAGTTCTCCGTCCCGCACCTCCACTTCCGGATCCGGGTCCACCACTTCATTGCTGATCCCCAGAGAGGACCCAAGCCTCAGGGTGCCGTCCCTGAGGGCAAACCGCAAGCCCCGGGTCGAGATTCCCGAACTCACCGGCACGAGGGAAAAGAGGGAGACCACGTCCCCGGGTCGGGCATCCAGCCGAACCCAGCCCCGCACCACCTGGACCAGGGTCCCGCCCTGCCAGATCCGGAGGTCAAGACCCCGCTGGGCCGCGTAGTGCAGCAGGAGAAGGTTCCCGAAAAGGTGGTCCAGACGCCCCCCGAGGGCGCTCAGGAGGTAGGCCATCCGGTAGCCCTGCTCCGCCACCAGGTCCACGGCCAGCTCCGTGTCCGTCTTGTCCTTGTCCGTAGGGTGGACGACGACCTGCGTGCCGATCCGGTTCAGCCAGGCCAGGGTGTCCGGATCCAGGGAGTCGAGATCGCCCACCGCCACGTGGGGATGCCACCCTGCCTTCCGGGCCCGCACGGCTCCGCCGTCCGCACACACGACGAGGGGGGCGTCTCTAAGCCCCCTCGGCAACGAACCCCGGCCGCCGCTTACGATCACCGCCACCGGATCCCTGACCTTCTTCACGGGTCGCCGTCCGGGGGTCGGATTAGGGAGAAGAGAGGATTGCAGGGACCCACCCCCTTCCCGAGGGGGAGACCTGCCTCGATGGCCCGGGTGACGAACCGTTTGGCCTCCTCCACCGCCGCCTGGGGCGGCATCCCCCGGGCCAGGTGAGCAGCGATGGCCGCGGAGAGCACGCAGCCCGTGCCGTGGGTGTGCTGGGTCGGGATCCGGGGAGCCGGAAGGTCCAAAAACCCCTCCCCGTCGTACAGCACGTCCACGGCTTCGCCCGGGAGATGCCCGCCCTTGAGGAGCACGTACCGAGGGCCAAGATCCGCGAGCCTCCGGGCGGCGTCCCGCATCTCCTCCAAGTCGCGGATCTCCCGGCCCAGCAGCACCCGAGCCTCCGGCAGGTTCGGGGTCATCACCAAGGCGAGCGGCAAAAGTCGCGTGCGCAGGGTCTGCTGGGCCTCGGGACGCAAAAGCGGCGCGCCACTTTTGGCCACCATGACGGGGTCCACCACGAGCCGGGTGATGCGGTGCGCCTGAACCCGGTCCGCCACCGCCTCGATGATGGGGGCGCTGCTGAGCATCCCGGTCTTCGCCGCGTCCACTCCGATATCGGTGACCACCGCGTCGATCTGGGCAGCCACCACTTCAGGCGGCACCTCGTGCACCGCGTAGACCCCTGTGGTGTTCTGGGCCGTGATGGCGGTGAGGGCGCTCATCCCGAAGACCCCCAGGGCGGAAAAGGTCTTCAGGTCGGCCTGAATGCCGGCCCCGCCGC